>Ga0233425_10000026_pt1 | contig 357969 bp, 294 predicted proteins | sample Watercolumn_Towu_2_FD_181712 | JGI IMG/M metagenome (GOLD analysis project Ga0233425, IMG submission 181712) | Freshwater microbial communities from Lake Towuti, South Sulawesi, Indonesia - Watercolumn_Towuti2014_140_MG | ecosystem: Environmental > Aquatic > Freshwater > Lake | place... | reverse complement strand
ACTGACCTGCGACCGGCACCACACCGTCATCCACCGCAAGGGGCTGCACGGTCACGTGCTGGACGGCAAGGTCGTCTGGGACCTCACGCCCGGCTCCTACGACCACTGGCTACGCCAACGGCAGGCCGCGGCGGGCGACCAAGCCGCAGGCCAAGCCCCACGGGGGAACGACATCGACCTGAGCCCGTTCACCCCACAGGTCGACTCTGCCGCATCAGGCATCACCGCCGATCACCGTGATGTGGGTGAGCCTGGTAGATCGCCGGTCAGCCCGAGCGAGTCGGCAAGACATCGACCGTTCCCCACGGCGGGCCGGCGCACCTACGACTTCTGGGGGCAGCTCGACCCCGGCACCCCCGAGCCACCAGCACCCCCGTGGCGACCATGACCCCGCCCCGCCCCCGTCACAACACGGGGGCCTCAACCGTGCCCGCTGAGAGCCCTGAACGGACTGGGCCGGGCGGGCCGCGAGTCACCAACGCCATCGGACGGTGAGGGTATGCCGCGTGGTGACCACACGGCATACCTCGGCGTCGCTCTGCGCCCGCGTCGAAAGTCGTTGCGCGGCAAGACGAACGGGCCCGGTCACCGCGAGAGAGGTGACCGGGCCCGCCGAGTGACAGCGCCGCTGCTGTGTCCGCTCAGTTGGTGAGCTTGGACAGCGTCGGGTCGTTGGCGTACGCCTCCTTGGCGTTCTCCTTCGTCACGATCATCGGCTCGAGCAGGTTGGCCGGGACCACCTTGACGCCGTTGTTGTACTGCTTGGTGTCGGTGACCTTCGGCTCCTCGCCCTTCTGGATCGCCTCGATCATCTCGATCGTGGCCTTGACCAGGTTGCGGGTGTCCTTGTTGATCGTGGAGTACTGCACACCCTCCATGATCGACTTCACCGACTCGACCTCGGAGTCCTGACCGGTGACGACGGGCACGGGCTTGCCTGCCGCCTTGGTCGAGGTGATGATCGCGCGCGCCAGGGTGTCGTTCGGCGACAGGACGCCGTCGATCGGGGCCGAGGAGTAGGAGCCCGAGAGCAGGGTGTCCATGCGCTTCTGCGCGTTCTCGGCCTTCCAGCCCTGCGTGACGACCTGGTTGAAGCTCGTCTGACCGGAAACGACCTTGACCGTGCCGTCGTCGATCTTCGGCTTGAGCACGCTCATCGCACCGTCGAAGAACACCTTGGCGTTGGCGTCGTCGGGCGAACCGGCGAAGAGCTCGATGTTGTAGGGACCGTTCGGCTTCTTCTTGGCCATGCCCTCGAGCAGCGCATTGCCTTGCAGCTCACCGACCTTGAAGTTGTCGTAGGCGACGTAGTAGTCGACCGCGTCGGTGTTGAGCACGAGCCGGTCGTAGGCGATGACGACCGCGCCGGAGTCCTTGGCCGCCTTGAGCTGGGTGCCCAGCTGCGAGCCGTCGATGGCGCCGACGACGATGACCTTGGCGCCCTTGGTGACCATCGACTGGATCTGGTTCTGCTGCTCACCGACACCGCCGTTGGCGAACTGCACGTCGGGCTTGAACCCGGCCGCCTTGAGGTCGGTGTTGAACAGGTTCTCCGCGAGGACCCAGTTCTCCGAGGTCTTCTGCGGCAGGGAGACGCCGATGAGCGAGTCCTTCGGGAACTTCTCGTTCCCGCCACCGCTGGCCGAGCCACCGCTCGATCCGCTGTCGTCGGACCGGCCGCAACCGGCCAGCGCGAGCGCGGCGACGGCCGCGACGGCCATCGTCTTGGTCACAACTCTCATGTGGGTTCCTCTTCTTGTTCCGGCTGGACTGGTGCCGCCGTGGACGGGACGGCCAGGGCCGGGTGGCCCGTGACCTGGGATGGGTCAGGCTTGCTGCTTGGCCGTGCCCTGGGTGTCCTCGGTGGTGGCGCGACCGCCGCCCCCGAAGTTCTTCATCAACATGCCGGTGATCGAGCGCCGGCCCTGGCTCTTGTTGTAGACGTCGAATGCGACGGCGATGAGCAGCACCAGGCCCTTGTAGATCTGGGTCTGGTCGGCGCCGACGCCGAGCAGCTGGAGGCCGTTGTTGAGGACCGCCATGACGAGGCCACCGATGACCGACCCGACCACCGTGCCGACGCCGCCGCTGACCGCCGCGCCACCGATGAACACAGCCGCGATGACGTCGAGCTCCCAGCCCACGCCGTCGAACGGGCCCGACGACGTCGACCGGGCGACGAACATCATGCCGCCGAGCGCGGCCAGCACCGACATGTTCATCATGACGAGGAAGTTGATCCGGCGGCTGCGCACGCCCGACAGCTCCGCGGCCGCCCGGTTGCCGCCCACGGCATACACGTGGCGTCCCACGATGGTGCGCGTCGCGATGAAGCCGTAGATCAGCGTCAGCACACCGAGGATGATCGCCGAGACCGGCAGCGAGGTGCCCTTGCGGCCGGAGGCCATGAGCATGAACACGGCCAGGATCGCCACGCAGATCAACCCGAGCCGGATGCCGACGATCCAGCCCGGCTCGAGCTCGGCGCCGATCTTGGCCTGGTTGCGCCGGCTCCACAGCGTGCCGCCCACGATCGCGGCACACAGGAGCACGCCGAGCAGCACGGTGAGGTTGTTGTAGCCCGTGTCGGGCCCGACCTCCGGAAGGTAGCCGGCGCCGATGTACTGGAAGTCCTTCGGCACCGGGATGGTGAGGGAGTGGCCGACCGCCTGGTTGGCGCCGCGGAAGATGAGCATGCCGGCGAGCGTCACGATGAAGGCCGGTATGCCGACCACGGCCACCCAGAACCCCTGCCAGGCGCCGACGAGGGCGCCGATGGCGAGGCCGAGCAGGATGCCGCCCCACCAGGGCAGGTTCCAGTCACGCATGGCGATGGCGACGGTGATGCCGACGAAGGCCGCCACCGAGCCCACCGACAGGTCGATGTGGCCGGCGATGATGACCAGGACCATCCCGATCGCCATCACGAGGATGTAGCTGTTGCCCTGGAAGATGTTGATGACGTTCTCGGGCTTGAGCGTGAGGCCACCCGTGCGCCACTGGAAGAACGCGATCAGCGCCACCAGGGCGAAGATCATGCCCAGCTGGCGGACGTCTCCGCCGAAGATCTGCTTGACCTTGTTCATGCGCTCTTCTCCTCGGAGGGGACGTCGTCGACGTGCCCGTCGGTGCCGGTGGTGTCGGGGATGTCGGCCACGACTTCGGCGGCCTCGGCGCGCTCGGCCGCGCGCGCCCGCGTGCTGGTCTCGGTCATGAGCCGCATGAGCGACTCCTGGTCGGCGTCGCCCCGGTTGAGGACACCGGTGATGCGACCCTCGGAGATCGTGTAGATGCGGTCGGAGATGCCGAGCAGCTCGGGCAGCTCGGACGAGACGACGATGACGCCCTTGCCCTCGTCGGCGAGCCGCTGGATGATCCCGTAGATCTCGTACTTGGCGCCGACGTCGATGCCGCGGGTGGGCTCGTCGAGGATCAGCAGGTCGGGGTCGGTGAAGAGCCACTTGCTCAGGACGACCTTCTGCTGGTTGCCGCCGGACAGCTTGGCCACGCCGTAGTCGATGGACGGAGCCTTGGTGCGCAAGGCCTTCCGGTAGTCCTCGGCGGCGATGCGCTCGGCCCGCTCGTTGATGACGAAGCGGCGCGCGATCTTCTTGAGCTTCGCCGACACCGTCGTGCTCTTGATGTCGTCGAGCAGGTTGAGGCCCAGCACCTTGCGGTCCTCAGTCACGTAGGCGATGCCCGCATCGATCGCGGCAGGCACCGAGCGCAGCCGGACTTCCTTGCCGTTCAACGTCATTCGACCCTTGATGAAGGTGCCGTAGCTGTGACCGAACAGCGAGCGCATGAGCTCGGTGCGCCCCGAGCCCATCAGACCGGCAAAGCCCACGACCTCGCCGCGGCGCACGAAGAACTCCGACCCCTTGGCGACCAGCCGGTCCGGCACGTCCGGGTGCGCGACGGTCCAGTCGTGCACCTCGAAGAACGTCTCGCCGATGTTGGGGGTGTGGTCGGGGAAGCGGGACTCGAGGGATCGGCCCACCATGCCGCGGATGATGCGGTCCTCGTCGACCGCGCCCTCACGCACGTCGAGCGTCTCGACCGTCTGGCCGTCACGGATGATGGTGATGGCGTCGGCGATCGCCTCGATCTCGTTCAGCTTGTGGCTGATCATGATGGAGGTGATGCCGCGCCCCTGGAGCCCGCGGATCAGGCTGAGCAGGTGCTGGGAGTCCTCCTCGTTCAGCGCGGCCGTCGGCTCGTCCAGGATGAGGAGCTTGACCTCCTTGCTGAGCGCCTTGGCGATCTCGACCAGCTGCTGCTTGCCGACGCCGATGTTCTTGATCGGCGTCTCCGGCTCCTCGCGCAGGCCGACCCGCGCGAGCAGCTCGCGGGCCCGGTTGTTGGTGGCCACCCAGTCGATGGCACCGTGCCGGGTCTCCTCGTTGCCGAGGAAGATGTTCTCGGCGATCGACAGCTCGGGGACGAGGGCGAGCTCCTGGTGGATGATCGCGATGCCGGCGCGCTCGGAGTCGCGGATGCTGCGGAACTCCATGGGCTGTCCGCCGAGGACGATCTGGCCCTCGTAGCTGCCGTGCGGGTGGACGCCGGACAGGACCTTCATGAGGGTCGACTTGCCGGCACCGTTCTCGCCGACGATGGCGTGGACGTCGCCGCGGCGGACCGACAGGTTGACGTCGGAGAGCGCCTTGACGCCGGGGAACGTCTTGGTGATCCCGATCATCTCCAGGATCATCCCGTTGTCGCTCACACAACCTCCTCGTCGAGGGTCCCAGGGCACGTCCGTCGTGGCGCACCGGTGCTCTTGACAACGTTGTCAGAGCGAGTTTTAGTCAGGACGCCCGCCAAGTCAACCCACCGACCCCGAGCGAGTCCTCCCCGTGACCTCGACGCCGATGCGACCACCGCCCCGCGCCACGATGCGCGACGTCGCGGCCCTCGCCGGTGTCAGCGTCAAGACGGTCTCGCGCGTCGTCAACAACGAGCCCTCGGTGTCGGCCGACGTGGCCGGCCGGGTGCAGGCGGCGGTCTCGACCCTGGGCTACCGCCACCACCTCGCGGCCAGCAACCTGCGCCGCTCCGCCCAGCGAACGGGCACCGTGGCCGCGTTGCTGCAGGACCTCAGCAACGCCTACTCCGCCAACGTCCTGCACGCGATCGAGGTCGCTGCCGCCGAACGCGACGTCGCGGTCGTCGCCTCCAGCCTCGACGAGGAGCCCGAGCGCGAACGCGAGCTGGTCGAGGGCCTCGTGCGCCGCCGGGTCGACGGCCTCGTCCTGATGCCGGCGACCCTGTCGCAGGACTACCTGCGCCCCGACCTCGAGGCCGGCCTGGTGGCCGTCTTCGTCGACCGGCGACCCCACGGCATACGCGCCGACTCGGTCACCGTCGACGGCGACCGCGGCGCCGCCCTGGCCACCGAGCACCTCCTCGCGCACGGCCACCGCCGGGTCGCCTTCCTCAGCGACGTCCTGCGGATCGAGACGGCCCGGGCGAGGTATGCCGGGTTCGAACGCGCGATGGCGGCGCGCGGCCTCGCGGCCGAACCCCGGCACGTCGTCACGGGTCTGCGCTCGGCGCAGGAGGCGGCCCGGGCCGTCACCGACCTGCTGGACTCCGACGACCCCCCGACGGCGATCTTCGCCGCCCGCAACAGCGTGGCCGAGGGCGCCGTGCGCGCCCTGCACGCCCGCGGTGCGGCGCACCGCACGGCCCTCGTCGCGTTCGACGACATCCCCATGGCGGACGTCCTGCAGCCCGGGCTCACCGTGGTGCGCCAGGACCTCGACGCCATCGGCGCCCAGGTCGTCGGCCGGTTGTTCGCCCGGCTCGACGGCGACACCTCTCCCCCGCGCGCGCTCGAGCTCGACGTCGAGCTGGTGGTCCGCGGGTCCGGCGAGATCAGGCCCCGCCGGTGACCTCACGGGCCAGTGCCGCAGGCATGTAGTCGTAGCGCCGAAACGCACGGGAGAAGGTCCCCGTGCCGTGTGACACCGAGCGCAGGTCCACGGGGTAGCGCGACAGCTCGTGGGCGGGCACCTCGGCGTGCACCACGGTGCGCCCCTCGGCCTCGGCGGGCTCGGTGCCGTGCACCTGGCCCCGGCGGCCACGCAGATCGGCCAGGACCGCACCGACGGCGTCGTCACCGACCTCGATGTGCACCTCGTCGACGGGCTCAAGCATGGAGACGGTCGAGTCGTTGGCCGCGTCGCGCAGCGCCATCCCGGCCGCGGTCTGGAACGCCATGTCGGAGCTGTCGACCGAGTGGGACTTCCCGTCCACCAACGTGATCCGCACGTCGACGACGGGATATCCGGCGAGCACGCCCTTCTCCAGCTGCGACCGCGCACCCTTCTCGACGGAGGGGATGAACTGGCGCGGCACGGCGCCGCCGACCACCTTGTCGACGAACTCGACCCCGGCGCCTCGCTCCAACGGCTCGATCTCGAGGTGGCACACGGCGTACTGGCCGTGGCCACCGGACTGCTTGACGAGCCGGCCCTGGACCTTGGTCGGGCGCACGAACGTCTCGCGCAACGACGTGCGCACGGGGTCGACCTCGACGGCCACGTGGTAGCGCGAGGCGAGGGCCTCGATGAGGTGGTCGACATGGGCCGGACCCATCGCCCAGATCACGAGCTGGTGGGTCTCGGCGTTGTGCTCCAGCCGCATGGTGACGTCCTCGGCGACCAGCCGCTGCAACGCGGTCGCGAGCTTGTCCTCGTCACCCTTGGACACCGCGTGGATCGCCACCGGCAGCAGAGGAACGGGCAGCACCCACGGCTCGACGAGCGCCGGTTTGTCCTTGTGGGACAACGTGTCCGACGTCTCCGCACCCGACAGCTTCGACACGATCACAACCGAACCGGCGATGCCCTCCCCGACCGACCGGGTCTCGTCACCGACTGGTGCGGCGAGCGGACCCACGCGCTCGTCGTCGCTGTCGTGGTCGGCGTGCTCCTCCACCAGGTGGTCGGCGAAGTGCTGGAGGTGCCCGGAGATGTGGACAGGTTCGTCGGGCCGCAGCGTGCCCGAGAACACCCGGACCAGCGACTGCCTCCCCACGAACGGGTCGGTGGTCGTCCGCACCACCTCCGCGACGAGGGGGCCGTCCGGGTCGCAGGCGACGTCACCGAACGACGCGCCCGCCGGCGTGAAGACGGCCGGGATCGACGCGGCCGCCGGTGAGGGAAATCCCTTCTCGCACAGCTCGATCAGCTCGGGTATGCCGGCTCCGCTCGGCGCGTGCGCGGGGATGACGGGGAAGAACCGCCCGCTCGCGACAGCCAGGCGCAGGTCGTCCGACACCACCTCCACGTCGACCTCCTCACCGCCGAGGTACCGCTCGAGCAGGCCCTCGTCCTCGGACTCCTCGATCACCGACTCGAGCAGCTCGCCGCGCTGGGCGTCGATGATCTCGCCCTCGTCCGTCGTCGGTTCACGGTCGGTCGCCACCCCGTCGGCATGCTCGGTCACGGTGCGGCGCAACAGGTTCAGCAACCCCGCGACCCGGCCGTCGTCGGAGGTCAGCGGCAGCGCCAGCGGCTGCGCGTCCCCGAACGCCCGTTGGCACGCCTCCACCGTGGCGTCGAAGTCGGCCCGCGCCTGCTCGAGCTTCGTCACGACGACGGCCCGCGGCATACCGACGACTGCGCACTCGCGCCACAGCATCCGGGACGCCTCGTCGACGCCGTCCGCGGCCGACACGACGAAGACCGCCGCGTCAGCGGCACGCAACCCGGCACGCACCTCGCCCACGAAGTCGGGGTGGCCCGGGGTGTCGAGCACCGTGAGGGTGACGTCACCGGGCAGGGTCGCAGCCGCCAGCGCCAGCGTCGGCTCGGCCCCGTCACGAGAGCGGCGGCCCGGGATCCGAGCCGCCACCACACCGTCGAACAACGCCGTCTTGCCGGCGCCGCTCGCCCCCACCAGGACCACGTTGCGTATGCCGTCGGGAGACGTGGGTCCCGCGGCGCCACTGGGACGGTTCATGGCCCCACGATGCTCCTGATGCCCGCGCCCGACAAGGGCGTGCGTCAGGCGAGCGTCCCCGACGGACGCGTCAGGACTTGGCGGGCGCCTTGGTCGCGCTGGGCACGCAGGTGTTGCCCTTCTGCTTGCCCTTGACGAACTTGTCCGCCTCGAGCTCCTTGGTCTGGCCGGGGTCGAGGGTCTCGGTGAACTTCTTGGACCCCACGACGGTGCCGCCCTCGGTCTTGGCGACGGCCACCGTCACCGTGAACGTGGTGCGCTCCTTGTCCGGGTTCTTCAGGGTGGCCTTGAACGACCACGCCCCGTCGCCGAACTTGCACGACACCCTGCTGAGCGCCGCGATCGCACCCGCGGGCTGGCTCGTCTGCGGGCTGGCGGTCACGGTCGTCGGACCGGTCGTCACCGTCGGGTCCTTCGTCCCGCCGTCACCGGAGCACGCGCCGAGGGCGAGCACGCCGATGGCGCAGGTGGCGGTCAGGGCGGTGGTGCGCAAACGCATGGGTGGGGTTGTCTCCTCGCGTGGGGGTGGTCGTCCAGGTGGTGCCGATTGTCTCAGGCGTTTGTCTCAGGCGTTGTCTCAGGCGCGCTCGCCCGACCGGTGCCGTCCCCGGGCCACGACCGGCACGAGGCGACGCCGCGCACCGAGCAGCACCACGCCGAGAGCCAGCAGCACCAGCGAGACCCCGAGCATCACGAGGATGTTGCTGCCGGTCCACGCCAAGGGCTCACTCGGCGTCGGCGGGGCCGGCGTCGACGGGTTCGGGCTGGGCGACGTCGGCGTCTCCACCGACGCGGCGTCATCGACCGTGCCGCCACCGCCGACCTCCGAGCCGGTGGCGGTCGCGACGTTGCGCAGCGGGTCGCCTCCGGCCTCCGAGCCGGTCACGAGGTGCACCCGGGTGAGTCGGGTGCACTCGACCGTCTCGCCCGGCGCGAGCGGTCCAGCGCTGCACAGCTCGTTGTCGAGGCCGACCATGCGGTCGGTGACCCGGATGTCGACGAGGGTCGTGGTGCCCGTGTTGGTCACCGCGAACTCGTAGCGGACGGACTCGCCGACGTCGGCCACACCGTCACCGTCACGGTCGAGCAGCGTCGCCGTCTTGGTGAGGCTCATGCCGTTCTCGCGGTGGGTGGGGGTGCCGGTCGAGCTGGTCTCACTGACCGGCTCACCGCCACCACTGGGAGTGCCCGTGACGGTGGCCGTGTTGTCCACCGAGCCGGCGTCGACGTCGGCCTGGGTCACGGCATACTCCGCCGCGGTGCACGTGGTGCTCTCACCCGGCGCCAGGGTCGTGGCCTGGCAGGTCACCGTGCCGACCTTCGGGTCGTTGACGGCGATGCCGGTCACGGTCACGTTCCCGGTGTTCCTGACGGTGAAGGTGTAGGCGATGGTCTCGCCGACGTCGGCCTTCCCGTCTGCGTCGGCGTCACGCAGGCTCGCCCGCTTGACGAAGTCCAGCGAGGCGGCGGCCGCGACCGGGGTGGACACGGTGTCGGAGTCCTCGACCGGCTCACCGGAGGAGTCGGTGCCGGTCACGGTGGCCGTGTTGTCGACCCGACCCGCGTCGGCATCTGCCTGCGTCAGCGTGTAGGTCGCCGTGCACGTGGTCGTCGCACCGGGTGCCAGGGACGTGGCACCGCAGGGGGCGTCGACCAGTCCGAGCTTGGCATCGTTCAGCCGCACGCCGGTGACGGTGCCGTTCGAGGTGTTCTCCACGGTGAACGTGTAGGTGATCGTGTCACCGGCGTCCGGGCGACCGGACTCGTTGGCGTCGGTGACCTCACCGGCGGTCTTGGTGAGCGTCAGGCCCGACACGCGGTCGAGTGCGACCGTCTCGTCGTCGGTGGCGGTCACCGGCGTCCCGGTGCTGCCGTCGGGCCGGACCGGGGTGCCGGTCGCGGTGGCGGTGTTGTCGACCGACCCCGCGTCGATGTCGGCCAGCGTCAGGACGTAGTCCCGCGGAGCCGTGCAGGTGACCGACGCACCCGGCGCGACCGGACCGGCCGAGCAGGCGAGGTCGGTGAGACCGAGCTTGGCGTCGGTGACCGTGACGGTGCCGATCGTCGTGGCACCGGTGTTGGTCACCGTGAAGGTGTAGCCCACCGTGTCACCCACGGAAGGCCGCCCGTCGCCGTCGACGTCCTGCACCGAACCGCCGGTCTTGACCAGCGAGATTGAGCTGGGCGCCTCCACCGGGGTGGTGACGGTCGAGGGCTCGGACGTCACGGGGGTGCCGCCTCCGACCGGCTGGCCGGTCGCGGTCGCCGAGTTGCGGACCGAGCCGGCGTCCACGTCGTCCTGCGTGAGGACGTATGCCGGCGCGGAGCACGTGCGCGACTGGCCGGGGGCCAGCGCGCCGTCACCACACGGCATACCCGTCAGGCCCAGCTTGGCGTCGGTGACGGTGACCGGGTCGAGGGTCGTCGCACCGGTGTTCTCGACCCGGAAGGAGTAGGTGATCGTGTCGCCCGCGTCGACCCGCCCGCTGGCGTTGGCGTCGACGATGTCGCCGGCGCTCTTGGCCACGGTGAGCCCGCCGACCGCGTCGAGCACGACGGCCTCGGTGTCGTTGAACTCGACCGGCGTACCGGCGGGGTCGACACCGTCCACGGTGGCTCGGTTGTCCACGCGCCCGCGGTCGATGTCCGTCTGGGTGAGGACGTAGGCGTCGGCCGTGCACGTCATCGAGGCACCCGGTGCCAGCGACGTCGCCGGGCAGTCGACGGCGATGCCGGCGTCGGCGAGCATCGGGTCGCTGACGGCGAGCTGGCGCAGCGTGAGGTTCGAGCTGTTCGTCACGGTGAACTCGTAGGTGACGGTGTCACCGGCGTCCTGGCGGCCCGAGCCGTTGGCGTCGACCACGGGGCCGGCGGTCTTCTCGAGCACCACGGCGGCGACGTTGTCGAGGTCCGTGGTGGTGCCGTCGGTGTCCGTGACGGCCGGGCCGGTCGGCGTGCCGCCGGTGACCTCGGCCGTGTTGGTGACAACACCGGCGTCGACGTCGTCCTGGGTCAGGACGTAGGCCTGCGGCGCCTCACAGGTGGCGGTCTCACCGGGGGCCAGCGTCGCCGCGCACACGAACCCGGCGAGGTCGAGCTTCGCGTCGTCGATGGTGACCGGTGACAGCGTCTGGACACCGGTGTTCTGGACCGTGAAGTCGTAGCGGATCTCGTCACCGGCGTCGGCGCCGTTGCCGTCGAGGTCGATGACCGGCGAGGCGTTCTTGGTGATGGTGACCGCGTTGACCGGCGTGAAGGTCGTCGTCTCCGAGCCACTGCCCGCGACCGGGTCACCGCTGGGCGGCGTGCCCGTGGCGGTGGCGGTGTTGGTCACGGTGGCGGCGTCGACGTCGGCCTGGGTGAGGGTGTAGGTCGCGCTGCACTCGACGGACTCCCCGGCCGCCAGCGTCGCGGCGCACTGGATGTCCTCGACACCGATGCGGGCGTCGTCGACCGTCACCGGGGCCAGCGTGCGGCTGCCGGTGTTGGTCACGGTGAACGTGTAGGTGATCGTGTCGCCGACATCGGGACCATTGCGGTCACCGTCGACGACCGGACCGGCCGACTTCTGCAGTGCGATCGAGTCGGCCGCCTCGATGGTCACGACCTCGGTCGAGTCGTCGCTGACCGGCTCACCCTGGGTGGTGGTGCCGGCGACCGTCGCGGTGTTGTCGACCCGCAGCGCGTCGATGTCGGCCTGGGTCAGGACGTACGGCGCCGCGGTGCACGTGGTGCTGGTGCGCGGTGCGAGCGTCGTCGTCTCACAGGTGACCCCGGACAGCTTGGGGTCGGTGACCGCGATGCCCTGCACCGTCAGGTTGGAGGTGTTCTCCACCGTGAACGTGTAGGTCACCGTGTCGCCCGCGTCGGTGACGTCGGGGAGCCGGCCACCGGCCGTCGTCGGCGCACCGGCGGTCTTGGCGAGCACCACGGTGGCGACGTTGTCGAGGTCGGTCGTGACGTCGTCGGTCGCCTCCGGGTCGGCACCCTGCGGGGCGTCACCGGTCGCCGTGGCGACGTTGCGCACCGAGCCGTTGTCGACGTCGTCCTGCGTGAGCGTGTATGCCGCGGGGGCCGGGCACGTGGCCGTGTCACCGGGCGCCACGCTGGCCACGCAGACGAAGTTGTCGAGACCCAGCAACGGGTCGTCGATGGTGACCGGCGCCAACGTCGTGGCACCGGTGTTGGTGACCGTGAACGTGTAGTCGATCGCGTCACCGGCGTCGGCGCCGTTGCCGTCGAGGTCGCGCACCGCCGAGTCGTTCTTGGTCAGCGTCAGCGCCGACCGCGGCTCGAAGGTCACGGTCTCGTCGTCGCTCACGCTCACCGGGTCGGCACCGGCCGGCGGTGTGCCCGTGCCGGTGGCGGTGTTGGTCACCGACCCGCGGTCGACGTCGGCCTGGGTCAGCACGTACGGCTGCGGAGCCGGGCACGTGCGCGACTGGCCGGGTGCGAGCGGCACGTTGCCACACGGCATACCCGACAGCTCGAGCAGCGGGTCGCTCACGGTGACGGGGTCCAAGGTGGTGGCCCCGGTGTTGGTGAAGGTGAACGAGTAGCTGACCGTGTCACCGGCGTCCGGACCGTTGCCGTCGAGGTCGACCAGGGCACCGGCGTCCTTGACGAACGTCATCGAGCTGACCGGGGCGAGCTCGACGGCCTCGGTGGCGTCGACCGGGGTGACCGGGCCCTGCGGAGACGTGGCCGTGAGGGTTGCCTTGTTGTCGACGCGACCCCGGTCGATGTCGTCCTGGGTGAGGACGTATGCCGCAGCGGTGCACGTCATCTCCGCGCGCGCCGCCAGCGTGGTCGACGGGCAGGTGACGGCACCGAGCATCGGGTCGCTGATCGCCACCCCGGTGAGGGTCAGGTTGGAGGTGTTGGCGACCGTGAAGGTGTAGGTGACGGTGTCGCCCGCGTCCTGGCGACCGGTGCCGTTGGCGTCCACCACGTCACCGGCGACCTTGTCGAGCGTCATCGTCGCGAGGTTGTCGATCGGGGTCCTCGTCGAAGAGGTGTCCTGCACCGGGTCACTGCCGGCGACCGCTGCGGTCACCGTCGCAGAGTTGGCCACGACACCGGCGTCAACGTCGTCCTGGGTGAGGACGTAGGTGGGCGCCTCGCAGGTGGCGGTGTCGCCGGGGGCGAGCGTGGTGATGCAGGCGAAGTCGTCCAGGCCGAGCTTGGCGTCGTCGACGGTGATCGGGCCCAGCGTGCGGGCACCGGTGTTGCGCACCGTGAAGGTGAACGTCATCGTGTCGCCCGCGTCCGCACCGTTGCCGTCGTTGTCGACGATCGCCGACGCGGACTTGGTGAACTCCAGGGCCGGGGCGCCGTCGACCGGCGTGGTGATCGTGTCGGTCGCGTCGACCGTGTCGCCGGCCGGCGTCGTGCCCGTCGCGGTAGCCGTGTTGGTCACCGCCGCGCGGTCGATGTCGCCCTGGTCGAGGGTCAGCGTGGCAGTGCACTCGGCGGTGTCGCCGGGCGCCAGCGAGCCCACGCAGGCGAGGTCGGCCAGGCCGAGCGTGTCGTCGTCGATGGTGACGGGCGACAGCGTCTGCGAACCGGTGTTCCTGACGGTGAAGGTGTAGGTGATCGTGTCACCGGCGTCGGTCGTCGTCGGCAGCGCGCCACCGTCGACGGTCGGCTCGCCGGCGGACTTGGTGAGCTCGAGGCCGTTGCTCGCCGTGAGCGGCACCGACACGGTGTCGGTCGCCCCCACGTCGTCACCCGAGGGGTCCTGGGCCGTGGCCGTCGCGAGGTTGTCGACCCGGCCGCGGTCGATGTCGGCCTGGGTCAGGACGTACGGCGCGGCGGTGCAGGTCGTGGTGCCCCGGGCCTGCAGCGTGGTGTCCGCGCAGGTGATGTCGCCCAGCAGCGGGTCGCGCAGGCGCAGCCCGGTGAGGGTGAGGTTCGACTCGTTGGTGACGGTGAACCGGTAGGTGATCGTGTCACCCGCGTCGGTCACCGTGCCGAGCCGGCCCGCGTCGACGGTGGGGGCACCGGCCTGCTTGTCGAGGGTGAGGACCGCGACGTTGTCGACATCGACGGTCGCGCTCGACGTGGCCGTCGGGTCGGCGCCCACGGGGGCGTCGCCGGTGGCGGTCGCCGTGTTGGTCACTGCACCGGAGTCGACGTCGGCCTGGGTCAGGACGTATGCCGCGGGGCCGGCGCAGATGGCCGAGTCACCGGGGGCGAGCGTGGCGACGCACTCGAAGGTGCCCCCGAGCCGGCTGTCGTTGACCGTGACGGGCGACAGGGTGGTCGCCCCGGTGTTGGTCACCGAGAACGTGTAGCTGATCGTGTCGCCGGCGTCGGGTCCGTTGCCGTCGTTGTCGACGACCGCGGACGCGGTCTTGGCGAGGGTCAGTGCACTGGTGGGCGGCAGGTCGACGCGGGCGACGTCCTCGTAGTCGACGACGGTGCCGTCGGGGGCCGTCGCCTCGACCGAGGCGGTGTTGTCCACGCCACCGGCGTCGATGTCGCCCTGGGTGAGGACGTAGCGGAAGCTGCAGGTCGCGCTGTCGCCGGGAGCGAGTCGGCTGACGCCGTCGCAGGCGGCGTCGGCCACACCGAGCTTGGCGTCGGTGACGAGCACCGGGTCGAGCGTGACGGTCCCCGTGTTCTGCACGGTGATCGTGTAGGTGACGGTGTCACCTGCGTCGGTGACGGCCGGGAGGCGGCCACCGGCCACGGTCGGCGCCGAGGCGGTCTTCTCGATGGTGACGGCCGGCTTGCCCGGGACCGCGGTGGTCACGGTGTCGCTGGCAGTGACCTGCGGGTCGCGCGGGTTCGGCGGGTTGGCCGTCGCCGTCGCGGTGTTCGTGATGCTGCCCCGGTCGACCTCGGCCTGGGTGATGTCGTGTGGCGCGGTGCAGGTGACCGACTCGCCCGGAGACAGGACGGCCTCGCACTGCAGGTTCGTCAGCTTCAGGGTCGGGTCGCTCACCGTGACGATCGACAAGGTGGTGTTGCCGGTGTTGGTCACCGTGAAGCTGTAGGTGATGCGGTCACCGGCGTCGGGGCCGTTGCCGTCGCGGTCGTCGATGGCCGAGGCGGTCTTGTCGATGGTCAGGACACTGGCCGGGTCGATGACCACGAGCGCCGAGTCGGTGTCGGTGACGGCGCCACCGGCCGGGTCGGTGCCGCGAACGGTGGCCGTGTTGCTGACGCTGCCGGCGTCGATGTCGCGCTGGGTCAGGACGTGGGGAGCTGCCGTGCACGTGGTCGACTCACCGGGAGCGAGGGTCTGCTGGGTGCAGGTCACGGCACCGACCAGCGGGTCGCTCACGGCCACGTCGTCGATGGTGAGGTTGGAGCTGTTCGTCACGACGAACGAGTAGGTGATGGTGTCGCCGGCGTCCGTGACGTCAGCCAGTCGGCCACCAGCCGTCGTCGGCGTCCCCGCGGTCTTGGTCAGGGTGAGGACGGCGACGTTGTCGATGTTCACGGTCTCGTCGTCGGACGCGGTCGCGTCCGGACCGTTGGGGGCGCCGCCGGAGACGGTCGCGGTGTTGTCGACCGCGCCGTTGTCGACGTCGTCCTGGGTCAGCACGTAGGGGCTGGGGGCCGGGCAGGTAACGCTCGCGCCGGGCGCCAAGGACGCGACGCACAGGAAGTCGTCGAGCCCGAGCTTGGCGTCGTCGATGGTCACCGGGGCGAGTGCGGTGGAACCGGTGTTGGTGACCGTGAACGTGTAGCTGATCGTGTCGCCGGCGTCGGCGCCGTTGCCGTCGAGGTCGCGCACCGACGACCCGGTCTTGGTCAGGGTGAGCGAGTTGTCCGCCGGGATGTCGACCCGTGCGCTGTCGCTGGCGGTGACGGCCGCACCGCTCGGCGGGGTGCCGGTCACGCTGGCGACGTTGGTCACGCCGCCGGCGTCGATGTCGGGCTGGGCGAGGGTGTAGGTGAACGTGCACGTGGCCGAGGCACCCGGCGCGAGGGTGCTGGCGCCGGAGCAGCGCACGCCGGCCAGGCCGAGCTTCTCGTCGGTGACCTCGACGTCGCGCAGCGTGACAGTGCCCGTGTTGGTGACGGTGAGCGTGTAGGTGATGGTGTCACCGGCGTCGGTCGTGGTGCCGAGTCGGCCACCGGTCACGGTCGGCTCGCCCGCCACCTTGTCGATGGCGATGCCGGGGCTGGCAGGCAGCGTCGAGGTCGCGGACGCGTCGTCGGTGACGGGCGTCGCGCCGCCGGGAGGCGTCGCCGTCGCGGTGGCCGTGTTGCGCACGGTGCCCGCGTCGAGGTCGGCCTGGGTCAGCGTGTAGGTCGCGGTGCAGGTGGCCGTGGCTCCGGGCGCCAGGGACGGTGCACACACCAGGCCGGTGACACCGAGCCGGGCATCGGCGATGGTCACGTCGGTGAGCGTCTGGTTGCCCGTGTTGGCCACCGTGAAGGTGTAGGTGATCGAGTCACCGGCGTCGGTGCGCTGCGAGTCGCTGCCCGCCGCCACGGTGGGGGCACCTGCGGTCTTGCTCAGGTCGACGGAGTTGCTGCCGTCGATCGTCACGGTGGCCGTGTCGGCGTCGCTGACAGCCGTGCCGTCGGGCTGCGTCGCACCCGCGGTGGCGGTGTTGACGACGCGGCCGGCGTCGACCTCGGCCTGGGTCAGCACGTGGGGTGCCGCCGTGCAGGTGGTGGAGGCGCGGGGCGCGAGCGTGGTCGACCGGCAGGTCACGTCGCCCAGCATGGGGTCGACGACCTCGAGCCCGGTCAGGGTGAGGTTGGAGTCGTTGGTGACGGTGAACGTGTAGGTCACCGTGTCGCCGGCGTCCGTGACCGTCGGCAGGTCGCCGCCGGCGACGGTCGGGGTCCCGGCCGTCTTGACCAGGCGCAGCACGGCGACGTTGGTGACCGCCGTCGTCGTGGTCGCGTCGTCAGTGGGGTCGGCACCGACCGGCGCGTCACCGGTGGCGGTGGCGGCGTTGGTCACGGCGCCCGCATCCACGTCAGCCTGGGTGAGCACGTATGCCGCAGGGGCCTCGCACGTGAGCGTGGCACCGGGTGCGAGCGACGGGGCGCACGTGAACCCGTCGAGACCGAGCATCGGGTCGTCGATCGTCACCGGCGCCAGCGTCGTGGAACCGTCGTTGGTGACCGTGAACGTGTAGTCGATCGTGTCGCCGGCGTCCGGACCGTTGCCGTCGAGGTCACGCACACCCGAGGCGGTCTTGGTGAGGCTGACGGCGTTGGTCGGTGCCAGCGGGACGGTGACGTCGTCGGTGGCAGTGACCGAGCCCCCGGTCGGGGTCGTGCCGGTCGCGGTCACCGCGTTGGTGACGGACCCGGCGTCGACCTCGGCCTGGGTGAAGGTGTGGCTCACCGTGCACGTGGTCGTGTCACCGGGGGCCAGCGAGTCGTCGCCGCCACACACCCGACCGGACCAGCCGACGAGCTCGTCGGTGACGCGCACCGGGCTGAGGGTGACGTTGCCGGTGTTGGTGACCGTGATCGTGAACTCCACCGTGTCACCGGCGTCGGTGACCGTGTCGAGCCGGCCGGCGGCCACCGTCGGCACGCCCGCGGTCTTGGACACCGCGGTCGCCGGGGAGGACCCGACGGTGACGACGGCGTCGTCGGTCGTCGTCACCGGGGTGCCCCCGCCAGGGGGGACGGCGGACACGGTGGCGACGTTGCGGAACCCACCGGCGTCGACGTCGGCCTGGGTCAGCACGTAGGCCGGTGAGGTGCACGTGCGCGAGGCACCCGGCGCCAGCGGACCGGCGCCACACGGCATACCCGACACGTTGATGCGCTCGTCGGTGACGGTGACGGTGTCGACCGTCGTGGCACCGGTGTTGGTGACCGTGAAGGTGAAGGTGACCGTGTCGCCTGCGTCCGGACCGTTGCCGTCGACGTCGACGATCGGGCCAGCCGTCTTGTCCAGCGCCAGCGTGCTGGTCGGGGCGAGCACCCGGGTCTCGACGTCGCTGTCGGTGACCGGGCCGGTCGGGCTGGTGGCGTCGACGCTCGCGGTGTTGGTGACGCGGCCGGCGTCGATGTCGCCCTGGGTCAGGGTGTACGGCGCCGAGGTGCAGGTCATCGACGCGTTCGGCGCCAGGCTGGTCGACGGGCAGGTGATGGCGACACCCGCGGACGCGAGCATCGGGTCGCTCACCGCGACACCGGTGAGGCGGGTGTTCGAGGTGTTGGTGACCGTGAAGGAGTAGGTGATGGTGTCGCCCGCGTCGGTGACGTCGGGGAGCCGGCCGTCGGACGTCGTCGGCGTGCCGGAGGCCTTGTCGATCGCGACGCTCGTGACCTGGTCGATCGTGAGGGTCTCGCTGTCGCTGTCGCTCGGGTTCGCACCGGCGGAGGCCGTGGCCGACGCGGTGGCGGTGTTCTCGACCGTGCCCGCGTCAATGTCGTCCTGGGTGAGCGCGTAGACCTTGGTGGCCTGGCACGTCGTGGAGGCGCCCGGGGCCAGGGGGCCCGGCGTGCAGACGAACCCGTCGAGATCCAGCTTGGCGTCGTCGATGGTGACGTTGGTCAGGGTCGAGGCGCCGGTGTTCTGGACGGTGAAGGTGTACTCGACCGTGTCGCCCTCGCTCGGCCGGCCGTCACCATCGGCGTCGACGATGCTGCCGGCCGTCTTGGTGAGGACGATCGAGTTGCGCGGGGTGACGGTGCTCGTGGTGCCGTCGCTGCCGGTCGCCGTGCCCGTCGGGGTGTCTACCGTGACGGTGGCGGTGTTGGTGGCCGCGCCGGCGTCGACGTCGGCCTGGGTGAGCGTGTAGGTCGCCGTGCACGTGGTCGAGGCGCCGGGCGCAAGGCTGGTCGTGCCGCAGGCGAAGCCGCGCAGGCCCAGCTTGGGGTCGGCGATGCGCGGGTTGGTCACCGTGGTCGCACCGGTGTTGGTCACCGTGAACGTGTAGGTGATGGTGTCGCCGGCGTCGGGTCCGTTGCCGTCACCGTCGGAGATCGCACCGGCCGACTTGGTCAGCCGCACCGAGCTGGCGGGGGTGAGCTCCACCGTCGCCGGATCGGTGGCGGTGACCGTGCCACCCTGCGGGTTGCGCGCGGTGGCGGTCGCGGTGTTGTCGACCCGGCCGCGGTCGATGTCGGCCTGGGTGAGCGTGTAGGCCCCGGAGGTGCAGGTCAGGGACGCTCCGGGCGCGAGAGTCGTTGCGGGACAGGTGATCCCGACACCGGTGCCCGCCAGCAGCGGGTCGGTGACCGTCACACCGGTGAGGGTGACGTTCGAGGTGTTGGTGACGCGGAACGTGTAGCTCACCGTGTCACCCGCGTCGAGGCGTCCCGAACCGTTGGTGTCGGAGACCGGGCCGGCGTCCTTGGCCAGCGTGAGGCTGGCCAGGTTGGTGATCGGCACCTCGTTGGCGTCGGTCGCCGTCGGGTCGGTGCCGGTGGCGGCGTTGCCCGTGGCGGTGACGGTGTTGCGCACCACGCCGTTGTCGACGTCGGCCTGGGTCAGGACGTATGCCGTGGGGGCGGCACACGTGCTCGACTCACCGGGCGCGAGCGAGGCGACGCACTGGAAGTCGGTGAGGCCGAGCTTGGTGTCGGTGACGCTCACCGGGGCCAGGGTCGTCGTGCCCGTGTTGGTGACGGTGAAGGTGTAGCGGATGGTGTCGCCCTCGTCGGCGCCGTTGCCGTCGGCGTCGACGATGCCGGCGTCACGCTTGTCGACCGTCAGCGAGCTGGCCTGTGGCACGGTGACGGTGGTGCTCGAGGTGTCGGCGACCGGGCCGGTCGGGGAGGTCCCATCAACGGTCGCGGTGTTGTCGACTCGACCGCCGTCGACCTCGGCCTGCGTGAGGGTGTGGGTGGCGGTGCAGGAGACCGTCGCCCCGGGGGCGATCGACCCGTCGGCGCAGAAGTAGTCGGTGAGGCCGAGGGTCGGGTCGGTGATCGTGAGCGTGGACAGCGAGGTCCCGCCGGTGTTGGTCGCCCGGAAGGTGTAGGTGACCGTGTCCCCGGCGTCGGTGCGGTTCGGGTCGGTGCCGTTTGCCGTCGTGGGCGCGCCACCGGTCTTGACCAGGTCGACGGCGCTCGCCGGGGCGACCGGGGTGGAGACCGTCGCGGAGTCCGTGACGTCGGCGCCGCGGGGGTCCTGGCCGGTGACGGTGGCGGTGTTGTCGACCCGCAGCACGTCGACGTCGGCCTGGGTCAGCGTGTAGGTGCGGGTGCAGGTGGTGCTCTGGCCCGGCTCGAGCGTGGTCGTGCCGCAGGTCAGGTCGGTGACGTTCAGCTTCGGGTCGTCGATGGTGACGCCGGTGAGCGTGACGTTGGAGGTGTTGTGCACCGTGAAGGTGTAGGTGACGGTGTCGCCGGCGTCGGTGGACCCGGGGAGGCGCCCGCCGGAGGTCGTCGGGGCGCTGGCCGTCTTGGTGAGGTCAATGCCGGCGACCTGGGTGACCGGCCGGGTCTCGGAGTCGCTGGCGCGCGGGCTCGTGCCGGAGGCTGCCACGGCCGTCGCCGTCGCCGTGTTGTCGACCTTGCCTGCGTTGATGTCGGCCTGCGTCAGCCGGTAGGTGACGGGCGCGGCGCAGGTCGCGGTGGCACCGGGGGCCAGCGGGCCGGCCGTGCACAGCCAGCCGGACAGGCCGAGCTTGGTGTCGGTGACCGTGACGTTGCTCAGCGTCGCAGACCCGGTGTTGGTGACCGTGAAGGTGTAGTCGATCGTGTCGCCGGGGCTGGGGCTCCCGCTGTTGTCGACGTCCTTGACCGCGCCACCGGTCTTGGTGAGGGTCATCGAGTTGACCGGCGTCAGGGGCGAGACCTCACGGTCGCTGCCGGTGACCGTTCCACCGGTGCTGGGGGTGGCGGTGACGGTCGCGGTGTTGACGACCTGGCCGGCGTCGACGTCGGCCTGGGTGATCGTGTAGGCCGGGCTCGTGCAGGTGACGCTGGCGCCGGGGGCGAGCGGGCCCGCGGCGCAGACGAACCCGTTGAGGCCGAGCTTGGCGTCGGTCACCCGGATGTCGCTGAGGCTGGCTGCGCCGGTGTTGGTCACCGTGAACGCGTAGGTCAGGGTGTCGCCCGCGTCGGGTCCGTTGCCGTCGACGTCGACCACGTCGCGCGAGGCCTTGTCGAAGGTCAGCGAGGACCGGGGCGTGACGGGGACCGTCTCGGCGTCCTGCGCCGTGACACTGCCACCGAGGGCAGGGACCGCAGAGGTGGTCGCGGTGTTGACGACGCGGCCGGCATCGACGTCGGCCTGGGCCAGGACGTAGGGGGTCGGCGCCTGGCAGGTGACCGTGGCCCCGGGGGCGAGGGGTCCGGAGCTGCACAGGTATCCGGACAGACCCAGCTTGGGGTCGCTCACCGTGATCGTGGACAGCGACTGCGCGCCGGTGTTGGTGACGGCGAACGAGTAGACGATCGTGTCGCCGGCGTCCGGGCCGTTGCCGTCGAGGTCGTTGACGGCGCCGCCGGTCTTGACCAGCGACGTCGACGCGGCCGGCGTGTAGGTGACCGACGTGGTGGAGCTGTCGGTGACGGTGTTGTTGTTCGGGTCGGTGCCGCGGACGCTGGCCGTGTTGTCGACCCGGCCGGCGTCGATGTCGGCCTGGGTGAGGCGGTAGGCCGGGCTGGTGCAGGTGATCGTCTCGAACGGCTCGACCGTGCCGGTGCCGCACTGGTAGTTGGTGAGGCCGAGCTTGGCGTCGTTGATGACGACACCGCTGAGCGGGACGTTGGAGGTGTTGCGCACGGCGAACGTGTAGGTGACCGTGTCGCCGGCGTCGACCCGGCCGGAGCCGTTGGCGTCGACCACCTGGCCGGGCGTCTTGGTGAGGTCGATCGAGGCCAGGTTGTCGATGCTCGTCGTGGTCGAGTCCGTGTCGGTCGGGGCGGTCCCGTAGGGCGGGGTGGCCGTGACCGACGCGGTGTTGTTGACGGCGCCGGCGTTCACGTCGGCCTGCGTGATGATGTAGACGACACCGGTGCGGCACACGGCCGTCGCACCGGGCGCGAGCGGTCCGGCGGTGCAGAGCAGGTCGTCCTGGCCGAGCTTGGCGTCGTCGATGAGGACGTTGGTCAGGGTTGTCGTCCCGGTGTTGCGGACGCTGAAGCTGTACTCGATCTCGTCACCGGCGTCGGCCACGCCGTTTCCGTTGGCGTCCATGACGCCAGAGGCGGTCTTGGTGAGCTCGATGCCGTTGGTGCCGGTCGTGGTCAGCGTCGCCGTGCCGGTGGCGCTCACCGGCGTTGCACCGCCGGGCGGGGTGGCGACGACACTGGCGGTGTTGGTGATGGACCCGGCGTTGATGTCGCCCTGGGTCAGTGTGTAGGTCGCGGTGCACGTGCGCGACGCACCGGGCGCGAGGCTCCCCGTGCCACAGGCGTAGCTGGACAGGCCGAGCCGGGCGTCGTTGATGACGACGTTGCTGAGGGTCGTGTTGCCGGTGTTGGTGACCTGGAAGGTGTAGACGACCGTGTCGCCCGCGTCGCGCCCGTTGCCGTCGAGGTCGTTGATGGCCCCGACCGACTTGGCGAGGGTCATCGACGCGGTCTGCGTCGGGGTGCTGGTCGACGACGTCGCTGTCGGCTTCGGCAGGTTGTTCGGGGGCGTGCCCGTCACGGTGGCGGTGTTGCTCACCGTGCCGGCCGCCATGTCGGAGGCGGTGATGGTGTATGCCGCGGACGGCGCGCACACGGTCGTCTCACCGGGCGACAGGACGGGGTCGGCGCAGGTGATGGTGATCCCGGCACCGGCGAGCTTCGGGTCCGAGACGGTGGTCGCGGTCAGGTCGACCGTGCCGGTGTTGCGCACGAGGAACGAGTAGGTGATCTTGTCGCCGGCGTCCGTGAGCCCGTTGCCGTTGACGTCCTGGATCGAGGAGACCGACTTGGTCAGCGACATCGACGTGGTCGGCGGGGTCGGCGGCGCGACACAGGCGGCGTTGTCGGTGGTGGCCCCCTTCTCCTGTCCCGCGGGGAGCGCGACGGAGTTGTACAGGCCCGTGCCCGGGCCGCCGCAGGCGGTCGCGGCCGTGGTGGTCGTCGAGTGCGCGGTGACGGTCACGGCATACGTCTGGGTCGTGGAGCCGCCGATCGCGGTGCCCGCGGGGGCGAGCACCCACGGACCGGCCGTCGAGCTCGAGCCACTGACCGGGCCGCTCCAGGTCGCACCGTCGATGGCGATGGTGCTGGCGAACTGCGGGGTGTCGGTCAGTGCGCCGTACGTCGTCGGGGTCTGGCCGCTGTTGGTGACGGTGACCGTGTAGGTCACGGTGAACCGGCCCGTGGTCGGGTCGACAGTGCTCACCGAGCCCTGCGTCTTGGTGACGTTGAGGCTGGCCGGGGTGGCGACGGTGACCGTCGCGGTGGCCTGGTTGGACGTTGCGGTGCCGGCGCTCGAGGTCGCCGACGCCGTGGCGGTGTTGGTCACCTTGCCCGCGGTCTGGTCGGCGGCGGTGACGGTGTAGGTCTGCGTGGGCGTGCACGTGACCGACGCACCCGGGGCCAGCGGCCCGGCGGCACAGGTGACGGTGCCACCCAGCTTCGGGTCGTTGACGGTGATGGAGCTCAGGGTGGTGTTGCCCGTGTTCGTGACCCGGAAGGAGTACTGCACGGTGTCACCCGGGTCGGTGACGTAGTTGCCGTTGACGTCCGTCACCTTGGCGACGGACTTGGCGAGCGAGATCGTGGCCGTGCGGGCGAGCGACGTGCTCGTCGAGGAGGGGTCCTGCACGGCCGTGCCGCGCGCCGAGGTGGCCCTGGCCGTCGCCGTGTTGTTGACCGCGCCCGCGTCGACGTCGGGCTGCGTGACGGTGTAGGTGACCGACGTGCAGGTCATCGTGGCGCCGGGGGCCAGCGAGGTCTGCGGGCAGGTGATCGTGCCGAGCATCGGGTCGGTCACGGTGATCGCGTTCAGCGTCGTGTTGCCGGTGTTGCGGACCGTGAAGCCGAAGGTGATGGTGTCGCCCTCGTCGGGCCCGTTGCCGTCGACGTCGGTGAGCCCGAGGGCCGACTTGGTGAGGTCGATCCCCGGGTTCTCGACAATGGGGGCGGTCGCCGTGCTCGGCGCGGAGGTCACAGGTGTGGTGCTGTTCGCCGCGGTGCCCTGGGCCGTCGCCGTGTTCGTCACGGCGCCGGAGTCGACGTCGGCCGCAGTGGTGGTGTAGGCGCACGTGAAGACCCAGGTCTCGGCGGGCTGGAGCAGACCGTCACCATTGGTGTCGCCGGAGGAGTAGCGCGGGGTGCACCGGTTGTCGTTGACACGCACGCCCGACAGCTCGACCGGCCCGGGGTTGGTGACGGTGAACCGGTAGTTCACCGTCTGGCCGGGCCCGGTGAGCGGGCTCGGCACCGTCGAGGCGATCGACTTGGTCAGCGCGATCTGTCCCTGTGGCGGTGCCGGTGGCGCGATGCAGGCCGAGTTGTCGCCGGTCGCGCCCTGCTCCTGCCCCGCAGGCAGGCTCGCACTGTTGTACAGCCCCGTACCGGACCCGGCGCAGGTGGTCGCCTGAGTGGAGTTGGTGTACCGGAAGGTCACGCGCACCGTGTAGGTGTGGGTCGCGCCCGCGGAGATGGTGGTGCCGGCGCTGCCGATCGTGAACGGCCCGGCGCCGGTGGCGTTACCGGTGGCCTGACCACTCCAGGACGCGCCTGTCACCTGGAGGTTGGAGGCGTATGCCGGGGTGTCGGTGATGGGACCGTAGGACCCCTGACCGTCACCGCTGTTGGTGACGGTGACCCGGTATGTCGCAGTGAATGTGCCGGTGGCGTCGGGGCCGGTCACCGAGGTGCCGGACTTGGTGAGGTTGAGGCTCGGCCGGGTGACGGTGACTGTCGCTTGGTCGGTGTCTGTGGCCGTGAGCCCAGTGGTCGCGCCGACGCCGGTTGCCGTGGCCGTGTTGGTCGTGGTGCTGGAGAGCGTCTGAGTACACGTGTACACCCAGAGCTCGCGGAGGTCGAGCAGACCGTTTCCGTTGATGTCGCCGGTGCCGGTGTTCGGGTCGGCCGGCTGCAACGTGGGATTGGCGCACTTGTCGTCGGCGAGGGTCACCGACCGCATGGGCTCGTTGCCGCTGTTGGTCACCTCGTAGGTGTAGGTGACCGGACCACTGACGTTGACCGTGGTCGGGTTGGCGGTCTTCGCCACCGTGATGGCGGGAGCGAGCACCTCAACGCATGTCGGGTCCGTGGCGCCGGCTACGGACGGGTTGTCGCTGGGGACGTCTGTGAGGCCGGTGGAGCGGCCGACGCCCTGGTTGCAGATCGATGTGCCTGCAGCCAAGGGGGCGTTGACCCGCACGACCATGGTGATGGTGGCTGTCGATCCGGACGGGAGCACCCCGGCCTGCGCTCCGGATCCTTGGACCGCTCGCGGGGTGGCCCAGGGGTTGCTCGTCCCTGGAACTGCCGTGCCGTTGAGGGTGGAGCTCACATAGGTGGTGTTGGCCGGCGTGGGGTCCTGGAAGGTGACGCCCGTCGCCGACAACTGCCCGATGTTCTCGACCCGGATGGTGTAGGTCAGCAGGCCCCCAGCCGTGGCGGCATCCGGGGTCACGGTCTTGGTGACCTTGAGCTGGGGCCGGGGCGTGGCACACGACGCCAGGTCCCCGAGCAGACCGTTGGAGCCATCGAGGCCGACGACCGGCGTGGCACTGCCGTTGTCCTTGTTGATGAGGTAGAACGACGAGCTCGACGATGTCGGCCGGGCGGAGCCGTAGAGGTTGCCCTGGGTGTCGAAGGAGATGCCGTTGAAGGTGAACGAGCCGGCCACCCCGACGTAGGTGCCCGTCACGCTGTTGCCGCTGAGCTGGGCCGCGGAGATCGTGTACATGTAGCTCGTTCCGCCGGCCGACCCGACCAGCCACATGTTGCCGAGGCCGTCGAAGGTGACGTCACCGGAGGACAGAGTGCTCGGAGTGACCGGCGACCCCGATGCCGTGAAGGTGCCGTGGTTGACCCAGGTCGTGCTGCCCGAGGCGAGGCTGTAGAGGTTGCCGTTCGTCGACCACGACCAGAGGGTGCCGTCGGGGGCGAATCCCAGCCGCGCGGTGGCCGTCTCGGCCGATGGTCCGACGACCTGGGTGGCAGACCCGGTGTCGACGTTGTAGACCCACACGCCGCCAAAGGTGGTGGACGTCCCCAGCGCGCGCGGCACGTAGTAGATGAGCGAGGGGGTCGCCGGATTGATGCCGACCGCCACCGTTCCCGTGCCCTGCGAGGCCGAAGGCAGACTCGCCAACGAGACGATGCGCTTGGCGCCCCCGGCCTGGGTCCAGGTGCCCAGGTAACCGGTGTTGGCGCTGGTGGCGCCGTTCGGGTCGCTGCCCCAGACCTGGGTGTCACACGAGATCGTCGGGATGGTCACGTTGACGGTCGTCCGGGCCGTCGCGGTGCTGCGGGTGCCAGAAATGGAGGAGAAGCTCGCGGTCGCGGTCGAGGTGACCGAGGACGTCACCGTCGTGGTGCACCGGAACGTGGCGGTGCCGCCGGCCGGGATGTACTGGTTGGGAGCCGTCCCGCTCATCCCCGAGACGTAGGAGATGGCAGCACAGTTCGTGTCACTCAGCGAGTCGTAGTAGAGCAGGCCGGAGTAGTTGTTCTTGACCGTGTAGGTGTAGGTGACCGAGCCGCCACCGACCGGCAGGGACGAGGGGTTGGCGGTGACGGTGAGGTTGATCCGCCCGTCCGGCGACGGGTCGGCCTGCGCCTTCTGGATGGGCGTGGCCTGGACCACTTGCATCGCGAACGACAGCATCGACAGGACGAGCGCGAACGAGAGCAGGCTCGCGACACGACGAAGTGCGCGCACACCGCGCGCTGAGTCCCACGCGAGCAGATGCACTGCTCCAACCTTCGACCCGTCCACCGGAACCCTCACTCACGTCCTCCCTGCTGGAACGGACCCAACCAGCCGCACGCCCTGCGTGCCCGACCAGCCCAAACCGTTCCAAGAACGTACGAACACTAGCGTGCCGCACTATCGGTAAAGGACTGGTAAAGGTCCGTTAGGTGACGCTTCAAGTAGCGAGGAGTCGCAAGACTGGCCGAAGGGACTAGGCGCGTCGGCGGCACACGACCGCCCGTGCTCACCGTCTGGGCTCATCGGGAGCCGGCGACCGCCACGGCCAGCGGGAGGCACGAGGCCAGGACGAGCAGGACGTCCGACCGCGTCCACGCCGCACGCGATGCCCAGGTGCGGCGCCGCGCGGTGGCGAAACCGCGGGCGTCCATCGCGACCGCGAGCTCGGCCGCGGTCTGCAGGGACCGCACCAGCATCCCGAGCGTCATCGCCCACAGCTGGAGCAGCACCGACCGGGGCGAGGACGCCCGGGCCGCGATGCCGCGCACCCGTCGCGCCCGGCCCAGCTCGGCCCAGATGTCACCGAACGTGTGCACCCGCTGCAGGGCGGCGCCGACCGCGACCGCCAGTCGGGCCGGCACCTTGAGCAGCTGCCCGAGGTGGTCGGCGAGCGCGTCGGCGTCGACGTGGCGGATCAGCACGGCCGACGGGAAGACGATGATGAGCACCCGCAGCCCCGCCGTGGCCGACACCTCGAGGTCGCGCGGACCCAGCAGCCAGGTCGACCAGGCGACCGAGACCGCCCCGATGGCCCCGGGGACCATCCGCACCAGCGTGCCGGTGACCCGACCCGGCGGCGCGGGACCGCGACCCGGCGCCCACAGGCCCACGACCGCGAGCAGCAGCTGCACGCCGAGCACCGCCAGGCTGACGGACCAGTGGGTGGGGATGATGCCGGCCGGGATCGCGAGCGCAGCGGCGCCGAGCAGGGCCAGCGGTCCGCAGCGGGCGACCAGGGGTCGCCGCGGCGCGGGCGGGTCGGGTGGCTGCACCGGGCGGGTGACGGCGGTCGTGCGGTCGGCACGGTCGACCACCGCGTCGTCGTGGGTCGTCAGGACGACCGCCGAACCCCGGTCGCGCATGGCCTCGACGATGCCCAGGACGGCCGCCCACGTCAGCCGGTCCTGGCCGACGGTGGCCTCGTCGGCGAGCAGCACCTCGGGCTGGTGGACGACGGCCGACACCATGGCCAGCCGCCGCTGTTCTCCCCCGGACAGGTGCCGGGGGTCGGCCTGCTCGAGGTGCCCGAGGCCGACGAGGTCCAGCAGTGCCCGGGCCCGCGCGAGCGCCTCGTCCTCGACCTGGCCGAGCGCCCGCGCGGTCGTCATGACCTCCTCGAGGACCGTGCCCGCGACGATGGTCGAGGAGGCCCACTGCGGCACCCAGGCGACGAGGCCGGCGACCTCCGTGGTCGACCACGTGCGCGGGTCACGACCGTCCGCCGCCGGGGCGCGGTGCCCCGGCACGAGGTCGGCGTGGGCGGCCACGGTGCCGCTGTCGTGGTCGAGCAGGCCCGCGAGCGCGAGCATCAGCGTGGACTTGCCGGCCCCGCTGGGTCCGACGAGCGCATGCGTCTGGCCGGCCCGCGCCTCGAAGGACTGGTCGGCGACCGCGAGGCTGCGCCGGGTCGACCCGTTCAGACGTCGCACCGTGCGGCCCACCGTGACGTCGTGCGCCGCCAGGGCGACGACGTTGGCGCCGATGTCACTCGGGGTGAAGACCCCGGCGGGTATGCCGCGTGGTTGCGGCGCGGGGACGCCCGGCACCCAGATCCCTTGTGCCGCAAGGCTTTCACCGTGCTGAGCCAGGACGGTTGCGGGGTCGCCGTCGACGACGACGCGGCCGTCGCCATCCAGGACGAGGATGCGGTCGGCGAACGACACCCACGGACCCAGCTTGTGCTCGACGACCACCGTCGTGAGCTGGCGGCCGGTGACCACCTGCTCGACGCTGTCGCGCACGGAGGCGGCGTTGACCGGGTCGAGCATGGCGGTCGGCTCGTCGAGCAGCAGCAGGGACGGCTCCAGCGCGAGCGCCCCGGCGAGCGCGAGCCGCTGCTGCTCACCCCCGGAGAGGGCATGCGTCGGTGTGTCCTGCGGCAGCTCGAGACGGACGGCGGCGAGCGCTGCGGTGACGCGGGCAGGCATGTCGCCACGCGGCATACCGATGTTCTCCAGGCCGAAGGCGACGTCGCGGCCGATGGTGGCGGACACGACACCGGCGCCCGGCTCCTGCAACACCAGGCCGACGGCTCCCGGCCGGTCCCCCGGCGCGGCACCGTCGATCGTCACGGCTCCCGACAGGTCACCCGAGGCTGTCGTCTCCAAGGCCCCGGCGAGCGCCCGCAGGAGGGTGGACTTGCCCGAGCCGCTCGGGCCGACGAGCAGCAGGCGCTGGCCCGGCGCCAGGTCGAGGTCGAACCCGTCGATGATCGGGTCGCGCCGTCCGTAGGGGCGCCAGGTGAGGTCCCGAACCTCGACGCGGCCGCCGCGGGGGGTGCTGGTCGCGGTGGCCACGCCGAGATCGCTCGCGTCAGACAGCGCGCTGCTCCCGCACTTCCTGACCGGGTGGGAACGCGTTCAACGCCCCCGCGCGGGCGAGGGCCCGGGTGACGAGCCAACCGCCAAGACCCGCCCAGACCAGACCCGAGAAGGCGAGCACCGCGGCATACGTGAGCTTCCAGTCCAGGCCCCAGTCCTTGGCCCAGGTGAGTGACTCGTATGCCGCGGCGAAGGGCCCGGCGAGGGCGCCGGCGAACAGTGCCGCACCGAGACCGAAGGCGCGGTAGCCGAGGATCGCGAAGGCGAGCTCGGCACCCAGGCCCTGGACGAGGCCGGAGACGAGCACCGTCGCGCCCCACTCGGTGCCGGGAAGCATCGAGACGAGGGCCGCGATCACCTCGCACAGCAGGGCCGCGCCCGGGCGGCGGACGACGAGGCCACCGATGACGCCGCCGAGGAACCACGGCCCGGCGAACAGGCCGGCCAGCGGCGGGATGGCGAACTTGATGGCGCTGATCGGCCCGTTGTAGAAGATGCCCCAGCCCCAGAAGGCGATGCCGATCGCGGCACCGAGCATCGCGATCGTGAGCAGGTCGACGGTGCGCCAGCTGGTCAGGGGCATCGAGGCGCGGATGCTGCCGCGCCGCAAGGGGGTGGGTGCGGTGCTGCCGGTGGTGCCGGTGCTGCCGGCCGGACGATTCGTGGTGCTCATCTGCTTCTCCCGTGGGATCCGGTGGATACCTCGGGGAGACCCCGGCCGGGTCGGCGCACCCGGTCAGGTGCGATGACCCGACAGGTGCCTGAGAACTCGACTCCCTACGCCGGTGCGAACCGGATCAGGTGTGAGGGTCTGCGGTTGCCCGCACTCTCAGCGCTCGCGCGCTCCCCTGTCGTTACCCGCGTCACTGTACTCCTGCCTGTGGCAGGGTGGAGGGGTAGGTCCACGCGACTTCGAACGCCAGAACACCAACGCCCGAACAGCAAGCCCGAACAGCAAGCCAGAACACCTCGGAGGCAGTAACACATGGGTCCACTCGTGTGGCGCGTGATCGGCACCGGCTCGGCCGTGCTCGCCGGCATCGTCGCCAACAAGCTCGTCACCACGGTCTGGAAGAAGGCCGGCCGCGACGCGGTCATCGACCCGCGCGACCCCCGCACGCCGTGGAAGGACGCCCTGGCCTTCGCCGCGCTGACTGGCCTGGCGGCGGGTGCGGCCAAGGTCCTGGCCACCCGCAAGGCCGCCGAGTACTACCAGAAGTCGGCCGGGCACCTGCCCAAGGCGATGCAGCAGGGCGACGCCTGAGGGCGACGCCTGAGAGTCACGCTGCCGAGCCGGGAACCACCCGCGTCAGGATGTCCTGGACCGTGACCACGCCGACCTGACGGTCGCCGTCCACGACGACCGCGAGCTGCTCGCGGGCCGCCTTCATCGCGGCCAGGCCCTCGTGGAGGGGCAGGTCCTGCTCCACGAGCTGGGCGGGCCGGGACAGTCCCGACACGGGCTGCCTGGCGTCCTCGAGCAGGGTGTCGCGGACGTGCACCACGCGCACCTGCCCGCCGGAACCGCCTCGGTCCGGCGGCGTCTGGGGGTCGGCGACCAGGATTCGCATGTGGCCGGTGCGGGCCGACAACGCCTGCACGTCGGCCACCGTGGCGTCGGACGGCACCATCACCACCGGCCGGCGCCGGTCCACGAGCTCACCCATCGTCACGGACTCCAGCCCGATTGCGCCCGCGAGCGGCGGGTGGAACTCGGGGTCGAGCGCACCCACGCGCACCGAGTGCTCGATGAGGTGCCGCAACGTGTCCGGGTCGCGGCCACCACCCTCGGCCCGTTGCACCGGGGTGACCCCGGACGCCCGGACCAGCCGGTTCGCGAGGTCGTTGATCCAGGTCAGCAGGGGGCGCAGGGGACGCACGAACGCACGCGCTGGGCGGCCGACCAGCAGCGCCGCGCGTTCGGGGAACGTGATGGCCCAGGACTTGGGCGCCATCTCGCCCAGGACGAGGTGCAGGAATGTCACGAACAGCAACGCCAGGACGAAAGCCACGACGTCCGCCGCCCAGTCGGGCAGCCACGGCTCGAACCACGGCAGGATCGCGCGGTCGACCGCGGGCTTGGTGACGGCCCCGAGGGCAAAGGTGCAGGCGGTGATGCCCAGCTGGGCACCAGCGAGCATGACGGTCAGCTCGTGCGAGCCGGCCAGGGCAGCCCGGGCCGAAGCGCTGGTCGCGGCAAGCTCCTCGAGCCGGTGCCGGCGCGCGCCGAGGAGGGCGAACTCGATGACCACGAAGAAGCCGCTGGCAACGATGAGGGCGGTGGTCACGGCCACGACCACGAGCGGGTTGGTGAGCATCAGTCCTCCTCGCCGTCGCTGTGAGCATGGACCTCGCCGTCGGCGTCGCCGCCGTCGCCGTCGTCGTCGCCGTCCATGACGAGGGACAGCCGGACGAGGCTCGGCACGTACCGGTCGACCTCGAGGACCTCGAGGTCGACGGCCCGCACACGCTGCGCGCCCGGGTCCTCCCACGGCATACCCGGCAGGTCGACCCGCACCACCTGGCCGACGCTCGGCAGCTCACCGGCGGTGGCGATGAGGAGGCCGCCGAGCGTCTCGTAGTCACCCGCCGGGAGGTCGTGGCCGACGGCCCGCTCCACCTCGTCCACCGGTGCCTGGCCGTCGACGACCCACGCCCCGTCCTGCGCCACCACGAGTGGGTCGAGGTCGGTGTCGTGCTCGTCGTGCAGCTCGCCGACGACCTCCTCGGCCAGGTCCTCGAAGGTGAGGATGCCGCTGAAGTCGCCGTACTCGTCGACGACACAGGCGAGCTTGACCCCGGCGGCCTCCAGCGCACGCAGGGCATCCGGCAGGCTCATCGACTCGGACACGACGACCGGGTCGCGGGCGAGCTCGGCGACGGTCACCTCGTCACCGCGGGCGCGCAGCAGGTCGCCGAGCTGCACGAGCCCGACCACCTGCTGCCCGTCGACCACGGGGTAACGGCTGTGCCCCTCGGCCATGAGTCGGCGCAGCTCCGTGACGGTCGTGTCAGGCCCGACGGTGTCGACCTGTGAGCGCGGCACCAAGGCGTGCTCGACGGTCTTGTCGGGGAAGTCGAGGATGCGGTCGAGCATGAGGGACAGGCCTGCGGGGAGGTCACCGCTGTCCCGCGACTCGGCGACGATCCGCTCGAGGTCCTGGGCGGTGGCGCTGCTGTCGAGGTCGTGCAGGGGCTCGATCCGCAGGAGGCGCAGCAACCGGTCGGCGGCCACGTCGAAGACCGTGATGATCCACCCGAACAGGCGCAGGTAGATCACCGTCGACCGGGCGAGCCGGCGCGACAGCCGGTCCGGCTCGGCGATGGCGAGGTTCTTGGGGTAGAGCTCGCCGAAGATCATCTGCACGATCGTGGACAGGAGCAGGGTGGCGGTGGTGCCCACCGAGATGCTCAGCGCCGCCGGCACACCCGCGTGCCCGAGCAGCTGGCCGAGCGCGGCCCCGACCAGGGGCTCGGCGACGAAGCCGACCAGGAGTCCCGTCACGGTGATGCCGAGCTGGGCGCCGGACAGCATGAACGACGTCCGCCGCGTCACGGCCAGGGCTCGCGCGGCAGCCTCGTCACCGGCGCTGGCCGCCGCGCTCAGGCGCTGCCGGTCGACCGCCATGAAGGCGAACTCCTGCGCGACGAAGTAGCCGTTGGCAGCGATGATGACCGCGATCGTCAGGAGTCCGGCGAGCAGCTGGAGGACAACCATCAGCACGGCCCGTCACTGGTGTTCACGGGCGCCCTGCAACCTCCGCTCGTCCACCCGCGCCTGGACGGTCCGGTCGCCAGGGCTGGGTCCCTACGGGTGGAAAGAGATGCCAGCCTAACCCGGCTTGCCCCCGTCCGCCCAAGGGCGCGGGCGGGGGCTCGCCGGCTGGCGGGACTACTGCTCGGGGAAACTGTCCTTGCTGACGGCCGAGTGCGGCTCCCCGAGGTAGGGGAAGTCGTCGGACAGGTCGGTGTGCGGCGGGATGTTGTCGCTGGTGATCTTGCCGTTCGTGATCATCGCCAGCCGTGCGCTGGTGACGTCGTCGGTGAGGGCACGGCCGTTGGGGTATGCCGTGGGCTTGCTGCGGTCCCAGCGCAGCGTGTCGGGGACGATGGTCGCCAGCAGGGTCTCGCGCGCCTTGTCGGCTTCCCAGCTGCCGAGGTGCTCGAGGACGCCGACGAACCGTTCGAGGTGGTCGGCCTCGTCGGTGGCCGGGGTGCCCTGGTTGTAGGCGATCTTCTCGTCGTTGTCCTGGTTGAAGTAGGCCGTCACCGAGGGGTTGGCGCCGCGGTCGATCGACTCCCAGCCGCTGTCACCTTCCAGCGCGACCCGCGCCCACACACCGATCGGCCCGTCGCCGAGCTCGGAGTCGGGCACCTCGAGCACGAGCCCGTAGACGTTGGCCTCGGCCATGGCGTCACGGCCGGTGAAGTTGAAGTTGTCGATGATGCCCTCGAGGTCGGCGAAGAACGGGTCGCTGCGCAGGGCGACGGCGATGCGGTGGTCCTCGGAGGTGTCGTCGGTGACCTCGCCGGACATGCCGACGACGAGACCGTCGGCGAGGGTGCGTCCGACGGGCTCGAGGCCACCGGCCTCGGCGCCCTTGGCCTGCAGGACCGAGACAGTCTGGCCCGCGTCGTCCAGCTCGGAGAACGTGAAGTGGTAGGTGATGTCCGGCTGCAGGTCTCCGTCGGTGTCGACGTGCACCTGGTAGACGGCGTCCGGGTGCAGGCCCGGCGCGTTCGCCGGGTCGGGGTTGACGTCGAGGATGATCGCGGTGCGGCCCTGCGTCTTCGCGGGGAAGACGAACAGGTCGGTCATGTCGAGCCGCGGGTCGTCCTTGGGCGAGCGCAGGTCGGGGCCACTGAGGTGGTGGGACATCGGGTTACTCCGTTCAACGCGAATGGATCGAGCGGGACCGTGCCCGCCTGAGTCAACCCGCGCCACCCGGTCACGGCAACCGCAGTAGGGACGAGATTGGGTCGCGTTGACGATCAATCAGTCGGCGAGGTCCAGGGCTCGCGCGATGGGCACACCCGCGCGGTACGACAGGTGTACGTGCGACGGGGCGTCGAGCACCGTGAGGTCGGCACGCGCACCGACGACGATCTGTCCGATGTCGTTGCGACGCAACGACTTTGCGGCACTTGCCGTGGCGGCATACACGGCCTGCCCTGGCGTCAGTCCCATCTCGCGTACGGCGAGCGCGATGACGAACGGCATCGAGCTGGAGTAGCACGTGCCGGGGTTGCAGTCGGTCGCGAGCGCGACCGAGACCCCGGCCGCAAGCAGCCCCGCGGCGTCCGGGTAAGGGGACCGGGTCGAGAACTCCACCCCCGGCAGCAGGGTGGCCACCGTGGTGTCGGCGGCGTCGGCGAGTGCGGTCACGTCGGCGTCGGACAGGTAGGTGCAGTGGTCGACGCTGGCGGCGCCGAGCTCGACGGCGAGCTGCACACCGGGTCCGTGGCCGAGCTGGTTGCCGTGCACGCGCAGCCCCAGGCCCGCGTCGCGTCCGGCGACGAGCACCTCGCGTGCCTCGTCGCCGGTGAACGCGTGCGCCGAGTTCGGCTCACAGAAGACGTCGACCCACCTCGCGTGGGGAGCCGCGGCTTCGAGCATGGGACCGGTGACGAGCGAGAGGTATGCCGCGCGGTCGGCGGCGTACTCGGCCGGCACCACGTGCGCCCCGAGGAAGGTGGTCTCCGGGGTCACCTCGCGCGCGATGCGCAGGGCGCGGGCCTCGTCGTCGACGGTGAGGCCGTAGCCGCTCTTGACCTCGACGGTCGTCGTGCCCTGGGCGCGCATCTCGGCCACCCGCGCCGCGACGAGGGCCCGCAGCTCGTCGTCGGTGGCCGCGCGGGTCGCCGCCACCGAGACGCCGATCCCCCCACCGTCGTAAGGGGTTCCGGCCATCCGGGCGGCGAACTCGGCGCCGCGGTCGCCGGCGAAGACGAGGTGGGCGTGCGAGTCGACGAACCCCGGCACGACGGCCCGGCCATGCAGGTCGATCCGGTGGTCCGTGGTCGCGACGTCACCGGTCGCGGCGGCGGCATCACCGACCCAGGCGATCGCACCGTCCTCGACGACGAGGGCCGCGTCGGTGCGCAACCCGAGGCCGTCGTCGCCGGTCCCGTCGCTGGTGGCGAGCTCGCCGATGCCGGTGACCAGTGTGCTGCTCATCCTTGGTGCTCCCTCAGGGTGCTCAGGGCGGCACCCAGCAGCCCGGCGACGTCGCCGAGACCGGTGTGCTCACCTCGTTCGACGATGGTCCGCCCGCCGACGACGACGGTGTCGACGTCGTGGCGGGTCGCGCTGTAGGCCACCTGCCCCGGCTTGGTGCCGGCAGTGCCCACCGTGTCCAACCGCACCGCCACGAGGTCGGCGAGCCGGCCGACCTCGAGGCTGCCGCCGTCGTCCCAGCCGAGGCTGCGGTAGCCGGCCGAGGTCGCCGCGGCCAGCAGCTCGTCCGGTGTGAACCGACCGCGTTCGTTGCTCTCGAGCCGTTCGTGCATCTCCAGCCCGCGCAGCTCCTCGAACGGGTCGATCACTGCGTGCTGGTCGGACCCGAGGGACAGGTGTGCCCCAGCATCGGCCAGGGCCCGGGCCGGGCCGATGCCGTCGGCCAGGTCGCGTTCGGTGGTCGGGCAGAAGCAGGCGGTGGCCGCCACGTCGCCGAGCAGGGCGACGTCGCCGTCCGACAGGTGGGTCGCGTGCACGGCCGAGAACCGGTCGGTCAGCAGGCCCGCGTCGGCGAGCAGCTCGGTGGGTGTGCGGCCGTAGAACATCTGTGCCGCAAGGTTTTCCGCAGGCTGCTCGCTCACGTGGGCGTGCACGACGCGACCCCGCGTGACCTCGCCCATGGCGGTCAGCTCCTCGCGCGGCACCGCCCGCACCGAGTGGACCGCGCCACCCACCCGGGTGGTGGCGTCGGTCGCCTCGGCCTCCAGCCGCGCGACCCGCGCCGCCCAGGCATCGACGTCACCGTCGGTGAACCGCACCTGCACCTCGTCGAGCGGCAGGTGCCCGTCACCGGTGAGGCCACCGGCGAGATAGCACGTGTCGAGCAGCGTCAGGCGCACGCCGGCGTCGCGCGCCGCGGCGGCCAGGGCTGCCCCCATCGCGTTGGGGTCGGCATAGGGACGACCCGACACGTCGTGGTGCACGTAGTGGAACTCCCCCACCACGGTCATGCCCGCCAACGCCATCTCCCCGTAGACCGCCCGGGCCAGCGCGTAGTAGGTGTCGGGGTCGAGGCGACGGGTCACGGCATACATCAGCTCGCGCCACGTCCAGAAGTTGCCGCCGCCCCCGTGGGTGCGACCGCGCAGCGCCCGGTGGAACGCGTGGCTGTGCGCGTTGGCGAGCCCGGGGAGGACGACCCCCGGGAGGCGCTGGTCGCCCCCCCGCGGTCTGACGTGGGGCTGGACGACGGTGAACCGCCCGTCCTGCGCCTCGAGCCGGACGTCGGTGGCAACGCCCGTGGGCAGCCAGGCGTGCTCGGCCCACCAGCTGGTCACGGTCATGGGGTGTCGCCCGCCAGGTCCTCGAGTACGGCGGTGAGGGCGGCGACGCCTTCGAGGCAGTCGCCCAGCTCGGCGTGCTCGGCCGGGGAGTGCGAGATGCCGGTGGGGTTGCGCACGAAGAGCATGGCGGTCGGAATCCCAGCATTGGCAAGGATTCCCGCGTCGTGGCCGGCTCCCGTGCCAAGGACCGGTATGCCGCCGAGCCGGGTCCGCAGTCGTGCCGTGAGTGCGTTGTCGAAGGGCGTCGAAGGGGTCCAGGACTCCTCGGCCACCTCGCCGCCGGACTGCTCCACCATGGCGCGGACGTCGGCCACCGCGCGCCGGACGGCGCGGGGGCTGGCGCCGCGGGCGTCGAGCCAGCCGGTGACGTGGCTGGGGATCGCGTTGACCCCGCCGGGCGTGACCGCGACCTTGCCGATGGTGGCGACGCAGCCGTGCGCGATGGCGGCCTCGCGCGCGGCGAGCACCGCCCCGGCATACCCGAGCATGGCGTCCTGCCGGTCCTCGAGGCGGGTGGTGCCGGCGTGGTTGGCCTCGCCACCGAAGTCGAGCCGCCAGCGGCCGTGGGGCCAGATGTCGGAGGCGACTGCGACCGGGTGGTCGAGGTCGACGAGACCGCGGCCCTGCTCGACGTGCAGCTCGACGAACGCGCCGACCCGGTCCAGGGTCTCGGGGTCACGGCCGATGTCGTGGGGGTCGCGACCGGCGGCACTGAGCGCCTCGGCCATCGAGACGCCGTCGGCGTCGGTGAGGCTGCGGGCGCGCCGGGCCGTCATGGCACCGCTGATGACCCGTGAGCCGGCGCAGGCTACGCCGAACCGCGCGCCCTCCTCGTCGACGAAGTTGACGATGCCGACCGGGCGGGTGGGCTCGAAACCCTTCTCCCGCAAGGCATCCACGGCGGCAAGGGCGCTGACGACGCCGAGCGGGCCGTCGAATGCACCGCCGTCGGGGACGCTGTCCAGGTGGGAGCCGGTGACGACGCCCTTGCGGCCCTGCCGTGCCGCCTCGTCGGGGTCACCCCACCAGGCCCACTGGTTGCCCATCCGGTCCTCGACCAGGTCCAGGCCCCGCGCCGCGCACTCCCCCACGAACCACTCGCGCAGGTCGTGGTCCTCGCGCGTCCACGCGAAACGGCGGTAGCCCCCGGACGAGGCGTTGCGGCCCACCGGCTCCAGGGCAGACCACATCGACTCGAAGCTCACGAAGCGCTCTCCTTGCGGGGACGGGACGGTGCTGCCTCGACCTTCCCACACCGTCCGGCCCGGGGCGCCGCTGGGGACGGAGAGGCTGTCTGGCATACCAGACAGCCTCTCCGGCGGTCAGCCGCGAGCCGGGCGCCGTCTCCCGCCGTGGACCTCAGACAAGGACCTCAGACGACGACCTCAGACGAGGACGACGCCGCGCCACGCGACGGCATACTGCCCGAACCAGGTGTTGGACCACGGGGAGTAGATCTTCGCCTCGATCGTGCCGGCCGACGGGTTGATGGTGACGAGCCGCACCGGGTTGCCCTGGCGGTCGTGCATCGACTGCATGAGCGTGTAGACCGTGTTGCCGGCCACGCCGCGGTCGGTCCTGCTGGCCGCGCCACCCACGTGGCCCGACAGCACGAGCTTGACGTTCGGGTAGCGCGAGACGACGGTGTCGAAGAGGTACTGCGGCGAGGTGGCGCCGTAGCCGCCGTTGCTCTGTCCGATGCTGCCGTCGGCGTCGAGGTAGGCGTGCGTCTGGATGACGACGTTGCGGTCGGGGTTGTCCTCCACGACCCTCGCGGCCCAGGAGACCACCTCGGGGCGGGGCCACACTTCGAGCGTGAGCACCAACCAGCGGCGGCCTCCTGCGGTGAAGGTCGAGTAGACGTTGTCGACCTTCCCCGGCTCGAACGCGCCGGAGACGTTGCGGTAGCGGCTGGCGGTGAACACGCCGTTGAACTCCTGGGTGCGACGCACGAGCCTCCACGAGACGCACTCGGTCGCCGGGAACCTCGTCTGGCACTCCGGGTTGTTCTGGTAGGCGGAGCCGCCGTACTCGGTGCTGCCCGGCACTCCGTTCCAGCCGACGGCTCGGGTGTCGTGGTTGCCGAGGGACAGCGCGTAGGGCACGCCCACGGCCTCGACCTCGCGCATGGCGTCACTGGCGACCCGCAGCTGCTCCGGCGCCAGCCAGCCCCAGTTCGTGACGTCACCGGAGCCACCGACGAAGGCGAGGCCCAGGCTCGAGCGGTTCGCGGCGAGCCACCGCATCCGCTGGGCGAAGCGGCCCCAGTCCGGTCCGCGCGAGGTCTCCTCCTGGGTGTCGGGGAGGACGGCGATCGTGAAGGCCGCACCGGCCGTCGTCGGCGGCGCGGCCGCCCAGAACACCACACCCTCGTCCTGCCAGCCGGCGGCGACGAGCTGGGCTCGCACCGCCGGGTCCGCGGCCAGGCGGTGGTAGGTGTTCTTGAGGAACCGGTGGACCGCGACGCAGCCGTCGGACCAGGTCGGCGAGGCGTGGTAGGCGACCCCCTGGTCGACGTAGCCCGCGGCACGGGCCGCGTCCAGCTGGGCGCCGCGCAGGACGTCGACGAAGTCGGGCGGGGAGGCCCGGTAGGCACGGTGGACCGGGGTGAGGCCGGTCGCCGCGGCTCCGGCGGCGTCGAAGACCACCCCACGGTTCTCGGTGTAGCCGTAGCGGTCACGAGCAGAGAGCGCCTCGCTCGGCCACCGGGTGTCGAGGGTCGGTCCGGGGAACGGGCGAGCGACCTGCAGGACGGACGTGCCCATCGTGGTGCACGCCCCAGCGGCGGTGGCCGCGGTTGAGGTGGCCGAGGTGGTTGAGGTGGCCGAGGCGGGGTCGGCGGAGGCGCTGGTCGCCGCAGGAAGCCCCGTGGCGAGGAGGGCGGCGGCGAGGAGGGCGGCGCGGACGTGGCCGCGCCGGGTGGTGCTGTTCATGGTGGTCCTCCTCTCTGGTCCGGGCACAAGGCCCACCGAAGAGCAACCACCTCAAGGGAATCGCGCACCGGGACCGGCCACGACACCATCGGCGCAGACCCGCGGTCAGCAGGCGCAGGTCGCAAGCCGCACGCCCGGTCCCGGACGCGAAACGACGCCGGTCGGGCACACCGCCCGACCGGCGTCGTCACCGTGCCCGCGCCACTCGCCGGGCGTCATCCCGGCAGGTGGCGCGACGCGTCAGCCGACGAAGGTCACGCCACGGAAGGTCGCGGCATACTGCGACAGCTCTCCGCCGGTCCACGGGACCCGGATGGTCGTCGAGATGGTGCCCGCCTCGGTGTCGACCCCGATCAGGCGGACCGGGTTGGCGTTCCGGTCGTGCATGCAGGTCAGGAACGAGTAGATCGTGTTGCCGTTGACCCCGCGGTCGGTGCGGGTCGCCGCCGAGCCGACGTGCCCGGAGAAGACCATCTTGATGTTGGGGTACTGCGACACGAGCCGGTCGTAGAGGTACTGCGGTGAGGTGGACCCGTAGCCGCCGTTGTCCTGGGCGATGGTGCCATCACCGTTGAGGTAGCTGTGGGTCTGGATGATGACGTTGTGGTCCGGGTGCTGCTCGACCACGCTGCGGGCCCAGTCGACCGCGGCGGGCCGCGCCCACAGCTCGAGGGTGAGGACCAGCCAGCGCTTCCCACCGGCATTGAAGGTGGTGAAGACGTTGTCGACCTTCCCGGGCTCGAAGGCTCCGCCGACGTTGCGGTAGCGGCCGGCGTTGAAGACCGAGTTGAACTCCTCGGTGTGCCGCACCAGCTTGGGGCTCTGGCACTCACTCACCGGGAAGCGTTGCTGGCACTCGGGGTTGTTCTGGTAGGCCGACCCGCCGTAGCCGGTGCTGCCGGGAACGCCGTCCCAGCCCACCGCCCGGGTGTCGTGGTTGCCCAGGGGCAGCGCGTAGGGCGTGGTGGACCCCTCGATGTTGCGCATGGCGTTGCTGGCAACCGTCAGCTGGTCGCGCGCCACCCAGCCCCAGTTGGTCACGTCGCCGGACCCACCGACGAAGGCCAGGTTCAGGCCCGACTTGTTGGCCGCCAGCCACCGGGTCCGCTGCTCGAACCGGCCCCAGTCGAGACCGCGCGACGTCTCCTCCTGGGTGTCCGGCAGGACGGCGATGGTGAATGCCGGCCCGCCGGCTGGCCGCGGCGGCTCCGTCGTCGTGGTGGTGGTGGTCGGCGTGGTGGTGGTGGTCGGCGTGGTGGTGGTGGTCGTCGACGGCGTGGTGGTGGTGGTGGTCGTCGGGGTGGTGCTGGTGGTCGTGCTCGGCGGCGTCGTGGTGGTCGTCGTGCTCGACGTGGTGGTCGAGGTCGAGGTGCTCGACGTGGTCGTCGAGGTGGACGTCGTGGGCGTCGGGGTCACCGTGGTGGTCGTCGGCGTCGGCGACGTGGTGGTGGGCACGGGGGGCTCGACCTCGCTGGCCTCGGTCCAGAAGGCCACGCCCTGGTCCTGCCACCCCTGCGCCTCCAGCGCCCGCCGGGTGGACTCGTTGGCCACCATGCGGTGCTTGCCACCCTTGGCGTACCGGCGCACCTCGGAGCAGCCGCTCTTCTCGGAGGGGTAGGCGTAGAACCAGGCACCCTCGTCGACGTACCCGGCGGCGACGGCGGCGTCGAGCTCGGGTCCGGCCGGGAGCATCTGGAAGTCGCCCTGCCGGTAGAGGCGGTGGATGCCTCGCAGGCCGGTGGCCGGGAACCACGAGGCCTCGTACTCCACGCCCGGGTCGTCGGTGTACCCGTAGCGGGCCGCGGCCGACTGGGCCTCGGCGAGCCAGATCGTGTCGATCGACGCGGAGGTCTCGGGGTTGACCCGCTTGAGAACGGGAATCGAGCTGTCGAGGCAGCTCGACGCGTTGGCCCAGGCCGGCACGAGCAGCCCGGCGACCATGCTGGCGAAAGCCACCAACAGGGCTAGTCCTCGGCGTCCACGGCGCATACGTCGTGATCTCCGGGCGCGATGAACCCGGCTGGTGTGGCGACCCATTTAGGCATCCCGTCACTAGGCAACCTGCGTTTGGTATCACGGGATGGTCACGGTGCGACTCCACCATTGGGGTGGTTTGGGGGGATCTACCTGCTCTCTGGGGAGATCTACGCTGTGCGGGTGACCGAGCTTCCAGCAGATGACGGTGCCGAGCGCGCTGCCCGGGCCCTCGCCGACAGCGGCATCGACCACACCATCACCCGGCACGGCCGGGTGAGCTCGCTCGAGGAGGCGGCCGCCGCCCGCGGGGTGCGCCCGGCGGCGGTGATCAAGACGATGGTGGTGCGCCGCGGCAAGGGCGACTACCTGTTCGTGCTCGTGCCCGGAGACCGGGAGATCTCGTGGCCCAAGCTGCGCACCCACCTCGGGGTCAACCGGCTCTCCATGCCCGATGCCGACAAGGCGCGTGAGGTGACCGGCTACGTCCGCGGCACGATCACGCCGTTCGGGGCCACGACCGCGTGGCCGGTGGTCGCCGACGCGACCATGACCGGCCACGACATCTCCATCGGTGGCGGCGCACCGGGAGTGGCCGCCACGGCATACGCCGACGACGTCATCCGCGCCCTGGGCGCGCAGGTCGCCGACGTCACCGACCCGATCGCCTAGGCCCTATCCCTCACGCATCGGCACGCGCACGCCCTGGGCCTCGGCGGTGCGCTCGGCGATGTCGTAGCCCGCGTCGACGTGCCGGATGACGCCCATCCCGGGGTCGTTGGTGAGGACCCGCGCGAGCTTGCGCGCGGCGAGCTGGGTGCCGTCGGCGAGGGAGACCTGCCCGGCGTGCATCGAGCGGCCGATGCCGACGCCGCCGCCGTGGTGCAGCGACACCCAGCTCGCACCGGAGGAGGTGTTGACGAGGGCGTTGAGCAGCGGCCAGTCGGCGATGGCGTCGGAGCCGTCGAGCATGGCCTCGGTCTCGCGGTAGGGGCTGGCGACCGAGCCGGTGTCGAGGTGGTCGCGGCCGATGACGATCGGCGCGCTGACCTCACCGGTGCGGACGAGCTCGTTGAACGCCAGACCGGCCTTGTCGCGCTCGCCCTGGCCGAGCCAGCAGATGCGGGCAGGCAAGCCCTGGAACGCGATTCGCTCCTGGGCGCCCCTGATCCACTTGTGCAGCCGCTCGTTGTCGGGGAAGAGGTCGAGCACCGCGCGGTCGGTCGCGGCGATGTCCTTGGGGTCGCCGGAGAGCGCCGCCCACCGGAACGGGCCCTTGCCCTCACAGAAGAGCGGACGGATGTATGCCGGGACGAAGCCGGGGAACTCGAACGCCCGGTCGTAGCCGCCGAGCCGGGCCTCGTCGCGGATCGAGTTGCCGTAGTCGAAGACCTCGGCGCCGGCGTCCTGGAACTCGACCATCGCCTGCACGTGCTTGGCCATCGAGGCGCGCGCCCGGTCGGTGAACTCCTCGGGCTTCTTCTCCGCGTACTCGTGCCAGTCATCGAGGTCGATGCCCTCCGGGAGGTAGGACAGCGGGTCGTGCGCCGAGGTCTGGTCGGTCACGATGTCGATCGGCACGCCACGGCGCAGCAGCTCGGGGAAGATCTCCGCGGCATTCCCCACGACGCCGACGGACCAGCCGCGCCGTTCCTCCTTGGCGCGCAACGCCTTCTCGATCGCGTCGTCGAGGTTGTCGGCGACCTCGTCGAGGTACCGGTGCTCGACGCGGCGCCGCAGCCGCGACTCGTCGACGTCGACGATGAGGCAGGCACCCTCGTTGAGCGTGACCGCGAGTGGCTGCGCGCCACCCATGCCGCCGCAGCCACCGGTGAGGGTCAGCGTGCCGGCCAGGGTGCCGCCGAACTTCTTCTCCGCGATCGCGGCGAACGTCTCGTAGGTGCCCTGCACGATGCCCTGGGTGCCGATGTAGATCCACGAGCCGGCCGTCATCTGGCCGTACATCGTCAGGCCGAGCTGCTCGAGCCGGCGGAACTCCGGCCAGTTCGCCCAGTCGGGCACGAGGTTGGAGTTGGCGATGAGCACGCGCGGGGCCCACTCGTGGGTCTGCATGACCCCGACGGGGCGGCCGCTCTGCACGAGCATCGTCTCGTCCTGCTTGAGGGTCGAGAGGGTGCGCACCATGGCGTCGAAGGACTTCCAGTCGCGCGCGGCACGACCCGTGCCGCCGTAGACGACGAGGTCGTCGGGGCGCTCGGCGACCTCGGGGTCGAGGTTGTTCATGAGCATCCGCAAGGGGGCCTCGGCGCCCCAGTGGGTCGCGTGGGTGAGGCTGGTGCCGCGCGGTGCACGGACGGGGCGAGCGCCTTGCATGATGTTCTCCTTGAACGGGTTTCGTGCGACTCGGTATGCCGCGTGCTTCAGTTGAGGGGGCCGGTGGCGGTCTCGGCCGCGGCCACGACGGTGCCGTCGACCACCAGCTCGTAGGCGGCCTCGAGGTCGGGGGCGAGGAAGCGGTCGGGGCCGGGGTCGACGCGCCCGTTGTCGGCGAGCGCCGCGATGACGGCGGCCGCCGCTGGTCCCGGCTGCTCGGGTGCGCGGAGCTGGAGGCCGCGGGCGGCGGTGACGAGCTCGATCGCGAGCACGCGCTCGAGGGCGTCGACCGCGCGACGGAGCTTGCGGGCGGCGGACCAGCCCATCGAGACGTGGTCCTCCTGCATGGCGCTGCTGGGGATCGAGTCGACCGAGGCCGGTACGGCCATGCGCTTGAGCTCGGAGACGAGGGCCGCCTGGGTGTACTGCGCGATCATCAGCCCGGAGTCGACGCCGGGGTCGTCGGCGAGGAACGGCGGCAGCCCGTTGCTGCGGGCCTTGTCGAGGAAGCGGTCGGTGCGCCGCTCGCTGATCGAGGCGAGGTCGGCGGTGGTGATGGCGAGGAAGTCGAGCACGTAGGCCACGGGTGCGCCGTGGAAGTTGCCGTTGGACTCGACGCGGCCGTCGGGGGTGACGACGGGGTTGTCGATGGCTGAGGCGAGCTCCCACCCGGCGACGCGTTCGGCGTGGTCGAGGGTGTCGCGCATGCCGCCGGCCACCTGGGGCGCGCACCGCAGGGAGTAGGCGTCCTGGACGCGCGTGCACGCCGACGGGTCGCGGTGGGACTCGCGGATCGGACTGTCCTGCATGACCTTTCGCATGTTCTCGGCCGACTTGCCCTGACCAGGCTGGGGCCGCAGGGCGTGCAGGTCGGCGGCGAACACGTCGTCCGTGCCGAGCAGTCCCTCGACACTCATGGCGGCCGCGATGTCGGCCGTCGTGACGAGGCGGCGCAGGTCTGCGATGGCGAGGGCGAGCATGCCGAGCATGCCGTCGGTGCCGTTGATGAGGGCGAGGCCCTCCTTCTCGCGCAGCTCGACCGGCGTGATGCCAGCCGCCGCAAAGGCTTGCGCCGTGTCCATCTGCTCGCCGCTGGCGTCGCGGACGACGCCCTCCCCCATGAGCGCGAGCGCACAGTGGGAGAGGGGAGCGAGGTCGCCCGAGCAACCCAGGGAGCCGTACTCGTGCACGACCGGGGTGATGCCCGCGTTGAGCATGGCGACGTAGGTGGTGAGCGTCTCCTCGCGGATGCCGGTGCGCCCGGTCGCCAGGGTCGCAATGCGCAGCAGCATGAGAGCCCGCACGACCTCGCGCTCGACCTCCTCGCCCGCGCCGGCGGCGTGCGATCGCACGAGCGAGCGCTGGAGCTGGGCGCGCAGGTCGAGCGGGATGTGCCTCGTGGCGAGCGCCCCGAAGCCGGTCGAGACCCCGTAGTGCGGCACCTCGTCGTCCGCGAGCGCCTCGACGACGGACCGCGTGCGACGCACCTCTGCCAGCGCCTCGGGCGCGACCTCGACGCGTGCGTCGTGCCGGGCCACGGCCACGACGTCGTCGATGGTCAGCGGGGCGCCGCCGAGGGTGACCGTGGCGACTGGGGGTGCAGTGGTCGTCATGCCCCCATTGCAGCGCACGGTATGCCGCCCACGCGCCGCGCGTCGGCGGCATACCGTCTCGAATGCGAGACGAGAGGGTCCGCCGGTGGATGCCGCGGCGACTTCATCCAGGTGAGGTCGAACGATGAGTCGCTGCTGCACTCACCGACTCACTGCTGCACTCACCGCAACACCAGACGGGCAAGCCGCCGCGGCGGCGGGCCGGTGGGTCACGGTGTTCGCTGCTGCTGCGTCACTGCTCCGCCCAGCGGGCCACGGGGCCAACCCGCTCGCGCCACTTCTGAGTCACTGCTCCGCCCAGCGGGCCACGGGGCCAACCCGCTCGCGCCACTTCTGAGTCACTGCTCCCCTCAGCGGGCCACGCGGCCTTCCTGCGCCTCGATCACGCCATCGCCGACCGGCATTGCGGTCACGGGCGGAGCAGCCCCGCCGCGACAGCCCGCGCTTCAACGCCGTGGCCCGCTTTCCGGAGCAGTGACCCACTGCCCGCGAGCACCTCACCAGCTCACCGCCCGCTCCACGGAGCAGCGACGCAGTAGTTCCTGCACCCACCTGCCGACCGACCGCAAACGCGGCGCCCGCCAGCGACCTCACAAATTTGCACCGTCGTGCAAACTTGCCCTAGGGTGCAGATATGAGCACGACGCCAGACCAGCCGACCGACTCCGCGCCCGACTCCGCGCCCGACTCCGCGCCCGAGGCCGCCCCCGACGGGCTGCGTGCCCGCAACCGGGCCGAGACCGCGCGCCGGCTCGAGGAGGCGGCCTGGCAGCTAGTCGCCGAGAGCGGGTTCGAGGCCGCCACCGCCGACGCCATCGCCCAGCGGGCCGGAGTCTCGCGGCGCACCCTGTTCAACTACTACCCGCGCGTCGAGCTCGTCCTCCAGGAGCGGATGCGCGAGGCGATCGCCGGACTCGTGGACCGGTTCCTGGCCCGGCCCGACACCGAGACCATGCGTGAGTCGCTCACCGCGATCCTCACCGAGCCGCTGGACACCGAGGTGCTCGAGAAGGCCGTCGTCGTCTTCTCCCAGGCGTCCACCTCACCCGCCGCGCGCTACTTCCTCGTCGACGCCCAGGGCGCCGAGGTCGCGCAGATCGCCGAGGCCGTCATGGCCCGGCTCGGTGACGCCGCCGACCCCCTCTACGCCCAGGTCGTGGCGCGCGCGGTCATGGCCGCGGGCACGGTCGCGACCATGGCGTGGCTCGACCAGTCCCGAGGCGTGGTCGACGACGACACCCGCTGGCTGCACCTCGAGCTGCTCCGCCAGGCGTTCAGCCACCTCTACACCGCGTTCGCCGAGCCGGCCGCACCCGGCGCCGACCTGGACACCCCCATCTCTCGCACCGCCACCCAGGAGTCCTGACCCATGGCCACCTTCCTCTACCGGCTCGGCCGCCTCGCCGCCCGCCACGCCTGGCGCACCATCGCCGTCTGGGTCGTGGTCCTCGGCCTGCTCGGCACCGCGATGGCCGCCTTCTCCTCACCGCCCACCACGGAGATCTCCATCCCCGGCGCCCAGTTCCAGAGGGTCATCGACGATCTCGGTCAGGAGATCCCCGCCAGCGCCGGCGGCATCGCGACCATCACGCTCGAGAACGAGCGCGACGGCGCCTTCACCGCCGCCCAGCGGGCCGCCATCGACCAGACCATCGCGCAGTGGGAGAAGGCGCCCCAGGTGCAGTCGGTGATGAACCCGTTCGAGCAGCAGGCCCGCCTCGACGACGCGGCCGCCAAGGCCCACGACGGCCAGGCGAAGATCGACGAGCAGCAGGCCGAGCTCGACAAGGGACACGACTTCCTGCGCCTCGCCACCCGCGACCTCGCGACCGCGCGGGCCGACCTCGCCGAGCTCGAGCGCACCGGGCAGGGCGACAGCGCCAAGGCCCAGGAGCTGCGGGCCGAGATCCCCAACCGCGCGAAGGGCAACGCCGACCTCGAGGCCCAGCTCGACTCCGGTGACGCGAAGATCGCCGCGGCCCGCGCCCAGGTGCAGCAGGGTCAGCGCATGCTCGACCTCAGCGACGGCCTGCGGTTCGTCAGCAAGGACGGCAGCACCGCCATGCTGCAGATCCAGTTCGACGAGTCCGTGGCACAGCTCTCCCCCGAGGTGCGCGCCCACGTGCCCGAGATCGGCAAGGCCCTCGCCGACGACGGTGTCCGCGTCGACTACAACGCCGACATCCTGCAGACCCGCAGCCTCGTCGGGGTCGGGGAGATCGTCGGGTTCGTCATCGCCGGCATCGTGCTGCTGCTCATGCTCGGCACCCTCGTCGCTGCGGGACTGCCCCTGCTCGTCGGCCTCGTCGGGGTCGGCGTCGGCATCGTCGGCGCCATGGCGGCCACCGCGTTCTTCGACATGAACTCGATGACCCCCGCACTCGCGCTCATGCTCGGCCTCGCCGTCGGCATCGACTACGCCCTGTTCATCGTCAACCGGCACCGCCAGCAGCTGCTCGGCGGTGTCGAGCTCCAGCACTCGATCGGCCTCGCCACCGGCACCGCCGGCAACGCAGTGGTCGTCGCCGGCACCACCGTCGTCATCGCCCTCGCCGCGCTCACCGTGTCGGGCCTGCCGATCCTCGCCCAGATGGGTCTCGTGGCAGCCGGGACCGTCGTCGCCACCGTCCTCGTCGCCATCACGCTGACGCCGGCGGTGCTGAGCCTGATGGGTCGCCGAGTGCTGTCCCGGCGCGCCTGGGCCAAAGCCGGGTATGCCGCGGACTCCGGCAAGCACACGGGGTCACCTCGCGCCCGGGGCCGTTGGGTCGAGGTCGTCACGGACCGCCCGTGGCTGGCCATCGCCGGCACCGTCGTGCTGATCGCCCTCATGGCGCTGCCCGCCCTGTCGCTGCGGCTCGGCCTGCCCGACGGCAGCAGCGAACCCAAGGACTCCAGCGCCTTCCACTCCTACGTCACCATCGAGGAGAACTTCGGTCCCGGCGCGAACGGCCCGATCGTGGCCGTCATGAGCCGCGACGAGCCGATCAGCCAGGCCGAGGTCGCGCCGACCCAGCTGCGCGTGGGCGAGCGGCTCGCGGACCTCGACGGGGTGCGTCAGGTCGTGCCGTTCGGGGTCAGCGAGGACCGTGACACCCTCGCCTTCCAGGTGGTCCCGACCGACGGACCCACGTCGCAGCGCACCGTCGACCTCGTCCACAACCTCGACGAGCTCGGCTCCGACCTGGGGCAGGGGCAGAGCCTCGGCATCACCGGTCAGACGGTCGCCAACATCGAGATCTCCGAGCGCCTCGCGAGCGCCCTGCCGCTCTACGTGCTGCTGGTCGTCGGGCTGTCGCTGCTGTTGCTCATGGCGGTGTTCCGGTCGGTGCTGGTGCCGCTCGTGGCGACCGGCGGGTTCCTGCTCTCCGTGGCAGCCGCGTTCGGTGCCGTCGTCGCGGTCTACCAGTGGGGTTGGCTCGGCGACCTGCTCGGGGTGAGCCGCCCGGGCCCGATCATGCCGTTCTTCCCGACGCTCCTGATCGGCGTGCTGTTCGGACTGGCGATGGACTACCAGATGTTCCTCGTCTCGGGCATGCACGAGGCGCGGGCGCACGGCGAGGAGGCGAGGCGTGCCGTCCGCACCGGGTTCCGGCAGGGCTACAAGGTCGTTGTCGCGGCCGCCGCGATCATGATCTCGGTCTTCGCAGGCTTCATCTTCGCCCACCTCACCATGATCCGGCCGATCGGATTGGGCCTCGCGATCGGTGTGGCGGTCGACGCCTTCCTTGTGCGAATGACGTTGATACCAGCGGTGATGCACCTGCTCGGTGACAGGGCCTGGTGGATCCCGCGCTGGCTCGACCGCGTGCTGCCGAACCTCGACATCGAGGGCACCGGCCTCACCCGCCACCTCGCCCGCACCGACGCCGAACGACAGGGTGGCGACGACCGAGACGGCGACGACGGGGACGAAGGGGACGACGACGCGCAGCCACAGCGCGACGGTGACGACGACGTCGCGGGTGACCGGCCGGCATACCAACGGGTCTGAAAACCGCTGACACGCAAGGCGACGCCCGCCGACGAGGTCATCGTCGGCGGGCGTCGTCAGTCGGTCAGGACGGCTTGACCGCCAGGACCGGACAGGTGGCGTCGAGCAGCACGCGCTGCGCGGTCGAGCCGAGGATGAGCTTGCCCACCGGCGTGCGGTGGCGCAGGCCGATGACGACCACCGACGCGTCCGCCTCGCGCGCAGCGGCCAGCAGTGCCTCGGCCGGGTCGCTCCCGTGCTCGATCCGACGCACCTCGGCGGACAGGCCCAGCTCGTCGAGGTCACGGCGGACCCGGTCGAGCTGCTCCTCACCCGCGCGGTGGGCGTCGGCGAGCACGTCGTCGCGCGACATGTTGACGACGAGCAGCGGCTCCTGCCGGCGCCCGGCTTCCTCGACGGCTGCGGTCAGCGCCGCCTCGCCATAGTTGTTGGGGACGTACCCCACGAGAACGGTCATCTCGGCTCACATCCCCATGTCTGGAACGTTGCCACCACGCCCGAAATGCGTGGTGGCGGTCTTGACGGGGTCTGGGCCGTCCCCGCCTCCGTCTGCGTCGCCGCCGCCGCGGATGCGGCGCACGATGGCGGCGATGAGCGGCCACGCCAGGACCAGCAGCACGATCGCGTAGCACACGTAGGTGACCGGTCCCGCGAGCAGACCCGACCACTCGCCGCCGCTCACCTGCAGCGACCGGCGCAGGTGCTTCTCCGCGAGCGGGCCGAGGATGACGCCGACGATCAACGGCAGCACGGGCAGACCGAACCGGCGCATCGCGAAGCCCACCAGGCCCAGGATGAGCAACAGGTAGAGGTCGAACGGCTGGCCCTGCACGGCATACGCACCCATCGACGCGAAGAAGAGGATGCCCGCGTAGAGGTAGGGGCGCGGCACCTGCAGCAGCTTGGCCCACGCCGGCGCGAGCGGCAGGTTGAGCAGCAGCAGCATGGCGTTGCCGATGAAGAGGCTGGCGATGAGCGCCCAGACGAGCTTGGGCTCGCGGGCGAGCAGCGTCGGTCCAGGCTCGATGCCCCAGCCCTGGATCGCGGCCAGCATGATCGCCGCGGTGGCGTTGGTCGGCAGGCCGAGGGCGAGCAGCGGCACGAGAGTGCCTGCGGCCGAGGCGTTGTTGGCCGCCTCGGGGCCGGCCACCCCCTCGATGGCGCCCTTGCCGAACTCCTCCGGGTGCTTGGAGAGCTTGCGCTCGGTGATGTACGACAGGAACGTCGGCAGCTCGGCGCCACCGGCCGGGATCGCCCCGAACGGGAACCCGAACGCCGTGCCGCGCAGCCACGGCTTCCACGACCGCTTCCAGTCCTGCCTGCCCATCCACGGCTGGCCGACGGGGATCACCGAGGCGGCCTTGCGGCGCAGGTGGGCGGCGACCCACAGGGCCTCGCCGACGGCGAAGATGCCGACCGCGACGACGACGACGTCGATGCCGTCGGCGAGCTGCGGGATGCCCAGCGTCATCCGCTGCTGCCCCGTGACGAAGTCGATGCCGACGACCCCGATGGACAGGCCGACGAGCAGCGAGGCAAGCCCGCGCACGCGCGACGATCCGAGGACCGCGGAGACAGCCACGAACGCGACGACGATGATCGCGAGGTACTCCGGCGAGCCCAGGCTCACCGCGAACTTCACGATCTGCGGCATCACCAGGACCAGCAGCATCGTGCCGATCGTGCCGGCGATGAACGACCCGATGGCTGCGGTCGCGAGCGCCTGGGCGGCGCGCCCGGCCTTGGCCATCATGTTGCCCTCGATGGCGGTGACCACCGAGGACGACTCACCCGGGGTGTTGAGCAGGATCGAGGTGGTCGACCCTCCGTACATGCCGCCGTAGAAGATGCCGGCGAACATGATCAGGGCCTGCGCAGGCTCGAGCCCGTACGTGACCGGCAGCAACAGCGCGACCGTCATGGCCGGACCGATGCCGGGCAGCACCCCGACTGCGGTGCCGATGATGACGCCCGCCAACGCGAACAGCAGGTTCGTCGGCGTGAGGACGTCGCCGAAGCCCTGGAGCAGGGCGTTCAGGTTGTCCATCAGAGGATTCCTTGGAGTATGCCGGCCGGCAGGTTGACGCCGAGGCCGATCGCGAACACGTAGAACGTGACGAGGGCGAGCACGACGGCGACGACCAGGCCGCGGATGTGGTGGCGGTTGCCGAGGGCGAATGCGCTGCCCCAGAACAGGATCGAGCCACTGATCACCCAGCCGAGCCGGTCGATGAGCAGCGCGTTGAGGAGGAAGAAGAAGGCGAGCAGGCCGAGCGTCTTCCAGTCTGCTCCGTGGCCCAGCTCGACGTCCTCACCTTCCTCCTCCTCGCCGCGGCCGCCGCGCAGGATGTCGACGAGGTAGAAGGCGGAGACCACGAGCAGGGCGACGCCGAGGACGATCGGGACGGCGCGCGGCCCCACCGGGTCGTTGCTGCTCGCGGCGTGGCCGATCCGGCTCGCATCGACGAGCAGGGCCACCCCGAGCAGGGCAAGGCCCGCGCACACACCGAGCTGTGCGCGGTCCTTGATCCCTGCCCGGGGGCGGGAGTCCTGCAGGCTCATGCCAACCCGAGCTGCTTGAGCAGGTCGGCGACGTCCTGGTCCTGCTGCTTGAGGAAGGTGCCGAACTCGTCACCGGTCTCGAACGCGTCGGTCCACCCGCGCTTCTTCTCCTCGTCCTTCCACGCCTGCGACTGCTGCATCTTGGTCAGCGCGTCGATCCAGACCTGCTTGTCGGCGTCGGAGATGCCGGGAGGGGCGACGATGCCGCGCCAGTTGGTGAAGACGAGGTCGATGCCCGAGGACTTGAGGGTCGGCACGTCCTTGAGCGCCTCGACGGGCTCCTCACTCGTCACCGCGAGCACCCGCACCTCGCCGGCCTCGACCTGGTCGAGGAACTCACCGAAACCGCTGGCGCCGAACTTGATCTTGTTGCCCAGCAACGCCGGCAGCAGCTCGCCACCACCGTCGTAGGTGACGTAGTTGACGGTCTTGGGGTCGATGCCGACCGTCTTGGCGAGCTGCATCGGGAGCAGGTGGTCGGGACCACCCGGCGACGAGCCGCCACCGACGGCGAACTTCGCAGGGTCGGCCTTCCACGCCGCGACGAGGGCGTTGACGTCCTTGTAGGGCGAGTCCTTGGGCACGACGATCGCGCCCGCCTCCTCGATGAGCTTGGCGATCGGGGTCGTCTCGGCGAGGGTCGCCTTGGACTTCTGGGTGTATGCCGCGCCGACGACTCCCAGCCCCATCTGCATGGCGAGCTTGCCGTTGCCCTTCTCGTTGACGATGCGCTGCAGGCCGACCGTGCCGCCGGCGCCGGGCAGGTTGAAGACCTGGACGCTGCCGGTGATCTTCTCGGCCTCCATCACCTTGGCCGCAGTGCGGGCTGTGGTGTCGTAACCGCCACCGGGGGCGTTGGGGACCATGAGCTGCAGGCCGGTGGCCGGCTTGTCGTCGCCGCCACCGGACGACGACGAGCCGCCGGCGTCGGTCTTCGTGGCGCCGCAGGCGGACAGGGCCAGGGCGGCTGCCGCGGCGAGGGCGGCGAAGCGGATCGTGGAGCGGGTACTCATCATCGAGACCTTTCGCTGGATGGGGGGCGAGCGGTTGAATCGTGTCGGCCCGCACGGCGCGGGTCTCGCTTCTGTCAGCAGTGAAGGTTGAGTTCATAGTGGTCATGCGTGCACGCCGGGCGACCCTGGCGGGACAGCTGCTGTTCCTGCAGGTGGTGATCGTGCTGGCCGTGGCGGTGACGATCGGGGCGTTGTCGGTCGCGCAGTCGTCGGCGACGTTCACCCGCGTCGAGGGGCGCCGCGTCTCCGCCACCGCGGAGCAGCTGGGTGGCAACCCGCTCGTCCGCAACTCCTTGCGCATCCCCGAGACCCGCACGGCCCTGGCGACCCTCGCCCAGTCCGTGCTCACCCAGTACCGGGTCTCGACCGTGAGCTTCGCCGACGCCGACGAGCGGATCCGGGTCTCCACCGACCCCAGGCTCGACGACACCCGACTGCCGCTGCCCCGCCGTGAGGTGGCCGACGGGGCTGGCTGGTCGGGCACGCTCGAGGTCGCCGGACGCACCCAGCTCGTGTCCCAGGTGCCGGTGCTGGAGGCGGCGACCGGCCGCCAGCTCGGCACCGTCATGATCGGCGAGGACGTGCCGACGATCTGGCAGCGACTCGGAGACGCCTCGTCCTACCTGCTGACCTACCTCGGCACGGCCCTCGCCATCGGCCTGTTGGGCTCGTGGCTGCTCGCCCGCCGCATCAAGCGCCAGACCCTCGGCATGGAGCCGAGGGAGATCACGGGGCTCGCCGAGCACCGCGAGGCCCTCCTCTACGGGATCGCCGAGGGCGTCATCGCACTCGACCCCGCCAAGCGCGTCACCCTCGTCAACGACGTCGCCCGACGTCTGCTCGACCTGCCCGAGCACGCGATCGGCATGAGCCTGGACGACCTGCGCATCAAGGGCCGGTTGTATGCCGTGTTGTCGGGTGAGGCGACGGGCGTGGACTCCGGCGACGGAGGACGTCGCGAGCCGGGAGCCGTCGAGGGCGACGAGGGTGGCCGCCCGCAGCTGGCCGATGAGGTCGTGGTCCGCCGTGGCCGGGTGCTGGTGATGAACCGGATGGAGGTCGAGAAGGACGGTCGGCGGCTCGGCACGGTCACGACGCTTCGTGACCGGACGGCCCTCGCCGACCTCGAGCGCCAGCTGGGGTCGTTCCGCAGCAGCACCCAGCTGTTGCGCGCGCAGGGGCACGAGTTCGCCAACCAGCTGCACACCATCAGCGGGTTGATCCAGATCGGGGAGTACGACGAAGTGGTGCGGTACGTCGACGCGGTGAGCCAGCGACGGCAGTCCTTCGACCTGTCGGTCAACAGCCGGGTCCGCGACCCCGCCGTCGGGGTCCTGCTCATGGCGAAGGCCTCGGTGGCCGCCGAGCGCCGGGTCGACCTGCGCATCAGCGACGACACCAACCTCGACCGGTTGCAGACCGAGGACTCGGCCGACGTCGCGACGATCGTCGGCAACCTCGTCGACAACGCCATCGACGCCGCCGCCGGACGCCCGGACGCCTGGGTCGAGGTGGAGATCGCGCACGACTCGACGACCGTGCGGATCACGGTGCGCGACAACGGTTCCGGCGTGCCCGTCGACGTCGCTGCCACCATCTTCGACCAAGGAGTGACGACCAAGGCCACGGGAGCGGACGAGCACGGCATCGGGCTCGCCCTCACCCGCCTGGTCTGTCGTCGTCGGGGAGGCGAGGCCGAGTTCCACAACACGGCCGACGGTGCCGTCTTCACGGCATACCTCACCGTCGCCCCGGTGCCCGAGGCTGTGGCGCGATGACCGACGACGCAACCAACCCGTCCACCGGCGGCGCACCGGCGACCCGCGTCCTCATCGTCGACGACGACTTCATGGTGGCTCGGGTGCACACCGGGTTCGTCACTCGCACAGCGGGTTTCGAGGTTGTCGGCACCGCGCACACGGGCTCGGACGCCGTCACGCTGGCCCGCGACCTCACGCCAGACCTGGTGCTGCTCGACCTGTACCTGCCCGACCGGTTCGGGCTCGACGTCCTGTCCGACCTGCGCGCCGCCGGACTCGCGTGCGACGTCATCGTCATCACCGCCGCCAAGGAGGTCGAGGCGGTGCGCGGTGCGATCCGGCTCGGCGTCGTGGACTACCTGCTCAAGCCGTTCGGCTACGACGACCTGCGCGAGCGGCTCGACCGGTATGCCGCCCGGCACCGGATGCTGGCAGGGCAGGAGGTGCGTGGACAGGACGACATCGACCGGGCGCTGGCGGTGTCGTCGCGGACACCCTCCGCCGTGCTGCCGAAGGGACTGAGCCCGGAGACCGTCGCCCTGGTGGAGGCCGCCCTCGCCGACGCCGAAGGCAGCCTCTCGGCATCCGAGGCGGCGGAAACCGTTGGAATCTCACGCGTTTCGGCCCGCCGCTACCTCGAGTACTTCGTCGGGATCGGCACCGCCGAGGTCAACCTCAGGTACGGCACCACCGGACGCCCCGAGCGTCGCTACCGGCGGGTCTGACCGCATGCCCAACGCACCCGCCGCCCGGCACGCCCTCGAGGTGCTGACCCTGCTCGCCCGGCACACCGAGCCTTTGCCCGCGGGAACGATCGCCCGCGAGCTCGGCCTGCCGCGGTCGACGACCTACCACCTGCTCACCGCGCTCACCGACACCGGCTTCGTCACCCACCTGCCGGAGGAGCGCCGCTACGGGCTCGGCGTGGCCGCCTTCGAGCTCGGCACGGCATACCAGCGCCAGGCGCCACTGCAACGCATCGCCCGTCCCCTCCTCGGGCGACTCGTCGACACCACGACCCACAACGCCCACCTCGCGGTCCTCCACGGGCGGGACGTCCTCTACGTCATCGAGGAACGCGCGCCGGGACGCCCGCTGCTCGTCACCGACGTCGGCGTGCGGCTGCCCGCACCCCTCACCGCCAGCGGCCTCGCGATGCTGGCAGCGCTGCCGGCCGCCCAGCTGCGCGCGCTCTTCCCCCACAGGGACACCCTCGTCGACCGGGACGGCCGCGGGTTCGCCAGCGTCACGGCGCTGCGGCGCGAGCTCACGACCATCCGGTCGCGCGGGCACGCTGTGGAGGAGGGAACCGTCAGCCCCGGCCTGTCCTCCGTCGCCCGCGCCGTCATCGACCACACCGGTCACCCGGTGGCGGGCGTCGCCCTCACCTTCCCCACCGATGCCGTCGATGCGGACGAGCGGAACCGGTTGGTGGCCGCCGTGACTCGCACGGCCGCGACCCTGACGGCGCGGATCGGCGGCCGGCCCTGAGGTCAGCCGCGGTTGCGCTGGCGGCCGCGGCCCTCCTCGGCCTCACCGGTGAACCCGCGGCCGAACGCCCACCAGAAACCGCTGATGATCGCCACGACCACCAGAACCGCGACCGGCAGGTCGGCCATCCCGACCAGCACACCGCAGATCGCGACCAGCATGCTGAGCGTCCACGCGACCTTCAGGTAGTTCGACATTCCCCGTCCCCTTCGTCCGCGGCCACCCGGCGTGGCCCGTGCTTCAACCCTCGCACGGGTGGTCGCGGGGACGGGTCCACCGACCGGTGGACCCGAGTCGTGTGGGTGGCGGTGCGCCATGGAGCACCGTCACCCACACGACTGCGATGGGGATGAGTCAGACGCCCATCCGCTGCCACTTGCCCCAGATGGCGAAGGTCAGGCCTGCACTGGCCTGGATGTTGACGAACAACGTCGACCCGTCCGGGCTGAACGTCGAACCGGCGAACTCGTCGTCGTAGCGCGGCTGCCCGGTGCGTGAGCTCTGGACCCGGTTGAGTGCGATGTCCCAGAGCTGGCCGCCGCGGTTCAGGCCGCGCACGTAGTTGTCCTCGTTGTTGTCCTCGCAGACGACGAGGGTGCCGCGCTTGCTGACGGTGATGTTGTCGGGGAAGTCGAACGTCTGCTTGCCCGGCGACTCGTAGACCAGCCGCAGCTTCTCGCTGCGCGTGTCGTAGGCCCACACCTGCCCGAACCCGCGCCCGTAGCCTGCGGAGCTGTCCGGCCCCGTCATCGCCGCGCCACCGCCCTGGGTGGAGGTGAAGTAGACGACGCCGTTCTTGTAGACCTGCCCCTCGAGCCGCGAGAAGCCGGCCGCACCCTTGGCCCGCCCCTGGTCGCCCACGTGGACGATCGCCGTGTCATTGGGCGTCGGCGCGGTCTGGCCGGGCGTGTAGGGGTAGGTCGGGTCCGGGTCGTCGATGTCGACCCACTCCACGGCATACGTGGCGCCCTTGGGCTGGTGCGCCTCGAGGTGCGCGTTCGGCTGGCCCTTGACCGCGAGCATCTGGAGCCGGCCGTCGTTGGCGAGGTGACCGGTCTCCATCGGGTTGGTCGAGGGCGTGTAGCGGTAGAAGCCCGACGGGAATGCGAAGTTGTCCTCGGTGAGGTAGAGACGTCCCTCGCGCGGGTCGAACGACACCGCCTCGTGGGCGAACCGCCCGGCCCGCGTGAGCGGCTCACCGCTGGCGCGCCCGTCGACGGGCACCTCGAAGACGTAGCCGTGCGGCTTGGTGAGGGGCACGTTGGATGCGCCGGTGAAGTCCGGCCCGACGTCCGGCCCGTTCACCGTCTCCTCGCACGTCACCCATGCGCCCCAAGGCATCTGGCCGCCGGAGCAGTTCATCATCGTGCCGTTGATGGCGGTGTATGCCGCGCGGACCTCACCGCGGTTCGTCACGTCGACGTGGGTGCAGCCGCCGCGAGCCATCGGGTCGTAGGTGTGGTCTCCGACGGGCCCGAAGGCGGGACCGGGGTTGTTGACCTCGTGGTTGCGGATGAGGGTGACGAGTCCGCCCGGCCCGGCGAAGGCGCCCATGCCGTCGTGGCGGCCCGGCAGCAGCGTGCCGTCGTCGAGGGTGATCGGCTGCTCGGTGTCGTGGAAGGAGCGGTAGGCGAAGCCCTCCGGCAGGTGCAGGCGCACCTTGCCGTCCCGCTGGTCCGGGATGGGTCGCAGCCCGCGGAACGGTGCGCCTCCGATCGCTGCGGCCGGTCCTGCGACGAGACCTGCGAATGGCCCGCCCAGCGCCACTGCTCCGGCGGCTGCGGCACCGCCCTTGAGAATGGTCCTGCGTTCGATCGCCACGTGATTCTCCCTTCAGTCGGCGAATCTCGACACGCTATGCCTTGGGCCCCTGCGACGGAAGGGCCGCGAGCCCGCAGAATGGGCCCGTGACCAGCGACGATGCGAGTGCTCCCGCCCCGACCGCGGCCGCCGCGACTACCGCCGCCGCGACTGCGCCCGCGGTGACCGCGGTGGCGCTGTGCGGGGGCGCCGGCCGGCGCTTCGGGTCCGACAAGACCCGGGCCCTGGTCGAGGGGCGCCCGTTGTTGGACCACGTGCTGGATGCCCTGCCGGCCACCTGGCCCGTGCGCTGCGTTGGCGACCGGCGCCCGACCGAACGCGACGTCGCCTGGGACCGGGAGGACCCACCCGGTGGCGGGCCGGCCGCCGGGATCGCCGCCGCGCTGCCTCACGTGTCCACACCCTTGGTGGTCGTCGTCGGTGGCGACATGCCGTTCGCCGGATCCGTTGTGCCACAGCTGGTCTCGCGGCTGACCGATGACTCACCGGAGGTCGATGCCGTCGTCGCACGCGACGGCGACGGGCGCCTGCAACCCTTGCTCGCGGCATACCGACGCGACGCCCTGGCGACCGCGCTGGGAGGTGACGTGAGGGGTATGCCGCTCATGCGGGTGCTCGACCGGCTGCGCCTCGACGTCGTGCCCGTCGCGGCGCCGGCCACCGTCGACGTCGACACCCCGGGCGACCTGGACCGGGTGCGCCATAGGCTCGAACCATGAAGGCCATCACGATCCCGGAGCCCGGCGACGCGGACGCGCTCGTCCTCGCCGACGTCGACGACCCACAGCCCGCGCCGGGCGAGGCGCGCATCAAGGTTGCCGCGGCCGGCGTGAACCGCGCAGATGTCATGCAGCGCAAGGGCTTCTACGACCCACCCCCCGGCGCATCGCCCCTGCCGGGTCTTGAGGTGAGCGGCACCATCGACGCCCTCGGCGAGGGAGTCGAGGGCTGGAAGGTCGGCGACGAGGTCTGCGCCCTGCTCGTGGGCGGCGGGTACGCGGAGTACGTCACCGTGCCTGCCGCGCAGCTGCTGCCGGTGCCGGCCGGGGTCCCCCTCGTGGAGGCGGCGGCCCTGCCCGAGGTCGTGTCGACCGTCTGGTCCAACGTCTTCATGACCGCGAATCTCCTTCCGGGACAGACGATCCTGATCCATGGCGGCTCCTCCGGCATCGGCACGATGGCGATCCAGCTGGCCCGCGAGATCGGTGCACGGGTCGCGGTGACGGCCGGCTCGGCCGAAAAGCTGGAGCGCTGCCGCGAGCTCGGCGCCGAGATCCTCATCAACTACAAGGAGCAGGACTTCGTCGAGGTGCTGCGCGAGGCGACCGACGGTGCCGGCGCCGACGTGGTGCTCGACAACATGGGCGCGAAGTACCTCGCGCGCAACGTCGACGTCCTCGCCACGAACGGCCGACTCGTCGTGATCGGCCTCCAGGGTGGCACGAAGGGCGAGCTCGACCTGGGGCTGCTGCTGCGCAAGCGGGCCGCCGTCATCGCGACGTCGCTGCGCGCCCGGCCGGAGGCGGAGAAGGCCACCATCGTCGCGGCGGTGCGCGAACACGTCTGGCCGTTGCTGGAGGCCGGCCGCGTGAAGCCGGTCGTCGACCGCACCTTCCCCCTGGCCGAGGCCGCCGCGGCCCACCGGGCGATGGAGGACAGCGGACACATCGGGAAGCTGCTGCTGATCCCGTAGACTGGACCCAGCAAAGGGTTCCCTGTGCGCCTTGGAGGCGGGTGCGGCGCACGCCACCTTCGGCGTACCCCCGCCCCGCACAGGACGAGAACCCGTGTCACCGATCGCCAGCTACCGCAGGCTCTTTCGCCTTGCCGGTCCCCTCTATGTCGTCACTGCCTTCCTCGGCAGGCTGCCCCTGGCCATGAGCCAGATGGGCGTCCTGCTGCTCGTCTCGTCCACGACCGGGTCGTATGCCGCGGGCGGCCTCGCCGCCGGCTCGCTCGCCGTCGCGAACGCCCTCGGCTCACCCGTGGGCGGCTCGCTCGCGGACCGTTACGGCCAGCGCCCCGTGGTGCTGGTGCAGTCTGTCGTCGGCGGGCTGGGCCTGCTGACGATCGTGGCCCTGTCGGAGGCTGATGTGCCGAGCCGGACGCTCGTCCTGGCCGCCGCCGTCACCGGGCTGTTCCTGCCGCAGATCGGCCCACTCGCCCGGGTGCGCTGGCGCCCGATCACCGCCGGCACGGGCGCGCGACGCGACCAGCTGGTAGCCACCGCGTTCTCCTACGAGGGCGCCGCCGACGAGGCGACGTTCGTCCTCGGCCCGATGCTGCTGGGCCTGCTCATCGCGGTGGCGGCGCCGGGCGCGGGCCTGGTGCTGGCGGCGGTGCTGCTGCTCGTCTTCGGGTGCGCCTTCGCGCTGCACCCGACGGCGCGGCTCACCCATGCGGCGCGTGCGAGCGGCGCCGCCCGTGGCCGCCTCTGGACGCCCGCCCTGCTCGTGCTGATGGCCGCCCAGCTGCTCATCGGTGCGGTGTTCGGATCGGTGCAGACGGGCACGTCGGTGCTGGCGATCGGAGCGGGTCATGCCGGAGCGGCCGGGCTCGTGCACGGCCTGCTCGGCATCGGCAGCGTGGTCGCCGGCCTGTCCTTGGCCGCCGTGCCCGAGCGGATCGGCCTGCCGGTGCGCATGCTCGCGAGCGCTGCGGCCCTGGCCGTGCTGTCCGTCCCGCTGCTCGTCGTGAGCTCGCTCGGTGCCCTCGTCGCGGTCGTGCTGGTCCTCGGGTTCGCGGTGGCGCCGTACATGATCACCAACTTCACGATGGGTGAGCGCGCGGTGCCACTGTCGCGGGTGGGGGCCGCCATGACGTTGCTCGCCGCCGCGACCGGGCTCGGGTATGCCGTGGGGTCGGCCATCGCGGGCCGGCTCGCCGACACGCACGGTCACCACGGGGCGTTCGTTGTCACCGTGGTGGCAGCGGCCGCGACGCTGCTGCTGGCGCTGGCCGCCCGGCCCGTGCTGCGCCGCATCGTCGGCCACGCCGACGTGGCGGTGGCCGAGACCACCGTGGCAGGTGCGGTCAGCATCCCGAACTGACCCCACGGCATACCCGGCGCGGCGCTTGCTTGCGTCCGCGGATGTGGCGGCCCCAGCGACCAGAAGCGCGGACGCAAGCGAAGGGGACGGACCGTTGACGGGGTCGCCTATACCCGGTATATCTGTGCTCACCGGGGGCTGCATACCGGGTATAGGGGACACCGCACGGGGGAACTGGGGAGGGCCGATGTCGGTCAGGCAAGGGCTCATGGCACTGCTGGCGACGGGGCCGATGTACGGCGCGCAGCTGCGGGCCGAGTTCGAGGCCCGCACCGGCGGCACGTGGCCGCTCAACGTCGGACAGGTCTACACGACCCTGGGCCGGCTCGAGCGGGACGGGTTCGTCGAGGGGATCGGCGCGGATGACGAGGGGCGGATCAGCTACCGGCTGACTGACACCGGGCGGCGCGAGGTCACCGCCTGGTGGACCTCGCCGGTCGACCGTGAGACGACACCGCGCGACGAGCTGGTCATCAAGCTCGCGCTCGCGGTGACCGTCGACGGGGTCGACGTGCCGACCGTCGTGCAGACCCAGCGCACCGCGACGATGCGCCACCTGCGCGACCTCACGCGCCTCAAGCAACAGGCCATGGCGGCGAGCGACACCCACGCCGGCCAAGCCGGTGATGACGTGAAGCGCGACGACCAGGGCCGCATCGACCTCGCCTGGCTGCTCGTCCTGGAGAACCTCATCTTCGCCGGTGAGGCCGAGGTCCGCTGGCTCGACCACGTCGAGTCGACGCTGGTGCGCGAAGCGGTCCGGGGGCCGGGCGCGCGACGCACGCCCCCGGCATACGGGCACGACACCGATCGCACGACGGAGGGGGCACGGTCATGAGCGAGACGATCCTGCGGCTGGAGGACGTCACCCGCATCCACGGCACCGACGAAGCGCAGGTGACCGCGCTCGCCGGCGTGAGCCTCGAGGTCGCGGCCGGCGAGCTGGTCGCCGTCATGGGGCCCAGCGGGTCGGGCAAGTCCACGCTGCTCAACCTCGCCGGAGGTCTCGACGCGCCCACGACCGGCAACGTCGTCATCGAGGGGCAGGTGCTCGGTCAGCTCGGCAAGGACGGGCTGGCGCGGCTGCGGCGGCGTCGGGTCGGGTTCGTGTTCCAGGACTTCAACCTCATCCCGTCGCTCACCGCCGCGGAGAACGTGGCCCTCCCGCTCGAGCTCGACGGCCAGCGGGTCGGCAAGGCGCGGCGGCGGGCGGTCGACGCCCTGAACGTCGTCGGCGTCGGCGAGCTCGCCGACCGCTACCCCGACAAGATGTCCGGCGGCCAGCAGCAACGCGTCGCCATCGCCCGCGCGCTCGTCGGTGACCGTCGCCTCGTGCTCGCCGACGAGCCCACGGGCGCGCTCGACTCACACACCGGCGAGGGTGTGCTGCGCGTCCTGCGCGAACGCTGCGACGCCGGAGCCGCCGGTCTCCTCGTCACGCACGAGGCACGGCACGCAGCCTGGGCCGACCGGGTCGTGTTCCTGCGCGACGGGGTCGTCGTCGACTCGACCGGCGGAGACGTGGCCGAGTCGCTCCTCGAGCCGACGGCCTGAGACGCACGGCCATGGCTGCGGTCGTGGAGCGCGAGGCGCCGGCCGGTATGCCGCGTGGAGACGCGCCATTGGACGTCCCTTCCTCGCGCTGGTCGAGGTGGGTGGCGTCCTGGCGGGTCGCGTTGAGGATGGCCAGGCGGGACCTGCGCCGGCACCGGGGTCGGGCCGTACTCGTGTTCGTCATGGTGGCGCTGCCGGTCGGACTGCTCGTGGGAGGACTGGCGTTCAGCACGTCCGGGACCGTGACTGCGGCCGAACGCATCCCTGTCTCCTTGGGCAAGGCGCAGGCCATGCTGCGCGGGCCGAACGCGCGAGTGGTCTGGCAGACCGCCGACCCCGACGTCGGCTACGGCACCGCAGACGGTGAGCAGCCGCCGCCGGAGGCCACCCCGGTGCCGGGCTTCGACCCGGGCGCCGGCGGCACTCCCGGCAACGCCGCCGCCCTCGAGCGCCTCACTGGCGGTGTGGTGGTCCCGGTCGGGTCGGAGACCGTGCGTCGCGTCCTCGACGACCGGCGCTCTCGCATCATCACGGTGGAGAACCTCGACCTGGCAAGCGTCGATCTCGGTACGAAGGCGGTGCTGCGGTCGGGGCGATGGGCCAAGGCCAACACCGAGGTCGTCGCCACGTCGTTCGGGGTCAGCCGCGGTATGCCGACGTCGGGCACCGTTCTGCTGCGATCCGGCGGCAAGGACTTCCGGGTCACCGTCGTCGGGGTGGCCGACTACTTCACCAGCTGGGGTGGCCAGCCGGACGCCGTGACGGCGGCGCCATTCAACGCCGCGAGCGTGATGGACTGGAGCTACCTCGTGCTCCGGGATAGGGCGATCCCGTACTCGGAGGTGAAGCGGCTCAACGGCTATGGGTTCCAGGTGATGAGCGCTGACGTGCTGCGGCACCCACCGACGGCAGCAGAGCTGCCGCCCCAGATCCAGCAGGTCTCCAACAGCAGTGCCGACGACGTGCGCGTGGCCGTTGCGATGGGCGGCGTCATGCTTCTGCTGGTCACCACGCTGCTCGTCTCGCCGGCCTTTGCCGTGGCGGCCTCCCGGCAGCGGCGCACTCTCGCCCTCGCGGCCAGCAACGGCGCCGAGACCCGTCAGCTGCGACGGACCGTGCTCGCCCAGGCGCTGGTCCTCGGCGTCCTGTCGGCACTGGTTGCCGCGGCCCTGGCCCTCGTCGTGCTGCGCGCCGTCATGTGGGCTTGGGTGGCGGCGCGGCCGTGGACCACGTTCCGGTTCTTTGAGGTGCCCGTATGGGCTGTGGTGGCGGTCGTGCTCATGGCCGTCGTGAGCGTCCTCATCGCGGCACTCATCCCGTCGATGCGGCTCGGGCGCCTCGACATCGTCGGGGTCATGAAGGGACAGAACGTCTCACCCCGCCTGAACCGGGTCCTGCCGGTGCTGGGTGCGCTGATGGCCGGCGGTGGCGGTGTCGGTCTCGTGATGACAGTGGCCCGGCGGACGTCGGAGATCCCCGTGATGCTGATGGCGATCGTCCTCGTACTGGGTGCGCTCCTGCTGGTGCCGTTTCTGCTCGTAACGGCCGGCCGCCTGGCTGCGAACCTGCCGGTCGCCCCTCGGCTCGCCGCCCGGGACGCCGCACGGCACCGCACCCGCGCCGTCCCCACCGTCGCCGCGATCATGGCGGGGGCAATCGCATTGACCGCGTTCGGGATCGGGCTTGCAAGCGACAGCGAGCAGCAACGACGCGACTACCGTCCGCAGCTGCCCGCAGGCATGGGCCAGCTCTATGTCAACGGCGACCCCGCGAACGGCGCCCAGAGCGAGGACGACCTCGCCAATGCCGAGCGCCTAGTCCGCTCGGTGGCACCAACACTGCGCCTGGTCCGGTTGGGCATGGTCACCGCGCTGTACGACCCGGCCAACCCCACAGCCCCCACCCCGTTCGTCACCGCCGTCCCGCCGAGCTGCACCGCGGAGCAGTCGGTCAGCGGCACGGAGGCGTTTGCCAACGGTCAGTCGAAGTGCGGCCGTCTCGGGACGAACTCGCAATACACGATCGGTGTGCTGCCCGCGGACGAGATCATCCGGCTCGCCGGACTGACGGGCGCCGACGCAAGCCGCATCAGGAACGGCGGCATCCTGGTGCGCGACCGGGGCCTGGTCACCGGCGGCAAGGTTGCCATGGCCGTCGGCACGGTCAAGGTCGACAACCAGGGAGGCACCGCCCCGAGCCTGGTGGGCGTGACCCGCACCGACCAGGTGCCCGCCGTGGTCGGGCGCCTCCCCATCGGTGCCAGCATGTATGGCGGGGTCGTGAGTGACAAGGCGGCCAAGGCGCTCGGGTGGCCGGTCGGCCAGTACATGCTGCTGCTGCGCAACCCGGACGGGGCCATCAGCGGAGCCGACGAGAAGGCCCTGACCGAGGTCCTCGACGAGAACACGCTCTACGTCGAGCGCGGGTTCTCCCGCGACGACGCCGTGTTCATGGCGATCATGTTCGGGGCGTTCGCCCTGCTGCTGCTCATCGTCACGCTGATCTCGACGGCCCTGGCGCTGGCCGAGCAGCAGACCGACCTGGGCACCCTCGCCGCCGTGGGCGCCACCCGCGGCACTCGTCGCCGGTTCGCCGCCGCGCAGGCCGCGACCGTCGCCTTCCTCGGCGCCCTCGTCGGCATCGCGGTCGGGCTCGCACCCGGCATCGCGATCACCTACCCCCTCACCACCGTGACCTGGGACCCCGAGACCGGTCAGCAGCTCCAGCAGGACCCGATCACCGTCATCCCCTGGCTGCACCTCGGTCTGGTCCTCGTCGGCGTGCCGGTCGTCGCCGCGCTCATCGCCGCCGTCGCGATCCGCCGGGCACCGACCATGACCCGCCGCGCCGGCTGACGCGATGGCGACCGTGACGGAGTCACAAACCACGGCGGGTATGCCGCGTGGCGGCGCGCCCGTGGACGTCCCGTCCTCGCGGTGGTCGAGGTGGGTGGCGTCGTGGCGAGTGGCGCTGCGGATGGCCAGGCGGGACCTGCGCCGGCACAAGGGACGGGCCGTGCTGGTCTTCCTCATGGTGGCGGTGCCGGTCGGCTTGATCGCTGGCGCTGCGACCGTAGGGTCCACCGGTCAGATCGACGGCCGCGACCTGGTCACGGCCCAGATGGGCTCCGGGCAGGCGCTGCTCACCGGACCCGAGCCGGCCAAGGTGTTCCAGAACGCCGACGCCACGGCCACAGCCGGCTACGGCATCGACGGTTCGGTGCAGCAGGTCCCCGAGTACGCAGCCGGCCAGGGCGCTGCCTCCAACGCCAAGGCGATCAGCGCCGTGGTGGGTCAGCCTGTCGTCGCCACCCAGGACATCCAGCTGCGTTTCGTCGTCGGAGAGCGACGGGTTCGCATCGAGAGCCTCGTCATCGACCCGCGCACGATCGACGTCGGCGCCAAGGCACACCTCACGGGCGGGCGCTGGGGCGCCACCGCCGACGAGGTGGTCGTCACCCCGGCAGGCCAGCAGGCCGGCATACCCACCTCCGGCCGGGTGACCATCTCCTCAGGAGGCACCGAACGAAACGTCACCGTGGTCGGCACGGCGACGGCGTGGGGTGCGTTCGGAGGTCAGCCCGACCTGGTCATGCCGCAGCCGCCCGAGGGCCTGACCGCGACCGACGCGATGTATGGCACCCCGGGCTGGATCGTGGCCGGGTCGAAACCGGTGACATGGTCAGAAGTGTTGCGGCTCAACGGATATGGGTTCACGGTCATCAGTCGCGCGGTCCTGGCCGACCCGCCCTCCGACAGCGAGATCCCGCAGGAGGTGCAGGCGCCGAACACCTTCATGCAGGACACCAGCCAGCTCATCGCCGTCCTCGGTGGTGTCATGTTGTTCATCATCACCACGCTGCTCGTGGGACCCGCGTTCGCGGTGAGCGCCGCCCGTCAGCGGCGCACGCTCGCGCTGGCCGCCACCAACGGTGCCGAAGTGAGACAGCTGCGCCGCACGGTCCTCGCCCAAGCCCTCGTGCTCGGCGTCATCTCGGCCCTCGGTGGCTGCGCGCTGGGGCTCGTGGCCGTCGGGGCCGGTCTGCGGTGGTGGGCTGAAAGGCACCCGGCATCGATGTACGCGTCGGTGCCGCTGGACATCCCGTGGACCGCCATGGCGATCCTCGCGCCGTGCGCCGTCCTCAGCGCGGTGGTCGCGGCCCTGCTGCCGGCCCGGCGGCTCGGCCGGCTCGACGTCATCGGTGTGATGCGGGGCCAGAGCGTGTCTGCGCCACTGAACAAGGTCGCGCCGGTCATCGGACTGGCCGTCGCCGGCGTGGGCGGGCTGCTCGTGATCACCGGCTCCCAGATGCGCGGCGGTGGTGACACCTCAGTGGGCGTCGGCGCGGTCGCGTTGGTGCTGGGCGTCCTGCTGCTCGTCCCCGCCCTGCTGGTCATAGCCGGTCGCCTCGCCCGCAGGCTGCCGGTGGGTCCACGCCTGGCAACGCGGGATGCTGCCCGGCACCGATCGCGCTCCACCCCCACGGTCGCGGCAATCCTCGCCGGCGTGGCGGCGCTGACGATGGGGTCGATCGGCCTGGCCAGTGACACCGCCCAGCAGATGGCCACTTACCGTCCCCAGGCGCTGCCGGGCGAAGGCACGATCTTCACCGGTGACACCGAGGCCAAGCTGTCCGTCGACGCGACGTTGCGCCAGTTCGCCGGCGTGGTGTCAGTGACTCCCCTCCTGGTCGTGCGCGGCACGGAGGACCCGATGGCGCCGCCCGCGCCGGGGACGAGCCAGGAGCCGCAGCCCTTCGTGGCCGCGGTCGCCAACGGCTGCACGGTCGAGCAGTCGCTGTTCCAGAACGGTCCGGACGGCAAGTGCGTCACGCTCGGGACGATGGCCTACGACAACGGGTTCATCGGTGTCCTGCCGGCGGCGGAGATCGCCCGGCGCCTCCAGCTCGGACCCAGCCAGCGTGCCGCACTCGAGAAGGGCGCCATCGTGGCCGCCACCCCGGCCCTGCAGAAGGCGCCGACGGTCGACGTCTCCGCCGGGACGTTCGTGATGGACCAGAAGACCTACCTGCCCTCCCAGGTGAGGACCACGCGCACGGACACCTTGCCGGTGGTCGCCGTGCCGACGACCGAGCGCGGCAGCGGCTCCATGCCGGGACAGACCGGTGCCTTTGTCACCCCGCAGACGGCCACGCGGCTGGGCTGGCCGACCTACCAGGCGATGGTCCTCGTCCACGCCCCGGACGGCGGCGCCATCGACAGGGGCACGGAGCAGCAGCTCGACGAGCTCGTCGGGGGTGACGGGGGCCTCTACGTCGAGCGCGGGTTCCAGCGTTACGACCAGAAGGTCATGCAGATCCTCATGGCGGCCGGGGCCGCGCTCGTGCTCATCGTGACGCTGATCTCGACGGCGCTGTCCCTTGCCGAGCAGCAGACCGACCTCGGGACGCTGGCTGCCGTCGGGGCGACACGCCGCACCCGCCGCGGTTTCGCAGCGGCCCAGGCCGTGGTCACCGGGTTGCTCGGCGCGTTGCTCGGACTCGTCGTGGGCCTCATCCCGGGCCTCGCGATCGCGGTTCCCCTCACGACGGACTACTCCGTCGACCCGGCCACCGGCCAGGAGGGAATGACGGGGCCCTACCTCGTGGTGCCCTGGTTGCCCCTCCTGCTCGTCACCGTCGGGGTGCCCTGTGTCGCCGGCCTCATCGCGGCCGTCGCGATCCGGCGCGCACCGACCATGACCCGTCGCGCCGGCTGAGTTGCCTTGGCGCCAAAACGGGGGTTGCTGGCGTGAAACGGGGGCAAGTGACGCCCGTTTTGTGTCAGCAACCCCCGTATTGCGGGAAGCGCGCGGGCGGGACTGCCACGGCACGGCCCGTGGGGCAGGATGGGTGACATGAGCGACCAGCCGACGCAGCAGTCCGACCAGCCGCAGGAGCAGGAGCAGCCGAGCGAGGGCGACCAGCAGCGGGTGGTCGTCGTGACCCAGGACGGCATGGGCGTCGCCCAGCCCGACGACGAGCAGGACGGCACCGCCAACCCGGCCGCGCAGGTCGAGCAGCCGGCCAAGGTGATGCGCATCGGGTCGATGGTCAAGCAGCTGCTCGACGAGGTGCGCAACTCCCCGCTCGACGAGGCCGGTCGCGCGCGCCTCGCCGAGATCCACCGCCGCTCGATCAAGGAGCTCGAGGACGGCCTCGCCCCCGAGCTGATCGACGAGCTCGAGCGGATCTCGTTGCCCTTCACCGAGAACGACACCCCCACCGACGCCGAGCTGCGCATCGCGCAGGCTCAGCTCGTCGGCTGGCTCGAGGGCCTCTTCCACGGCATCCAGACCGCGCTCGTGGCCCAGCAGATGGCTGCCCAGCAGCAGCTCACCCAGATGCGTCGCGCGCTCCCGCCCGGCGCGGCACCGCAAGGTGTGCCGGGGCAGATGCCGGGAGCACCCGGCATACCGACCGACTCGGGTGAGTCGAGCGGACCCACCGGGCAGTATCTCTAGGGCTCACCCCGCAGGGACGAGGTCGCCGCGCGCGATGCGCGGCAGCGGTGAGAGCCACGCGTATGCCGCTGCGAGCACGCCTACGCAGGTCAGCGCCAGCATGGCGTGGGGCACGCTCACACGTTCGGCGAGCTGGCCGGCGACGAGGGCTCCGAGGGTCCAGCCGACGCCCCACGAGAGCATGCGGCCGGCGGTGTTGACCCGGCTGAGCAGGTGCTCGGGCGTGACCTGCTGGCGGTAGGTCAGTGAGTTGATGATGACGACCTGGTAGGCCAGTCCCCACACCACCATGAGCAGGCAGGCGACCACCCAGTGGGTCGCGAGCGCCACAGCGATGCCCGCGAGCGCCGACACGGGGATCGCTGCGAGGGTGAGGCGGGCCGGCGTCCACCGGCGCAGGAGCCTCGGGGTGAGGGCGGAGGCGGCGATGCCGCCGACACCCCACACCGAGAACACCAACCCGAACCGCCAGCCCGATGTGCCGATGCCGAGCGTTCGGTCGGCCCACGGCACCCAGAGCGCCACCCAGCCCGCGCCGGCGGTGGACTGGAGCATGCCGATGAGGGTGTTGGAGCGCACTCCGGGGTGCCGCCAGAGGAATGACAGGCCCTCACGGATCTCGGCGAAAACCCTTGCGGTTGCTTGCTTTCCGAGGCGTTCAGCGGAAGCCGCGGCGCGCTTGCGTGGCAGCGACATGGCCCGGCCGATCGAACGCACGAGGAGCGCGGAGGCGAGGAAGGTCAGCGCGTCGAGGAGCAACACGTCGGCCGGGTGCATCACCGCGAGCGCGAGACCGACGGCGGCGGGCACGGTGAGGTCGAGGACACCACCAAAGCCCCACACCGCGGCATTCGCCTCACCGACCCGGTCGCGCCCGACGAGCACAGGCAGCGCACCGAAGTTCGCGCCGTCGAAGAACGTGAACAGCGCCTGGGCCACGAACCCCGCGACCAGCACGTGTGCCACGGTGAGGTGACCGAGCCACCACGCCACCGGCACCGACCCGATGATCGCGACGTTGGCGAGGTCGGCCGTGACCATCACGCGCTTGCGGTCGAACCGGTCGCCGACGACACCGGAGAAGAGCCCGAACAACAGATAGGGCAACGCCTCCAGCACTGTCGTCAGCGCGGTGAGGCCAGGTGAGTTGCTGAGCCGGTAGACCAGGACGGGCATGGCGACCGCCGTCGCGAGCGACCCGGTGAGCGAGGCCATCCGTGCGGTCCAGTAGCGGCGGAAGTCGCGGTCGGAGCGCAGCGGGGTCGAGGTGGCGGGCGCGGTCACTCGCTCAGTGTGCAGGGTGAAGTGGACTTCATCTCAAGGGAGTTTCCGGTATGCCGCGTGGCCGGCTCGGCGTTCGCGGCTCGGACCCACTTGCTGGCGTCTGCGTGAACGGATGGGGGCATAGGGTCGCGTCCATGAGTGACACCACCTCCGGCAGCGATGCCGTCCGGGTCCTGGCCGACGAGTTCCACTCCTGGGAGTTCGAGAACAGCCCGACGTGGGCCCACATGATGGGCGACTACAGCCACGCAGCGCGGTTCGAGGACGCGACCCGCGCGGCGGAGGACGCGGCCATCGAGAAGGCGCGCGGCTTCGCGCAGCGAGCCCGGGCGATCCCGGACGACGGGCTCAGCGACCAGGACAGGATCACCCGCGACATGGTCGCGTTCGACGCGGACAGCCAGGCCGACCTGGCCGAGGCACGTCTGGCCGAGCTGTCCGCCGACCCCATCTTCGGCATCCAGGTCGACCTCCAGATCACGGCCCCGATGCTGGCGCTGCCGACGGTGGAGGTGGCCGAGGCGCTGCCGTCGAAGTACCGCGCGATGGGGCAGCACCTGTCCGACCTGGCCGAGCGGCACCGTGAGGGTGCGGCAGGCGGCCGGGTGCCGGCGCGGTTCGCGGTCGACGGGGTGGTGGAGCAGATCGACGAGTGGCTCGCGGGTGACCTCGAGGACGACCCGATGCTCACGACCGCCACCGCACCCGAGGGCCTCGACGCCGACGAGTGGCGCCAGTCGCTGCGCGCCGCGATCGAGGAGTCACTGCGGCCCGGGCTCGCGCGGTTCCGTGACGTGCTGCGTGACGAGGTCGCTCCCGTCGCCCGCGACGACGAGCACGTCGGGCTGCTGCACGTGCCCGGCGGCCCCGCGGCATACACCGCCTTGCTCACCCATCACACGACGACTTCCCTTGGGGCACAAGAGATCCACGACATCGGGCTCGCCCAGATCGCCAAGCTCGACGAGGAGTATGCCGCGCTCGGTGCGGAGGTCTTCGGGATCGACGACCCGGCGGCGGTGCGCGACCGCCTGCGCTCGGACCCCGAGGGGCGGCACACCAGTGCCGAGGACATCGTCGCCGCCTCGGAGGCCGCGTTCGCCCAGGCCCGCGAGGCGATGCCGCAGTGGTTCGGCCGGTTGCCGAAGTCCGAGTGCGTCGTGCAGGCCACCACCCACGGCGCCGCCGCCTACTACTACCCGCCGGCCGACGACGGCTCGCGACCCGGCACGTTCTTCGTCAACACCGAGCCGCCGTCGCGCTGGGGGCGGCACGAGATCGAGGCGCTGGCCTACCACGAGGGCATCCCCGGGCACCACCTCCAGCTCGCCATCGCGACCGAGCTGACCGGACTTCCCGACTACCGGCGGCACGTGAACTTCAACGCCTACGCCGAGGGCTGGGGCCTCTACACCGAGCGGCTGGCCGACGAGATGGGCCTCTACTCGGGACAGCTCGAGCGCCTCGGCATGCTGACGATGGACTCCATGCGGGCGTGCCGGCTCGTGGTCGACACCGGCATCCACGCCCTCGGCTGGTCACGCCAGCAGGCGGTCGACTACATGGCCGCCCACTGCGCGATGGCGCTCGAGGCGGTGCAAGCCGAGATCGACCGCTACATCACGCATCCCGGGCAGGCGACGAGCTACATGATCGGGCGGCTCGAGCTGCTGCGGATCCGCGCGGCGGCCCAGGAGCGCCAGGGCGAGGCCTTCGAGGTGAGCGCGTTCCACGACGCGGTGCTCGACTCGGGCTCGATGCCCCTCACGGTGCTCGAGCAGGTCGTCGAGACCCGCCTGGCCTGACCGGGACCCGCCCCTCGCAAACCCCACGTTGCGCGGCATACGTTGGGCTAGCAAGCCGAGGTATGCCGCGTGGCGCGGGTTTTGCGGGGGTGTCGCCTACGGGCGGTGTCACCTAGGCGGTCGCGGCAGCGATGGCGCGACCGGCCGTGCGCCCGCTGAAGATGCACCCGCCCAGGAACGTGCCCTCGAGCGCGCGGTAGCCGTGCACCCCACCGCCGCCGAACCCGGCGACCTCGCCCGCGGCATACAGGCCTGGCACCGGCTCGCCGGCCGCGGACTGGACCCGGCCCTTGAGGTCGGTCTCGAGCCCACCGAGGGTCTTGCGGGTGACGATGCCGAGCCGCACCGCGATCAGCGGCCCGGCCTTGGGGTCGAGGATGCGGTGAGGGGTCGCGGTGCGAATCAGCTTGTCTCCGCGGTAGTTTCGCGCCCCGCGGATCGCCGTGACCTGGAAGTCCTTGCCGAACGCGTTGTCGATCTGGCTGTCACGAGCGCGGATCTGGCGCTCGAGGTGTGCCGCGTCGATGGGGGCGTCCGGTGTGAGCTCGTTCATCCGGGCCACGAGCTGCTCGACGGTGTCCGCCTGCACGAAGTCGGCACCCTGGTCGAGGAAGGCACGCACCGGCGCCGGCATGTCGGCCCGCGCGCGCCCGAGGACGTCCTTGACCGACTTGCCGGTGAGGTCGGGGTTCTGCTCCGAACCGGAGAGCGCGAACTCCTTGCCGATGATCTTGTGGGTCAGCACGAACCACGAGTGGTCGTGCCCCGTGCGCCGCAGATGCGCGAGCGTGCCCATCGTGTCGAAGCCGGGGTAGAGCGGCGCCGGCAGCCGGTCACCGTTGCCGTCGAACCACATCGAGCTCGGGCCCGGCAGGATGCGGATGGCGTGGTCGGGCCAGATGGGGTCCCAGTTCCGGACGCCCTCGACGTAGTGCCACATGCGGTCGCGGTTGACCACGCGCCCGCCGGCCGACTCGGTGATGGCGAGCATGCGGCCGTCGACGTAGGCCGGGACGCCGGTGATCATGTGCTGCGGGGGCTCACCCAGCCGGTCGGTCGGCCATGCCGCGCGCACGAGGTCGTGGTTGGCACCGATGCCGCCGCTGGTGACCAGGACCGCCTGGGCAGTCAGCTCGAAGTCGCCCACCTCGTCCCGGTTGGTCGGGCGGCCCCGCTCGGCCGGGTCATCGGCAAGCCGCTGGCCCCGAACCCCAGTCACCGCACCGTCATTCGTCACGAGCTCATCCACCCGGTGACGGTGCCGGAGCTCCACCCGACCGGCTGCGACGTGCTCGCCCACGCGGCGCAGGAACGGCGCGAGCACCCCCGGGCCGGTGCCCCACGTGATGTGGAACCGCGGCACCGAGTTGCCGTGCCCGCTGGCGTCTCCATCGCCGCGCTCGGCCCACCCCACGACGGGGAACCACCGCATCCCCTGCTCGTGCAGCCAGACCCGCTTCTCGCCCGCGGCGAAGTCGACATATGCCTTCGCCCACTGCACCGGCCAGCGGTCCTGGTCCTCGACCCGGTCGAACCCGGCCGTGCCCTGCCAGTCCTGCCACAGCAGGTCCGCGTTGTCCTTGATGCCCATCCGCCGCTGCTCCGGGCTGTCGGCGAAGAGCAGCCCGCCGAACGACCAGTGCGCCTGCCCGCCAAGGTTGGCCGCGCTCTCCTGGTCGACGACCACCACGCGGCGGCCGGCGTCCGCGATCTCGGCTGCAGCGACGAGCCCGGCGAGACCGGCACCCACGACGATGACGTCAGCGTCCATGGGCCCAACCTAGGCCAGCGCGGCACCCCACGGGCCGGTATGCCGCGAGCTCACCCCCGCGGCATACCCACCTGCACGCGGTCGCCGACGACCGTGAAGGTGACCTCACCGAGGTCGGTGACCACGGCGTCGGCGACGAGGTCGGCGCGTGGGGTCGTCGTGGTGACGGCGAGCGTCGCGCACCCGGCGGCGCGGGCGGCCTCGAGCCCGGCGGGCGCGTCCTCGACGACGAGGCAGTCGGTCGGGTCGACCCCGAGCCGTTGCGCGGCAAGGAGCCAGGGGTCGGGCCAGGGCTTGCCACGCTCCACGTCGTTCGCGGTGATGAGCACGTCGGGTGTCGCGAGCCCGGCCGCGGCGATCCGCGCCGCCGCGAGGGGTGCCGTGCTCGAGGTGACGATGGCCCAGTGCTGCGCGGCCCCCACCGTGAGCGCCTCGGATGCCGCCCGCGACCCGGGCAACGCCACCACGTCGGCGACGTCGGCGACCTCGAGTGCCTCGATGCGGCCCAACGACTCCGAGACGCGTTCTGCCGCAACGAACTTCGCGACGATCGCCCTCGCCGGCACCCCGTGGTGACCGGCCAGGTCCCGCGGGTCGACCCCCTCCTCCTGCGCCCAGGTGACCCAGCTGCGCACGACCGCAGGCGTCGAGTCGAGCAGGGTGCCGTCCATGTCGAAGAGGACGGCGGCGAAGCTTCGGTCGGCAAAGGGAGTGGGTGCGCCCGGCATGCGCACCAGCGTAGGAGGGGTCCGGCGAGGCCTGGCAGCCGGTGGTTACGGTGGACCGGTGAGCGCGCCCGACAGCACACCAGCACGGCCCTCGAGGCTGCGCCCGTGGCTGCTGCGGCTCGCCGCCCTGCTGGGTGTCGTGGTCGCGTGCACGGCGGGCGGCGTGGCGGCCACCACGCTCTTCCCCACCTCCGTCGGGACGCTGAACTACGGTGCCACGCTTCGGCTTTCGATCTCGCCGACGGATGCGTCGGCCATCCAGTCACCGACGATCTTCGGCGACATCCGGATGCGGTTCTCCGGTCCGGTGCCCGCGCCGGGGGTGCTCGCGCAGGTGCAGATCAAGGAGCGCATCACCGAGATGCTGTCCCGCCCCGGCGTCTCGGTGCGCGACCTCGAGCCGGGACCGCTCGAGCTGGAGAAGGCCGCGCGGGACGCCGCGGTCTCGATGGGCCTGCGGTTCGCGGGTGGGGCGCTGCTCACGGGGTTGGTCGTGCTCCTCGGGTATGCCGCGTGGCGCCGCGGGCGCACGGTCCGCCGGTCGCTGGGGCCGGCTTCGGCCGTGGTCGTGGGCGGCTGGGTGCTGGCCTGCGCGGCGACCGCCGGCTCGATCGGCGTGACCTACCACCCCGAACGCCTCGAGTCCTTCACGACGACCGGGATCCTCGGCACCGTGCAGCGCAACGCCGATCTGCTCGCGGGGGTGGAGGAGCGGGCCGAGCAGACCACGCCCTACCTCAAGAACCTCCTCGCCCTGTCGGCCGCACTGCAGGAGAAGTACGCACCGCAGGCACTGGGCCGGCCGGTCGCCGCACGCATCTTGTTCGTGTCGGACGTGCACGGGGCCAACCAGTACCCGCTGATGCGGACGATCATCGAGGAGGAGAATGTCGACGCCGTCGTCGACACCGGCGACCTCGTCAACTTCGGCACCGCCACGGAGGGCGACGCGGCCGGGGTCTTCAGTGGCATCCAGTCCCTCGGTGTCCCCTACCTGTTCGTCCGGGGCAACCACGACGCGACGTCGGACGTCGACCAGGCCCTGCTCAACCGCTTGGCCAAGGTCTCGAATGTCGTTCTCCTGCAACCGAACGCCACGACCTACCAGGTCGAGTCGGTGGCGGGGTTGCGGATCGCCGGGTTCAACGACCCGCGGTGGTTCGGTGACGACAACCGCAACAACGCCGCCAAGCAGAAGCCCGCGGCAGAGGCCTTCGTCCGGGCCCTGGGCGACCGCCCGGCGCCCGACGTCCTCGTCTCGCACGAGCCAGCCGCGGTCGAGGCCGTCGACCAGCCCGGCAGCATACGGGTCAACGGCCACCTGCACAAGGCCCAGCTCGAGGGCAACCGCGTCGGCGTGGGGACCTTCACCGGCGGTGGCCCCTTCAGGCACTTCGTCGCCCAGGGCGAGGACGGCGCCGAGCTGACCGGCCAACCGTCGTCGTTCGACATCGCGACGTTCGGAGAGGACTGCCGGCTCGCCTCCCTCACGCGCTACCAGTTCCGCAACGTCATCGAGGGGCGCCCGGCCTACGACGACGTCACCCTGGTCAACGGCGCCCGCATCGAGACCGAGCTGCCGGGGACCTCGGTGGCCGGCGCGAGGCTGGAGGCCCCGACCGAGCCCCGTACGTGTTCGGCCACCACCCCTCGCTCCACCGAACGCGTCACCGCCCCGGCGAGCTGACCTTCACGCCGCGAGCAGCCAGCTGGCACCGAGTGCCAGGCACGCGGCATTCACCGACAGGAAGACACCGACCCACGCCACGCCCGGCACTCGCGTGAGTCCCGCGAGCTGGTCGGCGTCAGACCCACGCGCGCGCCCGCGTCGACGTTCCACCTGCAGCTCCCACGGAGGACGTACAGCCGCGAGCAGCAGGAACCACGTGATGACGTACGCCACCGTCGACTGCGTCTGCCCCGGCGCGAACCACGACACGAGGAACAACGGCACCCCTGTCGCCACCAGCAGCCACAGTCCGTAGAAGTTGCGAATCTGCAGCAACAGCAACGCCATTGCGAGCAACAAACCCCACAGGACGGCCACGGCATACCCCCGCGAGAGCAGCCACGCGGCGCCCAGCCCGATGACCGCGGGGCCGGGATAACCGGCCGCCAGGGTCAGCACCATGCCAGGGCCCGTCCGCGGCCCACGCGAGACGGTGAGGCCCGAGCTGTCGGAGTGCAACCTGATGCCGCTCAGACGACGCCCCGAGACCAGCGCCGCGACCCCGTGTGCACCCTCGTGGGCGATCGTCACCAGCCGACGCGTGACCGGCCAGATGTCCCTGACGAGGACGAGCGCCGCGGCGACGGCAGCAGCGACGAGCACGACACCGGTCGCCGGGCGCGCCTGCGTCGTCGTCACCGCCGCCCACACCTCGCGCACCGCATCCACGTCCGCAGGCTAAGGGGCACGCCTGTGCCACGATGACCAGGTGGCATCCACCGGCGAGGACATCGTGCCGATCTTCCGCGTGCGCGACGCCGCGGCTGCCCTTCCCTGGTACGAGCGGCTCGGGTTCGTGCACGTCTCGTCCCACAGGTTCGAACCCGGGCTCCCGGTCTACATGACGATCCGCCGCGGCGACGTGCACCTGTTTCTGTCCGAACACACCGGAGACGCGCACCCGTTCGGCCTCGCCTACCTGTGGGTCGACGACGTCGACGCGGTGGCAACGGAGTTCGGCACCGCGGTCGAGGACAACCCGTGGGCGCGCGACACCGAGCTCACCGACCCCGACGGCAACCGCCTGCGCGTCGGTCAGCGCCCGTCCTGACCCAGCCGGACGGCATACACGTATGCCGTCGTGGCAGCCGCCCCGTGGCAGGTGAGCTGCGCCGGCGGCTGGGTCGAACGGGTGACGGTCACGATGCTGCGCGGCGGCAGCGTGCCGCGACCCAGGACCTCGACCACCCACTCGTCGGGCCCGGTCTGGTCGACGCGACCCGCGGTCACGTCGTCGGGGGCCCCAGGCCCGTGGCCGCGCAGGACGGCAGCGAGCGCGTTCTGCACGACCGGCGGGTGCGCCGAAAAGCCGCGCAGGTGAACGGGATCCACGTTTCCTGCGAGGTGACCCTCCACGACCCGCAGAGCCGACTCCGGGTCCAGGCCGCCATAGACCGTGCCGTCCGGCACCACGAGCAGGTTGGCGGCGAACCGGTCGCCACCGATGTGCGAGCACTCCCAGGTGCGCTCGGGCCACCTGCGCGAGAGAGCGTCCGCGACGGGCCGCCCGCGGATGGCACAGCAGGCGTCGTGCCGACCGTGGGTGCAGACGAGCAGGAGCGGGTATGCCGCCGGGCCGGGCTCGCCGCCAGCGTCACCGGTCGCGTCGCCGGTCGCGTCGCCGCCAGCGTCACCGGTCGCTGGGGCCGGGCCCTCGCGCAGCACCCGGGCCGCCTCCTGCAGGTCGGCGTCGTCGCGCCACCAGCCCCACTGCTGGGCTCCCCCGTGGTCCACCACGCCCCACCGCCGAGGTGCGTCCTTCGGCTGTCGGCCGGGACGGCGGATCAGCACCACCCGGCCCCGCACCGACAACGCGGCCCGCTCGAGCAGGTCCGCTGCGCCGGGCGGGAAGTCGGGGCTGTCCAGCGCCGCTCGCGCCCAGCCGGCGGGGTACTCGATGAGCAACCACCTCCGACCCGGCGCGGCCGTGCCGAGCATCGGGTCGTGGCGCTGGCGGGCAGCGGTGGCACAGCGAAATGGCGCTTCCCTCACCAGCTCACGCCGTGCGCTCACCTCGTCCACGAGGTGCAGTCCATCACGAAGCCATCCCTGCCGGACCGGCCGCCGCTCATCCCGGGACGACGACGCCGCCGGTCAGCAGCGTGTGCGCCAGCTCCACGCCGAGGTCGCCGGCGCGGGCGCGTCCGGTGTCGAGCAGCGCGCCCACGGCGGCCAGGTCGCTGTGTTCGACGGCCACCACACCGGCCCGGCTGCGGACGACGGTGCGCCCGCCGGCGACCGGCTCGAGCCGGGCAGCGATGTGCTCGCGCAGCGCCAGCTCGGTGTCCTCGGTGAGAGCCCGCGCGGCCTCGGCCTGGGCCAGTGGCGCGAGCGGCGCAGGGCGCTGGGCAGCGCGGGCCTGGGCGGCGAGGGCGGCAGCGAGCTCGGTCGCGTCAACGGCCTGGATGGCCTCGACCAGCGCGGCCCGCACCGCCTCGACATCGGCGGTGCCGGCGCCGTCACGGACGAGGTCGACCCCGACCGGCAGCGAGTCGCGCAGGGTGGGCCCGGCGCTGGCCGACCGCACCGCCGCCTCGACGAGCCGGTCAGCGACGTGCCGACGGGTCCAGGAGTGGACTCCGATGGTCAGGTGGATGCTCGTGCCACCCAGGGCGGTGGCGGAGTGGAGCCAGCCACGAGGCAGGTAGAGGCAGTCGCCGGGGCGGAAGGTCTCCTCGATGACCGGCTCCTGCTGCGCAGCCGCCTCGACCGCGGCGCGGTGGTCGGTCCACGGTTCGTCACGCAGGGGGAGGTCGTGCACCGGGCGACGGATGCGCCAGCGCTTCTCGCCCGCGATCTGCAGGACGAAGACGTCGTGCACGTCGTAGTGGTCGGCGAACCCGGTGCTCTGCGGAGGGGTGACGTAGGCGTTGACCTGCACCGGGTGACCGAGCTCGGCCGCGAGCCGTTGCGAGAGCTCCAGCACCGGCCCCCAGGTGCGGTGCAGGCCCTGCAGCACCAGGGTCGACCCCTGCGCGAAGTGCCGCAGCACCGCATCATCGCTGGCCTGGTCGGCAATGGCCGCGCCGATGCCGCCGCCGCGCGTGAAGCTGCGCTCGGGCAGCGTCGTCCCGTCCTTGGCCATGCGCAGGAACGGTGTTCGCAGCCCGCGGCCGGCCACGAGCTCGTCCACGGCGTCGGCGCTGAACAGGTCGGCGAAGCCGGTCGTGCCGTCCAGCTCCTCGGCCCGGCTGAGCAGTGGTTCGCGCGACCAGACCCGGTCGGCGAACTCCTGTGAGGTGACGCGCACGAGACGCGACAACACCGGGCGCCCACCGTCAGCGGCGGGCACCCGGTGCTCGGGTGAAGCGGTCGAGGTCACAGGCCCTGGTCGTTGCCCGTGCCGCTGCTCGACTGGCTGCCGCTGTCGCTGTCGCCGGAGCCGTCACCGCTGTCGCTGGAGCCGTAACCGCCGTCGCCGGCGCCACCGTCGGCACCGCCGTCCTGGCCACCGGTGTTCGCGCCGCCGTCAGCCGGGCCCTCGCCACCGGAGCCACCCGCCCCGCCAGCGCCACCATCGGCGCCCCCATCAGCACCACCGTCGTGACCACCGGGGTTGGCGCCACCGTCCGCGGTGCCCTCACCGCCGTCAGCGCCACCGGAACCACCCGCACCGCCAGCGCCACCGCCGGCGCCACCGCCGGCGCCGCCATCGGCACCGCCATCGGCACCACCGTCGTGGCCACCGGGGTTGGCACCGCCGTCGGCCGGGCCCTCGCCACCAGCGCCGCCACCAGCGCCGCCACCGGCGCCACCATCGGCACCGCCGTCGAAACCACCGGTGTTGGCGCCGCCGTCAGCCACGCCCTCGCCGCTCTGCTCCGGGTCAAGACCGGGCGTCGTCGGAGTCTCGCTCATTCTTGTCTCCCTTGTGTCTGAGCAGCGCGATCGTCACGCCGCTCGTCTTTCCTATTCCTTCGCGCGTCGACTCGCATCCCGAGCGCGCCATCCGCGCAGGTCAGACCCAGATTTCACCCAGTCGACCCGTCGCGGTCGGCCACACCCCACGGTGTTCACCGGCGCCACTGCGGCGACCACGCGGCATACCGGGCTCGTCGTCTCTGGCGCAGGTAAGGACTTGGCATGGGCATCACCACGAGACCTGTCGCAGCCCGACCGCGCGCTCCTAGGGTGCGAAGGCCCCCACCGGGGCGAAGCACTCACCGACTGAACTGCAGGGAGATGTCAATGGCGATGACCCGGATGTTCGGAGTGACCGCGGTCCTTGGGGTGACGGCCGCGCTCACCGTGGCGGCCGCACCAGCCCAGGCTGCGAACTCCTATGTCGCACTGGGCGACTCGTACTCCTCGGGCACGGGGACCCGGAACTACATCAACGACGGCACCAGCTGCCAACGCTCCACCAGTGCCTACCCGTCGCTCGTCGCCGCTGCCAAGGGGCTGACGCTCAACTTCCGCGCCTGCTCCGGCGCGAAGGTCGCCGACGTGACCAACACCCAGCTCTCCGCGCTCACCTCCGGCACGACCCACGTCACGATCTCGGTGGGGGGCAACGACGCCGGCTTCGCCGATGTCCTCACCGAGTGCGCGCAACCGGGCTGGATGAGCGACTGCAACGGCGCGATCAACGGCGCCCAGAGCATCATCAACAACACCCTCCCCGGGCGGCTGTCCACGCTCTACTCCTCGATCCGCAGCAAGGCACCGAACGCCAAGGTGGTCGTGGTCGGCTACCCGCGCATCTTCATGGGCGAGGACTGCAACGCGTTCACGTGGTTCTCCCCCGACGAGCAGACGCGGCTCAACCAGACCGCCGACCTGCTCAACAGCAAGCTGTCCGCCGCCGCCTCGGCCCGCGGTTTCACCTTCAGCAACCCCACGAGCCGCTTCGTCGGGCACGCGGTGTGTGACACCCCCGAGTGGGTCAACGGCCTGTCCAACCCGGTCAGCGAGAGCTACCACCCGAACGTCGCCGGGCACCGTGACGGCTACACGCCGCTCGTCGCGCCGGCCCTCACCGGGACGGCGCTCACGGTGAACGCCGCGACGATGCGCCAGGCCGAGCGGTCGGGTGCGGCCCAGGCCGCCAAGCAGCGGCAGTATGCCGCGGCCGACCGCACCATCTCGCCCGAGGTCTTCCGTGCGCCCGACCTCAGGACGGCGAAGGCCAAGGCCGCTGCCGCGAAGGCCGGTGTCGACCTGTCGAGCCGCGCCAGCATCGACGCCGCCGACCGGCAGTGGTCGACGCGCCAGGCGGCGGCGCAGGAGGCGACCGCCACCCGCTGACGCCGGGACACCTCCCCAAAACCCTCGTTGCGCGCCAAACGTCGGGCTATCAACCCGAGGTATGCCGCGCAACGAGGGTTTTGCGTCAGGGTCGCCGAAGGGTGAGGCCGTGGCCGAAGGGGAACAGCGGGTCGTCGTAGCCGGGGACGTCCTCGGGGTGGCGGCGCACCTGATCCATCGACCGCGGCAGGTCGAAGGGCAGCTTGCCGACCGGCTCGATCGCGCCGGTGAGGGCGTCGACGAGGGCGTGGTCGCCCGTGCCGTAGCTGCCGACGACCGCGGAGGCGAACGGCAGCAGGGGTGTCAGGACGGCCGGCCGGTCGAGCACGACGTCGACGACCAGGGGACAGGCCGCGGCGATGCGGGCGAGGCGCGACACCAGCCCCGGCTGGAAGTCGAGGCTCCCCTGGTGGAACCACGACTCGAGAAACAGGTCCGCCCGCGGGTCGAACGGCGCGAGCAGCCGCACGACGGCGACGTCGGCGTCCTCGGGCCGGTCGACGACCTCACCCAGACCGGCTGCCGCCTCGGGTGAGAAGTTCTCGACGTAGACCTTGCGACGAGCGCCCTCCCCGGCACCACTCGCAGCAGCAGTCGCGAGCGGCAGCACCGGCGCGAGCCCGTCCGTGCCGTTCTGGAGCACGGTCACCGACCTGGCCTGCGCGGCATACCCGGCGTCGCGAAAGTCCTTGCGCCCCACCGTGACCGCGGCAGCATCCTCGTCGACGTAGGGGTTGTCGAAGAGGCCGAGGCGGAACTTCACCGCGAGCAGCCGGGCCGCCGACTCGTCGATGCGCGCCTCGCTGACCCGACCGTCGCGCACGAGGTCGAGCAGCAGCTCGACCGACTCCTCGCCGCCGAACTGGTCGGTGCCGGCCTCGATGATCCGCTGCACCCGCTCGTGCGGGGTCAGGTGTTCGACGCCCCACGCGCGGGCCGGCAGGACCTGGTCGCCGACGTGGTTGTCGTTGACGAGCTCCCAGTCGCTGAGGACGACGCCGTCGAAGCCGAGCTTCTCGCGCAGCAGGCCGGTCACGATCTGCCGGCTGTAGCCGAAGCCGACCTCCTCGATCTTCTCGCCGTCGATCTCGAGGTCGATGGGCATGCCGTAGTAGGGCATGATCGCGGCGGTCCCGGCCTCGATGACCGGCGGGAACGGCTTGAGGTGGTCGGCGAACCGCCCACCCGGGTAGACCTGCTCGCGGCCGTAGGGGAAGTGGGCGTCCTCGCCGTCCTTCTGCGGTCCGCCGCCGGGGAAGTGCTTGCTGACGCACGCGACCGAGTCCGGTCCGAGCGAATCGCCTTGGAAGCCAACGAGATAGGCGACACCCAGCTCGGTCACGAGGTCGGGGTCCTGCCCGAACGTGCCCGACTGCCGGGCCCAACGCGGCTCGGTCGCGAGGTCGAGCGTCGGGTGCAGCGACATCCGGATGCCGACCGCGACGTACTCCTGCCGCGCGATGTCGCCGAACTCGCGCACGAGGTCGGCGTCGCGCAGCGCCGCGAGCCCGAGCGCCTCGGGCCACTGCGAGAAGGCCTTGGCGGCGAAGGACGCCCCTGCGTTCTCGATGAACGCGTGGCGGGGGTCGGTCGAGATGGTGACCGGTATGCCGTGGGGTGACTGCTCGGCGATCGCCTGGAGGGCGTTGTACCACCGGGCCGCCATGCGGGCGTCGTCGAGGGCGTGGACGTTGAAGTGGGTGAGGTGCTTGTCCAGCACCACCTCGCTCGTTGGCGACTTGCTGATCGCGCCCGGCGCCTCCTTGACCGTGCCGTCCGCGCCCGCCTCGATGACCGTGTGGAACATCAGGCCGACCTTCTCCTCCAAGGACAAACGCGGCACCAGGTCGGCCACTCTCTCCTCGACGGTCAGCCGGGGGTCCTCGAACGGGTCCATCACGCCGTTGTCGTTGAGGTCCCGGTACTCCACGCCATCCGGCGAGGTCTTGCGCGCGGGCTGCATCTCTCCCTTTCGGTCATCTGCCCCTGGCTGCGTGCTGCGAGGGGTGCGCCCCCGACTCAGGGGGGTTCCGGGGGCGCACCCTGCTGGTTGGCTCTTCAGACGGGCCCGGCGCCGAACTCTTCCACACCGATGACCGGGCGCAGCGCGCGCTCGACCTCACGGGTCGCGAAGGCGCGCCGGATCACGTTGTCGCCCATGACGTTTCCGATGGCACCCATCACCATCGCCTGGTCGAGCGACAGGTAGCGTCGCGCGATCTGGCCGGACTTCACGGCCACCGCGTCGAAGAAGCCACCGCGCCCGTAGGCGCCGAGCTCGTCCTCGATGCCGACGAGGTTGGCGTAGGCCTCCTGCGGCTCGTGCAGCAGCGCGAGGAAGGCGGCGTGCGGCGTCACGACACCGTCACCGAACGTCGGGGTCGGGTTGGTGGCGGGCCGGCAGTCGCCGAACCCGATGTCGTAGTTGGTCATCTCCTGGTCGGAGAAGTAGCCGTTGCCGGGGTTGCCGGCCTCGTTGCCCGGGCCCATGCCGAGGGCGTCGACGCCGTACTCGCGGTAACCGCCGGCGGGGTTGCTCGACGGCGAGAAGCCCCAGTAGCCGTACTTGGCTTCGAGCAGACCGTGCTCACGCTGGGCGCGCACGTGGAGCGGGTGGTTGAGCCCCCACGAGCGCGGCGCCCAGCTCGCCTCCGGCACGAACACGTCGGGCATGAGCTCCTCGAACATCGAGCCGCCCCACCCGGGCACGATCTTCATGCCGCGGTAGACGTAGGCGCCCTCGTAGACCTCGATGCCGTAGTAGGTGCGGTTCTCCCCCACCGGCTGGCTCTCGTGCCACGACCAGTTACAGCTGGCCGGGAAGGTCCGCCACATCCCGAAGTACTGCTTGCCCGGGATCTGGCCGGTGATGATGCCGAGGTAGCTCGTGATCCGCGTCTCCGACACCGTCGTGTCGTAGTGGTGGGTCGTGAGCCAGACGTCCTCGCCACCGATGTGCGTGCCGCGGTAGACGCCACCGGGACGGTTGTGGTCGTAGGGGAAGAAGCCGCCGTGGATGAGGCCACCGGGGCGCACCGGGTGGGCCGGGTCGTCACCGGGGTTGTAGAACGCGTCCCACCGCATCCGCTCGAAGATCCGCCTGGCGTGCACGCCGGCCGCGGTGTCGGCGCCCATGACGACGCGCAGGGCGGCACCGAGCCAGCCGTTGTCGACGCTGGAGCAGAACGGGTAGACCGTGTCGCCGCTGCCGGGCCAGGTGCGCAGCGCCTCACCCGTGGCCTCGTCGTACCAGTTGTAGTACATGCCGCTGGCAGTGTGGTGCTCCATCCGCTCGACGGTGCGCAGCGTCTGCAGCAGCCGCCGCGTGCACTCGCCGCGGCTGATGATGCCGAGCTCGCGGGCGACGATCGCCGACCACAGGTAGCCGCCGATGTTCGTCGGCGACGTGTAGCCCGAACGGTCCTGTGCCGCAAGGGATTCGGGGATGTTGTCGGCAGGCAGTCCGGTCTTCGGGTCGGTCATCGCGACCAGGCTGCGCCACGTGTCGGTCGCCCACCGGCGCACGCGACTGGACTCCACGGCATACCCCTGACTGCCCTTGAGGTATGCCGGCGGGCTGGCGAGCGCGGAGGCGTTCGCCGCGCGCGGGGTCGCGAGGCCGACAGCTGCGGCGGCGGACGCTCCCACGAGGAGCTGGCGGCGCGTGGGTGTGGGGAGGGACGAGGGGACGGACAGGTGCTGGGCCATGGGTGAGTCTCCGATCTGGTGCGTCCGGTGCGGTGTCACTTGATGCCGGTGGTGGCGATTCCCTCGATGAAGCGACGCTGGAAGGCGAGGAAGATCGCCAGGACGGGGATGACGACGACAGTGGCGCCCGCCAGCAGCAGGCCGTACTGCGTCGAGTTCTGCCCCTTGGAGTAGAGGGCGAGCGCGACGGGGAGGGTGTACTTGCTCTCCTCCTGCGCGACGACCAGGGGCCACAGGAAGTTGTTCCACGAGCCGAGGAACGTGAGGATCCCGAGCGTCGCCAGCGCGGGACCGCACAGCGGCAGGAAGATGCGCGCGAAGATGCGCAGTTCGCTCGCGCCGTCGACCCGGCCCGCGTCGAGCAGGTCGCGCGGCAGTCCGCTGATGTACTGCCGCATGAGGAACACCCCGAACGGGCTCACGAGGAACGGCAGGATCAGCCCGGGCAAGCTGTTGGCCAGCCCCACGTTGGTGACGAGCACGAACAACGGAACGAACGTCACCACACCGGGGATGAGCAGGGTGCCCATGACGACGAGGAACAACGCCCGCCGCCCGGGGAAGTCCAGCATCGCCAGGGCGTAGCCGACCATCGAGCAGAACAGCAGGTTGCCCGCGGTCACGGCAACGGCGACGATCGTGGAGTTGACGAAGTACTGCGAGAAGTTGAGCCGCGAGAACAGCCGCGTGTAGTTGTCGAGCGTCGCGGTCTGCGGCCACCACGTGGGCGGCGTCTGCAGCAGCTCGCCCTGGGTCTTGAAGCTGCCGAGGACCATCCACACGAACGGCGCGATGACCGCGAGCAGGACGATCGTCAGGACGGCATACAGCCACCACTGGGAACGGGTGCGAGTCATGGAAGTCTCACGTCCTCAGGTGTTCTCACGCAGCAGCCGAAACTGGATGGCGGTCACGATCGCGACGATGACGAAGATGATGTAGCTCATCGCCGACGCGAGCCCGTAGTTGCCGAAGCCGAACTGCTTGTACGTGTACATCGACATCGAGATGGTGCTGTTGAGCGGCCCACCGTTGGTCATGACGAACGGCTCCTCGAAGAACTGCAGGTAGCCGATCGCAGTGGTCACCGACACGAACAACAGCGTCGGCCGCAACAGCGGCAGCGTGATGTGCCGGAACCGCTGCCACGCACCCGCGCCGTCGATCGCGGCGGCCTCGTGCAGCATCCACGGCACCGCCTGCAGCCCGGCGAGGAAGATGATCATGCCGGTGCCGAAGTTGCGCCACGACGCCATGAGGATCAGACCGGGCATGGCCCAGTTGGGGTCGCCGAGCCAGTTGGGTCCGTCGATGCCGACCCACCCGAGCACCGTGTTGATCAGGCCGTACTCCCGCTCGAGCAGGAACCGCCACACGACCGCCACGGCCACGATCGAGGTGATGACGGGGGTGTAGAACCCGAGGCGAAACAGCCCACGCAGCTTGGTGATTCCCTTGTCCAGGGCCACCGCCGCCGCCAGCGCCATCGCCATGGTGAGCGGCACGCCCACCACGACGAAGTAGGCCGTGTTGAGCATCGACTTGCGGAAGATCGGGTCCGAGAACGCCTTGGTGAAGTTGTCGAGCCCGACGATGTCCACCGCGAACGGTGTGCGCAGGTCGCGCGACCGGGTGTCGGTGAAGCTCATGAACAGCGACTGGATCACCGGCCACGCCGTGAAGACGAGGAACAGCAGGCAGAACGGCAGCGCGAGCGTCCACGCCGCCAGGCCCTGGCGCCGGCGGCTGGCACCCGCGCCGGCGTTCACCTCGGGCCGGGCGTCCCCGCCCTTCCCCCGGGGCGACGAGCCACGGCCCGTCGCCCCGGAGGGGGTCACCTCGGTGGTGGAGGACATCGTTACTGCCCGGTGCCGACCGACTCGGCCTGCTGCTGCGCGCTCTTGAGCGCAGCCGCGGGGTCGGCGCCCTGCTTGGTCACCTTCTCCATCTCGGTGTCGAAGCCTGCGACGACCTGCTCCCAGGTGGGGAAGCTCGGCGGCGCCTGCGCGGTCTCCAGGGCGGTGCCGAACTTCTTCAGCTTCGGGTCACCGGACAGGGCCGGGTCGTCCCACGCGGACTTCACCGACGGCAGGTCGGTCGACATGCCGTACCACTTGGCCTGGACCTTCGGATCGCTCAGCCACTGCACGAGCTTCCACGCGCTGTCGCGGTTCTTCGACTTCTTGAAGACCGCGAAGTTCGAGCCACCGACGAAGGACGACGAGGTCTTCTTCGCCGGCACGGGCATGACGTCGTACTGGTCCTTCTTCACACCGACCTTCTCGACGGCCGACATCATCCACGGGCCCGAGATGAACATCGGCACGCGCCCGCTCTTGAAGTCCGGCTCGGTCGTCGGCTGGGCCGGGGCGGCCTTGTCGGAGATGCCGTCGGTGAAGTAGCTCTGGTAGTACTTCACCGCCTCGAGCAGCTCCGGGCTGTCGAAGTTGTAGGCCTTGCCGTCGTCCTTGGTGAGGTTGGCCCCGTCGGACCAGGCGAACGGCATGATCGACTGCCACGACCCCTGGCCGCCGGCCTGGAAGCCCATGCCGAACTTGGCTCCGGCCTTGTCCTGCATGGCTTTTGCCATGTTCTTCAGGCCGTCCCAGTCGGTCGGGGGCGTCGTGATGCCGGCCTTCTTCGCCAGGTCGGTGCGGTAGAAGATGAGCCGCGTCTCGACGTACCACGGCACGCCGTAGTTGGTGCCGTTCACCTCGTTGGTCTTCTGGGCGCCCTCGAAGTAGGCCGAGGTGTCGATCGACGGCGGCACCGGGTCGAGCGCGTCGAGCCCGGCGAACTCGCCCATCCAGGTGCTGCCGACCATGGCGGCGTCCGGCGTCGTGCCGGCGGTGATCGCGGTCGTGAACTTGTCGTGGGCCGAGTCCCACGGGATCGCGGTGACGTTGACCTTGACGCCAGGGTTCGCCGCCTCGAAGTCCTTCATGAGGTCGGGCAGGATGTCGCCCTCGTTGCCCATCGCCCAGACGGTGAGCGTGCCGGTGGCCTTGCCGCTGGAGATGTCCTTGGCGGTCTCGCTGCTGCCGGCACCGCCGCCGTTGTCGCGACCGCACGCGCTCAGGGCGAGCGCAGCGGCCGTCAGGGTCGCCACCGCTGCTGCGGATGTGCGTCTCATCGGGTGTCTCTCTTTCCTTGGGGGGCTGGGGTGGGATGGTCGGTATGCCGCGTGCTCGCCTCGAACGCGCGGGCGTGGGTCGGTCAGCCGAGGGGGTCGGGCGCGCAGCCGCAGGAGGACCGCAGGACGAGCTGGGTGGGCAGGACCTGCGTCTCGTCCACGGTGTCGGCACTGGTGATGCGGGCGTGAAGTCGTTCTGCCGCAAGGGCGCCCAGCTCGCGGACCGGCTGACGCACCGTGGTGAGGCCGGGCTCGACGTACCTCGCGGTCATCACGTCGTCCCAGCCGACGACGGCCAGGTCGTCCGGGACGCTCCGCCCGCCCTGCCGCAGGCGCTTCATGACGGCCAGGGCCAGCTCGTCGTTGGCGCAGACGAGCGCGTCGGTGTCGAGGTCTCCGGCCAGGACGCGGTCGGCGAGCGCGGCGCCCGCGCTCTCGCGCAGCTCGGTGGGCAGCGGTGCGGCCGCGGTGAGGTGGGCATCTTCGTGGGCGGCGACGAAGCCGGCATACCGGTCCCTGATGTCCGGACCCGACGCGGGGTCGCCGGCGAAGACGAGACGACGCCGTCCGTGGCGGAGGACGTGGGCGGTGAGGGCCTGGGCGCTGGCGGTGTTCTCGGAGGTGATGGCCTCGACGTCGGGCTTGGCCTCGCCCGCGATGACGACGACGGGTTTGCTGCCGCGCAGCATCTCGGGCAGCGCGTCGGGGATCGCCGCCGAGGCCAGCATGGCGACGCCGTCGACCCGGGTGGCGAGGCTGCGCGCCGCCCTGGCGACGTCGTCCTTGCCCTCGGCGAGCATCAGCACGACGCTCTGGCCGAGCTCGGCCGCGCGGGACTCGAAACCCATGAGCAGCTCGGAGTAGTAAGGACCCGAGAGCTCGGGGAGCAGGAGCCCGTGGGCCTCGTGGTGGCGGACGGCCAGGCTGCGCGCGGCGCCGAGCGGCATGTAGCGCAGCTCCTCGACGGCGGTCATGACCCGCTGGCGGGTCTTCGCGGAGACCTTGTCCGATCCCTGGAGCACCCGGGAGACGGTGGCGATCGAGACGCCGGCGGCCTCGGCGACGGAGTAGATCGTCGCCCCGCCGCGCTGCCCGGGGATGCCCGCCATGGCCAGCCGCCTCTCGTCGTTGAAAGTCGTGATCTGTAAGCGCTTACATGTGGTGCTCGGCTTGACCTTGCCACACCGGCCGGAGATCGCGCAAGGGCCCAGGAAAACCCTCGTTGCACGGCATACGTCGGGTTATTGGCCCGAGGTATGCCGCCCAGCGTGGGTTTTGCGGGGGTGTCGCGTCAGTCGGCGAGCAGCACGTGGGCGAGCGGGGCGTCGACGACGAGGCCCTGGACCAGGCCACCCTCCAGCGCCGCCCGGACCGCCGGCGCCTTGGCCTCACCCGAGACGACCGCGATCACCTCGCGGAAGCCGCCCAGGACCTCCGGCTCGATCGTCATGAGACGCGCGGCGACCTTGGGGCGCAACGGTTTTCCGTTCCGGTCGAAGAACACACCGGCGAGCTCACCCACGACCCCGGCCCGGCTGAGCTCGGCCTGCTCGGCCTCGTCCAACAGGTCGTGGATCGTGGACTCCCCTGGCGCCCAGAGGCCGATGCCGACCACGGCGTGGGTGACCCGGGCCGCGGCCTCGAGGCCCTGGCTCACCGCCGGCTGGCGACGCAACGCATCGGCGCTGGCCTTGGTGTCGAGGACGAAGGGCGCATAGAAGACGTGTGCGCCACCACCGGACAGGCGCGCGGCGCGGCGCACGATGTCGACGGCGCTGCTGTCGAAGTCGGACAGTGCGATGGCACCGGTCAGCTGCACCACCTCGACCCGGGGCAGGCGCGGCAGGGCCCCGACGACCGCGTGGACGTTCCGCGACCACGGCAGGCCGAGGACGTCACCATCGCCCAGCACCTCCGCGAGCAGGTCCGCCGCCGCACGCCCCAGCTGGGCGCGGACCGCCCCGGGGTCCTGGTCGGCCGTCTCAACGACGACCGCGTGGCCGAGCCCGTAGCGCTCCTGCAGCTGGGCGGAGAGGTCGACGTCGAGGGCTCCCTGGCGCACGATCTCGATGCGCACCAAGCCCTTCTCCCGTGCGGCCTCCAGCAACCGGGCGACCTTGAACCGGCTGATGCCCAGTTCGTCGGCGATCTCGACCTTGGACCGGTTCTGCAGGTAGTGCCTGCGCGCCACGGCAGCCTGCAGGACCAGCTCCGCGGGGCCTTCGTCGATCACCAGGCGGTCCTTCCCCGTTGACAGCACCTGTCGGCACCGATTTACTCGTGATACTCGTTTGCGCATAGTGGCGCTCATTTGAGCGCCGTGTCAAGGAGCGGTGCTGGTCGCACCGCGGGAACGCCGGCACCGGCGACGGAGGAGGACGCGTGCGAATCTCCAAGATCGCGCTGGTCGCGACCACGACGATCGGCGCGCTCGCGCTCACCGGCTGCGCCGGCTGGGGTGGCGGGGCCGGGGGAGGCGGGTCGGACAGCATCAACGTGCTGATGGTGAACAACCCCCAGATGGTCGACCTGCAACGGCTGACCGCCGACAACTTCACCAAGGAGACCGGCATCACGGTCAACTTCACCGTGCTGCCCGAGAACGACGTGCGCGACAAGATCAGCCAGGAGTTCTCCAGCCAGGCCGGCCAGTACGACGTCGCCTCCCTCTCGAACTTCGAGATCCCGATCTACGCCAAGGCCAAGTGGATCGCCCCGCTCGACGACTACATCGCCCGGGACTCCGAGTTCGACCAGGCCGACATCCTGAAGCCCATGACGACCTCGCTGTCGAGCGAGGGCAAGATCTACGGCGAGCCGTTCTACGGCGAGTCCTCGTTCCTCATGTACCGCAAGGACGTGCTGGAGGCCAAGGGCATCACGATGCCGGCCAAGCCGACCTGGCAGCAGGTCGCCGACATCGCCGCCAAGGTCGACGGCGCCGAGCCCGGCATGAACGGCATCTGCCTGCGCGGCCAGCCCGGGTGGGGGCAGCTCTTCGCACCGCTCACCACCGTCGTCAACACCTTCGGCGGCACGTGGTTCAACGAGGACTGGACACCGGGCGTGAACGCGCCGGAGTTCAAGGAGGCCACCAACTTCTACGTCGACCTGGTGCGCGAGCACGGCGAGAAGGGCGCGCCGCAGGCCGGCTTCACCGAGTGCCTCAACAACCTCATCCAGGGCAACGTCGCCATGTGGTACGACGCCACCTCGGCGGCCGGGTCGCTCGAGGCCGAAGGGTCGCAGTTCAAGGGCAAGTTCGGCTACGCACCGGCGCCCGTCGTCAAGACCGACTCCTCCGGTTGGCTCTACGCCTGGGCGTGGTCGATCCAGCAGGCCAGCAGCAAGAAGGACAACGCGTGGAAGTTCATCTCGTGGGCCAGCGGCAAGAAGTACGAGGAGCTCGTCGGCAGCCAGCTCGGCTGGACCAAGGTGCCGGCCGGCAAGCGCGCCTCCACCTACGAGAACGCCGACTACCTCAAGGTCGCCTCGGCCTTCGCCGAACCGACCAAGTCCGCGATCGAGGCCGCTGACCCGGAGAACCCGGGCGTCCAGCCACGCCCCGCCATCGGCATCCAGTTCGTCGACATCCCCGAGTTCCCGGACCTCGGCACCCAGGTGAGCCAGGACGTCAGCTCCGCGATCGCCGGGAAGACCACCGTCGACGAGGCCCTCGACAAGGGCCAGAAGCTCGCCGAGGACGTCGCCGAGCGCTACCAGAAGAGGAAGGACCAGTGATGGCTGCCGACACCTCGGTCTCGCCGGAGCCGGCGGCCGCACGCGAGCCGGCCACGCGGCATACCCCGTCGCCTGCCCTCCGCAAGGCCGGCGACTGGTCGCGGCGCGCGCCCCTCCTGCCCGCGCTGATCTTCGTGATCCTCATGACCCAGCTGCCGTTCCTGGCGACACTGGTCATCTCGTTCATGAACTGGAACGCGTACTACCCGGACGAGCGCGGGTTCGCCGGGTTCGACAACTTCGTGCGGGTCTTCACCGACACCAACACGAGGAACGCCGTGTGGGTGACGATCCTGCTCACCGTCAGCGTCGTGTTCGTGAGCCTCGTGCTCGGTCTGCTGATCGCGTTGCTGCTCGACCGCAAGTTCCGCGGACAGGGCATCGTGCGCACGCTGATGATCACGCCGTTCCTCATCGTGCCGGTGGCGGCCGCGCTGTTGTGGAAGCACGCGCTCTACAACCCCGAGTACGGCCTGTTCAACGGGCTGCTGCGCGCGGTCTTCGGTGAGAACGCGCCGCAACCGGACTGGATCACCAACAACCCGCTCATCGCGATCATCGCCGCGCTGGTGTGGCAGTGGACGCCGTTCATGATGCTGATCCTGTTGGCAGGACTGCAGTCTCGCCCGCTCGACGTCGTCGAAGCCGCGCGGATCGACGGCGCCAGCTCGTGGCAGATCTTCACCAACATGACGCTGCCGCACCTGCGCCAGTACATCGAGCTGTCGGCGCTGCTCGGCGCGATCTACGTCGTGCAGAACTTCGACGCCGTCTTCACCATCACCTCCGGCGGCCTCGGCACGGCGAACCTGCCGTACTTCATCTACCAGACCTTCTACACCGCCCAGGACTACGGCCGGGCCTCCGCCGCCGGCGTCGTCGTCGTCATCGGCACCATCATCATCGCCACGCTGGCGCTGCGATCCGCGTTCAGCCTGTTCAAGGAGGAAGGCCGATGAGCACCGCCGCCCAGCCCGAGACCGAGGGCACCCCCACCGGGTCGGCCCGCCGCTCCGGCACCGTGCCGGGTTCCGGTCCCACGCAGGAGATCCGGCACGCCAAGCCGCCGCGCAGCGGGGTCCTGCTGACCGCCGCGGCCTGGGTGGTCGGCATCCTGTTCGCCCTGCCCGTGCTGTGGATGATCCTCACGTCGTTCCACAGCGAGGAGGACGCGGCCAAGAACCCGCCGGATGTCCTCGCCCCGCTCTCGCTCGACGGCTACCGCGCGTTCTTCGACGCGGGTCCGTGGCCGCCGCTGCTCAACTCGCTGACGGCCAGCGTGATCTCCACGGCGCTGGTGCTGCTGCTGGCGTTCCCCGCGGCCTACGCCCTGTCGATCCGGCCGGTCAAGAAGTGGACCGACGTCCTGTTCTTCTTCCTGTCGACCAAGATGCTGCCCATCGTCGCGGGCATCCTGCCGCTCTACCTGTTCGCACAGAAGGTCGGCATCCTCGACAACATCTGGTGGCTGATCCTGCTCTACACCTCGATGAACCTGCCGATCGCCGTGTGGATGCTGCGCTCGTTCCTCGCCGAGGTGCCGGTCGAGATGCTCGAGGCCGCGTCGGTCGACGGCGCCTCGCTCACCCGCACGTTGCGTGACATCGTGGCGCCGGTCGTCATGCCCGGCATCGCCGCGGCCGCGCTGATCTGCTTCATCTTCAGCTGGAACGAGCTGTTGCTCGCCCGTGTCCTCACCGGCACGGTCGCAGGGACCGCCCCAGTGTTCCTGACCGGCTTCGTGACCTCGCAGGGCCTGTTCCTCGCCAAGGTGTGCGCGGCGTCGTTCGTCGTGTCGCTGCCGGTGCTGGCCGCCGGTTTCGCGGCGCAGGACAAGCTGGTCCAGGGCCTGTCGATGGGTGCCGTCAAGTGACCGATGCCGACACGGCGGGTATGCCGCCGTCCCCCACGGAGGAGAGAAGGGTGCCGACCGCACCGATCCCGTTGTCCGACAAGACACTTGGTGAGCTCGACCCGCGCGTTGCCGTCCCGGCATACGACCGCTCGAAGCTGTCCGCGAGCATCGTCCACTTCGGGGTCGGAGGATTCCACCGGGCGCACGAGGCGATGTACCTCGACGCGCTGATGAACCAGGGCGAGGCACTGGACTGGGCCCTGTGCGGGGTGGGCGCACTGCCCCACGACCGACGCATCATCGACACGCTCCGCGCGCAGGACGGGCTCTACACGCTCGTCGTCAAGCACCCGGACGGCCGGTTGGAGCCGCGGGTCATCGGCAGCATCGCCGAGGTGATGTTCGCCCCGGACGACCCCACCGCGGTGGTCGACCGGCTGGCCGACGACCGCACCCGCATCGTGTCGTTGACGATCACCGAGGGCGGCTACCTCGTCAACCAGGTCACGGGTGAGTTCGACGCGAAGGACCCGTCGATCCAGGCCGACCTGGCCGCGGACTTCGCTGAAGGCGATTCTCCCACAACGGTTTTCGGGTTCATCGTGGCTGCCCTCGACCGGCGTCGTCGGGAGGGGCGGGCGCCGTTCACGGTGATGAGCTGCGACAACCTGCCGGACAACGGCGACGTCGCAAAGCGGATGATGACGGCGTTCGCGCGGCTCAAGGACCCCGAGCTGGCCGACTGGATGGAGTCGGACGTGCCGTTCCCCAACTGCATGGTCGACCGCATCACCCCGGTGACGACGCCGGAGGACATCGCGCGGCTGGCGGAGGAGTTCGGGGTCGAGGACGGCTGGCCGGTGGTCTGCGAGCCGTTCACGCAGTGGGTGCTCGAGGACACGTTCGGGGAGGCGGGGCGCCCGCGCTTCGAGGATGCCGGGGTGCAGCTGGTCGACGACGTCGTGCCCTACGAGCTGATGAAGCTGCGGCTGCTCAACGCCAGCCACCAGGCACTGGCCTACCTCGGTTACCTGTCGGGGTACCGCTACGCGCATGAGGTGGCACAGGACCCGTTGTTCGCCAAGTTCCTGCTCACCTACATGGAGCGCGAGGGGTCGCCGACGCTGCCCGAGGTGCCGGGTGTCGACCTCGACGGCTACCGCCGCCAGCTGGTCGAGCGGTTCGCCAACCCCGAGGTGCGCGACACCCTGGCGCGGTTGTGCGCCGAGTCCTCCGACCGCATACCCAAGTGGCTGGTGCCGGTCATCAGGGAGAACCTGCGCACCGGTGGCGAGGTCGGGCTCAGTGCGCTCGTGGTCGCCTCGTGGGCGAGGTATGCCGAGGGCGTGGACGAGCAGGGCGACCCCATCGAGGTGGTCGACCGGCTCCGGGACAAGGTCATGGCGGCTGCCGCGGCGCAGAAGGACGACCCACTCGCGTTCATCCGCGACCGCGACCTCTTCGGTGACCTCGCCGACGACGAACGGTTCACCGCGGCATACCTGTCATCGCTGGAGAGCCTGCACGCGCACGGCGCACGTGAAACGCTCGAGGCGTGGAGCAACCAGACCAGGTGAGCAACGACCCAGCACCGCCGCGACTCGTCGCCGGCGTCGACTCCTCGACGCAGTCCTGCAAGGTGGTCGTCGTCGACGCCGCGACCGGCGACGTGGTGCGCGCCGGCCGCGCCGCACACCCCGACGGCACGTCGGTCGACCCGGCGCGGTGGTGGGACGCCTACCTCGAGGCGACGAAGGACGGGCTGCTCGAGGGCGTGCAGGCCATCGCCGTCGGCGGCCAGCAGCACGGCATGGTGGCTCTCGACGAGTCCGGCGTAGTGATCCGGGATGCGTTGCTGTGGAACGACACCCGCTCCGCGCAGGCCGCCCGTGACCTCACCGACGAGCTCGGCGGGGTCGCGGCGTGGGTCGACGCCGTCGGCATGTCGCCGCTGCCCAGCTTCACCATCACCAAGGTGCGCTGGCTGGCGGAGAACGAACCGGACAACGCTGCCCGGGTCTCCGACGTCGCGCTGCCCCACGACTGGCTGACCGGGCAGATCCTGAGGGCTGGCAACGGTTTCGAGCGCTGGGTGACCGATCGCAGCGACGCCTCGGGCACGTGCTACTTCGACTCGGTGGGCGACACCTACCGGTCAGACCTGCAGCGCCTGGCGCTCGGCCGCGAGTTCGGGGTGCCGCAGGTGCTGGGTCCGCACGAGGTCGCGGGCCGCACGGACGGCGGGCTCGTGGTGGGCCCGGGCGCTGGTGACAACGCCGGGGCCGCGCTCGGGCTGGGGTTGCAGCGCGGTGACGTGGTCGTGTCACTGGGGACCAGCGGTGCGGTCTTCGCCGACGCCGCGGAGCCGGTGCGCGACGAGCGCGGGCTGATCGCGTCGTTCGCCAGTGCCTCGGGTGCTCACCTGCCGCTCATGGCCACGCTCAACGCGGCGCGGGTCCTCACGGCCGCTGCCCAGCTGCTCGGCACCGACCTGGCCGGGCTGGACCGGCTGGCCCTGGCCGCTCCGGTCGGCGCCGATGGCCTGACCCTGCTGCCCTACCTCGACGGCGAGCGCAGCCCCAACCTCCCGGACGCCACCGGGACGCTCGGCGGGCTCACCCGCACCAACGCGACCCCCGAGAACCTCGCCCGCGCCGCCGTCGAGGGCATGCTCGCCAACCTCGTGGCGGGGGTCGACGACCTGCGTCACCTCGGGCTGCCCGTCGAGCGGGTGGTCCTCATCGGCGGGGCGTCGGCGTCCGAGGCCGTGCGCGCGGTGGCGCCGGGGTTGTTCGGGGTGCCCGTGGTCGTCCCCGCGCCCGGGGAGTACGTCGGGCTCGGCGCCGCCCGGCAGGCGGCCTGGGTGTTGTCGGGCGCGGACGAGCCGCCGGCCTGGTCGGTCGCCGACGAGGTCACCCTCGACCCGCCTTCCGGCGGCGCCGCGCAGCCCGGCGCCGAGGTCCTGGCCCGCTACGGCACCCTCCGCGACACCGTCCACCGTCGCTGACCCCGCCCAAGGGTCCGCCCAAGAGCAAGTGGGCGCCGCGGTCGACCGAGCTCAGGCCGGAACTTTGGGGAGATCTTCGTCCTGCTGTGGAAGGTTCCCAGCGCTGGCGAAGTTTGGCCCAAAGTTCGCAGGGCGGCGAGCGGCGAGGCGGTCGGCGACGACCAGCACCACCAGCGCGCCCAGCGCCAGCGCCGCACCGTCCCACAGGGTCGAGGCGTAGCCCAGCCCGGCGGTGATGGTGAGGCCACCCAGCCAGGCACCCGCGGCGTTGCCGACGTTGAAGGCAGCGATGTTGGCGCCACTGGCCAGCGTTGGCGCCGACCCGGCATACCGCATGATCCGCATCTGCAGGCCGGGCACGGTCGCGAAACCGAACGCCCCCATCAGCACGAGCGACACCACCGCCATGACCGGCGAGGACGCCGTGAGCGCGAAGACGGCCATGACGACCGTGAGGGCCGCGAGCACCACGGTGAGGGTCACGGGCACCGACCGGTCGGCCGCCTTGCCCCCGACCCAGTTGCCGACGAACATGCCGAGGCCGAAGAGCACCAGCAGCCACGGGACCGTCGCGCTGGCGAACCCGGAGACCGCGGTGAGGGTGTAGGCGATGTAGGTGAACGCACCGAACATGCCACCGAACCCGAGCACCGTCACGAGCAGCGACAGCCACACCTGACCGGACCGGAACGCCCCCAGCTCACCACGCAGCCCAGCGCCGTTGCGGTCCGCCGCCTGTGACGGGACGAGGGTCGCCATGCCGGCGAGGGCGAGGACGCCGATGCCGGTGATGGCCCAGAACGTCGAGCGCCACCCGAGCTGTTGCCCGAGGAGCGTGCCGAAGGGTACGCCGAGCACGTTGGCCGTCGTGAGGCCGCCGAACATCATGGCGATGGCGCCCGCTTTGCGTTCGGGGGCAACGAGATTCGCCGCGACGACGGCGCCGATGCCGAAGAACGCACCGTGGGTCAGGGCGGCGAGGATGCGGCCCAGGAGCATGACCTCGTAGGTCGGGGCGATGGCCGAGACGAGGTTGCCGGCGATGAACAGCAGCATGAGTGCGGTGAGGACGTGCTTGCGGTTGAAGCGGGTGACCGCCGCGGTGAGGCCGATCGCGCCGACGGCGACGCTGAGCGCGTAACCCGAGATCAGCCACCCCGCCGCGGCCTCGTCGACGCGGAAGTCGGTGGCCACCTCGGGGAGCAGCCCGGCGATGACGAACTCGGTGAGCCCGATGCCGAAGCCCCCGATGGCGAGGGCGAGGAGTCCGAGTGGCATGACGTGTCCTTGGGTGGTGGGTGGAGATTTCCTGAGCCGGTATGCCGCGTGTGCAACTAACGACGTGAACCTCAAGTTAGTTGCACACGCGGGTTATTGCAAATGCGGGCTATGATGGCGGGGTACGACTGCGGAAGGACCACCATGGGAATCGCCGACGACGCCATCGAGGTGCGCGCCCAGGGCTGGCGCACGCTGGCCGCGCTGCACGGGCTCATCGAGACCGCGCTCGAGCGCGAGCTCACCAGCCGGCACCAGCTCTCGGTGGTCGAGTTCACCGTGCTCGACGCGCTGTCCCGCCAGGACGGCTGGCACATGCGGATCAGCCAGCTGGCCCGCGCCGCGGCCCTGTCCCCCAGCGCCACCACCCGTCTGGTCAACCGGCTCGAGGACCGCGGCCTGCTGCGCCGGGTGCTGTGCGCCGACGACCGACGCGGCATCTACACCGAGCTGACACCGGCCGGGTCGAAGCTGCACAAGGCGGCCCGCCCCACCCACGACCGGGTGCTCGAAGAGGCCCTGACCACCGGCGAGGAGACCCCGGAGCTCGCGCCCCTCGTCGACGCCCTCCACCGGCTGCCGGCGCCCGTCGCCTGAGGCGACGGGGCCAGCGACGGCGACCACGCGGCATACCAAGCGACCGATCAGCTGCCGCTGACGACCCGGGTGTTGCTGTAGTAGTGGCGCAGGATCGTGGCGTAGCCCTGACCCCGGTTGGCGAGGTCGCGCGAGCCGTACTGCGAGAGCCAGTCGCCGTTCACCCAGGCGCCGCACGCGGTGGTGGTGGCGCAGTAGTGCGCCTTGAGCACGTCGCCACCGCGGGTGAGCCGCACGTTCCACGTCGCGTCGACGGCGGCGCTGGTCGAGGCCTTGGCCGAACCCGGCTTGTAGACCTGGTCGCCGGTGTCGTCGCGCACGTCGTAGCACTCGCCGAACGGTGTCTTGCGGGTCGAGTGCAGCGCCCAGTACCAGGCGTAGCTCTTGGTGGCCACGGCACCGGACTTCAGCGACTCCTTGGGCCAGCTCGAGATCCACTCGTTGGGCAGCACGTTCTTGACGTAGGTCTTGAACGGGACGCGGTCGACGCGGCCGAGGTTCGTCCGGTAGACGAGGATGGTCGAGGGCAGCCGGGTGTTCGTGCCGTCGGTCTTGCAGCCCGTGGGGCCGGGGTCGCCCGACAGGAACCGGTGCGAGGCGTTGTCGTTCTTGATGGCCGCCTTGAGGTTACCGCGGGCGCCGGGCTTGAAGTCCTGGAAGGCGCCGGCATACCCGCTGTTGAAGTAGACCCGCACCGTCTTGCCGCTGCGGTTCCACACTGACGCCGCGTGGTTCTTGACGCACAGGCCCTTGCCGGCGCCGCGGCCCTTGAAGTCGTAGCACGACGGCTGCTTGTCGCCGTAGTCGGAGATGGAGCCGCGGAAGTCCGAGACCGAGCCCTGCTGGTTGCTGTTGTAGTAGAGGCAGAACTCACTGCTCTCACACTTGCCGTCCCGCGACGCCGCCATGGCCGGCGACACGGCGACCACCGGTGCCGCCACGGCCAGGGCGAGGCCGAGTCCCGCCGCGATCTTGGTCCTGCGCTTCATGGTCTTTCCCCTCAGTTCGTGGTGCCGTTGGCGGGTCAGCAGACCCGCGTTGACTTGCCACGACTGTCCCGGCCGGCAGCCAGCCCGACAATGGGGAGGACTCCCCCGGCACCGGCACGGCAGGATGACTGCCATGAGCTACCCGCCCCCGATCTACGACAAGGACTCAGGCGAGGTCAGCGCCTGGCTCGTCGGCGCCGACTCTGAGCCGAACGTGGTGTACCCCAACGGAAATCGCGTCCGCTATCTCGCCATGGGCGAGGCCACCGGAGGCACGTACGGCCTCTACCACTGGGAGTTCGCCGGACCGCGCAGCGGCCCGGACGCCCACTTCCACAAGACCCTCACCGAGTCCTTCTACGTGCTGACCGGCGAGGTCACGATCTACGACGGCACCGCGTGGAAGCCCTGCCACCCGGGCGACTACGTGCACGTCCCCGCCGGTGGACTGCACGGCTTCCGCAACGAGTCAGGCCCGGCGTCGATGCTGCTCCACTTCGCGCCGGGCGCGCCCCGCGAGGGCTACTTCGAGGGCCTGGCGCGGGTCGCGGCGGGCGAGACGATGAGCGACGCCGAGCGCGACGAGTTCATGCGCTACCACGACAACTACTGGGTCGAGCAGGACTGAGGCGCCGAGGGTCCCGCGCGTCAGGCGACGGTGCCTGGTTCGAGCCGGGCGCCGGCGGGCACCTCGACTCGCCGGCCGATCCGGCTGTCCTGCCCGACCATGGTGATCTCCTCCGGCACCGGCGCGCGCCGCGACGACGGCTGGCCCACCCGGGCGCCACGCCCCACGACGACGTCCCGGTCGACCAGGGCCGTGCCCACGTGCGCGCCCGCCTCGACCTCCGCGCCACGGAAGACGACCGAGTCCTCGACGACCGCGCCGCGCCGGACGTGCACGCCCGGCGACAGGACGCTCCCGCGCACCGTGCCCTCGATGACGCAGCCGGGGCTGAGCATCGAGTCGGAGACCTCGGCGCCGTCGACCACGCGGGCCGGCGGCAGCTCCGGCCACCGGCTCAGCACCGGCCGACCCGGCACGTCGAACACGTCGAGCTTGCCCGCCAGCAGGTCCCGGTGGGCGGCAAGGTAGGTCTCGGGCCGTCCGACGTCGCGCCAGTAGGTCCCCACCGGCACCGCCTGGACCTTGCCGCGCTCGACCAGCCGTGGCAGCAGGTGCTCGCCGAAGTCGCCGATGCCACCGTCCTCGAGCTCGCCGCTGCGGGACAGCTCGACCCGCAGCCGGTCGAGCAGCTCGAGCAGCACCGTGGTCTCGTAGACGAACACCTCGGTGGCGACGACCCCGGTCGACGGCCGGCTCGGCTTGTAGTCCAGGCGACGCACCAGCCCCGTGGCGTCGGCCACGACCACGGCGTTGTGCGCCGCCTCCTTCTTGCTGACCTCGGCCGTCACCACGGTGCACTCGGCACCCCGCTCGCGGTGCTGGGCGATGACGCGGTCGAGGTCGGTGGCGAACACGTGGTCGGCACTGCTCACGACGATGTGCTCGGGCGCCTGCTCCTCGATCTGGGCGCGCAGTCGCAGCAGGTCGTCGGCGTTGCCCTGGGAGAAGCCGGACTCCGCGACACCGTCACCCTCCTGCGGCACCACCCGCCGGTAACCCCCTCGCGTCCGGTCGAGGTCCCACGGCCGTCCGCCGGCGAGGTAGGGGTCGAGCGACGAGGCGAGGTACTGGACCGACACCCACACGTCGCGAATTGCGCTGTGCGCCATGGCAGACAGCGCGAAGTCGATCAGCTGGTAGGTCCCCGCGAAGGGCAGCGCGGGCTTGGCCCGCTCCCTCGTGAGGACGTCCATCCGGCTGCCCTTGCCGCCGGCCTGCACGATCCCCAGCACGTGCCCGTCACGTCCATCCTGCGTTCCACCCGCCATCAGCCAACCCTAGGCAGACGACTCGCCACCTCGCACGCCAGCGAGCTGCAGCCGCACGGCCAGACGCACCACGGGGTCATCGAGGTCGAGGCCGGCCAGGTCGGCAATCCGCCCCATGCGGTAGCGCATCGTGTTGGGGTGCACGTGGATCGCGCGGGCCGCGGCCGTGGGCGCGCCCGGGTGGTCGAGCCACGCGGTCAGCGTCTGCAGGTAGTCGGTGCCGCCGACCTCGTCGTGCTCCTGGAGCAGTCGCAGCGGACCGAGCGCCTCCTGCGGGAGTGCGGCGGCCGCGCGGGCGACGGTGACGGCGGCCCACAGGTCCTCGTGCTCCACCACCGCATCACTGCGCGAGTCGCGTTGCCCTGCAAGGCGACTCGCCTCGTTCGCCTCCGCCCTCGACCGGTCGAGGTCGATGGGCCGGTATGCCGGTCGGCCGGCTCGTGCGGTCAGGTGGAGTCCCTCGGCGCGCACCTGGGCGACCACGCCGCGCAGCCAGGCCCACGTCCCCGGCGACGACTCGTCGGTCTCACGCGTCACGGCATACAGGCGTCCGTCGAGCTCGGCCACGAGTGGCTGGTTCCACGCGTGGCGCCGCAGCACCGACTCCCACACGTCGAGGCCGCGCAGGGAGGCGTCGTCGACACCGAGGGCGACGACCCGCCACGGGCCGTCGGGGAGCCACTCATCTGCGCCGGAGTCGTTGCCGGACAACACTGCTCGCACGCGGTCGGCGGCGACGCGCCGGGTCAGGTCGGCCTGCGCGCGCAGCCGCAGCAGGTGCAGGGCGACGACCGACGAGGTGTGGACGAGCTCGGCCACGACGGCGGCGTCGGGTCGCTCCTCCACCACCGCCCAGATCGAGCCGAGCCACTCACCACCGGCGCGCACCGGGATGACCAGACGCGGGCGCAGCAACGGTGACGCGGGCACAAAGATGGGTTCGCCGGACTTCGCCATCCGACGGAACACGCCTTGCGCGCGCAGCGCGGACAGGACCTCGTCCGGCACGCGCCGGCCGACGATCGTGGAGACGCGCGCCGGGTCGGCGTCGTCCTGGCGCGAGGAGTAGGCGAGGACGCGTGACTGTGCGTCCTCGACTGTCACGGGCGCGTCGACCAGCGCGGCGGCGGCATCGGCCAGAGCGAAGAGGTCGTCCTGCACGGGCGCGTCGTCGCGCCGGCCCGGCCCGACCGCGGCGCGGTCGAGGACACCACGCAGCAGCCACACGAGGTGCGCCCACGACGCCTGCTCGGCGAGCTCGACGAGTGCCACGCCCTCGCGCCGGGCGCGGTCCCGCACGCCACGACCCCGCGCCAGGGAACGCCGCAGCACCACGCCACCCGCCCCGGCAGCCGCGGCCGCCGTCACCAGCGCCGCCGCGGCCTCGGCGGTCTCCACCCCGACCCCGAGGAGCAGGTCGCCCGGCTGGCCGAAGATGCCCTGCGCCGGTTCGGCGATGGTGAGGTCGTCCACCTCTGCGCCCTCGCGGGGGACCCCCAGGGTGAGGAGGCCACCGAGGGTGGCGACGAGATCCGGTACGGCGAGCACCCGTCCACTGTCGCAGCGTTTGTGCTCCGGGCACAAGCGAGGGGTGAGAGTTCGGGCTCTGCCGCCAAGGCGGCATACCTGCGCCGCTGTCACTCTCGATCCATGGCTCCCATCAATGCTGCTGGTCTCCCCGTTCCGCAACGCGTCGCCGTCGTCGGCGCCGGCATGGTCGGTCTGTCGACCGCCTGGTTCCTCCAGGAACGCGGTGTCGAGGTCGTGGTGATCGACCGCGAGGGTGTCGCGGCGGGCTCGTCGTGGGGCAACGCCGGCTGGCTGACGCCGGGCATCGCGACGCCGCTGCCGGAGCCGGCCGTCCTCAAGTACGGCCTGCGCGCGGTGCTGTCGCCGAGCTCACCGGTCTACGTGCCGCCGAGCGCCAACCCGAGCTTCCTCAAGTTCGTCACCGGGTTCACCGCGCACTCGACGATGAAGGCCTGGAAGAAGGCCATGGGTGCACTGGTGCCCGTCAACGACCTGTCGCTCGAGAGCTTCGACCTGCTGCAGGCAGGGGGCGTCGACGCGCAGACCCGTGAGGCCAAGTCGTTCCTCGCGTCCTACCGCACCGCGCAGGAGCGCACGACCCTGCTCGAGGAGATCGAGCACATCCACGCCGCCGGGCAGTCGATCGAGTTCGAGGCCCTCACCGGCGACCAGGCCCGCGCCATCGAGCCGAGCCTGTCCGACGAGATCGGCGCCGCGATCCTGCTCAAGGGCCAGCGGTTCATCGACCCGGGTTCCTACGTGCACGCGCTCGCCGACTCGGTGCGGGCCCGTGGTGGCAAGATCCTCACTGGCGCAACGGTTTCCGACATCCGTGACACCGGCCGCGGGGTCGTCGTCACCACCGCCGAGGGTGCGGTCGAGGAGTTCGACGCGGCCGTGCTCGCGACTGGCGCGTGGCTGGGCAAGCTTGCCCGCCGCTTCGGCGTCCGCAACGTCGTCCAGGCCGGTCGCGGCTACTCGTTCTCGGTCGCGATCGACCACGTGCCGAACGGTCCGGTCTACTTCCCGGCGCAGCGCGTCGCGTGCACGCCGATCGGTGACCGGCTGCGCGTCGCCGGGATGATGGAGTTCCGCAAGCCCGAGGCCGCGCTCGACCAGCGCCGGATCCGCGCGATCGCCGAGGCCGCCCGGCCGCTGCTGCGTGGCGCCGACCTCGACGCGCGCCAGGACGAGTGGGTGGGCTCGCGCCCGTGCACCGTCGACGGGCTGCCGCTCATCGGCGCCACGCGCTCACCGCGGGTGTATGCCGCGGGCGGCCACGGCATGTGGGGCATCACCCTCGGGCCGGTCACCGGCCGCCTCCTCGCCGAGACGATGGTGACGGGCAAGCAGGTCGAGCAGCTGCGCCCCTTCGACCCCATGCGCTGAGGCGGCTGCCTTCCGCTCTCCGGGGTTCAGGTCGCGAGGGCGGTGAGCAGCTCGACGGCGCGGGCCAGCGCGGCCGACTCGTCGTCGGCGCGCACACCCACGGCGAGTTCGACCGTCGCGTCGCGGGCGGACAGCGGGCGGTAGGTCACGCCCGGCACGCCGAGCTGTGACACGGGCTCGGGGACGACGGCGGCTCCCAGCCCGGCGGCCACGAACGTGACCAACGTCGACGTCTCCGACACCTCGTGACGCACGCGCGGCTCGAACCCCGCGCGCCGGCACAGCTCGACCACCGCCCCGTGCATCACCGACCGCGCCGGGGCGTGCACGACGAGGTCGACGCCGCGCAGGTCGGCGACCCGCAGCCGCTTCCGCGCCGCCAGGGGATGCTGCTCCGGCAGGGCGACGATGAGCTTGTCGCGGCGCAGCGGCCGCATCCGCACGAGCGGCTCGTCGACCGGTGGGCGGAGCAGCGCCAGGTCGATGTCGCGGTCGAGGAGCGCGGTCACCTGGGCCGGCACGAGCATCTCGCCACGGAAGCTGAGGTCGACGCCGGGCAGCTCCTCGCGCACCGTCCGCGCAAACGCCGGCAGCAGGCTGTACGTCGCCGAGCCGACACATCCGACGACGAGTCGCCCCTCGAGGCCGGCCGAAACCCGGATCGCCTGCTCGCCTGCCGCGTCCACCTCGGCGAGGATCCCGCGGACGCGGTCGAGGTATGCCGCGCCGGCGGCCGTGAGCGCGACGCGCCTCGTCGTGCGGTCGAAGAGGCGCACGCCGAGCTCGGCCTCGAGCTGGCGGATCTGGTGGGACAGGGGTGGTTGCGCCATGTGCAGCCGTTCCGCGGCGCGCCCGAAGTGCTGCTCCTCCGCGACCGCGAGGAAGTAGCGCAGGTGCCGCAGTTCCATGGGTCGAGTGTCGCAGACGTGAGAGTGGATTCGGACCCGCAACGTCCCTATCCGTGCCGAATGGGTATTTCCCCATCTGGGTCTGCGGCCTCTACCGTCGTCCCATGGACGATGTCGTGATCTGCAGCCCGCTGCGCACCCCGGTCGGACGCATGGGCGGCGCCCTGTCGACCGTTCCCGCCGCCGACCTCGCCTCGGGCCTGCTGCGCGAGCTGGTGTCCCGCACCGGGCTCACCGAGGGCGACGTCGACGACGTGGTGCTCGGCCAGGGCTACCCGAACGGCGAGGCGCCGGCGATCGGCCGCATCGCCGCCCTCGACGCCGGCCTCGGCACCGGCGTCCCCGGCATACAGGTCGACCGTCGGTGCGGCTCGGGCCTGCAGGCCGTGTTGTATGCCGCGGGGCAGGTCGCGACGGGAGCCGGCCGGGTGGTCGTCGCCGGCGGGGTCGAGTCGATGTCGCAGGTCGAGCACTACGCGCTGGGGCTGCGGACCGGGGTGAAGCAGGGCGGGGTCGACCTCGCGGACCGCCTCGACCGGGCCCGCGAGACCGCCGGTGGCCGCTCGCATCCCGTGCCCGGCGGCATGATCGAGACGGCCGAGAACCTGCGTCGTGAGTACGGCATCAGCCGGGAGGAGCAGGACGAGCTGGCCCTCCAGTCACAGCAGCGCGCCGGGGCCGCGCAGGCGAACGGCCGGTTCGACGCCGAGCTCGTGCCGGTCACGGTGGCGGGCCGACGTGGGCGCCCGGACACCGTCGTCGACCAGGACGAGCACCCGCGCCCGGACACGACCTCGGAGCAGCTGGCCGGCCTGCGCCCGGTGCGGCTCAAGCTCGACCCGGAGTCGACGGTGACGGCCGGCAACGCCAGCGGGCAGAACGACGGTGCGGCGATGTGCGTCGTGACGACGCGCACGGAGGCGCAGCGGCTGGGCCTGGAGCCGATGCTCGCCCTGCGCAGCTGGGCTGTCGCCGGCGTCGGCCCCGAGGTGATGGGCATCGGCCCGGTGCCCGCGACCGCCGCGGCGCTGGAGCGGGCCGGGATCACGATGAGCGACCTCGACCTGATCGAGGTCAACGAGGCCTTCGCCGCGCAGGTGCTCGCGGTGCTGCGCGAGTGGAAGCTGGACCCCACCGACGACCGGCTCAACCCGAGCGGTTCCGGCATCTCCCTGGGCCACCCGGTCGGCGCCACCGGCGCGCGAATCCTCGCCACGATGGCGCACGAGCTGCGCCGTCGTGAGGGCCGTTATGCGCTGGAGACCATGTGCATCGGCGGCGGCCAGGGCATCGCCGCGGTGTTCGAACGAGTCGTCTGATGCCTGCCGTCGACGTCCACCACCTGGTGACCGGGCCGCCGGACGCGCCGGTGGTGGTGCTGTCGAACTCGCTCGGCTCCGACCACCGCATGTGGGATGCGCAGGTCGCCGGGCTGTCCGAGCATTTCCGGGTCGCTCGCTACGACACGCGTGGACACGGCAGATCGCCTGTGCCGCAAGGGAACTACACGATCGACGACCTCACTGATGACGTCGTGGCGCTGCTCGACCGGCTTGGCGTGGACCGCGCTCACTTCGTCGGCCTGTCGCTCGGCGGCATGACCGGGCTGCGGCTCGCGGCTCGCGAGCCTGACCGCGTCGATCGCCTCGTCGTGCTGTGCACGGCGGCCCACCTGCCGCCGGCGAAGGGGTGGACCGACCGCGCGGCGACCGTGCGCGCGTCCGGCACCGCGGCCGTCGCGGACGCGGTCGTCGCACGCTGGTTCACCGCGGCATACCTCGCTGGCCACGACGACGTGCGCGAAGCGAACGTCGCCATGGTGGCCGCCACGCCACGCGAGGGGTATGCCGCGTGCTGTCACGCGATCGCGGCGATGGACCAGCGCGAGACCCTGTCAGACATCGCGGCGCCCACCCTGGCCATTGCCGGGGCGGACGACCCGGCGACCCCGCCACCCTTCCTCGAGGAGATCGCGGACGGGGTCAAGGACGGACGGCTGCTGGTCGTGCCCGACAGCGCCCACCTCGCGAATGCTCAACAGCCCGAAGCGATTACGACCGCCATCATCGAGCACCTGACGGGAGCAGTCTCATGAGCATCGACAAGGTCGTGCCGAGCGCGGCAGAGGCCGTCGCCGACATCGCAGACGGGTCGAGCCTGGCCGTTGGCGGGTTCGGCCTGTCGGGCATCCCGTGGTTCCTCATCGAGGCACTGCTCGAGCAGGGGGCGACCGACCTGGAAGTGGTCTCCAACAACTGCGGTGTCGACGGCGCCGGGCTCGGTCTGCTGCTCGAGGCCCAGCGGATCAGTCGGGTCATTGCGTCGTACGTCGGGGAGAACAAGGAGTTCGCACGGCAGTACCTTGCGGGCGAGCTCACCGTCGAGCTGACGCCACAGGGGACACTGGCCGAGCGGCTGCGCGCCGGAGGTGCAGGAGTGGGGGCCTTCTTCACGCCCACGGGGGTCGGGACGCTGGTGTCCGAGGGCGGTCTGCCGTGGCGTTACCACCCGGACGGCACTGTCGCAATCGCCTCTCCTGCCAAGGAAACTCGCGAGTTTCGCGGGATCGAGATGGTCCTGGAGGAAGCCATCGTCACCGACGTTGCGCTCGTGCGCGCCGCAGTCGCGGACCGCGCGGGCAACTGTGTCTTCCACGCGGCCGCGCGCAACTTCAACCCCGCTGCCGCGATGGCTGGACGGCTCACCGTCGTCGAGGCCGAGCGGGTCGTCGAGGTTGGTGACATCGGGCCCGACGAGGTCCACCTACCCGGAGTCTTCGTCCAGCGGATCGTTGAGCTGACGCCCGAGCAGGCGGCTCGCAAGGACATCGAGAAGCGCACGACGCGCGGCGAGCGACCGGCGGACGGCGAGGCCGCGGCATACGAAGGAGTGAGCTGACATGGCATGGGACCGAAACGAGATGGCAGCCCGTGCCGCCCAAGAGCTGCGCGACGGCGAGTACGTGAACCTCGGGATCGGCCTGCCGACGCTGATCCCGGACCACCTGCCGGAAGGCTCGAGCGTCACCCTCCACGCGGAGAACGGCATCCTCGGCGTCGGGCCGTTTCCCTATGAGGACGAAGTGGATCCGGACCTCATCAACGCCGGCAAGCAGACGGTCACCGTGCTGCCGGGTGCGGCCTACTTCGACTCGCCGACGAGCTTCGCGATGATCCGCGGCGGCCACATCGACACCGCCGTCCTCGGGGGCATGCAGGTGTCGGCGAGTGGCGACCTGGCCAACTGGATGGTCCCCGGCGCGATGGTCAAGGGCATGGGTGGCGCGATGGACCTCGTCAGCGGTGCGGGGCGCGTGATCGTCCTGATGGAGCACGTGACCCGCAAGGGCGACCCCAAGCTGGTGCAGGCGTGTTCGCTGCCGCTGACTGGTCGCGGGGTCGTGTCGCGGGTCATCACCGACCTCGGGGTCTTCGACGTGTCGGGTGAGGGTTTCGCTGTCGTCGAGCTGGCTCCTGGAGTGAGCCTCGAGGAGGTGCGCGGCGCGACCGGCGCGCCGGTCCTGGAAGCCGACCACGCGGCATACCCAGCGTGAGCCATGAGGGGCACCGGGACCTGACCTTTGACGGCGTCATCGTCCTGGCCACCGGGGTCTTCCGGTCGACCGACCGGGTGATCACCCGTCGCTGTTCCACTGGGCGGCGAGCTCGGTGCGGGAACGGACACCGAGCTTCCCGTAGACCCGAGTCAGGTGGTACTGCACCGTCTTGGTCGACACGAACAACTCATCCGCCACCTCACGGTTGGAGCGTCCCTGGGCGACGAGCTCCGCGACGGCACGCTCCTGTGGAGTGAGGTCGAGCGGGGTCCGTTCGCCGCGAGTGGCGTTGACCCCGCCGGCCTTGAGCTCCCGCTCGCACCGTGCGACGAGCACGACCGCGCCAATGGCGGCATACCCGTCGCGCGCCGCCGTGAGCAGGGGGTCGGCCTCACCACGCTTGCCCGCCCGCCGCAGCACCTGGCCGTAGGCGAACTGCGTGTGCGCCCGTTCGACCCGCAAGGGCAAGCCCTCCAGTGCGGTCATTGCCGCGTCGAACGACTCCCGCGCGGCGTCGAGCTCACCCCGCGCCGCGAGCAACCGCCCCCGCGCACGGGCCAGTCGCGCGACCGCCGATCGGTGACCACTCGCCACCACCCGTTCCTCGTGGCGCCCCAGCAGCTGCGCCGCCTCGTCGAGCCGGCCGAGCGACACCAGCGCGGTGCTGAGCAGCTCGACCCAGGGCCACCAGCCGGGCTCCGCGACCGCCTCGGCCAGCTCGGGCGTCGTGAGCGGGGTCAATGCCGCCACCACCCGCTCGTGGTCGGAGTGGGCGTCGGCGTATGCCGCCCGCGCCAGCAGCGTGGGCACGCGCATGGTTGCGTAGTCCTGCGCTGCCGCCTCCGCATCACGTAGGGCCGCCTGTGCGGCGGCGTCGTCACCCCGCAGCACGTGCACCTGCACCAGGGTCCAGTCGCACAGCGGGCCCGTGAGCACGATCCCAGATCGCCTCACCAGCTCCCGCCCCTGCGTAGCCGTGCGAACGGCGGCATCCCACTCGCCCGACCGGAACTGTGCCCTCGCCAGCCAAGCCCTGGCCCACAACGAGATTCGCGTCGAACCGCCCTCGCGCCGCAACGGCACCGCGCGCTCCAGGGCGGCGCGAGCCCCGGTGACGTCGTCGGTCGCGAGCTGCAACCAGCCGAGACCCAGCTGCACGCGTTGCGCCTGCGCGCCGTGGGTCACGCGCGCCACGAGGTCGTCGTATGCCGCGTGCGCGCCTTCGAGCTCCCCCTTGCCCACGAGGCCCAGACCCCGGATCGCCGCAGCCTCCACGACGGCTGGGTCGTCCGGTCCGACGAAGTCACTCGCCCGGTCGGCCCAGGTGACGAGGTCGGTGTAGGCACCTCGACAGAGCGAGTCGAGCACGAACCGTTGGCAGATCAGGGCTGCGACACCTGGCTCGCGCTGGGCGTTGACGATGTCCCACGCGCGACCGAGCTGGACCGCGGCATCGCTGCCGCGACCACGCAGGATCGCCAGGTAGCCGAGGACCGCATCGCGCAGTGGCGTCTCGCGCAGACCCTCCACCTCCGGCAGCAACGACATCGCCTCCCCGACGTCGCCAGCACCCACCAACGCGTCGACAGCCCGGGTCAGACGCAGCTCGCGCTCGCGCCGGTCGTCCGACAGCCGACTGGCGTCGACGAGGAGTCGGGCAGTCATTCCCCAGACGCCCTGTGCTGCAAGGGATTCGGCAGCAACCTCGAGCTCGTGCGCCAGTCTCGCGTCGGGACCGATGCTGGCTGCGACCCGGTGCACCAGGGCGACAGTCGGCTCGGTGGCGAACTGGGCGGCACGCAGGTGCAGCCGCGCAGCCGCTGCGGGGCCAAGGCTGGCCCGCACTGCCGCACGAACCATCGGGTTGACCGCCACCAGCTGCGGCGCCCCGGCCGGCCCCTCGAGGCGGACCAGACCGCTGGCCACGGCCGCATCAACGGCTGCCCACAGTCCCGCACCGTCATCAGTGTGGGGTGTCTGGACGCTCGGGTCTCCGTGCACCTCGGCTCCCCTGCCGGAAGCAGGGGGTGGGGCTGGCGCAGCGACAGCGGTCGTGAGGGCTAGCGAGTGGTCGAGCTCGAGCAGCGCGGAGGCTTCGACGAGCGCGCGCGCCGGTGGCTCGAGGTGCTCGATCCGTTCGGCCACCCAGGTGGCGACCGACCGGGGCGCGGGGAGGTTCACCGGAGGGTTGTCCCATGTCGACGGCTCGACTTCGGCCAACAGCTCGGTCAGCGGTCCGGGCAGACCGAAGGTGTGCCGACGAAGTCGTTCAGCCACCCATGGGCTGAGCGAGATCCCCTGTCGCGCAGCAACCTTCTCCACCGACTCGGCCGACAACGGGACGAGCTCGACGACGAGATCTGCGAGGTCGACAACACCCGCCGCACCGGGTTCCGCTGACAGCAGCAGACGTATGGGGGCATCGCGTTCGTGCCTGACCAATGAACCCAAGACCTCCACCGAGGCGGCATCGGCGAGGTCGGCGTCGTCGACCACCACCAGCACCGGGGAGTCACCGTGTCCAGCACCGCCGCCAGCAGTTACGAGCCGTTCGCGGAGGTCCCGAGCCGCCACCAACGGGTCCGGGTCGACGTCCGCCGACCCGACCAGCTGGTCCAGGAGCGCCCCGGAACGCGAGGCCTCCCACGGGAGGGCGACCACGCGGCATACGGGTCCGTCGAACGCGGCGGCCACAGCTGCGAGGACGGTCGACCGGCCCACACCGGACGCCCCAGTCACCAGGGCGACGGACAGGCCGAGGTCGCGCGGCTGGCGCACCATCTGCACCAGCCGCGCGACCTCGGCGTCACGTCCGATCGGCTCCGTCGCCGTCACACCGCCACAGTAGAGGCCTCGGGCCCCACCGGTGCCGTGGTGGGGGCGGAGGGCTCGGTGTGCGGCGACCGCGGCACGAGTGAGGTGACCAGCGCGCCGAGGAGCGAGACCCCGGCGAACACGTAGAACGCGGTTGTGCCACCGACCCCGGCGCTCACAAGGGCGCCACCGATGACCGGTCCGACGATCCCGCCAAGTCGGCCGAACCCGGCGCACCACGCGACCCCAGCGGCCCGCGCCCGCGTCGGGTAGTAGTTGGAGACGAGGCCGTAGATCAGCACCTGGGTGCCGATCGTGCCGATGCCGGCCAGCGCCACCGCGGCCACGACCACGGCGAAGGGCAGCTTGAGCGGCAGGATCGCCAGCGTGATCGCGGCCAGCACGAAAGTCGTTGCCACCACTGGCTTTGCACCCCGTCGGTCAGCCACGCGGGAGGCGAGCAGGCCGCCCACGATGGCGCCGAGGTTGAGCACGAGCAGGAAGGTGAGGGAGTAGGACTTTCCGTAGCCGTTGCCCTGCATGATCTGCGGCAGCCAGGTGTTGAGCCCGTAGGTCAGCAGCAGCCCGCCGAAGCTCATCGTGCCGAGCAGGAGGGTGGGCCAGGCGAGGGGCGGGCGCACCAGCGCGCCGAATCCGACGCGCGAGGCGTCTGCCGCGGGGGCGGCCTGCGTGGTCGGTCCGGCTTCAGTCAGGGGGACACCGGTGCGAGCCGCGAGCTCGCGTGCCTCGTCGAGGCGGCCGCGGGCCACCAGCCACCGGGGTGACTCCGGGAGCTTGACGACCGCCAACGGGAGGAGGAGCACGATCGGCAGGGCACCGATCCAGAACAACGGCCGCCACCCCGCCGCGTCGGGCACCACCAGGGCAACCAGTGCAGCAAGCACACCGCCGGCCGGAACCCCGCTGTAGACAACGGCATTCAGCAGGTTGCGCTTCTCTGCCGGCGCGAACTCGGCCACCAGTGCACCGACGGTGGCGACGAGCGCCCCGACACCGATGCCGGTGAAGAACCGGAAGACCCCGAAGGTCTGCACCGAGGTCGTGAGCGCCGTGGCGCCCATACCGATCGAGAACCACGCGAGGTTGACGAGGATGACGCGGCGGCGGCCGATCCAGTCCCCGACCGCACCCGCGGTCAGGGCGCCGACGAGGACACCGATGAGTGCGTACGAACCGAGCGCGCCGGCCTGGGTCGGCGTGAGCGGCCCGAGCTGGCTCGGGTCGTTGAGCAGGGTGGGCACGACGGTGCCGTAGACGACGAGGTCGTAGCCGTCGAAGACGAGGGCGAGCATCGACAGGACGACGACCCAGGTGGTGCTGCGTCGACGTAAGGCGTTGCCGTCTGAGGTGATGGTGGACATGAGGGGACTCCCTTGGGGCTGGGTGCTCGCGTGAGCAGAGGTGCGGACTGGTGCCGGCGGGTTTGCGACAGACGTCAGCCGAGGTCGCCGCCAGCGACAGGCAGGACGGTGCCGGTGATGTACGACGCCTCGGGTGAGGCGACGAAGCAGATCGCTGCGGCCTGCTCGTCGAGCGTTCCGTAGCGCTTGAGCAGCGAGCTGTCGACGGTCTGGTCCACGATCGTCTGGTACCAGTCCTTCTCCTGCTCCGACTCCGGGGAGGGACCGCGCGGGATCCGCCGCGGGGGCGCCTCGGTGCCGCCGGGTGCCGTGGCCACGACGCGCACGCCGGAGGGGGCGAGCTCCATGGCCAGGCTCTGGGTGATGGCGTTGACGCCACCCTTGGCCGCGGCATACGGGACTCGGTGGAGTCCTCGCGTCGCGACCGACGAGACGTTCACGATCGTGCCGCTGCCGCGCTGCGCCATGTGGGGCGCCACCGCGCGGCACCCCCACAGCGTGGGGAAGAGTGACCGGGAGATCTCCGCCTCGACCTGCTCGGGCGGGTACTCCGTGAACGGCTTGGCCCAGATGGTGCCGCCGACCGTGTGGATGGCGACATCGACCCGGCCAAACCTGGCCAGAGCGGCGTCGATGACTGTCTTCGCACCCTCCCAGGTCTCGAGATCCGCTGTGACAGCGAGGGATTCGCGACCTGCGGCGGCCAGCTCGGAAGCCATCCCCTCCACGAGGTCGGACCGGTCCGCCAAGATGACGGAGCCACCCTCGGCGCTGATCCGGCGGGCCACCGCCTCGCCGATGCCCTGAGCGGCTCCCGTGACGAGGACCGACAGCCCGTCGAACCGGCCCGGGCTGAGGAACGCCGGTCGCAGCCGTTGCTGCGCGTCCGCCATCGCACGGCGCATCGTCACCTTCGAGCGCTCGGCGTGCTCGGTGACCAGTCGACGGGCTGTCTCCCGGTCACCGGCCTCGAACGCCTCGACGATCTCGACGTGGTCGGTGGCGCACCGGGGGTGGCACCACGTGGCGCCGCGCAGCACCTGGTCCATGTGCCCCTTGACCCCGAGCGCCTGGTAGGCCTGCAACAGGTGCTCGTTGCGGGTCTGGGCAAACAGGTAGTCGTGGAACGCCGCGTTGGACTCGGTGTAGGCGCCGGCGTCGACGAACCGCTCGGCCGTCGTGTCGACATAGCGCAGCGTGGACTCGGCGAGCAACCGGTAGCCGGCGAGCTGCTGGGTGCTGAGCCGACCGATGGTCAGCTCGATCGCCCCGAGCTCCAACGCCTGTCGCGCCTCGAAGACCGCGTCCGACTCGTGCACCGACGGGTGCTCCTCGCCGATCTCGTATGCCGCGGGCTCACCCGGGCGCACGGGTTCCACGGGCGTCGTGGTCGACACGGGAGCCTCGGGATGAGCGGGAGGCGCAAGAGATGCGGGAGGCGCGGAGACTGTCGGGGCAACGAGCTGTTCGATGTCGCGGGTGGGGAACACGGTCTGTCGCGTGACCTCGCGTGCAGCGGGGTCGAGGACGAGACCATCGTCCGCCACCAGCTGGACAGGATCCGACGCGGATCCCGTTGCGGCAGAGCCGAACACGGTCTGCCGTGCCACCTGACGGAGCAGCGCTGCGTCCGCCGCCGGGTCCAGCTCCGCGGTCACCGCATCCAAGGGTGCTGTCTCCCGCGGCACGAAGACCGGCTGCCGGGCCACCTCGCGGGCCAGGCCGGGGTCGGGCACCACGGCGAGGGGAGCCACGCGAGGTGACACCGCGGCATACCCGGGTGTCGGCGACGTTGCCGACGGGGCCAAGGGCGACTCAGCGACGCCCGCCTCCGACGGGTCCGCCTCCGGCTCCGCTCCCGCGGCAGCGAGGGCGAACTTCTCGTAGTAGAAGCCCGTCGGGTTCAATCCCTTGTCCGAGAAGTGCTTTCGTACCGACTCGACCATGGGCGGCGGCCCGCAGAGGTAGACGGCGACATCGCCGCCATGCAGGTGCTCGTCGCGGATGAGGGTGGTGACGTAACCCTTGTTGGGTGCGGAGCTGCCCGGGTCGGAGACGCAGTAGTCCCAGGTGAGGCCGGGGAGGTCGGCGGCGAGCTCCTCGATGGTGTCGAGCTCGACCAGGTCGTCGTCGGTGCCGACGCCGTAGACCAGGTGGATCGGTCGCTCGTTGCCGTCGGCCCGCAGCTTGCGCAGGATCGCCAGGATCGGCGCGAGCCCCGTGCCACCGGCCAGCAGCAGCGCCGGCCGGGCCGTCTCACGCAGGAAGAAGCTCCCCAGGGGTCCGGCGAAGGTGACCGAGTCACCCACTGCCGCAACGGAGTTCAGGTGCTCGGTCATCAAGCCACCGGGCGACAGCTTGACCAGGAAGCTGAGCTCAGCCTCGTCCGGCGCGCTGCTGAAGGAGTACGACCGGGTCTCGTCGCTGCCCGGCACGGCGATGTTGACGTACTGCCCGGGCAGGAAGGTGAGCTTGTCGCGGTCCGGGATCTCGACGGACAGCGCCACCGTCGTCGGCGACAGCCGCTCGAGCCGCGTCAGCGTCCCGGTGAACGTCGCAGCCTGCGTCTTGGCCACCGCTGACGTCGACGCGATCTGGAGCACGAGGTCCGAGCGTGGCTTCATGCTGCACGGCAGCACGTAGCCCTCGGCGGCCTCGGAGTCGCTCAGCGCGTCGTCGATGTAGGTGCCCCCGTCGAAGTCGCCCGACTCGCAGAACGCCTTGCACGTCCCGCACGCGCCGTCGCGGCAGTCGAGCGGGATGTTGATGCGAGCCCGGTAGGACGCATCGGCGACCGTCTGGTCCTCACGACAGGTGATGAACCGGGTGACGCCGTCCTCGAACGACAGGGCGACCTGGTGTCCGCCACTGGGCGGCGCGGCATACGTCGTCATGACTGCTCACCCGACCCCTCAGAAGTGGTAGACGTCGACGACGTGGTGGATGTAGTCGTTCTTGAGCACCACGGTCTTGCGGCGGATGAGCGGCGAGTCCCCGGAGAAGTCGATCGTGTAGAACGACGTGCCGTAGTAGGGGTCGACGGTCTTGTAGCGGAAGTACATGGTGTGCCAGTTGAAACGCACGTCCAGCACGTCCCCGCGCCGCTCGATCACCTCGACGTTGCTGATGTTGTGGTTGGTCCGCGGCTCCGGGATAGACGTCGCGCTCGAGCGCTCGGTGCGGATCCGGAAGATGCGGTCCTCGAGACCGCCCTTGTTGGGGTAGTAGATCAGCGAGATCTCCTGCTGCGGGTCGTCGGTGAGCCGGTCGTCATCGGCCCACGCCGGCATCCAGTACTCGCAGTCGTCGGCATAGCACTCGAGCCACTTCTCGAACTCGCGGTCGTCGAGATACCGCGCCTCGCGGTAGAGGAACTGCTCGATGTCGTTCTGCGACAAGGCCTTTCCCTCAGCGATCGCAGCCGCGGGTATGCCGCCTGGCTGGGTCGCCGGGGCGGGTGCGCCGTTCGTCGTGGTCGTCATGACGCCACCGCCGTCCCGGTCGTCGCAGCCTGGCTCGCCTCGAGCTCGTCGGCGGCCGCCTGCTCCTGGGCCACGGCCTCCCGCATCACCATCAGCCAGTAGCCGTGCTGGACCGGGTACAACCCCTCGTCCTCGTTCTTGAGACCGGCGGAGACGACACCCGGCATACCCAACGACTCGGCGACCTCGTCCGGACCCGACAGCCAGTGCTGCGCCCCACGGCTCATGTCGTTCCACGGCGCAGCCGAGGCCTGGAAGGTCAGCTGGCACGACCGGAACTCCTCGAGGTCGTCAGGCGTCGCCATGCCCGAGGCGTTGAAGAAGTCCTCGTACTGGCGGATCCGCCAGGCGCGCGACTCGGCACTCTCGCCCTTGGGGGCGATGCAGTAGATCGTCACCTCGGTCTGGTCCGGCGCGATCGGGCGGAAGTGCCGAATCTGCGTGGAGAACTGGTCCATCAGGTACACGTTCGGGTAGAGGCACAGGTTGCGGCTGCCCTTGACCATGAACTCGCCCTTGGCGTCGCCGAACCGCTCCTTGAGCTCGTCCATCCGGTCCCAGAGCGGACGGTCCTGCGGGTTGCCGGCCCAGGTCCACAGGCAGAGGTGGCCGTTGGGGTAGGACCAGTAGCCGCCGCCGGACTTGCCCCAGCTGCCGGCGTCGAGGGTCTTGGTCTGGTTGGCCGAGTCGCCGGTGTTGCGCCGGGAGGTCGTGGCCGCGTAGTTCCAGTGGGTCGCGGTGACGTGGTAGCCGTCGGCGCCGTTCTCGGCCTGGACCTTCCAGTTGCCGTCGTAAGTGTAGGTGGACGCACCGCGCAGGACCTCCAGGCCCTCGGGCGACTGGTCGACGAGCATGTCGATGACCTTGACCGTGTCGCCGAGGTGCTCCTCGAGCGGCAGGACGTCGGCGTTGAGGCTGCCGAACAGGAACCCGCGGTAGGAGTCGAACCGGGCCACCTTGGTCATGTTGTGCGACCCGTCGGTGTCGAAGGTGTCCGGGTAGCCGGCACCGTCGGGGTCCTTGACCTTGAGCAGGGTCCCGTCGTTGCGGAACGTCCAGCCGTGGAAGGGGCAGGTCAGTGTGGTGCGGTTGTCGGTCTTGCGCCGGCAGATCATCGCCCCGCGGTGGGCGCAGGCGTTGATGAGCAGGTGCAGCTCGCCGTCCTTATCGCGGGTGATGACGACCGGCTGGCGACCCATGTAGGTCGTGAAGTAGTCGCCGGGGTTCGGCACCTGGCTCTCGTGCGCCAGGTAGAGCCAGTTGCCCTCGAAGATGTGCTTCATCTCCAGCTCGAAGATCTCCTCGTCGGTGAAGATCCGCCGGTTGGCGCGGTAGACGCCCGACTGGCTGTCGTCGACGACGGCGTTCGACAGCACGTCCTTCAGGTGGTCCAGCGACTGGGTCATGGCTCCTCCAGGTGCCTCGTTGCTTCCCGGTTGGCTGATTCGAACCACCGTGACAGCGCGACGCGCCCGGCACACCGGGCAGGTGCCCAGTCCTGACCCAGGGGGCCATTGATATGGCCAGTCGATCAATAGCCGGCAAACAAGACCTTGTGTTGACTCAATATCCATCCCTACCGTGAATGAATCGCCTCACCGCCGAGGCGACGAAGCCAAGGAGGGACCGATGGAGCTGCGTCACCTGCGCTACTTCGTGGCCGTCGCCGAGACGTGCCACTTCGGCCGCGCCGCCGAGCGGCTGCACATGGCCCAGCCGGCGCTGTCGCAGTCGATCCGCCAGCTCGAGGCCCACCTCGGCGCCGCGCTCTTCACCCGCACCACGCGCCAGGTGGCCCTCACCCCCGCCGGCGAGTACCTCCTGGAGGAGGCCCGCCGCATCCTCGACTCGGTCGAGGCCAGCACCTCCGGCGTCCAGCGCATCGCCGACGGCCGCCGCGGTCTGGCGCGCATCGGGTTCACCGGCACGGCCGTCTTCTCTCAGCTGCCTCGCATCGCCCGCGCCATCGAGCGCGAGCTGCCCGAGGTGGCCCTCGAGGTGCACGCCGACCAGCTCACGCCGCAGCTGTGCGACGGACTGCGTGCCGGCGAGCTCGACCTGGCGGTCCTGCGCCCCCCGGCGACCGGCGCGGGCATCGTCACCCAGACGATCGAGGCCGAGCCGCTCGTGCTCGCCCTGCCGGCCGGGCACCGGCTCGTCGACGAACCGGAGGTCGCGCTCGCCGACCTGCGCAGCGAACCCTTCGTGCTCTACGCCAGCAAGGACTCCGCGGTCAACGAGGCGGTGATGGAGGTATGCCGCGTGGCCGGCTTCGCGCCGAGGCGCGAGCACGTGGCCCCCGGCACCGCCGTCCTGCTCGCCCTCGTGGCGGCGGGACTCGGCATCGGCCTCGTGCCCACCTCGGCCCGGTCACTGCCGCTGGAGGGACTCGTCATCCGGGACGTCGTGGATGCCGGCAGCGTCGACCTGGCCCTGGCCTGGCGGGAGCACCCCCCTGCCCTCGTCGAGTCACTGGTCGGGGTGCTCACCGGCGATGCCACCTCCGGCACTGAGTCGGCCGAGCGGGAGCGGGCCCGGCGATGAAGGTCATCAGTGTCGAGGCGATTCCCTACGCCATCCCGTACCGCAAGCCGTTGCGGTTCGCCAGCGGCGAGGTCAGCGTGGCCGAGCATGTCCTCGTGCGGGTGCACACCGACGAAGGAGTCGTCGGGGTCGCGGACGCGCCACCTCGTCCCTTCACCTACGGCGAGACGCAGGCCAGCATCGTCGCAGCGGTCCGTGACCTCTTCGCCTCTCAGGTGGTCGGCACCCGCCTGCTCGAGCGCGAGGTCATCGGCACCCGCCTGGCGCGCACCGTCGCCAACCCGGCCGCCAAGTCGGCCGTCGACATGGCCGTCTGGGACGCCCTCGGTCGCACGCTCGACACCTCGGTCACGGACCTCCTGGGTGGCTACACCGACCGGATGCGCGTCTCACACATGCTCGGCTTCGACGAGCCCGCCGCGATGGTGGCCGAGGCGGAGCGCATCCGCGACACCTACGGCATCACCACCTTCAAGGTGAAGGTCGGCCGCCACCCCTACCGGCTCGACACCGCTGTGGTGCGTGCACTGCGCGAGGGACTCGGCCCCGACGCCGAGCTCTACGTCGACGGCAACCGCGGCTGGTCGGCGTCGGAGGCAGCGCGAGCCCTGCACGAGATGGCCGACCTCGACCTGCTCTTCGCCGAGGAGCTGTGTCCCGCCGACGACGTCCTCGGCAGACGCTGGCTGGTCGAGCAGTGCAGCGTCCCCTTCATCGCCGACGAGTCGGCCGTGACCCCCGCCGACGTCACGCGCGAGCTGCTCGCCGGCGCCGCCACTGCGGTGAGCATCAAGACCGCGCGCACCGGGTTCACCCAGTCCCAGCGGGTGCACCACCTCGCGGAGGGCCTCGGCGTCGAGGTCGTCATGGGCAACCAGATCGACGGCCAGCTGGGGACGGTCGCCACGGTCGCCTTCGGGGCGGCATACCGGCTCACGGCCACGCGAGCAGGTGAGCTCTCCAACTTCCTCGACATGAGTGACGACCTCCTGACCGAGCCACTCACGATCCACGGCGGCCACCTCGCCGTCCGGTCCGGCCCGGGCCTGGGCGTCGAGATCGACGAGGCCAAGCTCGCCCGCTACCGCACCGACCACTAGCTGCACCCACCCACCAGTAACCAAGGAGAAGGAACCATGAGTGAAACCACCACCACCGAGACCGCCACCGCAGCCAAGTCGGGCGCCTCCGCCACCGAGCGGTTCCGCAGCGACAAGAAGGCCGGCGCAGCCGCCGACCCCGAGCGCGTCAACCTCCTCGCCCGTGAGGTCATCGAGGCTGTCCACGACACGATCCGCAAGCACAAGGTGACCTACGACGAGTACAACGCGCTGAAGTCGTGGCTCATCAGCGTCGGCGACGACGGCGAGTGGCCGCTGTTCCTGGACGTGTGGATCGAGCACGTCGTCGAGGAGGTCGCCACCGAGCACCGCGAGGGCAACAAGGGCACCATCGAGGGTCCCTACTACGTGCCGGGCTCCCCCGACCAGGGCGCCAGGGGCACCCTGCCGATGCGTGACGGCGAATCCGGCACCCCGCTGGTCTGGACGGGCAAGGTCACCTCGACCACCGGTGAGCCGCTGTCCGGCGCCAAGGTCGAGGTGTGGCACGCCGACGCCGACGGCTTCTACTCCCAGTTCGCCCCCGGCATACCCGAGTGGAACCTGCGTGGCACGTTCACCGCGGACGAGAACGGCGCCTTCGAGATCACCACGATCCGCCCGGCGCCCTACCAGATCCCGACCGACGGCTCCTGCGGCAAGCTCATCGCCGCCGCCGGATGGCACGCGTGGCGCCCGGCGCACATCCACGTCAAGGCCTCGGCCGACGGGCACGAGCTGCTCACCGCCCAGCTCTACTTCCCCGGTGACGAGCACAACGGGGACGACATCGCCTCGGCCGTCAAGCCCGAGCTCATCCTCGACCCGAAGCCGGCCGGCGACCACGAGACCATCGAGTACGGCTTCGTCCTCGACCCGGTGCGCACCGGCGAGCAGGCGGCCTGAGCCCCATGCTGTTCCACGTCCGCATGGACGTGCAGCTGCCGGCGGACCTCGACCCGGGCGAGCGGGATGCCCTGCTCGCCAAGGAAAAGGCCTACAGCCAGGAGCTGCAACGCGACGGCCGCTGGCCGCACCTGTGGCGGATCGCCGGCGAGTACGCCAACGTCTCGATCTTCGACGTCGGCTCGAACGACGAGCTGCACGAGCTCCTCTCGGGCCTGCCCCTCTTCCCCCACATGCGGATCCACGTCACCCCCTTGGCGCACCACCCCAGCGACATCCACGACTGACCCGCGCCGCCGCAAACCCCTCGTTGCGCGGCATACCTCGGCTTGACAGCCCGACGTATGCCGAGCAACGAGGGGTTAGTCGTGTCCGGGGGCTTGACTGGATACCGTAGGGGGGTATGGTGTCCGTCATGGACAGCACGGAGCACCCGACCCACGGCTACACGCCGATGAAGGAGAGCCACCTCAAGCGGCTGCGTCGCATCGAGGGGCAGATCCGCGGCCTGCAGCGCATGGTCGAGGAGGACAAGTACTGCATCGACATCCTCACCCAGGTGTCCGCGTCGACCAAGGCGCTGCAGTCCTTCTCGCTCGAGCTGCTCGAGGAGCACCTCGAGCACTGCGTCGTCGACGCCGCGCGCAAGGGCGGCCCCGAGGCGCAGGACAAGGTGCGCGAGGCGTCCGACGCCATCGCGCGACTCGTCCGATCCTGAGCTGCTCCCCCAAACCCCCCACACCACAAGGAGATTCGCCATGAGCACCCAGACCTTCGACGTCGACGGCATGACCTGCGGCCACTGCGCCAGCGCGGTGACCGAGGAGCTCAAGGCCGTGGCCGGAGTGTCCGACGTCAAGGTCGACCTGGTCGCCGGCGGCACGTCCGCCGTGACGGTCGAGGCCGACCACGAGCTGACCCCGGCTGAGGTGTCCGCCGCGCTCGACGAGGCGGGCAACTACAGCCTGGCCCAGTGAACACCGGCACGCGCCTGGCACTCTTCGCCGCTGGCGTGGCCGTCGTGTTCGTCGCCGCCTTCGGCGTGGGCCGGCTCGCGAGCCCGGGTATGCCGGGTGGTGACCCGACGGAGAAGGGCGCCGGTGAGCAGATGGCCGGTCATGGGATGACCGAGCCGAGCGGCTCCGCGACATCGGCGGCTGAGGGTCACGGTGACTCGCACGGGTCGCAGGCCCCCGCCGCAGCCGGCGCCGCAGAGCTCCCCGCAGGACTCCAGGTGGCCGAGTCGGGGCTGCGGCTCGTGCTCGACCACCCGGAGCCGCAAGCGGGCAAGGCCGTCACGGTCTCGTTCCGCGTGCTTGACGCGGACGCCAAGCCCGTCACGGCATACACGCCCTCGCACGACAAGGAGCTGCACCTCATCGCGGTGCGCCGCGACCTGTCGGGGTTCCAGCACGTCCACCCGACCCGCGACGCCGAGGGGACGTGGTCGACGAAGCTCGACCTCACGCCGGGCGCGTGGCGGTTCTTCGCCGACTTCGACCCGGCCGGTGAAATCAATCCGGTGACCCTCGGCGCCGATGCCCTGGTGGCGGGATCCTTTGCGCCGCAGCCGCTTCCGAAGCCGAGCACCACCGCGACCGTGGACGGCTACACCGTCACCCTCGACGGCTCGCTCGCTCCGGGCAAGGACTCCAAGCTGACGCTGTCGGTGAGCAGGGACGGCACCCCGGTGACTGACCTGCAGCCCTACCTCGCGGCATACGGGCACCTCGTGGCACTGCGCCAGGGCGACCTCGCCTATCTGCACGTGCACCCCGACGGCGAGCCCGGCGACGGACGGACCCAGCCCGGGCCGCAGGTCGTCTTCCACACCCAGGCACCCAGCGCCGGCACCTACCGGCTCTACCTCGACTTCAAGCACGAGGGCGTGGTGCGCACCGCCGAGTTCACCGTGACCGCAGGGAAGGAGGCCGCCAGCCATGGCCACTGACACGAGCACCCAGCCCGACGCCACCCCGCGTGAGGTCGAGCTCGTCATCGGCGGCATGACCTGCGCCTCCTGCGCGGCCCGCGTGGAGAAGAAGCTCAACAAGCTCGACGGCGTCACCGCCAGCGTCAACTACGCGACCGAGAAGGCCAAGGTCACGTATGCCGGCGACCTCACCGAGGACGACCTGGTCGCCACCGTCGAGCAGACCGGATACACCGCGACCGTTCCCCAGCCGAAACCCGCGCCGGGGAGCACGCCTGCCTCACCGGATTCCGCTGCCGCAGAGGCGGATCCGCTCAAGTCACTCCGCGACCGGTTGGTCGTGTCGGCGCTGTTGTCCCTGCCGGTCATCGCACTCGCCATGGTTCCGGCCTGGCAGTTCCGCTACTGGCAGTGGCTCTCGCTCGTGCTCACCGCACCCGTCGTGGTGTGGGGTGCCTGGCCGTTCCACCGCGCCGCGTGGGTCAACCTGCGGCACGGCCAGGCGACGATGGACACGCTCGTGTCGATCGGCACCCTCGCGGCATTCGGGTGGTCGGTGTATGCGCTGTTCTTCGGCACCGCGGGCGAGCCCGGCATGACCCACCCGTTCCGGATCGCGTTGGAGCGCACCGACGGTGCGGGCAACATCTACCTCGAGGCTGCGGCGGGCGTGACGACGTTCATCCTCGCCGGCCGGTATGCCGAGAAGCGCGCCAAGCGCACGGCCGGCGCGGCACTGCGGGCGCTCCTGGAGCTGGGCGCCAGCGAGGCATCGGTGCTGCGGGCCGGGCCGGACGGCCGTGAGGTCGAGGAGCGTGTGCCGGTCGACCAGCTCACCGTGGACACGCGGTTCGTCGTGCGTCCCGGCGAGAAGATCGCCACCGACGGGGTCGTCGAGTCCGGCTCGTCGGCCGTCGACGCCTCGATGGTCACCGGTGAGTCCATGCCCGTGGAGGTGCGCGCCGGCGACGACGTCATCGGTGCCACCGTCAACGCCGGCGGCCGTATCGTCGTGCGAGCCACGCGGGTCGGCGCCGACACCCAGCTGGCGCAGGTGGCCAAGCTCGTCGAGGACGCCCAGAACGGCAAGGCCCAGGTGCAGCGGCTGGCCGACCGCATCAGCGGCATCTTCGTGCCGGTCGTGCTGGTCCTGGCCGCCGCGACGCTCGGCTTCTGGGCGGGCACGGGCGCGGGCTGGACTGCCGCCTTCACGGCCGCCGTCGCCGTCCTCATCATCGCCTGCCCCTGCGCGCTCGGGCTCGCGACGCCGACCGCGCTCATGGTCGGCACCGGGCGTGGCGCCCAGCTCGGTCTGCTCATCCGCGGCCCGGAGGTGCTGGAGTCGACCCGCACCGTCGACACGGTCGTGCTCGACAAGACCGGCACCATCACCACCGGCGAGATGACGGTCGCCGATGTCGTTGCCGCGCAAGGCCAGTCAGCCGACGAGGTGCTCGCCGTCGCGGGGGCCGTCGAGTCCGGGTCAGCCCACCCCATCGCCGCAGCCATCACCCGCGCGGCCCGTGCCACGCGTGAGCTCGAGCCGGTCGAAGACTTCGTCAGCGACGACGGTCTGGGCGTCCACGGTGTCGTCGGCGGTCGCGCCGTGGTCGTCGGCCGACCCCGGTTGCTCGCCGACTGGTCGGTCCACCTACCCGCCGAACTGGCCGAGGCCCTCGACGCCGCCCAGCAGCGTGGGGCGACCGCCGTCGCGGTGGCGTGGGACGGCATACCCCGCGGTGTCATCGTCGTCTCCGACACGGTGAAACCCACCTCGGCACAGGCGATTCGCGAGCTGCGTGCCCTCGGGCTCACCCCCGTCATGCTCACCGGCGACAACGAGGCGGCCGCCCGCACCGTCGCCGCCCAGGTGGGCATCGACGAGGTCGTGGCCGAGGTCATGCCCCAGGACAAGGCCGACGTCGTCACGCGGTTCCAGCGCGACGGCAAGGTCGTGGCGATGGTCGGCGACGGTGTCAACGACGCGGCCGCCCTGGCCCAGGCCGACCTCGGTCTGGCCATGGGCACCGGCACCGACGTCGCCAAGGAGGCCAGCGACCTGACGCTCGTGCGTGGCGACCTGCGCGCCGCACCCGACGCGATCCGGCTCGCCCGGCGCACCCTCGGCACCATCAAGGGCAACCTGTTCTGGGCGTTCGCCTACAACGTGGCCGCGATCCCGCTCGCCGCGTCCGGACTCCTCAGCCCCATGCTCGCCGGCGCCGCGATGGCCCTCTCGTCGGTCTTCGTCGTGACGAACTCGTTGAGACTCAGGCGATTCCAGCCCACATCCTGAACGGCCGCACTGCTCGCCTCGCTGCGCCGACCGCCCGTTGTTAGCGTGGCGAGGCCATGCAGTCTGATGCCATCTTCCTCGTCGCAGGCCTGTGCCTGCTCCTTGCCGTCGCCCTGCCCCGAGTGCTCGGGAGGGTGGCCCTGTCGCCGCCGATCGTGCTCGTCGCGATCGGCATGGTGCTGGGCCTGACCCCGCTCGTCGACGGCATACCGCTCGACCCGGTCGAGGGCGGCAAGGTCGTCGAGCACCTCACCGAGCTCACTGTCCTCATCGCCCTCATGGGTGTCGGCCTCGCCCTCGACCGGCCCCTGCTGCTGCGCAGCCGCGCGTCGTGGCGGGCCTGGTCACCCACGTGGCGGCTGCTCGCCATCACGATGCCGCTGTGCATCGGCGGGGTGGCGCTGCTCGGCTGGTGGGTGCTCGGCATCGCCCCGGCCGCCGCGCTCCTGCTCGGCGCGGTCCTGTCCCCCACCGACCCGGTGCTCGCGTCCGACGTCCAGGTCGGCGGCCCCGCCGACCTGGAGAACGACGGCCTCGACGCCGACGAGGTCGACGAGGACGACGAGGTGCGCTTCGCCCTCACCTCGGAGGCGGGGCTCAACGACGGACTCGCCTTCCCCTTCGTGTATGCCGCGATCCTCCTCGCGAGCGCCGGCACCTTCGCGGACTGGGGGCTGAAGTGGGTCACGTGGTACCTCATCGGCAAGGTCGCCATCGGGGTGCTGGCCGGGCTGGTGGTGGGCTGGGTGCTGGGCAAGGTGGCGTTCCGTTCCCGCTCGACCTCGCTGCGGCTGGCCGAGCAGAACGAACCGCTGCTCGCGCTCGCCGCCCTGCTCACGGCATACGGTGTCGGTGAGGTCGCGGGTGGCTATGGCTTCCTCGCAGTCTTCACGTGCGCCATGACCGTGCGCGCAGCCGAGCGACACCACGACTACCAGCGTTCGATGCACGAGGTGGTCGAGCGGCTGGAGCGGCTCTTCACCCTCCTGGTGCTGCTGCTGCTCGGCGTCGAGCTCACCAACGGACTGCTCGCCAACCTCGACTGGCGGGGGGTCGTCGTCGGTCTGGCGCTGGTCTTCGTCTTCCGTCCGGTGTTCGGGATGGTCGGTCTCAGCATCGCCCCGCGCCCCCGGGGCGAGCCCGGCGGCCTCGGACCGCGCGAGCGGCTGGCGACCGCGTTCTTCGGGGTGCGCGGCATCGGGTCGCTCTACTACCTGTCCTACGCCCTCGGAAAGGCGGACTTCCCCGAGGCCCGGTGGCTCTGGTCGACGGTCGCCTTCACGGTGGTGCTCAGCGTCTTCGTCCACGGGGTCACGGCAACTCCCGTCATGGGCTGGCTGGACAAAAGGCGCGCCGCGACCGGCGCGCGTGCGCGATGATCGAGTCATGACCACCGAAGGCAGGGGCGCGGCGACCTCGATCGCCGAGCGGCTTCGCGCTGCCCTCGTGCCCGCCATGCGGTCCCGGGAGACGGCTGCGGTCAGCGCGATCCGTTCTGCCATGGCGGCCATCTCCAACGCCGAGGCCGTACCGACTCCCGAGCTGGACACCCGGGCCGGGTCCGGGCCGATCGCGGGGGCGGTCGGCGTCGGCGCCGCCGAGACCGCTCGGCGCGAGCTCACCGAGGACGACCGGGTCGCCATCGTCACCGAGGAGGTGCGCGAACGCGACGCGGCTGCCGACGAGCTCACCCTCGCCGGCCAGCCTGAGGCCGCCGAACGCCTGCGGGCGGAGTCAGCTGCCCTGCGCCGCCTGCTCGGCTGACCGGTCCACGGGCCCGCCGGCCGCAACCCGCTCGAGACGCCAGACACTCGGCAGGGCAAGCGTCGCCAGGCAGATCACCAGGTAGCCGACGCCCGCCACCCCGGCCAGCCAGCGCGGGTCCGACACGGTCGACAACGCGCCGAACACGGTGGTGCCGACGGGGATGGCGATGTAGGACCCGAGCATGTCGTAGGAGACCACCCGCGACATGGCCTGCGGCGGGACGTTCTCCATCAGCGAGACGTTCCAGCCGGTGCCGAACACCTCGATGCCAGCACCCGCGACGAACGCGGCAGGCACCAGCAGCACGACCGTGGGCGCAACGCCCAGCAGCACCAGTGGCACCGCGATGAGGCTGACGCCCGCCATCCCGGCCCGCAGCGGGTGCCGAAGCTGTCCGCGCATCAGCACGAGGGTCATGAGGATCGCCCCCGCTGCCTCCGCGGCGAGGACCAGTCCCCAGCCGCGCTCGCCGAGGGTGTCCGGGTGCTGTTTGGCCACGAAGGGGCCCAGCACCATCCACACGCCCATGTGGATCGCGTTGAGGAACCCGAAGGCGACCACGATGACCCACAGCCACTGGTAGCGCGTGAACTCGGCCCAGCCGTCCCGCAGGTCGCGCACCATCGAGGAGGCGGTCCGGGCGATCGGCGGGATGACGAGGCGGGTCAGCGCGAGCGCTGCGCCGGCATACGCGAGGGCATTGACGGCGAGTGCCCACCCCGCTCCGGGGCCGGCAACCACGACGCCGGCCACGGCGGGTCCGACCACCAGGGTTCCGTTGCGGGCGAACGACATCAGCGCGTTGGCCTGTTGGAGCAGGCGCCGTGGCACCACCTGGGCGACGACTCCCTGCAGCGCGGGCATCGTGAAGGCCGACACCGCTCCGTTGAGGCACTCGAGCACGAACACCGAGGCCACCGTGGCGTTGCCCGAGATGACCAACCAGGCGACCAGCCCCTGGGTCAGAGCCGTCACCGCGTGCGACGCGATGAGCACCAGCCTGCGGGGGAAGCGGTCGGACACGATGCCGCTGACGAGCAGGAACACGACGAGCGCGGTGGTGCGCCCGGCCAGCACCAGGCCCAGGGCCTTGGCCGTCCCACCCACGTCGAGCACCGCGAACGCGAGGGCCACCGGGGCCATGGAGGCTCCCGACAGCGAGATGGTGCGGGCGATGAAGAGCCAGCGGAAGTTCTTCTCCCGCAACGCCTCCCACGAGTCGGTGAGCTTCACGCGGGGCCCTCGGCTTTCTCATCCAGGCCGAAGAGGATGGCCGTGAACGACACTGGGACGGTGCCTTCGCTGCGGGCGGGCTGGGCCCGCTCGTGGGCCAGGGTGCTGGCGCGTTCGACGAGCTCGACGACCTCGGTCCAGGTCTGCGGGTCGAGCCACGTCTCGAGGTCGCTGAACACGGTGTCGCGGGCCAGCTCGGGGCGCGGGCGGTGGTGGGCCGCGCGCCGCTGCAGCTCGGTGGCGGCCGCGGCCAGGATGAGCTGGAGCGACTCCCGGTCGCCGGTGCCTGCCCGCAGCCGCTGCGCCGTGCCACCCCTGCCCGGACCGGTGTCCGTCTGCTTGGCGTAGCGGTACTTCTTGGCGACCCCGCCACGGACCTTCTCGGTGCCGACCACGTCGACCCGGCCCGTGTCGGCGAGGCGCCGCAGGTGGTAGCTCGCGTTGGCCTGGGTGATGCCGAGCTCGCGCGCGACCTCCGCGGCGGACAGGGCCGACCCGGTGAGGAGGGACAGGATCCGCAGCCGCACGGGGTGCGCCACCGCGCGCAGCCGCCGCAGCCGCTCCGGCTCGGTCTCATCTCCCAAAGGCATGTTTGGGAGTATGGCGAGCGCGCGGCATACTGTCAAACATCCCTTGGGAGGTTGCGTCAGGCGGGGGCGGTGACGCGGCCGCGGGTGCGCACCAGCCAGGCGCCGAACGCCAGCCCGCCCACCGGGATCTCCATGCCGAAGATGAACGCCCGGTAGAGCAGCACCCCGGCCGCGGCCGGCGCCGCCTCGACCCCGAGCGCCACCAGCACGCCGACCATCCCGAGCTCGACGATCCCCGTCGCCCCCGGCGTGATCGCCGCCATCGTCAGGATCCGCTCCACCGCGAACGCCGCACCGATCACGGCCGGGTGCACCTCGGCCCCGATCACGCGAAAACACAGCCACAGCAACACCGCCTGCAACGCGGCATACGCGAGCTTGCCCCCGATCATCCGGCCCCAGCCGCGGGCGACCAGGTCGGCGCTGTCGCGGCGGAACGACGACGCCCACGCGGCATACCCACCCTCGGGCGGGCGCACGAACCGCACCCGCCGCACGACCCGGTCGGCCACCTGCCCGAGCCAGCGCACCGCGCGGTCGTCGCGGGCGACGAGCCAGACCGCGAGGACCGACGCGGTGAGCAACCCGAGACCGACGTATGCCGCGGTGCTCACCGAGCCCTTCACCTCAAGTCCCGCGGCGCCGAGCCACAGGAGGGCGATGCCGGGGAGGACGAACTTGAGCAGCGTGTCGACGAGGTTGGTCAGGACCGCCCAGCGCCCGAACGCCGCCGTCGTGAAGCCCCAGGTGCGCGCCATCCGCCAGTTGGCCACCGTGCCGACCGCGCCACCGAGCGGCATGAGGTTGGAGACGAACGAGCCAGTCAGGTTGAGCAGCAACGCCCGTCGGTGCGTGAGCCCCGGCATCGCCGCGGTCAGGGCGGGCGTCTGCACCCACAGCCCAGCGAGCCAGACCACGGTCAACAGCACCAGCTGCGCGCCGCTCAGACCCCCGAGGACCGTGGCGATCTGCGACCACTCGGCGCCCGCGACCTTGGGCAGCGCGATCGCGATGATGCCCGCGGCAGCGGCTCCGGAGAGCAGCAGCTTGACGGCCGTGCGAGGAACCGGGGCGAGACGGGTGGCCATGCCAGCAAGGATGTCGGCCGCGGCACCCGCGGCACATCAGGGCAGATACCCAGTCGACCCTGAGCGCACCCTGAGTGATCGCCGGGTGCGAGCGGCGGGTCAGCCGCGGAACGGGATGGCCGAGCGCAGCACCGGCACGTCGGGATAGCCGCGCGAGGCCAGCAACCGTTGCAACGACGTCGTGGCCTCGGATCCGTTGGGGGACGGCGAGATCGCGACCGCCCGGATCGGCAGCTGATGTGGCCGAGGCGCGACGACAGCGTCGGCCGACCGGTCGGGGGCGGCGCCGGTCAGCTCGAGATAAGGGGCGATGCCGTATGCCGTGGAGCGGTAGCGCAGAAGCCGCGCCTCGAGCCGTTGCGCTGCCTCATCGGCCGGGTCGGAGAAGAGGACGAAGGCGTGCCGGGTCTCGTCCTCGTCCTCGAACCCGGCGTGCTTGATGAGCAGCAGCGCGTGCTCGAGGGCGTCGCGGGCGGAGGCCACGTCGGCGGCCAGCTCCGGCGGCAGCTGCGGGGTGTCGGCCAGGTCCTCCTTGGCAACGCCGAGCCGGGCGATGCCGTCGCGCATCCGGGCCATCTGCTCGGGCAGGTCGTCAAAGACGGCGTCCACGAGGGCGAGCTGGTCGGCCTCGGCGTACTGCACCGGCTTCCACGGCATCCGCCGCAGGTAGAACCGGCGGAACGACGCGTTCAGCACCGTGTCACCCTCGAAACCCTCGTCCCCCAACACCATCAGCGGGCTGCCCGCGTCGAGCCCCACGGCATACGACTCCGCCAGCCCCCCGTAGTTGCGCCACATGACCAGGCTGTCCCAGGCACGGGCAGCGCTGAGGATGAAGAACCCGGCAGCGCTCGGTCCATGCCCCTCCTCGAGGCTGCCGCGGACCCGGTCGGCCATCGCCGTGAAGAACTCGTCGTCGCCCTGGTCGGCCAGCTCCAGCAGCCGCCGCACGATGAGCTCGCCGCCGAGTGCGACCTCCTGCTGGTCGTTCAGGAACGACGCGCTCGTCGCCCACAGCACGTGGTGGGTGAGGATCGAGATGAGACCCGGGCCGTCGGTGTAGTGCCAGACCAGGTCTGGGTCGGCAGCGGCCTGCGCCGCCGCGCCGGTGTTGGGGAGCGGCTCGCGCGCAGTGCCGGTCACTGGTTGATGAGCTCCATCCAGTTGTCGGGCACCTTGCCCTCGGGCCCCGGCACGGGCTGGTCGGCCGGGTGGCTCTGCGGGTCGGCCAGTGCCGGCCCGAGGAACCCGTTCTGCTCACGGAAGTCCCAGAACCAGTCCTCGCCCGGCTCGTAGCTGCGGATCACCGGGTGACCGGTGTCCTCGAAGTGGTGCGTCGCGTGCTGGCTCGGTGAGGTGTCGCAGCAGCCGATGTGGCCGCACTGCGCGCACCGGCGCAGGTGCACCCACCAGCCGCCGGACTCAAGGCACTCCACACACCCCGGGCCGCTCGGCGGCACCTGCGGGTCGATCCCGTCCCTGTCCTCGCTCATGCTTTCGAACCTAGGCCCGCGACCGCACGAACGCCAGCGCTCAGACGTCAGAGGTATGCCGCGTGGCCGGGTGCCGCTCAGCGCCTCGGCTCAGCGCCTGCCGCTCAGCGCCTCAGCTGGGCGCACCGCGACGGCGGGGCGCTCTGGCGCGGCACGGTCGGCGGCAGGGTCAGGACCTGGAACCGGTCCTCGGGCAGCTTGGCGAGGGAGGCCCAGTCGCTCGTCGTGCCGAACAGCGACGGATACGGGTCGGCGCCGAGACCGTAGGGGTGCGCGGCGTAGAGCGTGAAACCACCGCTGGTGTCGCCGAGCACCATGCCGTACTCCTGCAACGCCGTGGCGACCACCCGCTCCGCGGGGCGCAGACCCAGCGTCGACAGGTCGAGCTTCGGGTCGAGACGCACGCGAGCCCCGATGGGCAGGGCGTCCGGTGAGTCGGTCCGACCGTCCGAGCGCGTGGCCGGTGGCACGGGGAGCCCGGCCCGGGTGAAGGGGTAGGCGAAGACGAGGGCGTGCTCGATGCGGCCGCGGGCAATCTCCTGCGGCCACACCAGCCCCAGCGCAGCGGAGAAGCCGGCCGCCCGGGTGCCCATGCCGTCGCGGTAGATGCCCGAGCCGCCGAGCTCGGTCGCGTTGCCCCAGTTCGCGACCCAGCGACCGTCCTGCTGACGGGCGCGGTAGAGGTCGTACATGCACCCGGTGCCCGGCTGCGCGACGCTGAGGTGCCCGTCCGCCTCCGGGTCGGGTCGCACCCCGCGAGGGATCGGCACGCCGGCGAGCGTCCTGATGCCGGTGCCCCACGTCTCCGTCAGTGGCACGGTGATCCGCGTGGTGCGCAGCGACGCGCCGAAGACGGGAACGGTCCACCGGCGCAACGAGATCACGAGGTTTTCGGTGCTCATCCTGCGCACGTATGCCGCCGAGTTCGGGTCGATGGGGCGGGTGTCGACGCGTTCACGCAGTGGCCCGGTCGGGAACACCCTGGACGGGTCGACTGGCTGCGCCTGCCGGCTGTCCCGCCAGACCCACTGGGTGGAGGACGGGAACGCACGCTGGGGTGGGGTGATGGGTTGCGCCGACGTCTCCGGCGCAGTGAGGACGAGGGTGGCGCAGCAGAGTGTGGCCAGGCCGGAGGCAGCAAGCCACGGCACAGAGGTGGGCACGGTCGTTCCTTCCGATCGTGCCGCGGAGAGGCAGGCTCGATCCACGCACGCACCATCAGACGATGCTCACCCGGTGCAGTGGTCAGGTGGGATGCCCCACCGCGGCGAGTGACACCAACGACGCTAGGTCGGCCGGCCCACCCGTCCTACCCGCAATGCGAAGGGCAGCACACCACACACGCACCACACACGCACTGGGGCGCGAACCGTTGTACCGCAACGGTTCTCGGCTCAGAGTCGGCTCAGCGCAGGGCGGAGCAGGCGGACTGGGGCGCGGTCTTGCGGCTCACGGTGGGCGGCAGGGTCACGACCTGGAACCGGTTCTTCGGCAGCTTGGCCAGCGACGCCCAGTCGCTGCCCGTGTCGAACATCCCCGCGTAGGGGTCGCTGCCCAGGCCGTAGGGGTGCGCGGCGTAGAGGGTGAAGCCGCCACTGGTGTCACCGAGCACCATGCCGTACTCCTGCAACGCCTTCGCGACCACCTGCTCGGCCTTGGTGAGCTTGAGCGTGGACAGGTCGAGCTTGGGGTCGAGCCGCACCCGCGCACCCATCGGCAGCGCGTCGGCCGCGTCGGTCCGCCCGTCCGACCGGGTGGCCGGCGGCACCGGGAGGCCGCTGCGGGTGAAGGGGTAACCGAAGACCAGCGCGTGGTCGATGCGACCCCGCTCGATCTCCTGGGGCCACACCAGACCCAGCGCCCCGGAGAAGCCGGCGGCCCGGGTCCCGCCACCGTCGGTGTAGATGCCCGACCCGGACATCGGTGTGGCGTTGGCCCAGTTGGCCGCCCAGCCGGTGCTCGTGGTGCGGGCGCGGTAGAGGTCGTAGACGCAGTCGTTGCTCTGCTTGACCACGGTGAGGTGGCCGTCGGCCTCGGGGTCCGGGCGTGCACCCGAGGGCAGGGGCAGGCCGTTGAACAAGGTGATGCCCGTGCCCCAGGTCTGCGTCAGCGCCACCTTCGACAGCGGGGTGGTGCTGGTGGCGCCGTAGACCGGAACGGTCCACCGCCGCAACGAGATCACGAGGTTTGCGGTGCTCATCCGCTCCACGTATGCCGTGTTGCGCGGGTCGAGTGCCATCGTGTCGACCCGCTGCCGGAAGGGGCCGGTCGGGAAGAGGGTCGTCGGGTCGGCCTTGGTCGTGGTGACCTTGGGCGCATAGGCCTTGGGGGCGAGCGTCCGGGTCGTCGCGGTGCGCGTCGTCGGCGTCCTGGTCGTGGCGGAGGCCTTGACCGAGGCGGTGAGGGTGCGGCTCACGGCGAGTGGCGAGGTCTGCGGACCGACGGGTCGAGCTTGGGCAGGACCGGGGGCAGCCACCAGCCACAGCATCGCCGCGGTCGCGGCGACGGCCGGCCAGGCCGCACGGGGGAGGGGGTTCGGTGCTCTCATCGCAGCGGAACCATAAGCAAACGAAAGCCTCCGTCGCGGCCAAACACCTACTGCCACTGACGATTTGGCCAAGGCCCCATCGTCCGAACGGATGAGGCCGGGGCTGCCCGGCCCGACTACTCCAGCGTGCCGCAGGCGGACGCGGTGCCCGAGCCGCCCGCGGACTCACCCGGCAGGTCGACCACCTGGAAGCGGTCCTTGGGCAGCTTGGCGAGCGAGGCCCAGTCGGAGGTCGTGTCGAACAGCGACCGGTAGGGGTCGGCGCCGAGGCCGCTCGGCTGCGCGGCATACAGGGTGAAGCCCCCGCTGGTGTCGCCGAGCACCATGCCGTACTCCTGCAACGCCTTGGCCACCACCCGCTCGGCCCGGTTGAGGCCCAGCCGCGACAGGTCGAGGTTCGGGTCGAGCCGCACCCGCGACCCGATGGGCAGGGCGGCCGGGTCGCCGCTGCGCCCATCGGACCGGGTCGCGGGCGCGACCGGTTCACCCGTGCGGGTGAAGGGGTAGGCGAAGACCAGCGCGTGGTCGATGCGGCCGCGGGCGATCTCCTGCGGCCAGATCAGGCCGAGGGCCGCGGAGAAACCGGCCGCGCGGGTGCCCCCACCGTCGGAGTAGATGCCGGACGAGCCCATCGCGATGGCATTGCCCCAGTCGGCGGCCCAGCCGTCTGCGGCCCGACGCGCCCGGTAGAAGTCGTAGACGCACCCCGAGCTCGGCTGCACCACCGTCAGGTGGCCGTCGCCGGCAGGGTCGGGCCGGGCGCCCGACGGCATCGGCACGCCGCTCAGCTCGGTGATGCCGCTGCCCCACGTCTGCGTCAGGGCCACCGTGCTGCGCGGCGTCGACGCCTGCGCGGCATACACCGGGACGGTCCACTGCCGCATCGAGATCACGAGGTTCTCGCTGCTCATGCGCTGCACGTAGGCCGCCGAGCGCGGGTCGACGGGTGCACCGCTCACCACCCGCCGGAACGGCCCGGTGGGGAAGAGGTTCGCCGGGTCGAAGGTGCCGGGCCGCACCTGCGCCTGTGGGCTCGGCTTGCGACGCGACGCGCTCGGCGTGGGCCGGGGCTTGGTGCTGGGTGCGGGCTTCGCGGTGGTGGTGCTGGGTGCGGGCCTGGTCGTCGCGGTCGTGGTCGGCGTGGCCGGCGGGGTGGGCGTCCACGGCGGCCGCACATCGGTCTCCCGCGGCGTCGACTCGTCCACCGCGACCCGAGCCGGCGCCGGCTCGGGCGACCACTGCAGGGTCAACAGCACGGAGACCAGCGCCAGCACGAGCGCGACGACCGCCGCGACGGGCATGACCCTGGTCCCCCTGGCTGCGTGCCGTGGCGGACTCAGGCCTGTCTCCTCTCCAGCGCCGTGGTGCCAAAGGCCTCATCGTATGCCGCGTGCACGACCTCGGGTGAGTAGCGCTCGGCATACAGGCGGGCCGCCTCCCGGCTGGCCAGCTCACGCTGGCCGGGATCGGCGAGCCGCGCGAGCTCGCGCCCGGCCTGCCGGGCCGAGGCCGCCACCACGAGGCCCTCGGACGACTCGGCGATGCCCTCGGCGCCCACCGCGGTGGTCACCACCGGCAGCCCACGGGCGAGCGCCTCGAGCACCTTGATCTTCACGCCGGACCCGAAGCGCAGCACGTTGACCATGGCGCAGCTGGGTGCCACGAGCGCGTCGAGGTCGTCGACGAAGCCGTGCAGGCGGACGCTGTCGCCGAACTGCGCGGCCAACTGCACCACCTGCGGCGACGCCCCGCGCCCGATCACGTGCAGCACCGCGTCGGGCCGCTGCGCCAGCAGCTCGGGCATCCCCTCGCGCAGGAACCACGACAGCCCGTCGTCGTTGTGCGCGATCGACAGCAGGCCGACGAAGCAGAACTCGGGGCGTCCGGACCAGGCCGCGCGCGTCGTCGACGGCACCGACACCAGCGGCGGCACGGACCGGACCGCCGCACCCGACCGCTCACGCAGCAGCTCCGCCTCCTCGGCGTTGAGCAGCAGCGACAGCTCAGCCTGCTGCGCGGCCCGCTGTTCGCGCCGCTGCACCAGCCGGCGCTCGAGCAGCAGGAGCCAGCGGCGGACCGTCTGGTTGCGCGTGAGACCGCTCAGCGCCGAGGGCACGTGGACGGTGAACTGGCCGAGGGGGTCGAAGTGGCTGCCGCGGTCGTCGTCGAGCACGTCCAGCATCCGCCGGTAGCGCTCGCTGAACAGGTCGTCGAGGTAGAGGACGCGACGGCCGCGTCCCTGGTGCCGCTCGACGAGCTGGGCCATCCGGATGGTGTCGATGACCTCCAGGTCTGCGTCGATGTCGTCCAGCAGCGCGCCGAGCCGGTGCGCCACCTGCCCCGAGGCGGTGAACGCCTCCTGCAGGCTCAGGCGCTGCACGGGCACACCCCACAGGAGGCTGCGGACCAGCTCGTGCCGCGCGCGCCGCCCCACCTCGTGGACGACGACGCCCTCGAAGCCCTCCCGGCTCTCCAGTGGGCGCCCGACGTGGACGTAGTGGATCTCGGCCTCCGGCATGCGACGGCGGAAGTGGTCGAGGAACCCGGCGATGACGACGCTCTTCCCGCTGTCCCGCGGGTAGGGCGCGACGGCGCTGACGATGGCCACGCGTTGCACGGTCATGTGCGTCTCCCTGCGATGGATTCCCCGGCCACCTGGGTGTAGAGCTCCTGCAGTCGCGACGCCCACACGGGCGCGGCGAACTCGGTGAGGTACCGCTGCCGGCCGTCCGCCCCGAGGGCGTCCCGCCGCGCGCGGTCACCGGCCAGCTCGATGACGGCGTCGCGCAGCTCGGGCACGGACCCGGCGGGCACCAGGACGCCGGCGCCCGCACCCACGATGTCGGCGAGCCCACCGACGTCGGTGGCGACGACGGCCCGGCCACTCGCGATGGCGCTCACCACGGACGTGGGCAGCGCATCGGCGCGGCTGGGATGGATGACGAGGTCGCTGGCTGCCAGCAGGTCGTCGACATCGGTGCGAAAACCGAGCACCCGCACGCGATCTCGCAGCCGCGGGTCGCCGTCGACCCGCGCCCTGATGTCGTGCAGGAGCGGACCGTCGCCTGCCAGCGCCGCGACGAGCGGCACGTCGTCGGGTATGCCGGTGAGCGCGTCGAGGAGGTCTCCGTGCCCCTTCTCGGGGCGCATGAGGGACACCGTCATGGCCAGCACCTGGTCGGGCGCGACCCCCAGCTCGGCCCGGACCTGCTCACGGGTCCGGACCGGTGCGGGCTCGGCAACGCCGTTGGGCACCAAGGCGATTCGCTCCGGGTGAGGTGCCCACACGGCATACCAGTCTCGTTGGGCGCCGGACACGGCGACCGTCCTGGCGGCCAGGCGCGAGCGCACGGCCGCGGCGAAGCGCACCCGCAGGCGCGCCGCGGCGGACGTCGGGTCCTCGATGACGTGCAACGTCGACACCGCGGGCACCCCGACTCGGCGGGCAGCCGCCCCACCGACGACGTCGGCGTGCTTGAGGTGGGTGTGCACGAGGTCGATGCGCTCCGCGCGCAGCAGGTCGGCGACGGCGCGCACCACCGTCGGGTCGTAACGGGCACGGTGCAGCTCGTGGACGGTGGCGCCGAGGGCACGCAGGCGCTCGGCGGTGCGGTTGTCCTCGGCGTCGGACAGGCCGATGACCACGACCTCGACACCGGTGTCGGCCGCGACCGGGACCAGGTGCTCGAGCACCGTCTCGGCACCGCCGGCCCCGAGGGAGTGGATGACGTGCGCGACTCTCACGGGGTCTCCTCCATGGTCCGCCAGGCCGGACGTGGACGGATCCGGCGGATGGACGCGAGGACACCGGCCAACGCACCGAGCACGGCACCACCGGCGCCGGCGAGGACGACCGAGACGAGTCGGTCGCTCGACGGCACGACCCGCACCTCGCTCCAGCGCACGGTGTAGAACCGGTCGAGACCGGTCCGCTCGAGCACCGCGGGCGTGCGGTTCGCGACGTCCTCGAGCAACGAGGTGGCGTCCGCCTCGTCGGGACCGGTGGCCGTGAGCGTCACCAGCCCGCTGTTGGGGTCGCCCTGGGAGTCCACCAGCAGGCGCGAGTGGGAGCCGAGAGCCACCGCGAAGGTGGGCAGGACGGCGGTGCGGGTGCGCAGGCTGAGGGCGTAGGTGCCGTCGTCGACGGGCACCAGCCACCCGGACAGCGTGGTGCGGGTGCCGCCGGTGAGCGCGAGCGAAACCGCGACCGCGACGACTGCCGTGACGACACCGGCACCGAGCGCCCAGCCGGCCCCGGCCCGGACCTCGCCGACGAAGGAGCCGCGGTCCTGGCGGTGCGTGCCCACGTCGTGGACGACGGCCGGTTCCCGTGCCGCGGCTGCCCGAGCCTCCCGGTCGAGCACCGCGGCCAGCACGATGACGATGAGCAGGATCCGGACATAGGACAGGTGCAGGAACGCGCTCGCCACCGACCAGGCCACGATCCCGGCCAGCGCCGCGGCGGCATACGGCCGCAGTCGGGCGACGACCGGGTCGGGTGAGGCAGCCGAGGCGCGCAGCGCGCGCACCGCGAGGTAGCCGGCGGTCACGACGAGGGCCACCCAGGCGAGCAGGCCCAGGATGCCCGACTCGGACCACAGCGCCAGGTAGAGGTTGTGCGGCGCGACGACGCGGGTGAGCGTCAGGTCGGTGGTCGCGGCCTCGCGGGCGAACGCCTCGGCATACCCGCCGGGACCGATTCCGGTCAGCGGCGACTGCTCGATCATCCGCAGCGCCACCTCCTGGGTGGCGAGGCGCTCGACGACCGACCCGTCCGCACCGGCCCGCTGGGCGCTCTCGGAGACGCTGAACGTGCTGAGCAGCCGGCTGCCGACGCCGGGGATGAGGAAGACCAGCCCGCCGGCCGGGACGGCCCACCAGAGGCGCCGCAACGGCACCCCGGCGGCGAAGACGAGGACGGCCAGCCCGACGGCAGCCGCGAGGAAGGTCCCCCGCGAACCGGTGAGGTAGATGCTGACCACGATGGCGCCCACCCCACCCGCGGTCACCAGGGCGAGCAGGACCGAGCGGCGCGGTGCGCGGCGGGCGACACCGCGCCACAGCAGGGAGGTGATGACCAGCGCGAACGGCAGCGCCAGCACAAGGAAGCGGCCCCAGAAGTTCGCGTCCGGGACCGGGCCGGCGTGACGGGCCGCGATGACGCCGACGCCGAGCGCGGTCGTGACCGTGTCGAAGCCGGCGAAGGAGTAGCTGTTGCCGAGGACCCACTCGTTGATCGGCGCGAAGACGCAGATCACGGCCAGCGGTGCCGCGAGGCTGGTCGCGAGCGCCGGCCACCGCGAGCGCCGCGGGGAGGCGGTGACGAGGGCGAGCAGCACCGCGACGAAGGCGAGCTCCTTGAGGGCGTCGGTGACCGCGGTCGCGGTCACGGTCGGGTCGACTTCGGACTGGCTGGCGGAGACCGCGAGGGCCAGCACGTAGACGGCCATCGCCCCCAGGACGACCAGCGGCACCTGGCGGAACCAGTCGCGCACCGTCAACCCTGCTGCGAGCGCACCGACCCCCAGCAGCACCGTGAACCCGGAGAAGGGCAGCATCGGGTCGAGCACGCCGTAGGCGCCGGAGAACTCCGCGGCGACCAGCAGGCAGGCGACGACGAGCGCGCCGACCGAGCCGTCACGCCGAGGGGCTGGGGTGGTGGTCACGCGCCGCGAGTGCTCCTGCTACCAGCGGCGAACCGCCACACGGCCGCACCGGCGACGACGGCGGCCACGAGGACGAGGACGAGCATGAGACCGCGTGACAGGCCCACCACGTCAGCGGTCGGGGCGGTCTGGTCCAGGCGCGCCACCTGGTAGGGCGCGAGCGCCTTGTCGATCTCGGGGTCGGCTGCGGTGACGACGGCCTGGACGAGGCTGGTGGCCTTGGCGGCGCTGTCAGCCTGGGCCGTCACCTGCACCACGGCGCTGGGCGTGACGACGCCGGCCTCGACCGTGCCGTCCTGCCCCTCGCGCCACCGCTCCTGGCGGAAGATCTCGGCGGCCGTCGCGGCCACCTGCCCGCGGCTGAGGGAGTCGAACAGTGCCGCGGCGTCGGAGTCGTTCGCCGCCTTCCCCGGGGAGACGAGCACGTCGACCTGCGCCTCATAGACGGGGTTCTGGGCGAGCACGTATGCCGTGCCCAGCGCGCCGACGGCCAGCGCGGCCACCAGCGCGAGGGCGACGGCCCAGACCGGGCGCCGCTCCGGGTGGGTGGCGGGAGAGTCCGTGGTGGACGTCATGGTGTCCTTTCCTTGCTGCGGGTGCCGAGCACCTCGGTGTAGAGATCGGTGAGCTGGTCGACCCAGCGGGACATTCCGAAATGGTCCTGCGCGTGGTGGCGGGCCGCATCGCCCATTCGGGCCCTGCTGGCCGGGTCGTCGACGAGTGCGGCCAGGGCGTCGGCGAGCCGGTCGGGCTTGTGCGCTGGCACCAGCCGCCCGGTCACCCCGTCGACCACCACCTCCGCCGTGCCCCCGACCGCGGTGGCGACGACGGGCAGGCCGCTGGCTGCGGCCTCGATGAGCGCGGTGGGAAGTGCCTCGGTGTGAGACGCGGAGACGACGCCGTCGACCTGCCGCAGCAGCTCGGGCACGTCGTCGCGGGCACCCAGCAGCTCGACCCGGTCCCGCAGGCCGAGCCGCACGACGAGGTCGCGCAGGTGGTCGGCCTGGGGCCCGTCCCCGGCGACGAGGAGGTGGGCGCCGGGGTGCGCCGCGCTGACCTTGGCCCACGCGTGGAGCAGGTCGTCGTGGCCCTTGGGCGCCCGCAGTGCCGCCAGCGCGAGCCATGTCGGCGGCCGCTCGGTGGGGTGCTCCGGCGGCCGGAAGCGGTCGAGGTCGACGGCGTTGTGGATGACCCTCCACGAGTCCTGCGCGGGTCCGTGCCGGCGCGCGAACTCGTCCTTCGCGTACTGCGACACGAAGACCAGCCGGCCGAGACGCGTCGGCACACGCACCGACATGCGCTCCTTGAACCACTCGCCGCGCGGGAGATCCTCCGGCACATGGTGCAGCGTTGCGACACAAGGGATCCCGGCAAGGCGAGCCGCAAGCGGCACGACCGTCGCGGCATACCCGAGGTGAGCGTGCACGACATCGGCTCCGCTGCGACGCAGCTGGCCGACCAGCCGTGACAGGCCGGGGGCGTCGAGGAGCCGGCGCACGCCGAGGTGGACGGGCCGCAGCCCGGCCGCCTCGAGGCGTGGCAGCATCGCGTCGCGACCGAGCCCGGTCGGGGCGAGGCTGGCGGCCCGCACCTCGAGTCCGGGTGACGGGTGGGCACCGAGGCTGGCGACGAGCTGCTCGGCCCCGCCGAAGCTGAACGAGTCGAGCACGTGCAGGGCGCGGATCGGTCTCATGCCCGCACCTGCCCCATGGCGGCGGGACGCCACGGCGACCCGTCACGCTGCCACGCCTGCCAGACCGACTCGACGGCGGCGAGCCACTCGCGCTGCCTTGCCTCCGACGGCGTGGCCGGGCCGCCCTCGAGGGCGATGAGGACCAGCTGGGCGAGCACGAGGGCCTCGACGTCGTCGGCGTCGAGCTCCTGGTCGATCGCGGCCAGCAGCGAGGCCACGCGCTCGGCCGTGACTGCGCCGTCGCCCTCGACGGTGAGGGCCTCGGTGAAGGCCGGGCCGACGGGGCCGCCCGAGCTGCGCTGGGTCACGACCCAGGTGAGGAGGTCGAACACGGGGTGGCCCACGCGGGCCGACTCCCAGTCGATGACCCGCAGCGAGGCGCCATCGGGGGCCTGCAGCACGTTGCCCCGCCACAGGTCGCCGTGCAGGACGCTGGGGCGTTCCTTGGCGACCACGAGCCCGCGCAGCACCGCCTCAGCAAGGCCAGGGTCGTCGAAGTCCCCTGCGACCGTGGCGGCGACCGACGGGTCGGGCGCGGGCAGCTCACCGAGCGCGACGCTGCGGCTCGCCAGCGCCAGCTCGCGGACCCAGGCCGAGACCTGCGCGTCGAGGTCATGGAGTGCGGTCGCGGCACCGGGGGTGCCGGGTGCCGGCGGGTGGATCGCCCGGCCCGCCAGGTGGGACTGGGTGAGCGTGAGCCAGTGCGCCGCCTCCTGCCACTGCGCGAGCCGCGGCACCGATCCTTCGAGGCCGCCCATGGTGGCCAGCACGGTCAGGGTGTGGGCCTCCACCGAGAGCCCCGCCGAGTGATCCGAGAGTCCAACCTTGGTGTGGGCCAAGGGAGTTCCGGACTCGTCAGCCCATGTGAGCACGGCCCGGCCGGAGCTGGTGCCACTGGCCAGGTGCAGCACCGCCGGCGTCGAGCCCGCCGTGACGGCTCCCGGCCAGCGCAGGGTGTCCTCGGGTGGGGCGAGCAGCAGCGCGCGGCCCTCGAAGAAGCGCTGGCCGATGGCCGGCACCTGGTTGGCCAGGGCCCCGATCCGGCTGCGCCAGCCCCACCGCTCGCGGACCGCCGCGCCGAACCACCGAGTGGCCCCACCGGGGCCCTCGCGCACGAGGTGGACCGGCGCGGACGGCGAGGCGGTGCAGCGGAACGCCGCGTGCACGGCCAGTCGGGCCCGGGCTGCGGCGTCCTCCACCGCTCGTGCGCGCTGGCCGCGCCACAGCACCCAGACCGGACCACGCAGGGTGTTGGTCTCGCCCACCTCGGCGGCGACGGCGTCGAGCTTCGCGGCGGCGTCGTCGACACCGTCGGCGACGATGACCGCTGCCGTGTCGCCGCCCGGCCGGTCGACGAGCAGGTGGCGTCCGCTGGCCCACAGCGCGGGGTCGACGTCGTCGGCGCGCACGTGGACGCTGCGTGCGTCGCCGATCACGGCCGACAGGACGGCGAGTCCGGCCAGCCGCTCCGTGTGCCCACTCATGCGCGCCCCCGCACCCGACCGACCAGGGAGCGCAGCTGACCGATGGCCGAGCGGTCGAGCACGACCAGCGCACCCAGGTAGACCACGGCGCCCACCACCATCAGCAGGACCAACCGCACGAGGTGCGGCCACTCGGGCAGGAGGGCGCCGACGAGGGCGACCGCTCCCCACATCGCGGCCCCGGCCACGACGGGCGCGATCACGGCCCGCACCTGGGCGCCCACGCTGATCCCCACGTAGCGCCGGACGATGCCGGCGCGCAGCACCGCGAAGACGACGTGCAGCCCGACGAGCGCGCCCGCGACCGCGGTGATCGAGTGCCCTGCCGCGATCCACAGGGTGGGCAGCATCAGGACCAGCTTCACCACGGCCAGCCAGAGCAGGATGTGCGCCCGCCCCGTGGCCTTGTAGAGCTCGCCGGCGTGGAAGGTCAGCCCGTAGACCAGGCCGTAGATGCCGAGGAACTGCAGGACGGGCACGCTCGCGGAGAACGCGTCGCCCAGGACGACCGGCACCACGTCGGGGGCCGTGGCGCTGAGGCCGGCGCCGATGGGGACGATGACCATGGCGACGACGCTGGTCGCCGCGAGGTACTGGCCGCGCAGACCGGCGCCGTCGTCCTGGCGTGCCGAGAACGAGGAGAACAGCACCTGGCCGATGACGGTGCAGATGCTGATGACGAGCAGCTCGGGCAGCCGGAACGCCACCGTGTAGTAGCCGAGCTGCTCGGCCCCGAGCCGGCGCCCGATGAGGATGTAGTCGAGGTTGTCGAGCAGTAGGGCGGCGAGCGACACCCAGGCGAGCTGACCGCCGTAGGTCAGCAGCGACTTGGCGACGGGCCGGTCCCACCCCGGACGGATGGGCTCGTCGGAGTGGCGCCGGTAGGCGATCCAGTAGCCGATGGTCGTCGCGGCGGAGCCGGCAACCTGACCCCAGGCGAGGCTCCACACGCCCCACCCGGCGAGCGCGAGCGCAATCGACACGACGCCCTTGGCGACGGCGCCGGCGAGCTCGGGCGCGGTGCGCTGCCGGAAGTACATGTGCCGTCGCAGCGCCGCGTCGGGAAACACGGCCAGCCCGCTGACGGCGAGGCTGATCGCGAGCACCTGGAGCACCGGTGCCAGGGCGCGGTCGCCGAGGAGCTCAGCGATCTGCGGGGCGAAGACCGCACACAGACCGGCCAGCACGATGGCGCCGGACACGGTGAGGGTGAACCCGGTCGGGGCGAGCCTGGACCACGGTCCGGGACGCTGCACCAGCCCTTGGCCGACACCGACGTCCTTGAGCCGGTCGAAGACGCCGAGCGCGACGAGCCCGAGTGCGAGCAGACCGAACGCCGACGGCTCGACGAGGCGCGCCAGCACGATGGTGACGACGAACGTCACGAACCGGCCGGCACCGAACTGCGCGAGGTTCCACAGGACACCGGTGACGAGGCTGTTGCTGCGTCCCTGGGTGCTGCCCTGCTGGGTGGCCATGCTCACCGCTCCCCCCAGACGGCGTCGACGGCGGCCGCGACCTCGTCCCACGACGAGCCGGCCGCGAGCAGCCGCTCACCGGCGTCGCCGAGGCGCTCGGCAAGGCCGGGGTCGCCCAGCAGCTCCACGAGGGCGTTCGCCAGCGCGACCGGGTCGCCCGGCTCGACCAGCAGCCCCGTCACCCCGTCGTTGACGACGGCCGGGATGTCGCCGACCCGCGAGGCGACGACGGGCCGGCGGAAGGTCTGGGCGAGGTGGGCGACACCGCTCTGGCTGCTGCGCAGGTAGGGCAGCGCCACGACCCGGGCGGGGTCGAACACCGTCGGGACGTCCTCGACGGCGACGTAACCGGTGTGCACCTGCGCCCCGACCGCGCGGGCGCGACGGTCGAGGTCGGTCGCGTCGATGTCTGCGCTGAGCGGGCCGACGACGCGCAGGGTCGCCTCGGGCACCCGGGCGGTGACGTGCGGCCATGCGTCGAGCAGGACGGCGATGCCCTTGTATGCCGTGATGGTGCCGAACGTGAGCACGTCCGGGCCGGTCCCGCTGACCGGCTTGACCGAGTCGGCGGGGTAGATGCGCTCGTCGCCGTGGGGGATGACGGTGACCGTGGCGCGGGTCGGCCAGGTGTCCAGGAGGACCCGGCGCGTCTGCTCGCCGAGGACGTGGACGTGGTCGACGACGGCATACGCACCGGCGAGCGCCCGGGTCAGCAGGCCGCTGTCCCGGTATGCCGCGCCGTCACCACCGCCCTGCTCGACCAGCGGGCGTGGCTCGTGGGCGACCATGACGAGCTGGGCGTTGGGCAGCACCCGCCGCACGACCTGCACGCCCCAGCCGTCGACGGGGAACCGCCACGCGGACCACATGACGACGTCGGGTCGGCGCACGGCGAGGAGGGCAACGACCTGGACCCAGGCCAGGACGTGCTGTCCGGCGCGCACGACGCGGCGCAGCTTGCGCCACCACGCGGGCGGTGGCTTCTCGTCGTGCGGGTGCCAGGTGGCCAGCACCGGGCTGATGCGGCAGTGGGGCTCGCGCGAGCGCAGCTCCGGCCGTGGCCCGGTGAGGACGTCGACGTCGTGGCCCCGGCGGGCCAGACCCTCGCCCAGCTGCACGGCGAACTGGAACAGCCCGCCGGCCGGGGGAAACTCGACCATGACGACGCGCCTGGCCCGCGCCGACTTCCCCGGCTCGGGCACCCCGAGCCGGCCGGCGAGCTCGACAAGCCTGGCGATGTGCCGTGCGGGTGAGAAGTGGGTGGTGACGAGGTCCTGGGCAGCAGCCCGGATCCGTTGCACCGCAACGGTGTTCGCGGGATCGAGGGCCCAGCGCAGAGCGTCGGCGATGGCCTCCGGCGTGGGCTCGACGACGAGCCCGGTGACACCGTCCTCGACGTGCTCGCGCACCCCGAGGCTGTCGGTGACGACGACGAGCTTGCCGAGCGCCATCGCGGTGAGGTAGGTCGACTGCCCGGCGGCGCGGTCGTCGCGCTGCTGCAGCGGCACGACGACGACGCTGGCCGCCCGCAGGGCCTGGTCGTAGGCAGCGGGTGCGAGCTCGCGCACGTCGACCTCCGGCGGCACCGGGGTGTCGTGCGGCAGCGCGAAGTCGGGTGCGGACACCAGGGCCGGCACGCGCAGCAGGGCCATGGCCTCGAGGAACGGCCGGTAGTCGCGCACCGACTGCCCGCCGGCGAAGACCGGCCCGTCGTGGCGCACGTCGTCGAGCGGGTCGCCGTCCGGGACGCCGTGGTACCACGAGGCGTAGGTCACCCGGTCGGGGGCGATCCGCCACGTGCGCGGGAAGACCTCGGCCTCGGCCTTCGACCCCACGCTGAAGGTGACGTTGGGCCGGTCCAGCAGCCGCACCCCGAACCGGGTGAGTGCCCGGTCGAGCAGCGAGCCGCCGGTCGACCAGGTGCAGTCGGTGAGCAGCAGCGGGGTCCGTGGCGCGACCCGCGCAGCCACCGCGGCCGCGACCTGGTCGGCGCGGCCGGAGCCGTCGAGGACGACGCCCGTCCCCGTGCGGGCCGCGCGGGCAACGCGAGTGACCCTGCGCACCAGACCCGGGTCATCGGGCGTCAGGCACCGCGTGGCTTCGACCCACTCGGCCCTGTTCGGGTAGCGCAGGGTGGTTGCGACCAGCGCCATGTGGCTCTCCTTGCAATCCCTGCCTTGCAGCGCCCAACCCTACGGAGTGGTTGAAGACTCCACTTACGACAAACGCATGAGTCCGGGGTGGACAGTCGATGGACACTGCGCGGCCTCGGGACTGCGTACGTCTGCGGGGGTGGCGGCCATGGCCGCCTGCCATGCGGACGCAGGCGGTATGCCGCGGTGCCGCGTGTCCGCTGCTCAGTCACCGTCCAGCGCGGCGAGGCCGGCCTCGGCGGCCTTGCGCGCCCGCACGGCGTCGGTGACCGCCTCGAGGGCGCGTTCGTCGGCGGCCCGGGCCTTGGCGAGCTGGCGTTCGACGACGGCCAGTCGCTCCCGGGTCTCCTCGGCCTTCGCCCGGGCGGCGTCCACCGCATCCTGCGCCGCGGTCAGCGCGGCCCGCAGCCGGTCCAGCTCGGCCTCGCGGTCCACGGTGTCCTCGTCCGGGTCACCACGGTCGCCGCCAGCCTCGCCGCCGGCCACGCCACCGGCTTCGCCACCTGCGGAGTTTGCGCGCGGCGTGCTCTCGTCACTCTCGTCGGCGCCAGCCCCGGAGCCACGGATCACGGTGAGGATGGCGCCACCGGCGGTGCGCGCCACCGCGTCGCTCAGGTCGACCTCGCCGAAGCCCGAGTACGACAGCGCCCGTGTCAGCTGGCCGGAGGCCACGGCGGACTGGGCGCTCTCGTCCGCCAGCGCGGCGATGCCGGTGGCCCGCACCGTGTCGAGCACGGCGGGGCTGAGCCGGCGTTCGCGTTCACCGGCGACCTCGACGGCGGCCTCCACCAGTGCGGCCAGCGCCGCGTCGCGTTCGCCGCGCATCCCGGTCAGGGCAGCGGTGTCCATGCGCGACTGGGCGCCGCGCATCCGCTCCCCGACGTCGGCGAGTGCCTCGATCACCGAAACCCGTTCGCGCGCAACGATGTTGAGCGCCCACGCCGCGAGGCTGGGCTTGCGCAGCTGCCCGATCTCCTTGGCGGTGGCGGCGTCCCCCGACGCCTTCACCTCGGCGACCACGCTCTTGCGCAACGCCATGAACTCGTCGGGCTCCACGGCATACAGGCGCTGCATCGCCTCGCCGAGCGCATCGGGCACGCGGTCGCTCACGCCCCCGACGGTAGCGGTCCGCGGACCCACCGCGATGAGTTCTGGCCACCGCGCCGGTCAGAGCAGGCAGACGGTGGGCACCAGGCCCGCCGACCCACCGACCCCGGAGGTCACCATGCCCCGCACCTACCCCTGCCTGTGGTTCGACACCCAAGCCGAGGACGCCGCACAGTTCTACACGTCGGTCTTTCCCAACAGCGAGATCACGACCGTGACGCGCTATCCCAGCAGCGCCGGTGACCGCGCCGGTGACGTGCTCACCGTCGCGTTCGAGCTCGACGGCGTGCCGTACGTCGCGCTCAACGGTGGACCGCAGTTCACCTTCGACGAGGCCATCTCGATCACGATCGACTGCAAGGACCAGGACGAGATCGACCACTACTGGGCCGCGCTGACCGCCGACGGCGGCGAGGAGGGGCCGTGCGGCTGGCTCAAGGACCGGTTCGGGCTGTCGTGGCAGGTCGTCCCCGAGAACTGGGACGAGATCGCCGCCAGTGACGACCCGGAGCGTGCCGCCCGCGTCTTCGACGCCCTCATGAAGATGGGCAAGATCGACATCGCGGTCCTCGAGGCGGCCGGCGCCGGCGCCGCCTGAGCCGGCGGGCGCGCGGCGCGAACCGGTGATCCTGGCCGGGTTGCTGGGGATTCATGACCGGTATGCCGGGAATTTCCCCGCCCGGAGAAAAAGTTGGTGAGATCGGGCATAGACCGTCGCTAGCCTTGGTTGGCCTGTTCCGGGTGCACCGCAGCGTCGCGATGACCCCACGGTTTTCTTCCCTATCCGATTCTTCGCCTTTCAAGAGGTATCGCCTGTGGCTGCACCTGCCCAGATCGAGTACCCCGAGAAGATCGACGCCGCCGTCCTCAAGGTCGCCGGCGTGGTCGTTCTCGGGGCGATCATGTCCATCCTCGACATCACCGTCGTCAACGTCGCGCTCCGCACGTTCCAGACGGCCTTCGCCGACGGGGGTGAGCCGCTTGCCTACTCCACCGTCGCGTGGACCGTCACCGGGTACACGCTGGCCCTCGCCACCGTCATCCCGCTCTCCGGTTGGGCCGCCGACCGGTTCGGCACCAAGCGCCTCTACATGCTGGCGATCCTGCTGTTCACCGCCGGTTCGGTGCTGTGTGCGGCCGCGACCTCCATCGAGATGCTCATCGCCTTCCGGGTCCTGCAGGGCCTCGGCGGCGGCATGCTCATGCCGCTCGGCATGACGATCATGACCCGCGCCGCCGGCCCCGCCCGCATGGGCCGCCTCATGGCGATCCTCGGCGTGCCGATGCTGCTCGGCCCGATCTTCGGTCCGATCCTCGGTGGCTGGCTGATCGACCACTTCTCGTGGCACTACATCTTCCTGATCAACCTGCCGATCGGCCTGATCGCGCTGGTCTACGCCTACTTCGCCCTGCCGAAGGACAACCCGCAGCCGTCCGAGTCGTTCGACTTCGTCGGCATGGCGATGATGAGCCCCGGCCTCGCCGCGTTCCTCTACGGCGTCTCCTCCATCCCGGAGGCGGGCGGCATCGGCCACGCGAAGGTGCTCGTTCCCGGTCTGGCCGGTCTGGCGCTCATGGTGGCGTTCGTGCTCTACAGCTTCAAGCCGGCGCACCCGCTGCTCGACCTGCGGCTCTACCAGAACCGCAACCTCACCGTCGCGAGCATCACGATGTTCATCTTCGCGGCGGCGTTCTTCGGCGGGCTGCTGCTCATCCCCCAGTTCCTCCAGCAGGTGCAGGGTGAGACGCCGCTGTCCGCCGGCTGGCTGGTCGCCCCGCAGGGTGTCGGCGCCATGCTGACGATGCCGATCGCCGGCGCCCTGGCCGACAAGTTCCCGGTGGGCCGCATCGTGCCGTTCGGGCTGCTGCTCATCACCGGTGGCATGTTCGCCCTCACCCAGATCGAGGCGGACTCCTCGCACTGGGGCTTCCTCATCCCGGTCCTGTTCGTCATGGGTCTCGGCATGGGCGGCACGATGATGCCGATCATGACCTCGGCGCTGAAGACGCTGAAGAACCACGACGTGGCCCGCGGCTCGACCCTGCTCAACATCACCCAGCAGATCGCGTCGTCGGTCGGTGTGGCCATCTTCTCGGTGGTCCTCACCAACCAGTTCAACGACCGTCCGCTGGTCACCCAGGGTGGCGAGGTGCTCCAGGCCGCGGCCAAGGACCCGTCCTCCGTCGGTGGCCTGGTCTCGCAGTTCCCGGCGGTCGGCGAGTTCCTCGCGAAGTTCGGCGGCAACATGCAGGCCGGCCTGCAGGCCCTCGGCGGCGAGGTCGCCAAGCTGTCGGCCGAGGCGTTCGCGCACACCTTCTGGGTGGCCGCGTTCCTCGTCGCGCTGACGCTCGTCCCCGCGGCCTTCCTCCCGCGCAAGCGTGAGGAGTCGCACCTGCTCGACGACGGTGAGACCGAGGGCACGCCCGCGGTCATGATGCACTGAGCGAGTCGCGTTCTCGCGCAACGCAGTCGGCGCCCATCCCGTTCGCGGGGTGGGCGCCGTTTGCGTGCTGGTATGCCGCGTGGTCGCCCGGGCGACCATGGGCACCTCGCCGGCTGCGCGGCATACCCCGGTGGTCGAGAGGTGACGAATGCTGCAGGAAGGCACCTACTCAGGCCCGGCCCCCGTGCACTCCTGCCAGAACTGCCACTTCCCGACACACTGACGACATGACCACGACACCGTTTGCGACACCGTCGGACCGTCCCGGCATGACGCGGTTCGCCGGGCGCACCGCTCTGGTGACCGGTGCCGCGCACGGCATCGGCCGGGCCATCGCCACCCGGCTGCACGCCGAGGGAGCCAGCGTGCTGCTCGCCGACCTCGACGCCGACACCGCGACCGAGGTCGCCGGCCGGTTGGGTGACGGCAGAGCGGTGGCCCGTCACTGCGACGTCACGGACCCCGACGAGGTCGCCGAGGTGGTCGCGGCCTGTGTCGAGGCATTCGGGGCCCTCGATGTCCTGGTGGCCAACGTCGGCGTGGCCAGCGGCGAGGGGTTCGACGCTCTCGACGACGAGGCGTGGGACCGCCAGGTCGGGCCCTCCCTGCGCGGCACGATCCGCTGCGTCCAGGCCGCGCTGCCCCACCTGCTCGGCTCCGCTCACGGCGGCGCGGTGGTGATGACCGGGTCGGTCAACGGGCTGGCCGCCTTCGGCAACGTCGGCTACTCGGTGGCCAAGGCCGCCCTGCCCAACCTCGCCCAGAACCTCACCGTCGAGTACTCCGCGGCCCGCGTCGGCGAAGGGCAGCGGCCGGTGCGGTTCAACGTCGTCGCGCCCGGCACGGTCCGCACGCGGGTGTGGGACACCCAGCAGCCCGACGCCCTCGTGCCGCTCTACCCGCTCGGTCGCTTGGGCGAGCCGGATGACATCGCCGCCGCGGTGGCGTTCCTGGCGTCCGACGACGCCGCTTGGGTCAGCGGGGTCACGTTGCCGGTCGAGGGCGGCATACTCGCCGGTCCTGCGCTCGGCTTCCAGGAGCGCAACCCGGGTTGAGTGCCTGACCCCGACCCATGGGCCGGTCTGAGGCACGCGACTCGGCTCAGATGGGCTCCATGATGCGGCGCAGGAACGCCTTGGTGCGGGCCTGCTGCGGGTCGCCGATGACCTGGTCCGGGGTGCCCCGCTCGACGACGAGGCCGTCGTCGATGAACAGCACCTGGTCGGCAACCTGGCGCGCGAACCGCAGCTCGTGGGTGACGACGACCATCGTCCAGCCTTCTGCGGCAAGGGTTTTCATCACTCCGAGCACCTCGCCGACGAGCTCGGGGTCGAGCGCCGACGTGGGCTCGTCGAAGAGCACCACCTGCGGGCGCAGCGCGAGGGCTCGGGCGATGCCGACACGCTGCTGCTGCCCGCCGGAGAGCTGGAAGGGGTACTTGTCGGCGTGGGCCGACAACCCGACCTCGTCAAGCAGCCGGCGCGCCCGCTCGGTGGCCTGGGCGACGGGCTCGCCCTGCACGACGACCGGTCCCTCGAGCAGGTTCTGCAGCACCGTCTTGTGGGCGAAGAGGTTGTGGGCCTGGAACACCATGCCGCTCTTGGCGCGCAACGTTGCCAGCAGCTCACGGGTCCGCCGGTCGAGCCGCCCCTTGGGCCCGGGGTGGATATCACCGAAGTCGACGGTGCAGTCGCCGATGCGCACGACACCCGAGTCCGGGATCTCGAGGGCATCGAGCGATCGCAGCAGCGTCGTCTTGCCCGAGCCCGACGGACCGATGACGCAGGTGACCGTGCCCGGCTCGACGGTGAACGAGATGTCCTTGAGGACCTCGTGCGCGCCAAAGGACTTCGCGAGGTGGTCGACGGCGACGAGGGGTATGCCGCGTGGTGCCGTGGGGGGTGCGACGGAGCCGTCGTCGGGGGCCGACGGGTCGGAGCCGCCGTCGGGGGCCGAGGGGTCGGGGCGGGACGTGTGGTCGGTCATGAGGCGACGAACCTGTTCAGCCGGACCTCGGTGCGGGACTGGATGAAGGACAGCACGAGGCAGGCGAGGTAGTAGTAGACGGCGGCCATGAGGTACATCGTGAAGAACTGCAACGACGGCGCTGCCGCGATCTGGGCCTGGCGCAGCAGGTCCACGACGAGGATCACCGAGGTGAGCGAGGTGTCCTTGAGCAGCGAGATCAGGGTGTTCGACAGCGGCGGCACCGCGGTGCGCGCCGCCTGCGGGATGATGATGCGCCGCAACGTCGTCACCCGGTTCATGCCGATCGTCTCGGCCGCCTCCCACTGCCCCTTGGGCAGGGACTGGATGGCCGCGCGGATCACCTCCGCGGCATACCCGGCGACGTTGAGGCTCAACGCGATCACCGCAGCCGGGAACGGGTCGATCTTCACCCCGAACTCGGGCAGCCCGTAGAAGATGATGAACAGCTGCACGAGCAGGGGCGTCCCGCGGATCACCGAGATGTAGAACCGTGCCAGGTTGGAGAGCACCGGGTTCGGCGACATGCGCCCCAATGCGACGAGCAGCGCCAGCACGAGGCCGATCGCGAAGCTGATGAAGGTCAGCGGGATGGTGACCTTGATGAGCTGGCGCAGCATGGGCCAGGCGTTGTCGCGCACCAGGTCCCACCGGCTGGGGGCCTGCGCCTTCGGCGTGAAGTACTTGTCGTAGATGCGTTTGGTCGTGCCGTCCGCCTGCAGCTCGCCGATCGCCTTGTTGATCGAGGGCATGTAGCCGGATCCCTTGCGGGCCGCGAAGACCGAGCGGCTCGTGTCGTCGGTCTCGGCGACCACCTTCACGCCCGGGTCGGGGCGGGTGGCGAGGTAGTTCTGGATCGCGAGCTTGTCGTTGACGACGACGTCGACCCGACCCTGCCGCAGGTTGTCGATCGCGAGCGCCATGGCGTCGACACCGACGATGGTCGCGCCCGCGTTCTTGGCCACCTCGGCCCAGTTGCTCGTGAGGTTTTCGGCGGCGCGCTTGCCCTTGAGGTCGGCGAGGCCCTTGATGGAGTCGTCGCCGTCGCGGACCACGATGACCCCGGTGGTCTCGATGTAGGGCTCCGACAGGTCGTAGAGCGCTGCCCGTTCCTCGTTGTAGGTCACCTGGTTGGCGACGAGGTCGAACCGGTCGGACTCCAGCGCGGCGAACATCGCGTCCCACGGCGTCTCGACGTACTCGACCTTGGTGCCCAGCTTGGCCGCCAACGCGTCCATGTACTCGATGTCGAAGCCGGTGAGCTTGTTGGTCTTCTCGTCGTGGTAGCTGAACGGCGGGTAGACGCCCTCGGTGCCGACCCGCAGCGTCGCCGGTATGCCGGGTGCCCGGGTCGGTGCGGGCGCCGGTGCCGATCCGGTGGGCACCGCCGGCGAGGTGGGGGGCGTGGTCGCCGCTGGTGCAGCCGCCGACGCAACCGCGGGCGACACGGCATACAGAAGCCCGAGGAGGACCGCGATCGCGGTCAGGACAACCCGTTTCACCGCTTTACCCTAGACCCGCCGCACCACTGAGCGCGCACTCACATCCCGCAACATGCCGTGGAAACGCGCGATCGGCGGCATGTTGCGGGACATGAACCGCCGCGCGGCGTGGCGCGGCGGCGCCGCGGCGCGGTCAGTCGTCCGTGGTCAGGCGCGCAGCTTCTCGAGCCGGGCGCGCAGGGCACCCTCGCGGTGTTGGTTGCCGTGCAACGCGATGTAGCGCTGCCCGAACACCGCGAGCAGCGCGTCGTCGAGGCGGCGCACGGCGGCCGGCGGGTGCCGGTACCCCATCCGCGCGTTGATGCCAGCGAGGTCGATCGAGCGCAGCAGCCCGGTGAGCTCCTCGAGCGAGGTGATGCCGAGCTCGAGCAGCAGACCCGAGATCCACGCGTAGTGGTCGGTGCGCGACCAGCGGGCGTCCTGGAACTGCCCGGCGAGGAACGTCGCGAGGTCGGCCGAGCTGATGCGCGGGTCGTCCTGCCCGGAGGGCACCTGCTGGCCCTCCATGCTGGCCTGCAGCCGGTCGCGGATCTCGGTGAACTCGCGGTCGGCCAGCTCGAGCAGCCCGGCCGCGAGCGTGAACCGGCGGTCGAGGTCGGGCGCCTGCTCGACGGGAATCGTTCCCTTGTAACGCACGTCGTGCTCGAACTCGGCCCACGCGTGCTGCAGGATCGAGCGCAGCTGCACCGACGCGGTGCGTCCCTTGAGCTCGGCGTATGCCGCGGGCAGCGGCTTGAGCGGGTCGGGTGCCACGAGCAGGTGGCGGCTGGAGTAGCCGAACCGGCCCTGCCGGGCCGTCTCCTGACCCATGTCGCGGTCGTCGAAGACGCTGAACTGGTCGGACAGCACCTCGGCCACCGCGGTGACGTCGCCGCGCAGGTAGGTCACGACGCGCACGCCGATCTGGTCGGTGATCTCGGTGAGCGGATCGCCATACATGGCAACGGTTTCGCCATCAGCGGCGACGATCGTGCGAGCGGCCTTGGCGGCGAAGGACTCCACGCTCTTGGTGCGCCCGGTGATGCTGACGTAGTTGATGCCCGCGTCGTCGAGCAGCTCGGTCACGAACTCGATGAACAGCTTGGTGAGCCGTTCCAGCTCGGGCCGCTGCGCGGCATACGTGCGCGCAGCGGCGGCAGCCGTCTCCTCGATGCTCACGCCCGACAGGCTAGAGCAGGGCGGCAGCGAGCAGCTCGAGCGTCTCCTCGCGGGCGGGCGCCTGGTCGGCCGGGGTGCCCGTGAGCGCCCCCGCGACCGGGTGCACCATGACCTCGTCGACGTCAAACTGGTCGGCGAGCTCGGTCAGTCCGGCAGCAACCTGGTCGGCGGTGCCGACGTAGGCGCGTCGACGCATCCCGTCGGCGATGGCCTCCTGGTCGGGGGTGAGCGGCGCGGCCTCGGCGTCCTGGACGAGGAGCTGCGGGGTGAGCGGGGCACCCGTGCGCAGGGCCGCCATCGAGTGCAGGTTCGGCAGCAGCAGTCGCTGTGCCTCCTCCTCGGTCCCGGCCACGACGACGTTGGCGGTGAGGAACGTCCGCGGCGCCGCGGCATACTCCGATGGCTTGAAGCCGCCCCGGTAGAGCGCCAGCGCCTCCGCGGTGCCCTGCCCGCTGAAGTGGTGGGCGAAGACGTAGGGCAGCCCGAGCTGCGCGGCGAGCCTGGCGGAGTAGTCGGACGAGCCGAGCAGCCAGACCTCCGGCACGCTGGTCGCCGCCGGGGTGGCGTGCAGGGGGTACTGGCGGCCGCGCAGGTTGAGGCCGACCCCTTCCGGGCTGAGCATCGCCATGACGTTCTCGACGTACTCGGGGAAGCGGTTGACCGCCTCGTCGTCGACGCCGCCACCGCCGTGCCGCAACGCCCACGACGTCACCGGGTCACTGCCTGGTGCGCGGCCGATGCCGAGGTCGATGCGGCCCGGGTTGGCCGCCTCGAGCAGGCCGAACTGCTCTGCGACGACGAGCGGCGCGTGGTTGGGCAGCATGACGCCACCGGACCCGACGCGGATGCGTTCGGTCGCGGCAGCGAGCATGGCGATCAGGACGGGCGGGTTGGTGGCGGCGACGGCGGGCATGTTGTGGTGCTCGGCGACCCAGTAGCGGGTGAAGCCGAGCCGGTCGGCCGTCCGGGCCAGCTGCGTCGAGGCGCGCACCGCATCCGACGTGGTCTGGTCGGAGCGGACTGGGACGAGGTCGAGGACCGAGAGCGCGAGTGCCATGACTACGGCAACCGTATGCCGCGTGGTGCCATTCCGCGCGCCGCGTTCGTACTGCAACGCGCAGGCGGGTCAGCGCAGGTGGGTCAGCGCAGGCGCGAGGCGAGCAGGGTTGCGAGGCGGTTCAGCTGCCGCACGTGCGCGGAGTCGCCGTCGGTCTGCACGACGGCCGGTCCGTCGCCGGCGGTGATGATCGCGACGGCATACCCGTCCACGATGCCCATCTGGCGCGTCTCGGTGTCCGCGCGCAGCCAGCCACCCTTGAACGACGAGGCGCCGATGGTGCCGAGGCCCCACCGGTGCGCGCCGATCGGGTGCATCTGGTCGAGCAGGAACGCACTCGCCTTCGGTGAGACGACGCGACCGTTCGCGAGCGCCGCCATGAACCGGATCTGCTGGCGCACGCTCCACTGCATCGTGCCCTGCGAGGTGTCCGGCGCGCGTGTCGTGGTGTCGCCGATGTCGCGCAGCACGCGCTCGATCGCCGCGCCCGGGCTGCCGGGGATCTCGCCCCGGATGGCCACCACCGCGTCGCCGTCGCTCGCGGTGAGGGCGGCCTTGATCCAGTTCCGTTCTCGCGCAGGGGTCTTCGCAGGGTCGCCACCCACGACGGTGTCGAGGTATGCCGCGACGACGAGGACCTTGGAGGTCGACCAGGCGCGTGCGCTGGGGACGCTGCCCTCGATGGTCACGTTGCCGGGGTTGGTGATCGGCGCCCACGCGATCGCGTTGCGGGTGTTGCCCTTCAGGCTGGTCAGGCTGCTGGCGCTGGGCCGCGGTGATGCGGTGGCCGGCGGCGTCTTGGCGCCACCGGCGGAGGGCTTGGGCGGCGGCTTGGGGCTCACGGTGGTCGCCTTGGTGGTCGAGGCGGGCGGGGTGGTGGTTGTCGTCGTGGTCGGGGACGCGCTCGGGGAGGTTGTGCTCGTGGGCGAGGCGCTGGTCGGGCGGGGGCTCGTGGGTGCGTGGTGGGATCGGCGGTCTGCCCACACGAGGTGGTCAGGATGACGGCCAGGGTGAGCACCGCGGCGGGCCGGAGCGGGCGTGGCATCCATCGACCCTAGCCCGCGCAGCGGCATACCCATCGACGACAATGCGAACCTGGGTTGCGCAGTTCCGCAACCCAGGTTCGCATCTCGCATCACCCCTATACGCGTGTGCCGAAGCGTGCGACCAGGTGCCAGACCTTCTTCAGGTCCTGCGGGTGCTCACGCCCCCGCGCGACCGCGCGACCGATGACGGCGGCGTCGAGGACGTCGTCCTCGGCGACCCGGAGTCCGACCTCCACAACGTGGGGGCCACGAAAGTCCTTGTGCTGCACCAATTCCTCGGTGGTCAGCCGTCTGCCCTCGTGCCACTCGACCGGTATGCCGTGTCGCCGGCTGAACGCCCGCGCGTGCGTCTCGGTCGGGGTACCGCGGTAGCAGGGGTCGAGGAGGAGCGCCTCCACGTCGGTGGCGATGGCGACCGGGCCGTGGACATGTGCCTCGACGTAGTCGTCGAGCTGTCCGCCCTCCTCCAACTCCTGCGCCTCCGTGCGCGGCACCGCGTCGAACGCGTCGGCGAGCCGAATCAGGTCGAACCGGCGGGCCGTGGCGAAGTGCTCCGGCTCGAGGAACGAGTCGGGGAAGCAGAACGTGGTCCGGTCGAGCACGTGCGCGCGCAGCCGCAGGTGCGCCGAGCCGAACCGGGGCGCGCCACCCAACCCCCGACCGCGGTGGTCGAGGGCGCCGTACTTGGGCCGCTCAACCGGTGGTGCCTCGTCGTAGGCGTGGCCGAAGATCCTTTGCTCCCAACGCCATCGGTCGCCGCCCTCGTGTGCTGTGAGCCCGCCGTTGCTCGTGCCGGTCTCGAACTGCGACCGGTAGACGCCTTCATCCGCCAGCCGTTCGAGCACCGTGCTGGTGTCGCCGGGCACGGCCGCGCGGTCGGGGTGGAAGTTGAGGGTGACCCGCAGCGACCGGTCCAGCGGGCCGCCAGTGCTGAGCTGCTCCACATGACCAAGGGCGGCCCGCGCCCACCGGCTCGGTGCGCTGGGTGGCGAGCTCACGGCATACTCGCGTCGTTGCCCGGACGGCGGGCGAGCCAGTCCTTCCGACGCAGCTCGTACTCGACCTCGCCATGCTCGGCACCGGGAAGCGGCTCGTCGAAGGTCATCTGGAAGCCCCGCACGAACTGCAGGCCGAGCGACTCCATCGTGGCGCGGGAAGGGGCGTTGACGGCCATCGTCTGGGCGAAGATGCGGTTGAGGCCGAGGTCGTCAAAGCCATACCGGAGCAACTCGCGCGAGCCCTCGCTCGCGAGGCCCCGCCGCCAGAACCGGCGCATCACGCGGTAACCGAGGTCCGCCTCGTCGGGCCGGAACACCTGGTCGGGGCCGTGCGGTGGAGTGAGCATCCAGAGGCCGACGAACGGTGGGGCACTTGACGATCCGGCTCCCTCCGTGAGGAACCCGGCCCACATCCCGAGCCCGTCCACGCGGTCCGAGTGCGCCAACCGCTCGACGTGGCTGCGCTCCACCTCGGCGCGCGTGCGGGCCCGACCCCCGTGGTACCGCAGGACCTGCGGATCGCTGTCGAGCTCGACCTCGTGCTCGAGGTGCTCGTCGGCAAGCGGCTCCAGCCGGAGACGTTCGGTGAGCAGGACGACCTGGGGCACGGGCCCACTGTGGCATCCGCCGGGCGGGGTCGTCAGGTGGATTTCGCGGCCGCGTGCAAGGCTGGCCGAGTCCCTAATGCAGAGTCCCGAGTACGTGTTCTTCGAGTTCTCCCAGAGCGTCGAGGACCCTTCGACCTTCGTGTGCATCGAGGGCTTCCGCGACGGTGACGCCGGGGCCGAGCACATGAAGCAGGACCACGTCGCCGAGTTCATGGCGGCCATGCCGGACATCGTCTCCGCCCAGCCGCAGATCATCTACGTCGACGCCGAGGAGGTCGACGGCTTCGGCCCCATGGGCGAGATCCAGCCGCGCCAGTGAGGGGCTAGTACGGTCGGAGCCATGGCTGGCAGCGCCGGCGGCGGTGCGGCGCCGCGGACCATCGACCTCAATGCCGACCTGGGCGAGTCGTTCGGCCGGTGGACCCTGGGCGACGACGCCGCGATGGTGGGCCTGGTCACGAGCGCGAACGTTGCCTGCGGCTTCCACGCCGGCGACCCGCTCACGCTGCTGCGCACGGTCGAGCTGGCGGTCGCCGCGGGCGTCCGCGTCGGGGCGCAGGTGTCCTACCGCGACCTGGCCGGGTTCGGGCGCCGGTTCGTCGACGCGAGCGTCGACGAGCTGCGGGCGGACGTGATCTACCAGCTCGGTGCCTTGGACGGGGTATGCCGCGCGGCCGGCACCCGGGTCACATACGTCAAGCCGCACGGAGCCCTCTACAACACCGTGGTGCACCACGGTGCGCATGCCGAGGCGGTCGTGGGCGCCGTCCTCGCTTACGGCCCCGAGCTCGGCATCCTCGGCCTTCCCAATTCCGAGCTCCTGCGCCAGGCCACTGCTGCCGGAATCCGTTGCCACGCAGAGGCTTACGCCGACCGTGCCTACAACGCCGACGGCACCCTGGTGTCACGGCGTGACCCGGGGGCCCTGCTCGACGACCCGGCCGTCGTGGCGGAGCGGGTCGTCCGAATGGTCACACAGGGGAGACTCACGGCCGTCGACGGCACCGAGCTCGAGATCGAGCCCGACTCGGTGTGCATCCACGGTGACAGCCCGGGCGCCGTCGCCATGGCACGGCAGGTGCGTGCCGCGCTGGCGGGGGCGGGAGTCGGCATCGAGGCCTTCACGTGACGGTTCGGCTGGTGCCCTACGGTGAGCAGGCCGTGCTGGTCGAGCTTGATGACCTCGAGGCGGCACTGGCCGCTGATCATGTCGTGCGCGAGCTGGTTTCGCGAGAGGACCTCGGTGTCATGGATGTCGTCCCGGCAGCCCGGACCGTGCTCGTGACGGCGCAGTCACCGGGGCTGGTCGGCCCCCTCACGGCCCGGCTCGACGCAGCGTTGCAGACCATGCCAGAAGGCGCCGCGCCACCGGCCGAGGGTGAGGTCGAGGTGCCGGTCGTCTACGACGGGCCCGACCTGGCCGATGTCGCCACCGCGACCGGGCTCACCGAGGCGGCGGTGGTCGCAGCCCACACCGGCACGCCCTGGCGAGTGGCCTTCGGGGGTTTCGCGCCCGGGTTCGCCTACCTCGTCGGCGGCGACAACCGTCTGCGGGTCCCTCGGCGAGCCACTCCGCGCACGTCCGTCCCGGCCGGATCGGTAGGTGTCGCAGGGGAGTTCAGCGGCATCTACCCCCGCACCTCCCCAGGTGGATGGCAGCTGCTCGGCCACACCGACCTCGTGCTGTTCGACGTCGACCGCGACCCGCCCGCACTCCTGCGGCCGGGGTGGACGGTGCGGTTCACGGCGGTCCGATGACCTCGCGACCGGCGCTCGAGGTGGTGCGCTGCGGGCTGCCGGTGCTGGTCGAGGACGGCGGGCGGCCCGGTCTGGCCGCGATCGGCGTCGGCCGTTCGGGGGCCGCCGACAGGTCTGCGTGGGCTCTCGGTCAACGGCTCCTCGCCAATCCCGTCAGTGCTGCTGCTCTCGAGATCACTTACGGCACAGCGGAGTTCGTCGCCCGTGGCGCACTCGTCATCACCCTCACCGGCGCATCCGTGCCGGCCACCGTCGCCGGACGACCCGTGCCCATGGCGGCTGTCGTGGCACTGCGGGACGGCGACCGGCTCGTCCTCGGGCCCCCGGACAGCGGCCTGCGCACCTACCTGTCCGTGCGGGGTGGCGTCGTTGTCGACGCCGTCCTCGGGTCGCGCTCCACCGACGTGCTGTCCGGCATCGGCCCCGCCCCACTGACAGCCGGCGACACAGTGCCGGTCGGCACTCCACCCACCGACGTGTTCCCGGTGGTCGACGCCGCCGCACCCCACCCGGTGCCGGCACCACTGCGGCTGCGCACCACTCCCGGTCCGCGCACTGACTGGTTCGCCGATGCCGGCGGGCTGACCGCCGCCACCTGGACCGTCTCCCCCGACAGCAACCGGGTCGCCGTGCGCCTCGAGGGACCACCACTCGAACGAGCGCAGGAGTATGCCGGTCGCGAGCTTCCCAGCGAAGGACTCGTCCCTGGGGCGGTGCAGGTGCCTGCCGACGGAAGGCCGCTGGTCTTCCTCGCCGACCACCCCGTGACCGGCGGTTACCCCGTCATCGCCGTCGTGCGGCATACCGACCTCGATCTCGCCGCCCAGGCCCGCCCGGGTGACCCGCTCACCTTCACCACCTGACCCACTGCCCCACTCATGTCCCGCAACATGCCGTCGATCGCGATTTTCCACGGCATGTTGCGGGACATGAAGGGGCAGTCAGGTCAACCTCTCGAACGCTCCGCGGGTTCGGCATGCCAGCCGGGCAGGGGCAGGAGATCGGCCAGGGTGCTGGTGTGGTCGGGGCCGAGGATGATCTGCGCGTCGAGGTTGGCCTGGTCGAGCACCCGCATGAACTCGCGGCACCGCCCGCACGGAGGCAGGATGTGGAGGGCACCGTCAGCCGGGTCCCGCCACACCGCGACGACCCTGCGGATGCGGGGCGCGGTCGTCGACACGAGCTGGGTGAGGGCGCTCTGCTCGGCACACACGGCGAGGTAGCCGCCGATCGATGCGCCGGTGAAGACCTGTCCGTCCGCGGCCTCCACCGCGGCACCCACGTCCGCGGCCCACGAGCCGTCCGCGAGCTGTTGTGGGTTCAGGGCCTGGGCCGCTGCCGCGATGAGGTCCCGGTCCGAGATGTGCATGCCCGACATCCTGCCGCTGCGCCGATCCAGACGCCCATGGGACAGACTGGGCTGGTGCGGGCGGGCCAGGGCGAAGGCGCGGTGCGGGCGGCATACGACGTCGTGGCCGACCTGTATGCCGACCGCTTCCCCTCGACCGAGCCGGAGGCGCCGCTCGACCTGGCGATGGTCGAGCACTTCGTCTCGCTGCTGCCCGATGGCGCCGCCGTGCTCGACGCGGGCTGTGGCGCCGGGCGAATGATGCCACTGCTTGCGGGGCTCGGGTGTCGTGTCGAGGGTGTCGACCTCTCGCCGGAGATGGTGCGGCGGGCACGCGCCGACCACCCCGAGCTCGTCACGAGGCAGGGCTCGCTGACCGACCTGCCCCACGGCGACGAGACGTTCGACGGTGTCTTCTCGTGGTACTCCACGATCCACAGCCCTGACGCGGAGCTGCCCCGGATCGCCGCCGAGCTGCGGCGGGTCACCCGGTCGAACGGTGTGGTGCTGGTGGCGTTCCAGTCGGGCACCGGTGTGCGGGACGTCGCTCCTGCGTATGCCGCGCACGGCCTCGAGGTGGCGCTCGAGCGGTACAACCGGACGACGGATCAGGTGGTCGACGTCCTCATCGACGCAGGCATGACGGAGGTGGCTCGGATGGAACGAGAACCGTTGTCTGACAACGAACGCGACGCACAGGCCGTCGTGATTGCGAGGGTCCCGTGAGCGCCCGGCGGACGCTCGTCATCGACGGCGCCAACGTGGTCGGCTCGCGACCGGACGGATGGTGGCGCGACCGCGCTGGCGCGGCACGCCGTCTCCTGGCCCAGGTGGAGCAGGCGCGCGAACGACTGCCGTACGACCGGGTCGTGCTCGTGCTCGAGGGCGCGGCCAAGGCTGGGTCAAGCGAGTCCAGCGACGCGGCGGTCGAGGTGGTGCACGCACCTCACGAAGGCGACGACGAGATCGTCGCGCAAGCTGCAGCCGCGCGCGACGCCGGTGACGACGTCACTGTCGTGACCGCCGACCGCGGTCTGCGCGCCCGCATCGAGCAGGTGGGCGCCGTCGCCGTCGGGCCTGGCGAGCTGCTGAGGCTGGTTGCGCCCGCAGACTGATCGGGCCGTCGCGGACCCGGACCAACGCGGGGCCAGAAGTTTGCCCGGGTCTCTCCCGCGCGTACCGGCGGGTAGCGCATTAGCGTTCCGTCATGCGCCGCACCGCTACCGTCACCGCTGCCGGTTTGTCCGCCGTCGCCCTCACCACGAGCTTGCTCGTCCAGGGCCCGACCGCTGCCCCAGCGGCAGCCGCGAGCGACCCCCCGGTCGCCAAGCTCGTCCGCATCCAGCTGCCCTCGACCGCGGACATCCAGCGCCTGGAGGCCGCGGGCTACGACGTCGGGCACGACGTGTCCTCCGGACCGGACGGCACGATCGAGGCCACGGTCGTCCTGGAGGGCGACGCCGACACCTCGGCCCTGGCTGCGCGGGGCGCGAAGGTCCTGAGCACCCTCGACGGGCCGACCCGCTCGCAGGTCGCCGCGCAGCGCAAGGGCGTCGCCGCACGCCTGTCGGCTGCCGAGAAGGCGGCGCTGGCCCCGAAGTCGGCCAAGGCGTCGAAGTCGTCGTCCAAGCCCGGCGGCTCGCGTCCGCCGGTCGTGTCGCCCCGAGGCACCCTGACGGTGCTTAGGTCCGACACGTGGACCACCGAGGGCAGCCGCTTCGTCAGCCTCGAGATCCGCAGCAAGGTCGGGCCCACCGACACGGTGACCGCCACGACGGACACCGGGCAGACCTTGCAGCTCAGCGCGTTCGTCGACCGCGGCGTCTACCTCTACCACCGGTTCACCGAGCCACAGCTGGTGGACGGTACCGCAACCAAGGTGACCGTGAAGTCCGGCGACGGGACGTCCGTGACCGCGCCGCTGAAGGCGTGGACGTCGGGCGGCACCACGGCATACCCGGCCGGTTTCCAGTGGGGCTTCACCGACGACGGTTACGTCGATGCCACCCAGACCGACGCGGTCATCGAGCAGCTCGCCGCCGACCGACCGGACCTGGCCGAGGTCGTCGACCTGCCCAACCCGACGCTTGGCTACCCGGAGGGCAGCCAGTACAAGGCTCCGGCCTCGTACCCGCGAGGACCGTTGACGGTCAAGGCGATTCGCATCGGCAAGCACCGCGACGGGTCGAAGACCGGAGTGCTGATGTACGCCCAGGAGCACGCGCGTGAGTGGGTCACCTCGCTCGTGGCCATCGAGACGGCGCAGCGGCTCATCCGCAACGCTGACACCGACGCACTGACCGGCTCGCTGCTGGAGAACCTCGACATCTTCATCATCCCGCAGGTCAACCCGGACGGGTCGGCCTACTCGCTCTACGACGACCCGATCCAGCGCAACAACCTCAACGTCAGCGGCTGCGAGCGTCCCGACGGCAACCTCACCAACCGGGGCGTCAACATCAACCGCAACTTCTCGGTCGGTTCGCTCTTCGACGGGTACGTCGGGGCGACCGCCACGTGCGGTTCGAACTTCGCCGGCAAGGCCGAGCTGTCCGAGCCCGAGTCACGCAACGAGACCTACCTGACCAAGACCCACCCGAACATCAAGTTCGCCATGAACACCCACTCCTACGGTGGCTACTTCATGTGGTCGCCCGCGTCCTACCGGCCGGACCGCACCACCCTCCCGCGGCCGAGCCTGGGCACCGAGAACTACTTCTTCGCCGCGTCCGAGAAGATCCTCAGCGAGGTGCGCGAGTACCGCGACACCGTCGTGTGGCCGGGCCAGACCGGCACGGTGGTCGACGTCCTCTACTCGGCGGCCGGCAACTCCGGCGACGAGACCTACTACGGCGGGGTGAACGAGCCCACGTCCGGCAAGCCCGAGGTCTACGCCTGGGACTTCGAGGTCGGGCTGCCGCGGTGGGACAAGGCGACGAACTCGTGGCAGGACACCGGGGCGTTCTGGCCGGAGTTCCGCGACGAGGGATTCTCGCAGGCCATGGAGTTCGCCAACGGCTGGTACGGCATCTTCGAGGTGGCCCAGGCCTACGAGCTCGACAGCACCGCACCGAAGTCGACGCCCAACGTCGACGGCAAGGGCAGCTACTCGGGACCGGTCGACGTGCTGTGGCAGACCAGCGAACCCGCGACCATCTACTACACGACCGACGGCTCGCGACCGACGCTGAGCTCGCCGACGGTGCAGCAGGACGGCGTCCGCGGTGGCGCCCTGCCGGTCACGCTGACCGCGAAACGCACTGTGCTGCAGTGGTTCTCGGTCGACGAGAAGGGCAACATCGAGGGCGGCTACGACCCGAACGGCAAGAGCAGCAAGGGTCTCAACCGGGAGGTCATCAAGATTCGCTGACCCGTCTCCGTCCGCCTCGCGCACCCCGTGTGCCCGAGGCGGGCGGCCCGCTCGACTCCACCGGTGAGGAGTACTGAAGGCCATCGAGCAGGAGGTTGGCCGTCTCAGCAAACCCCTCGCTCGCAGTCAGCCCGGTGCGTTCGGTGATCTGCCCGCGCTGCACGGCGTCAACCGCCAGCACGATCAGCTCGGAGGCGAAGGCTGCGTCCACCGGACGGAACTGTCCGGCGGCGACCCCCGCAGCGATGATCTCGCGCACACGCCGAGCGGCCGCGTCGGAGTTGAGCCGGTAGATCTCGGCGGTCGGCGGATAGTCGACGACGTCCCGGTAGAACGCCGGTGAGTACCGGCCCATCTCGGCTCCCACGGCGTACAGGTACGTCTTGATCTTGCCCCGGTTGTCATCCTCTGCTGCCGTGACGTCCTCGACGCGCCGGGTCGCCGCGGCGAAGAACCGGCGCACCACGGACTCGACGAGGTCACGCTTGGTGCCCACCGCGGCATACAGGGTCGACTTGGAGCAGCGCAGCCGCGCTGCGAGCGCGTCCATGCTCAAGGTGGCGAAGCCCTCGGCCAGGACGATGTCGGTGGCCTGCGTGACCAGCTCGGCCACCCGGCCTTCGTCGACCCGGCGTCCCGGTGGTGTCATCGACCGGCCCTCATCGCAGCGACGACCCGATGCCGATCCCGCCGTCGACGTCCAACACGACCCCCGTGACGTACCGCGCTTCCCGCGAGCAGAGGAACGCCGCGGCGGCGGCGATGTCGGTCGGGTCACCGGTGTGCCGCACGGGGATCTTCGCGACGAGCTTGTCGCGGGCTGGGCCGTTCATCGACGCGAGCATAGGCGTTTCGATCAGGCCTGGCGCGATCGCGTTCGCGGTGATGCCGTCCCGAGCGCCTTCGAGCGCGATGCCACGGGTGAACCCGACGACGCCTGCCTTTGCCGCCACGTAGCTGGCCTGGCCGTAGTTGCCACGCCAGCTCATCGAAGAGAACGACACGACCCGGCCGTAGCCGCGTTCGCGCATGTGTGGGAACACCGCCTGGGTGCACAGGAACGCGCCCGTGAGGCTGACGTCGAGGACAGCGTGCCAGTCCTCGACGGAGATGTTCTCGAGGCGGTTGTCGCGAATCACCCCGGCGTTGTTGACGAGCGCATCGATCCGTCCACGTTGTGAGGCCACACCCTCGACCCACCGTGTCACCGATGTGGGGTCGGTGACGTCGACCCGGTATGCCGTGACGTCACCACCCGTGGCCCTCGTGGGACCGGCGCTGGGCGAGGGGTCGGTCGGGTGTACGTCGGCGTAGTGGACGTGAGCGCCTTCTGCGGCGAAGCGGTCGACCATGGCGCGCCCGAGTCCCTGGGCGCCGCCGGTCACCAGGACCACCTGGTCGGCGTACCTGCGGGTGGTGTTGTCGTTCATGACTGTTCCCCTCTCCGGGTCGGTCGTGTGGTGAAGGCGCGCAGGTGTGCGGCTGCCACGCCGTCGCGCCAGTTGCGGTCGAAGGCATCGAGCTCGCGGGCGCGCTGCTCGGTGGTTGCCGAGGATCGTTGCGCTGCAAGGAGTTCCTTGAGGGTGTGTTGGGCGTCGGCGGGTGGCACCAGCAGGTCGGCAACGACGTCCTCGACGGTCGCGTCAAGCTGGGCCGGCTCGACCAGCGCACGCAGCCAAGGACCGAACACGGGATCCTCGGCCGGCAGCAACGCGCCGGTGAGGCCGAGCCAGGAGGCGCCAGCTGGACCGAGGGCGCTGGTCATCCGCACGCTGGAGCCGCCTCCGGGCACCAGCCCGTTGCGCAGGTGGCCGTCGCCGATGAGTGTCCCGCGGGCGGCCATCACGACGTCACAGGCGAGGGCCAGCTCGAACCCTCCGGCGATGGCGTGGCCGTGCAGCGCTGCGACGAAGACCACCCGGCTGCGCTCGATCGCGACCGTCAGGTCCCAGATCCGTTCGAGGAACGCCCGTGGTGTGGCGTCCGTCGCGGGGTCGTGGGCAAGGAGGTGTCGCAGGTCTGCGCCCGCGCTGAAGCCCATTCCGGCTCCACGCAGCACGACGACGCGGACACCCTCGCCCTGCGCGCGGCACACCTCGTCGTGCAGGCTCTCGACGAGCTCGGGGTCGAGGGCGTTGCGGGCGCCCGGCCGGTTGAGGGTCCACAGCTCCCACCGGGCAGTCTCGCCGCCTTTCGGCGAGACCACGACGCGGGGCTCGGTCGTGACCGCGGTCATGACGCGGCGTGCTCGAGACGAGCGGTCTCGCGCAGCTTGGCGCGCTGCACCTTGCCGCTGGGCGTCTTCGGCAGAGTGTCGACAAAGGTGACCCGGCGCGGGTAGGCGTGTGCCGCATACCGTGTCTTCACCCACGTCTGGAGCTCAGTCGCCAGCTCGGGGTGCGGCCCGGTCGTACCGTCGTCGGTGACGACGTAGGCGTGGACCACCTCACCTCGCACCTCGTCGGGTGCGCCGACCACGGCGACCTCGGCGACGCGGGGGTGCGCCAGGAGGACGCTCTCGACGTCCACCGGCCCGATCCGGTAGCCAGCCATGAGGATCACGTCGTCGTCACGGGCCGAGAACCGGATGATGCCCTCGTCGTCGATGGACGCCTGGTCACCGGTGACGAAGTGTGTTCCACCGCAAGCGAATCGATCGCCCGGGTTGTCGCGGTCCACGCCGTAGCCGGTGAACGTGAAGTAGGGACTGTCCGCGATGTCGATGGCGAGGCGACCGATCGTGCCCGGTGCAGCAATGACGTCCCGGTCGAGCTCGAGTACGGACAGCGTCCACCCCGGCAGGGCACGGCCCATCGCGGCCGGGCTCGTGGGGATGGCGAGCTCGGGGTGGTGGGCGAACCCGGCCGCCATGCCGAGCTCGGTCTGGCCGAACTGGTCGTGCACGTCGACGCCGAACCGCGTGCGGGTCCACTCGCCGACGTCAGGCGTGAGCGGCTCACCAGCGCTGGAGAGGCCACGCAGGTGCGGCAGCTCGGTGCCCGGGTCGGCGGCGCGCATGGCCCGGTAGACCGTGGGTGCCCCGGCAAAGTCGGTGACCTCGAGCTCGCTCAGCACCCGCCAGGTAGCTGAGGCGTCGAAGGTCCCTTCCGTGACGATGCTGGTGACGCCGGCCGCCAGCGGTCCAGCGATAACGGTGTAGAGGCCGAAGGCCCAACCGGGATCGGCGCCGCTCCAGTAGGTCTTGCCCGGGGCCAGTCCGTGCTCGAGGTAGGACTGCCACCCGGCGAGATGCGACAGGGGGTGCACGACCGACTTCGGCTTGCCCGTCGTGCCCGAAGTGAAGATGTGGACGAGGGGCGTCTCCGGCCCACTGACGGGGCAAGCCTGGGTATGCCGCGGGCCCGACTCGAGCGCAGCAGTGAAGTCATGGGTGGGGGTGGCGTCGGTTGGGAACTGGTCGGTGTTGGCGAGCAATACGGTGGCGCTCACGCCGGCGGTCTTGGCGACCTGGTTGGCGTCGGTGACGACCACCTTGACCTGGGCGTCCTCGACGCGCTGCGCCACGGTGTCTGCGGCGAATGCGGTGAACAGGGGCACATAGACGGCGCCGAGACGCCAGACGCCGAGCATGAGGGCAGGCAGGTCGGCACCCTTACCGAGCAGGCTCGCGACCCTGTCGCCGGGGCCGACCCCGTGGTCGGCAAGGATGCCGGCGGCGCGTTCCGACCGCGCCCGGAGCTCGCCGTAGGTCTGCGACCGTGTCACGAGATCCGGTCCCACGAAACGGAATGCGATCACGTCCGGGTCGTGCCGGTCACAGGTGAACCACACCGCCGGCCGATCCTGCTGGAAGTCGGCGTGGATCTGTCGCGTCCTTGCCGCGACCCCGCCGCGCGTCGTCGTCGAACTGCGCTCCATGGCTCTGCCTTCCGCTCTGGGTACCCGTCTTGGTACGTTGTTAAGGTACGAATGTACCGCTTTACCGTACCCTGCGCCAGATGCGGAAGGTCACATCCGCCGAAGCGGGCCCCACGCGTTCGCTCAGCCGGTCCCCCCGGCCACCCTCCGCTCGAAGGTGAGGTGCGTGACACCGCTTGGCGTGGACACGGCCTCGATCGCGTAGTCGACCTCCAGCGCCGCCAGCCCGTCCCACACCCGCACCCCGCGTCCGAGCACGATCGGCACCTGGACGAGGTGCAGGTGGTCCACCAAACCGGCCGCCACGAAGTCACGGACGACCGTCGCGCCGCCACCGATCCGCACGTCCCTGCCGCCCGCCGCCGCACGCGCCTGCTCCAGCGCCTCCGCCGGTGTCGCGTCGAGGAAGTGGAACGTCGTCCCGCCCTCCATCTCGATCGGGTCGTGCGGCCGGTGCGTCAGCACGAACGTCGGGGTGTGGAACGGCGGGTTCGGCCCCCACCAGCCCCTCCAGTCGGGGTCTTCCTGCCACCCGGGCGGCCCGAACTTGTTCGCCCCCATGATCTCCGCACCGATCCCGTCCTCGTGCCGCCGGGCGATCGCGTCGTCGACACCCCGCGCGCCGCCCTCACCCCAGAAGCTCGTCGCGAACATCCACTCGTGCAGGCGTTCACCCGCGTGGCCGAACGGCGCCTCCAGCGACTGCGGCTCACCGGTGGCGAAGCCGTCGAGCGAGATGGACAGGTTGTGAACCCTGGTGCGGGACATGACTGCTCCTTGCCGATGCGGTCTGACGTGGTTGGTCTGGAAGGCAGACTCCTCGCCCGCCGCGTTCTCATCGGCCCCTGACGTGCACAGGTATGCCGCGTGGTTGCCCCGGTGCCCAACCGGCGGCGGCCCGCGCCCACCTCAGTCGGCGAAGACGCCCCAGCAGATGTCATTGCGTCGCGCCTGGTCCTCCAGCACCAGCTCGCGCACCGCGTCGGGCAGCTGGGTCCGTCGCCAGTCGCGTTCGCGTCGGCCCGCCTCGGCGGCATCGGCGTCGCGGGGGACGGACGCCCGAACTGCCTTGATCGCGTAAGCCGCCGCCCCCAGGTCGTGCTCCGCGACGTGGGGGACGCACCCGGCCTGCCCCGCGGCATACGCAGCGAATCTGCTTGCGCCCGTGAGCGATCGGGCCGCACCCATGGCATGGCCCCCGGCCGCCCGCGACTCCATCATGGGCACCTCGCCGCGAGTCCACGCCCGTGCGTGCTCTACTGCCACACGCGGTCGCGCATCGCCGGCGCAGGCCTCCTCGAAGAGCGGCAGCACGTGCTCGGCACACGCCGCGGCCCACAGCGTGAGCAACCGGTGGTCCTCATCGGTGAGGCTGCCGCCGCGGCGGATGGTGACCAGACGTGGGTCGCGGACCTTCGGCAGGATCACGCCCCCAGTCTGCCCTGCCGGCGGCGATGCAACGTGGTGCAACCCTGTGCCCGCCACCGACCGGCGACCTAACGTCGCGTGCATTCCGCAGTGAGGTTCCGCGGGGACAGCGACGACGAAGGAGTGCAGGGATGAGCAACGTCCACGTGACCGGGGCGGCCCGGGGCATCGGCAAGGCGATCGCGCATCGGCTGGCCGCCGACGGACACCGCGTCGCCGTCTCGGACCTGCCGTCCATGGCTGACGAGCTCGAGACGACCCGGGCCGGGTTGCCGGCGGTCGACGCCGGTGACCACGTCGCGCTCACCGGTGACGTGTCCGACCAGGACTCCGTCACGGCGCTCGTGCGCGACACCGCCCGCGAGCTCGGGTCGCTCGACGTCATGGTCGCCAACGCCGGCATCGCCCAGACCAAGCCGCTTCTGGAGGTGTCGCCCAAGGAGTACGACCAGGTGCACGCCGTCAACGGCCGCGGCGTCTTCCTCTGCTACACCGAGGCCGCGCGGCAGATGATCGAGCAGGGCACCGGCGGGAAGATCATCGGGGCGGCATCCATCGCGGCGCACAAGGGGTTCCCACTGCTCGGTGTCTACTGCTCCTCGAAGTTCGCCGTGCGCGCGCTGACCCAGGCGGCCGCGCAGGAGTGGGCCGAGCACGGCATCACCGTCAACGCCTACTGCCCCGGCATCGTCGACACCGCGATGTGGGAGCAGATCGACAGCGACCTCGGCGCGATCAACCACGTGGGCAAGGGCGAGTCGATGGAAGCCATGGCCGCGGGCATCACCCTCGGCCGGGTCTCCACCGGCGCGGACGTCGCGGGGCTCGTGTCCTACCTCGCCGGCCCGGACTCGGACTACATGACGGGCCAGTCGGTGCTCGTCGACGGCGGGATGCTCTTCGTCTGACCTCGCCCGTCTCGTCGGGTTCCGTTGCGGCCGTGGGAGTATGCCGTGTGCCCACCCCCCGTGTCGCCGCCGTCAGCCGGGACCAGACCCACCGGTTCTCCAAGGTGCCGGTGGACTCGATCACGCTGGTCCCCGGGCTCGGCGTCATGGGTGACGCGCACGCCGGCACGCTGGTGCAGCACCGGTCCCGGGTCCGGCGCGACCCCAACCAGCCGAACCTGCGGCAGGTGCACCTCATCCACGCCGAGCTGTTCGACGAGGCCCGGGCACTGGGCTACGAGCTGGCGCCCGGCGACCTCGGCGAGAACGTCCTCACCGCCGGAGTCAACCTGTTGTCCCTGCCGACCAACACGCTGCTGCGCCTCGGAGACGAGGCGGTCGTGCGACTGACCGGGCTGCGCAACCCGTGCGTGCAGATCAACAACTTCCGACCCGGGCTGCTCAAGGTCGTGCTGTCCCGCGGGGACGGCACCCCCACCGACGAGCCGGCGCCCTCGAGGGCCTCGCCCGACATCACGCGGGTTCCCTACATCCGCAAGGCCGGCGTGATGGCCGTGGTCGAGGCCGGTGGTGAGGTGCGGCCGGGCGAGCCGATACGCGTGACTCTGCCGGACGGCATACCCACTCCGCTCGCGCCGGTGTGAGCCGGCCCCTCACCCGAAGAGGGTGCGACTCTCCTCGTCGAGGCCGGTCACGGTGATGTCGAGCCGTTCGGTGCGGGCGTTCCACCGGTCCTTGGTGAGGCGCAGCCGGTCGGAGACGAGCCACTCGTCGCCGCGCCGGTCACGGGTGATGCCGTCGGGCTCATAGCCCAGCTTGCGCGAAACCCCTTGGGACGCATGGTTGTCCTGAAAGACGCCGGTGGTGGCGTCGAGCGCCCGGAGGTGGTCGAACGCGAGGCTGAGTATGCCGTGCCGCAGCTCGGTGCCGAGGCCTTGTCCCGGCGTCAACGCCGAACCGCGTGGCCGCTCAGTGCTCACCCTTGATGACGAAGTAGGAGCCGCGGATCGTGCCGGCTAGCTTGGACTTCTGCCGGGCGAACTTGAAGCCGCTCAGCTCCTCCGGCACCTCCATGCCTTCGGACAGCTTGAAGCCGACGGCGCGCTTGCCGCTGTCGTCGAGCGTGTACAGGACGTTGACCGCGAGCCCGCTCTCGTAGAAGACGTGCGCCCAGCGGATGCCGTCGACGTGCAGCTCGGTGGCCTCGAGCGCCGGCGAGGAGATGACGATGTCCCGCTCCTCCTTGAGCACCTTGGCGACCCAGTCGACGATCTCCTTCGCCTCGGCGGCCGGCTCCGTCGTGAAGGTCACGTCGTACTTGTTCTTGAAGTAGCGCGCCTCGTTCGCCCGCAGGCCCGCAAGTGCGTCCGCGACGGGCGACGACTCGAGGCCGATGGTGGAGACGTCGGTGAAGTCCACGGCATACGACATCTGTCTTTGTCCTTGCGTCCGAGGGGAAGAGGCGGGGCGACACTATCCCGAGAAGGTCTGTAGCACAGTGCGCTGTCCTGATCTCGGCAGCTGGACGCGTGATCAGAGCAGTGCAGCGACCTTGGTGGCGGTCTCCTTGGCCGACCCCGGGTTCTGACCGGTCACCAGGTTGCCGTCGACGACGGCATTGGACACGAAGGGCAGCAGCGCCTTGGAGTAGTTGGCGCCGCGCTCCTGGATCTCCTCCTCGATGTTGTAGGGGACGAGCTTGTCGACGCGAGCCAGCACCTCCTCGCGCCACGAGAAGCCGGTGAGGTTGCGACCGGCCACGAGGTAGTCGCCGTTCGAGAGCTTGGTGTCACGCAGGCCGCAGTAGCCGTGGCAGACCGCGCCGACCACCCCACCCCGCTCGAAGATCTCGCGGGTGATCTGCTGCAGGCCCTCACTGCCGGGGAAGTCGAACATCACGGCGTGGCCACCGGTGAAGTAGATCGCGTCGTAGTCGGCGGCGTTGACCTCGTGCGGCGCCTTCGTGGTCTCGAGCAGGGCCATGCGTGCCGGGTCGTCGTGCCAGGCCTTGGCGGACTTGTCGTAGTTCGGGAACTTCAGTGAGCGCGGCTCGAGCGGGGAGCGGCCACCGGCCGGGCTCACGATCGTCTGCTCGAAGCCGTGCTCGTCGAAGATGTCCCAGGCATGGGTGAGCTCGGAGAGCCACAGGCCGGTGGGGTGGGATGGGTCGACCTCGTAGTGGCCGACGTTGGTGACGACGACGAGGATGCGCTTGGTCATGGGTTCTCTCCTTTGGTCGGTGGCTCAGCCGGTGGTGGGCAGGACTGCGGTGAATGCCGCCCGCACCCGCTTGTCGACGGTCCGCGGCTTGTCGTTCGACAGCTTGCCGTCGAGGTGGAGGAAGGCCAGTCCGTGCGCCAGGGCCCAGCCCGCGGTGGCGAGGTCGTCGGCATTCGCCTGTGGGAAGACCCGTGCCATGACGTCGGCGAGGTACTCGTGCAGGGCGGACGAGGCGCGGACCCGAGCATCGTCCTGGTCGTCGCACTCCCTGCCGAACATCAGCTTGAAGAGGGCTGGCCGCCGCAGGGCGAAACGGACGTAGCGGACACCGAGCTCGGTGACGTCCTTGGCGGTTGTGGGGGCAGGCCTGCCCGACGTCAGGTCGTCGAACAGGTCGCGCAGTCCTTGCACGGCGAGCGCAGACTCAAGGGCGTCCTTGTCGGCGAAGTGGCGGTAGGGCGCGGTCGGTGACACCCCGGCCCGACGGGCCAGCTCGCGCAGGGAGAGGGGCTTGTCCTCCTCGAGCAGCTCGCCCGCGGCGACGAGCAGGGCGGCACGGAGGTCACCGTGGTGGTAGGTCGAACGAGCAGCCGTGGCTGTCATGCATCAGTCCTTGCACTGTCAGGAGCACTGTCAGGAAGTAAGCCCTGCTCACATCATAGCGTCGCAGTTCCGCACCCGAGGCTGAGACCAGCGCCACATCACCGCGGGAATTCTTCGCGGATGGGTCTATGTTAGCAATGTCAACATTACCGAAGACCTGCCGGCGGCAGGCGCCGACCACGGGAGACGAAGGAGCTGGGGACATGACGAACCCACAGGACACGACGCAGGGCCAGACCGGCAACGACACCGTTGAGGTGACCCTGGGCAAGCGCACGGTGAGCGTGCCCCAGGGTGGGCTGTACGACCGCTACCGGATGCAGACCGACCTCGACGAGGTGGGACGTGACCCGCGCGTCGCAGGCGTGGGCTGGTTCCGCGACCAGCCCAAGACCGAGGTCCAGTCGAACATCGGACCCACCTTCACCCCCAACTTCTACTACGCGATGTCCAACGCCCGGCTGACGATGGTCGCTCCGACCCGCAACCTGCGCCGGCGCCTGCCGGACGAGCTCGACCCGCTCGAGATCGCACCGGGATTCGGCCTCGCCTCGGTCATCCTCTTTCGCTACGACGTCGCCGACATCGACGCCTACAACGAGGCCGCGGTGGGGATCGCGGTCCGGCCGCCACACCACGGCGGGCTCGGCCCCGTGGACCTGCTCGCCGCCCTCAAGAACAAGCACCTCGACTCCTACGTGCTCTCGCTGCCCGTGAACACGCAGATCGCCCAGGTCCGCGGCTTCGACGGCTACGGCTTCCCGAAGTGGGTGACCGACATCGACGTCGACATCACGCCGACGACCACCTACGGCCGCGTCGCGAACGACGACGGCGGGCTCGACCTCGAGCTGGCCGCACCGACCCCGGCGCAGAAGCAGCACCGCTCCGGCGACGCCGTCTCCGCACTCACCTCCTACACCCACTACGACGGCGGCTGGCACTCCACCTTCAACCAGACGAACGCCCTGGCCTCCGGGACCCGCTTCCTGCCCCGCGACGTCAAGCTCCGCCTCGGCACCGGCCGGCTCTCCGACGATGTCCGCTCGCTTCGCCCCGTGCGCAACCTCATGTTCGACGTCATGACCTCGGGCCAGCTCGCGCTGCACATGCCGCGGGTGCTGTCCCTCTGAACCTCCACCAGACCTGAGATTCGACCACCGGGAGAACTCCCCCATGACCACCGTCACCAACCACCAGCTCACTCCGAGGATCGACACCGACCGGCTGCAGCGCCTCAGCAGCCGCGTCGTCGTCGCCGACCCCACCTCCACCCAAGAGGTCACGAACGCCCTGACCGGTAAGGTGCTGGGCACCGTCCCGCGCAGCACTGCCGACGACGTCGCCGCCGCAGCGGCCCGTGCTCGGGCCGCGCAGAAGGCTTGGGCGAGAAGGCCGGTCAAGGACCGCGCAGCCATGCTGATGCGTTTCCACGACCTCGTGCTGAACCGCCAGGACGAGGCGCTCGACCTGATCCAGCTCGAGAACGGGAAGGCCCGCCGCCACGCCTTCGAGGAGATCATGGACGCCTCGCTCAACGCCCGCTACTACGCGCACACGGCGCCGGACTACCTGCGGCCGAAGCGCCGCCAGGGCGCCCAGCCGGGCCTGACCCGCGTCTGGGAGCTGCACCACCCGAAGGGGCTCGTCGGGGTGATCTCGCCGTGGAACTACCCCCTCACCCTGGGCATCAGTGACGCCCTCCCGGCGATCGTCGCGGGCAACGCCGTCCTCACCAAGCCGGACGCGCAGACCCCCTTCACCGCCCTGTGGGCCGTCGACCTGCTCGAGGAGGCCGGCATGGAGCCAGGTCTCGTGCAGGTCGTCACCGGCTCCGGCGCCGAGCTCGGCAAGCCGATCATCGACAGCTCGGACTTCCTCATGTTCACCGGCTCCACCGCGGTCGGGCGGACGGTCGCGGCCCAGGCCGGCGAGCGGCTCATCGAGAGCTCGATGGAGCTCGGCGGCAAGAACGCGCTGCTCGTGCTCGAGGACGCGGACGTCGACAAGGCCGTCTCCGGCGCGGTCCGGGCGAGCTTCTCCAACACCGGGCAGCTGTGCATCTCGATGGAGCGCATCTACGTGCCGGATGCCCTGTGGGACGAGTTCACGACGAAGTTCGCCACGGCGGCGCGGGCGATGACCCTGTCCGCCGGGGTCGACTACTCCGGCGACATGGGTTCGCTCATCTCCGCCAAGCAGCTCGCAACGGTCGAACGGCACGTCGACGACGCTCGCGCCAAGGGTGCGACGATCCTGGCCGGCGGGCGGGCCCGCCCCGAGCTCGGCCCGTTCTTCTACGAGCCGACGATCCTCACCGACGTCGACGAGACGATGGAGGTCTTCGCGCACGAGACGTTCGGGCCTGTGGTCAGCGTCTACCGCGTTGCCGACGACGAGGAGGCGATCGCGCGTGCCAACGACAGCGAGTACGGCCTGAACTTCAGCGTCTGGACCTCCGACGAGGCCCGCGGACGCGCCGTCGCGGCTCGCCTGGAGGCCGGCACCGTCAACGTCAATGACGCGTATGCCGCGGCGTGGGGTTCCATGGACGCCCCCATGGGTGGGATGAAGGCGTCGGGCCTCGGGCGGCGACACGGCGAGCACGGCATCCTGAAGTACACCGAGTCCCAGACGATCGCGGTCGAGCGCGGCATACCCGTCGGCGTCCCTGACGGGGTGAAGCCCGGCCTCTATGCCCGTCTCGCCACGATCGCCCTCAAGCGGTTGAAGAACCTGCCCGGCATCAAGTGACCACGAACCACCAGGAGAAGAAGACCATGCAGACCATCCTCGGCGCCGGCGGACCGATCGCCGACGAGCTCGCGCGCGAGCTGTTTCGCAACCACACCAAGGAGATTCGTCTCGTCAGCCGCAAGCCGGTCAAGGTCAACGACACCGACGAGCTCGTGGTGGCGGACCTCACCGATGCCGAGGCCACCAGCCGCGCCGTCGCCGGCAGCGAAATCGCTTACCTCACAGTGGGACTGCCGCTCAACTCAGAACTGTGGGAGCGGCAGTTCCCGGTGATCATGCGCAACGTCATCGACGCGTGCGCCGAGCACGGCACCAAGCTCGTCTTCTTCGACAACACCTACATGTACCCGGGTACGCCCGCCCCGCAGACCGAGCACACGGCATACCAACCGGGCGGTCGGAAGGGGCGCGTGCGCGGCCAGCTCGCCACCATGCTGCTCGACGCCATGGACGCCGGACGCATCGAGGGGCTCATCGGTCGCGCGCCGGAGTTCTACGGGCCGGGGAACGCCAAGAGCTACACGAACACGCTGGTGTTCGACCGGATCAAGGCCGGCAAGCGGCCATTCGTGCCCGTCAACGCCAAGGCGAAGCGGTCGCTGATCTGGACGCCGGACGCCAGCCGCGCGCTGGCGCTGCTCGGCAACACCCCCGACGCGTACGGGCAGACGTGGCACCTGCCGATCGACCCGAACCGCAAGACGTATGCCGAGCTCGTCGCCATCGCGAGCAAGGTCACCGGTCGCAAGATCGGCTACACCGTGCTGCCGATGTTCGTGTTCCGGATCGGGCGGCGGTTCAACCCGACCCTCGACGAGATGTTCGAGCTGTTGGTGCGCTACCGCGGCGACAACATCTTCGACAGCTCGAAGTTCGCGGCCCGTTTCCCCGACTTCCCGGTCACGACCTACCGCGAGGGCATCGAGCAGATCCTCGCCGACTGAGCCCCGGCAGAGTGGGTCCCGGCCGTGTGAGCCCGCCGATCACTCCCGTTCGTTGACGCGTGACGCGATGCTGAAGCGGTTGCGGTACTCCGACGGCGTCACTCCGGTGGCGCGCTGGAAGAGCCGCCGGAAGTTGGACACGTCGAGGTAGCCGACACTGCGCGCAACCTCGGCGACCGAATCCGTTGTCAGCTCAAGGGTTTCGCGTGCCTTGGCGATGCGCGCGGTCTGGACGTACTCGGTCGTGGTGAGTCCGGTGGCCTGCTTGAAGCGGCGCTGGAGGGTGCGCGGGTGCATCGCCGCACGGCGTGCGAGGTCCTCGACGGACAGCGGCTCGTGCAGGTTGGCGTGCAGGTGGGCCTGCACCTCGCGGATGTCGGCGTCGCCGTGCTGGAGTCGGGGTGTGAACTCCTGGTAGAGCGACTGCTGGCGTCGCGGCGGGTCGGCGAGGACGAACCGCGCGGTGTGCAGCATGACGCTCGGCCCGAGCATCCGGTCGACGAGGGTGAGGCCGAGGTCGACCCAGGCGAGGATGCCCGCGGCGGTCACGATGTCGAGGTCGTCGATGACCATGCGCGACGCGTCGACGCGCACGTCGGGGTGACGGCGGGCCAGCTCCTCGGCGAACGCCCAGTGCGTGGTCGCGTCACGGCTGTCGAGCAGGTGCGTCTCGGCGAGGACGAACACCCCCGCGCACACCGCACACAGGGTCGTGCCCTCGGACCGCAGCCCGACGAGCCAGTCGGTGAGGGCGTCGACCGACTTCATGAGCTCGGGTACGACGAGGCTGGGCGGGATGATGACGTGGCTGAGCCGGTGCTCGAGGTCGGGGTGGGTGTCGGAGGTGCACTCCATGACCGGGCCGTCGTCGGTCGCGGTGACGCTCCACGTGCTGACCCGGATCACGCTCGGCGGGTCACCCGTCTCGACGGCGTGCTCGCTGGCGACGCGGAAGATGTCGCGCAGCCCGTGGATCGCCGACACCTGGCAGTCGGCGTACTCGAGCAGGCCGACCTCGGCGACGACGCGCGCACCGGTCGCGTCGACGTGGGGGCCGGTCGCGGTGGGGGTCATCGCGGTGGGGGTCATCGCGGCCTCCTCGGGCTGGGTGGTGACGGGCGCGCCGACGCGAGCGGGCGGCATACCTCATTGTGGGTATGCCGCCCGCTCACCCGCGCAGTGAGGCTCACCCCTGCGGGTTGAGGGCCTCGCGGATGGCGTCGACGGAGAGCTTGCGCGCGACGTTGGTCGCCGGGGTGTCGCGCAGGCTGTCCAGGAGCATGAAGTCGTGGACGGTGCCGCTGATGCGGACCCCGGTGACCTCGACGCCGGCCTCACGCAGCTTGTTGGCGTAGAGCTCGCCGCCGTCGCGCAGGACGTCGGCCTCGGCGGTGATGACGAGGGCCGGCGGCAGACCCTTGAGGTCCTCGAGGGTGGCGCGCAGTGGCGAGGCGTACTTCTCCTCGCGCTTGGCCTCGTCGGTGGTGTAGGCGTCCCAGAACCACTTCATGCCGTCACGCGTGAGGTAGTAGTGCTCGGCGAACTGGTGGTAGGACTGCGTGTCGAAGTCGGGGCCGGTCACGGGGTAGAGCAGGATCTGCGCCTTGAGGTCGAGGCCGCCGCGGTCCTTGTTCATCTGCGCGAACACCGCGGACATGCACCCGCCGACGGACTCACCGGCGACGACGACTCGCGAGGTGTCGAGTCCGTGCTCAGATCCGTTCTCCTGCAACCACTTTCCGACGGCGTAGTTCTGCTCGACCTGGGTGGGGTAGCCCTTCTCGGGCGCCCAGTCGTAGACCGGGAAGACACCGGCCGCGCCCGCGCCGACGCTGAGCTCACGGAAGAGCCGGTCGTGGGTCTTGTCGTCGCCGAACACCCAGCCGGCGCCGTGGATGTAGAACACGACGGGCAGCGGGCCGGTCGCGCCCTTGGGCTTGATGATGCGGGTGCGGACGGTGCCCCACTCGCCCGCGTCGACGTCGACCCACTCCTCGTCGACCTCGGGCCGCTCGACGCCCTCGCCGCTCTGGAGGTCGCTGAGGATCTTGCGTCCCTCCTCCGGCGAGACTTCGTAGATGCGCGGGTGCGGGTCGGTGTCCTCGGCCAGCTTCTTGGCCTCGGGCTCGAGATAGGGGGTGGTCGGGGCTGGCAGGTCGGTCTTGTCGCTCATGGCGGGTTCCTTTCCTCGTATGCCGTTCGTATGCGTCATCGACGCTACGAACTTGGCGGCGGGGAGACGAGTGCCGCCTACGACACCCTTCGAGGCAATCGCGACACTCGTCTCACCGGGCCCTGAGCCGGCGCCCGCATGGTTGCGTCGCCAGTTACCAGTTGTGGGTCAAGTGGTAACCGGGCGCTCGGGTGCGCCGAGGATGGTTGGCGTTTCCTGCGGGTCATCGGGGCATGCGACCACCGTGTATCCATCGCTCTCAGGAGCGAAGGTCGTAGACCACACGCTGAGCCCGACAGTGCGCAGCTGCGCCACGAGGTCGTCGTAGCGGTAGGGCCAGATGGACAAGCGCTCGGAGGCGGCACGCACCGCCCCGTCCTCTCCGAGCGGGGCAACCACGATCTCGAGGAAGTGCTCCTCCTCCCAGCGCTGCGCGATCTGCCAGTAGTAGCTGACGACCGCGTCGCGACCGTTGCGCCGGACGAGCCGGTCGCAGACGTCCACCCGCGACCCGGCGGAGCGCACGCGCTCCCAGTTGCGCGAGGTGAGCACGAGCCGTCCGTCCGGTTTCAGCAGCCGCGCCATCGCGTCCAGCGCGGCCAGTCGCCCGGACTCGCCCTCTGCGTGCCCGAGCGAGTTGCCGACACAGAACACCAGGTCGAACGTGGAGTCCTCCAGGTGGTCGGGCAGCTCGGCCCAGGCCGCGTGGAGCGTAGGCAGGTCCACTCCGTGTGTGTTCGCGAGCTCGTCGGTTCGCCGGACCATGCCCTCGCTGGCATCCGCGGCGACCACGTCGAGGCCGAGGCTCGCGAGACCGACGGCGAGCTGGCCGGTTCCGCACGCGCTGTCGAGGACGCGCGCCTTGGGCGGCAGGGGGTCCACGACATCGCTGTAGTAGGCGGCGGCTGCCTGAGCCGGGGTCAGCTTGTCGTCCCCGATCAGCCACTCGTACACGTCGGACAGCGCGCCGTACCCTGCCACCGCGATCACCTCCGCCGCCTCCACAACGCCTGGCAAGACAGTGCCCGCCAGTCGTCCGTGACTCGTCCCTGTGCCGGCCAGATTGAGCCGACACTGATCAGGACACAACCACGCCGGCTGGCTCAGACTCCACGGGATATCCAGGCACCGGCTTCAAAGCGCGTTCGACTTCTCCGTTGGTCAGCAGCCTCAGCTGGCAACGGCCTCGATGACGATGTGAGCCACGAGCTGCGCATATCGAGTGTCGCGGTCGAGGTCAGGGTCGAGGATCCCCACGGTCATTCCGGCGGCTCCGGGCCACAGTTGGCGCAGCAGAGCACTCAGCACCTGAGGGGATACGCCGCCGGGGTCTGGACTGTCGACAGCGGGAAGGAAGCTGGGGTCAAGGACATCGACATCGACGTGGACCCAGTAGCCGTCGAGGTCGCCATCCGCGGTCAGGCTCTGCACTGCCGACTTGACGGCATCGGCGCTGTGGTTCCACTCGCTGGCAGTCACCACGGCTCGAAGGCGGCTGCGGCATTCGTCGAGATGCTCGTCCTCCAGCCGGCACCCGATGTGAATGGCATCCCTCGGGTCGACGTAGGGCGCCAAGCCGTCGATGTTGCTGAGCTGCGGATAGTGCAGGCCGCACGCGGCCGCCAGGTCCTCGCCGGCGAGGTTCGCAACGTTGGTCGAGTTGCCCGGGTGGAGGAGGTCCGTGTGTCCGTCGATGTGGATCAGCCCGTAGCGGCCCCGACGCCGCAGGTTGAGCGCGACACCCAGCAGCGTCGAGCAGTCTCCGCCCAGCACGAGTGGCCGGTCACCCCCCGTCATCGCATGGCCCAGGCGCTCGGCGAGCCGGGTCGCATGGTCGATGATCGCTGTCTGATTGCGGACGGTGCCGGATTGATGCTCGGGGACGTAACGCCCTGCCAGGACGACCCCACCCTCGCGCCAGCCGGTCGTGAGCAGATGCTCGTGCAAACCCACGGCGCGAAGGGCCGCCGGGGCCTTGTCTGCACCCGGCACGCTGCCGGCAACAGGCGGCTTGAGGCCCAGGTTGGTCGGCACGTCCACGACGACATCCATGTAGTCCATGATCACCGACCCGCGTGACAACTCGCCGAAGACGCCGAGGCCTCGTTGAGCTGCACTTCAGATTGGTGGGTCGAGTCACGAGCGCGCGGCGTTCGCGACCTCCCAGCTGCGGAGAGATGCGATGGCTGGGCCGGGACCGGTTGTCAGTACCAACGACTACCGTCTGTCATAGTTGACAACCACGATCTGGAGGTGCGCACATGGGATCTTCCACCACTGTGTCCATGACGCCGTCCGAGCTCACTGATGAGCTCCGCCGACTCGAGACGGAACTCGGTATGACCGTGGAAATTGCCGAGCACCTCGCTGCTGCGGACGCCCTCGACGCAGACCTGTACCAGGTGCTTCGACGTATTCGAGACCTCAGGTGGCTCCAGACCGCGTGAGCACGCTTGAGGATGAGTCCGACGCGTTCGCGCGCCGAATATCCGATGCTGTGTCGGCCTTCATCGGTGACACCGTGCCGTTCAAGGCCACGAGCAGTGGTTCACGCTTTGTGGTGTCGGACGACACCGACGGCATTGTGATCCCGGTTGGCGACGTGGGGACTCTGGCGCTCGAGGTGAACTACCGCTGTGAGCTCGACGGTGCCGGTCTGTACCTAAAGGTGTTGAGTTCCAAGGTCGCGGTCTATGCCGGCAGTCGCCCGAAAGGGGACCCACTCTTTAGGTACGAGTATGTGTACGACCAGGGCGGAGGCCTGCCTGCCGGGCACCTGCATGTCCACGCTCATCGGGATCAGTTCACACGGGTCATGACCTTGGCCGGGGTCTCGGGCGCTGCTCGGCGTAAACCGGCTCCAGACGCGGAACTCGAGGCGGCGCGAATGTCACGGATTCACTTCCCCACAGGCGGACACCGGTTCCGGCCCACCCTCGAGGACGTGCTTCAGATGATTCAAGAGGAGTTCGGAGCCAAGTCAGGCCCGAACTGGCCTGAAGTCCTACGTGCCAACCGCGTTCAATGGCGCCGCCACCAGACGGGTGCTGCCGTTCGCGACTGCCCGAGCGAGGCGGTGCGCGTGCTCGAGGAACTCGGCTACGTTGTCAGTCCACCCGCGGGGGGTCCAGCGCCGGACCGCGAGGACCGTCTCGCAGCATTCTGAACAGCACACGACAAGCTTCTCCATCAGAAGCCGTCGCGGGCCATGTTGGCGAACCGGCTGTAGTGGCCCTGGAAGGCGAGCACCAAGTCCTTGGTCGGACCGTTACGGTGCTTGGCCACGATCACGTCAGCCTCACCCTCGCGACCACTCTCAGGTGACTTGTCGCGGTGAAGGAGGATGACCATATCCGCATCTTGTTCGATCGACCCGCTCTCGCGAAGATCGGACATCTGGGGGCGCTTGTCAGTGCGCTGCTCGGGGCCACGGTTCAGCTGGCTGATCGCGATGACCGGCACCTCGAGCTCCTTGGCTAGCAGCTTGAGCGCACGCGAGAACTCCGACACCTCCTGCTGGCGCGACTCGACCTTCTTGCCGGAGGACATGAGCTGGAGGTAGTCGATGACGACGAGCTTGAGGTTGTGCTGCTGCTTGAGCCGGCGGCACTTGGCGCGGATCTCCATCAGCGACATGTTCGGCGAATCGTCAATGAACAGAGGCGAGTCCGAGATCTGGCCCATGATGCGCGCCAGCTTCTGCCAACCCTGGTCACCGATCGTGCCCTTGCGCAGGTCCTGCAGCTGGATCTGCGCTTCGGCGGACAGGCAGCGCATGGTGATCTCGGAGCGGCTCATCTCGAGCGAGAAGATCGCGGTCGCCTGCTTGTGCTTGATCGCGGCCGCCCGCGCGATGTCGAGCCCCATGGTCGAGTTGTGGGTCGGCACGCGGCCCTCACCGGCGAGGTAGAGGTGCTCGTCGTTGTCGACCTGAACGCACCGCACCGGCACCGATGCGACGGGCCGGATGTGATGGAACGACCGGTCGTCGTGCGCCACCTTGGGCCGCTCCCCGGACGCCACCAGGTCGGCGGTCGTGACCACCGCGCCACCGAGGACCGCCCACTGGTGCTCGGCGTCGGCGACGATCACCGAGCCGTCGGAGAACTCGACCTCGAAGCACGGCCGCCCCTCCATCACGTCCGTCGCGGCCGTGACCATCGTCGGCCGACCGGACGCGTCGAGCAGCAGGTCGCCGACGGCCACCTCGCCCATCGTCGTCCACCCAGTCGGTGTCGGCAGCGGGGTGTCGAGCGCGAGCGCCTTGCCGACGGCGGGCCTGGCCGCGAGGACGATCATCTGACCGGGGTGCAGGCCGTGGGTGAGCTCGTCGAGCTCGATGAACCCGGTCGGCACCCCCAGCATCTCGCCCGGGTCACGCCCGGCCGCGACCTCGATCTCGTTGAGCGTCTCCTCGAGCACGTCGCCGAGCACGACGTAGTCCTCGCCGCCGCGCTTGTCGGCCACGGCATACACCTCGGCCTGGGCGGCGTTGACGATGTCCTCGACGTCGCCGTTGCCCTGCTGGTAGCCGAGCTGCACGATCCGCGTGCCCGCCTCGACCAGCCGCCGCAGCACCCCGCGCTCGCGCACGATCTCGGCGTAGTAGCCGGCGTTGGCCGCGGTCGGCACCGCCTGGATCAGCTGGTGCAGGTAGGCCTGCCCACCGACCCGCTGCAGGTCGCCGCGCTTGGCGAGCTCGTCGGCGACGGTGATCGCGTCGGCCGGCTCGCCGCGGGAGTAGAGGTCGAGGATCGCGTCATAGATCAGCTCATGCGCCGGCCGGTAGAAGTCGGCGCCCTTGAGCCCCTCGACGACGTCGGCGATCGCGTCCTTGGACAGCAACATGCCGCCGATGACCGACTGCTCGGCGTGGACGTCCTGGGGCGGGACGCGCTCGTCACCCGGAGGCCCGTCACCGGCCGAGCCGAAAGCGCTCGTGCTCAGCTCCGCGAGTGACACCGGCCCTTGACTCCCTGCTCGATCCGCACAAACTGCATCCGTGTAGTTCCCAGTGAACAACACCCCACCGACACGCCTGCGACGAACCCTGGCGCCCCGGCGGATCGTGGCCCGTCCCACGTGGTCGGCCCACGCTAGGACCGGCCCCCGGCACCCCTCAAACCGACGGTGTGGACGAGCTGGGGACAACCTGTGCGCAACGCCCGAACCCCTTGTGCACAGCCCGGGGATAACTCTGTGGATTTCGTGGCCGCCCCTGCGCCAAACCCGCCCTGACCTGCGCCGACGCGGTCCACCGGGTGTGGACCGCAGAAACTTCCGGGCGTGTCTTCACCGGGCTCGCAGATGTCCGCGAGGTGACCACGAGGAGACGCGGGTATGCCGCGTGGTCACCACGCGGCATACCTCGCCGATGTGTGGGTATGGCACCCGCGCAAGTCCCACGAACAACGCGACCGGGAGGACATCCATGCCCACGGCCAAGCGAGCCACGAAGAAGACCGCCGCCAAGAGCGCCGCCAAGACCGCCACCGCGAAGAAGGCGACCGCCACGGCAGCCACGAGCACGTCGGCCAGCGCCAACGCACCCGCCATCGAGCCCGCGACCCCTCCGGCCACACCGCCGCAGAGCACCCCCGACACCCTCGGCGCGGGCGGCGAGCTGCACCAGGGCGTGCAGGACGGCGACCGGATGACGACCGCCCAGGGCATCCCGGTCTCCGACAACGAGAACAGCCTGCGCGCCGGCGACCGCGGTCCCACGCTGCTCGAGGACTTCGCGATGCGCGAGAAGATCTTCGCCTTCGACCACGAACGCATCCCCGAGCGGGTCGTCCACGCCCGCGGCTACGGCGCACACGGCACCTTCGAGTGCACCCAGGACCTGTCCGACGTCACCGCCGCCCACGTCCTCGGCGCGAAGGGCCGCCGCACCGAGGCGTTCGTGCGGTTCTCCACCGTCGCCGGGTCCAAGGGCAGCTTCGACCTGGCGCGCGACGTGCGCGGGTTCGCCGTCAAGCTCTACACCGCCGAGGGCAACTGGGACATCGTCGGCAACAACATCCCGGTCTTCTTCATCCAGGACGCCATCAAGTTCCCCGACCTCGTGCACGCCGTGAAGGAGGAGCCGGACCGCGCCTTCCCGCAGGCCCAGAGCGCGCACGACAACTTCTGGGACTTCGTCGCCCACATGCCCGAGTCGACCCACATGACGCTGTGGCAGATGTCCGACCGGGCGATCCCGCGCTCGTTCCGGTTCATGGACGGGTTCGGGGTGCACACCTTCCGGTTCGTCAACGAGGCCGGCGAGTCGACGTTCGTGAAGTTCCACTGGCGCCCGCTGCTCGGCAAGCAGTCGGTCGTGTGGAACGAGGCCGTCAAGATCAACGGCGCCGACCCCGACTTCCACCGCCGCGACCTGTGGAACGCCATCAACTCCGGCGACCTGCCGCAGTGGGACCTCGCCGTGCAGCTCATCGACGAGAAGACCGCTGACGCGCTGCCGTTCGACATCCTCGACCCGACCAAGATCATCCCCGAGGAGGACGTGCCACTGCAGGTGGTCGGCCGCCTCACCCTCGACCGGGTCGTCGACAACGACTTCGCCGAGACCGAGCAGGTCGCGTTCTGCACCGCCAACGTCGTGCCCGGGGTCGACTTCACCAACGACCCGCTGCTGCAGGGCCGCAACTTCTCCTACCTCGACACCCAGCTGTCGCGGCTCGGCTCGCCCAACTTCACCAAGCTGCCGGTCAACGCACCCCGCTGCCCGGTCGCGCACTTCCAGCGCGACGCCAAGATGCAGACCGACATCCCGTCCGGCCCGACCAACTACGAGCCCAACGGCCACACCGGCTCCGACCGCGGCCCGCGCGCCCAGGACGCGTCGTTCCTGTCGTTCCCGCAGGAAGTGCAGGGTGAGAAGCGGCGCATCCGGGCCGAGTCGTTCGCCGACCACTACAGCCAGGCGCGGGTCTTCTGGGAGAGCCAGACGCCGGTCGAGCAGGAGCACATCGTCGACGCCTACGTCTTCGAGCTCAGCAAGTGCGTCGACCCGACGATCCGCCGCGACGTCGTCGCCAACCTGCGCAACGTCCACGAGGACCTCGCCACCCAGGTCGCCGACGGCCTGGGGCTCGAGCTGCCCCCGGCGAGCAAGCCGTTCGTGCCGGTGCGCACCGACCTGCCGCCGTCGCCGGCCCTGAGCATGCTGGCCTCACCCCCGGACACCTTCGAGGGGCGCCGGCTCGGGCTGCTCGTCACCGACGGCACCGACGCAGCAGTCGTCAAGGCCGTCCAGAAGGCGTTCGAGGCGGCCAAGGCGACCGTCACGATCGTCGCACCCAAGGTCGGCGGCGTGACCCTCAGCGACGGGAAGAAGCTGCCCGCCGACGAGCTGCTCAAAGGCGCCCCGTCAGTGCTCTTCGACGCGGTCGCGGTCGTGCCGTCGGCCGACGGCGCGGTCGAGCTGGCCAAGGACCCCGCGGCCAAGGACTTCGTCAACGACGCGTTCAACCACTACAAGTACATCGGCGTCGGCGCCGACGCGCTCCCCTTCTTCGAGGAGGCGGGCGTGCCCGTCGAGGGCGACCCGGCGAGCCCGGAGCTCACCGCCAAGTCCGCCAAGGACTTCGTGAAAGCCGCCTCGGCACTGCGTTACTGGGACCGCCCCGTGGCCGGCTGACGGCACCCCACTGCGGTCACCACCGGTGACCCGGCCACGTGGGCAAGGCGGGGTATGCCGCGAGGTCAGCTCGCGGCATACCTCGCCTGGGCGCGGGCGCGGGCCTTGGCGGCCTCGACCTCCCGGTCCTTCGGCGGGGCGCTCGTGGTGAGGTGGTCGAGCAGGTGCTGCGTGGCGTGCGCGACGGCGGCGACCGCCTCGTCGAACGCCTCCTGGTTGGCCTGGCTCGGCTTGGTCGAACCGCTCACCTTGCGCACGTACTGCAACGCGGCCGCCCGCACCTCCTCGGAGGTGGCGGGCGGGGCGAAGTTGTGGAGCTGACGGATGTTCCGGCACATGCCTTCAGGGTAGGCGAGGCGTGGTCACCGGACGTAGGGGTTGCCCTTGGCGTTCCAGCCGAGCGTGCCGATCCAGGTGGTGCGCACCGCGTTCGTGGACCGTGACGCGGGCACCCCGCCCTTCCACACGTGGAACGCGATCCGGAAGGTGCCACGGTCGTTGACCACCTCGGCTCCACCGGGACCACAGAACCCCGAGTTGCTGGGGGTGAGCAGCGCGGAGGCGTAGTTCCACTTGCCGCTGCGGATGCTGGTCGACCGGTAGGCGAAGGTCGAGTACTCGCAGTCGCGGTAGCCGCCGCGGGAGGTGAACAGCCACAGCGTGTTTCCGCGACGGATCACCTGGGGCGCCTCGATCACCGCGCGCGAGCTGCCGCGGAAGTCGTGGTGCGCCGCGTCGGTCAGCAGGAACGACGCCCCCGCGTCACGCGTGCCGGTGGCGTTCATCGGGTTGGCGCGGATCTCGAAGCGTCGCGTGTCGTAGTTGCCGACCTTGTAGATCATGTACCGCTTGCCGTCCCGGTCCTGGAACATCGACGGGTCGATGGCCTCGTTCATGCCCTTGCGCGGGCACAGGAAGGGCGCACTCTGGCTGGTCGGCACGAAGTCGTTGACCCGCTTGGTCGAGGTGGCGACGCCGATGCAGTTCTTGCCCTTGGTCGGGCTGCCGCGGCGGCCGTCGCGGCCGACGAAGTACATGACGTAGAGCGGGCTCTGTCCCTTGCGGTTCACCTGGAAGACGCTCGGCGCCCACAGGCCCCGGTCGCCGGTCCTGACGACCCAGCCGGGGGCCTTCGGCATCGCCGGCCCGTTCTTGGCGAACGTGCCCGCCTTACCGCTGCTCGACGTGGCGGCCCGGAACCCGGTGCCCGTCGCGTAGAGGTGGAAGCTGCGGTTGCCCTTGCCGTCGGTGAGGATCGAGAACCCCGGGTCGGCGAAGTAGAGCCCGGTCGCCCGCACGCTCGACGGGTGCTTGGCCGCCGCCTGCGAGCCGCCCGCCCCGACCGACAGCCCCGCGGCCGTGGTGGCGAGCGCCAGGCCGAGACCGACTGCCCTGGTGCGCTTCGTGATGGTCATGGTCGTCCCCCTTCAAGGAACCGTTGTCCTGCACCGAAAGTAGGCAGCGCCGCCCGGTCCGTCGATGGGGAGGAGTCCCCGGTGCGCTCACCCCACCGGGCTGTCAGACCTCGGTGGTGTGCTGCACGGGTGTTGCTGCATGCCGACGCCGATGCCTTCTTCGCCTCCGTCGAGGCGCGTGACGACCCGAGCCTGCGCGGGCGCGCGTTCGTCGTGGGTGATCCGGTGGTCGCGTGCGCGTCCTACCCCGCGCGGGCGCTCGGCATCCACGCCGGTATGCCGGTCGGCCGGGTCCGCGCCCGCTGGCCGGACGTGCGCGTGGTCGGGTTGCGCGACGGGGTGCACGAGGCCGCGAGCGACGCGCTGTTCGGGTTGTTCCGCGAGCTGACTCCGCTCGTCGAGCCCGGGTCGATGGAGGAGGCGTTCCTCGACGTGTCAGCCGTCGCCTGGGACGCGGCGACCGCCGCTGGGGTGGCGGCGAGGCTGCGCGCACGGTGCCGCACCGAGGTCGGGCTGCCGGTCAGCGTCGGCGTGGGGCGCACCAAGCTGATGGCCAAGCTCGCCAGCCGCCGCGCCAAGCCCGACGGGCTGCACGTCATCGCCCCCGCCGACGAGCGCGGCGTGCGGGATGCGTTGCGGCTGGAGGAGATCTGGGGCGTCGGCCCACGCACGCAGGCACGGCTGCGCGAGGCCGGGCTGCGCGACCTGACCGCCGTCCGGTCGGTGTCGCGGGAGGGGCTCGAGGACATCCTCGGCCGCACCATGGGCCGGCTCCTGCACGACATCGCCCACGGACAGGAGAGCAGCACCGTCGTGCTGCCCAAGCCACGGCTGTCGGTCAACCGCACCCGCACCATCTCCCCACCCAGCCGCTCCCGCAGCCGGGTCGAGGCCGTGCTCGCCGACTGCATCGACCGCGCCTGCGGCGTCCTGGCCGACGACCCGCGCGTCCCCACCCGGGTCGACTTGGTGCTGCGGTACGACGACGGCGTCGAGCTGCTGGTCCACCGGCCGCTCGACCTGCCCGGCCCGGCCCCGACGCCGGCCACGATCACCGGTGAGGTGGCCCCGATGCTGGCGGCCACGGCATACGAGGAGGACGGGCGCGGGGTCGCCCTGGTGGGCGTCACGGCCCACCTGCCCCGCGCGCAGGAATGACTTTCGCCGGCCATGTCGAAAACTCGGTTGCCGCTTCGTCGCCTGGGTGGACAGACTCGCTGGCATGTCGCAGCGATGAGTTCCGAGACCGACACCGGTCTGACCGTTCGAACCCGCCGACCTCCCTAAGGACCCACCACCATGTCATCCCAGACCGAAAGCCCACGCGTGCCCGACGGCGCGGGAGTCAACACCACGCTGGTGCTGCGCATCCTCGTGCTGTCGACCTTCGTCGTGATCCTCAACGAGACGATCATGGTCAACGCGATCCCCCGCCTCATGCGCGACTTCGCCGTCCCGGCGACGAGCGCGCAGTGGCTGTCGACCGCGTTCATGCTGACCATGGCCGTCGTCATCCCCGCGACCGGCTGGTTCCTCCAGCGGGTGCCCACCCGCACGGCCTACGGCCTGGCGATGGGGCTGTTCCTCACCGGCACCGCGCTCGCCACGGTGGCCCCGACCTTCTCGGTGCTGCTCGGCGCGCGCGTGATCCAGGCCAGCGGCACCGCCGTCATGATGCCGCTGCTCATGACGACCCTCATGACGCTGGTCGCGCCGCAGGACCGCGGCAAGGTCATGGGCAACGTCATGCTCGCCATGTCCGTGGCGCCCGCGCTCGGGCCCGCCGTCTCCGGCCTGCTGCTCCAGCTCGGGTCGTGGCGGCTCATCTTCGCCGTCGTGCTGCCGATCGCCGCGGTGACCACGGTGCTCGGGCTGCGTGAGCTCGTCGACATCGGCGAGCCCACGGCCTCGCGCATCGACGGCTCCAGCGTGGTGCTGTCGGCGGTGGGGTTCGGCGCGCTCGTCTACGGGCTGTCCGGTCTCGGTGAGGGGTCGCGCGCGACGCACGCCGTGCCGCCGGCCGTCGTCACCGCCGTCGGTGTCGTGTCGCTGGTCGCGTTCGTGCTGCGCCAGCTGTCGCTGCAGCGCTCGGGCCAGCCGCTGCTCGACCTGCGGACGCTGACGTTCCGGCCGTTCACGGTGGCGCTGACGCTGATGTGCACCGCGTTCATGGCGATGATGGGCGCGATGATCCTGCTGCCGCTCTACCTGCAGGACGTGCTGGGGCTGTCGACGCTGATGACCGGGCTGCTGCTCATGCCCGGTGGCCTGGCGATGGGTGTCCTCGGGCCGGTCGTCGGCCGGGCGTACGACCGGTTCGGTGCGCCGCGGCTGGTCGTGCCCGGGGCGGTGCTCATGCTCCTCACCCTGGGGCTGCTGACCCGGGTCACGCCCACGACGTCGCCGTGGCTGGTGCTCGCCGACCACGTGGTGCTCATGGTGGCGCTGGCGCTGATCTTCACGCCGGTCTTCACCTCCGGCCTGTCGGTCCTGCCGCCGCACCTCTACGCCCACGGCTCGGCGATCCTCGGCTCGCTGCAGCAGGTCGCTGCCGCCGCGGGCACCGCGGTCGTCGTCAGCGTCATGGCCGGCCGGGCCGCCAGCTCGGCTGCCGGTGGGGCGGCTCCGCTGGTCGCGATGAGCGACGGCATCCGGTGGGGCTTCGGCGTCGGCGCCGTGCTGGCCGTGGTCACCGTGGCCATCGCCTGGGCCGTCCGGACACCCAAGGTCGACCCGGCGGGCGCCCACGGTGCGCCCGCCACCGAGCCGGGCGAGGCCCTCGAGCCGGCGCTCGACTGACCTGCCGCGTCGTCCGGCCCTACACCCGCGCTGATCTCGACCACCCGCGCTGACATGGCAGCGCGGACGGGCGAGGTGAGCGCGGGTGTTGCATGTGCGGGGTGGGTCGCGGGTGGGTCGCGGGTGGTCCATGCTGGCTGCCGTGACCCACCCGCTCGTCGCGACCATCCGGTCGACGCTCGCCGAGCACGGCGACCCCGAGCGCGCGGCGCAGCAGCAGGCCTACATGAAGTCGGCCATGCCCTACCGCGGCATCACCTCCCCCGAGCTCAAGGCGCTGCTGCGCCCCGTGCTCACCGACCCGGCGCTGCGCATCGCCGACCGCGACGAGTGGGAGGGTGCGGTGCGTGACCTCTGGGACGCGGCCGCCTTCCGCGAGGACAGGTATGCCGCGACGGCGCTGACCGGGCACCGCGCCTATCGCTCGTGGCAGGACCCCGACCTGCTCCCGCTCTATCAACACCTGGTGGTGACCGGGGCCTGGTGGGACCACGTGGACGAGGTTGCGGGCAACCGGGTGGGCCCGATCCTGTTGGCGCACAAGGAAACCGTCGAGCCGGTCATCCGCAACTGGGCCACCGACGGCGACCTGTGGCTGCGCCGCACGGCCGTCCTCAGCCAGCTCACCTTCAAGGCGAACACCGACACCGACCTGCTGCGCGAGGTGATCGAGGCCAACCTCGACGACACGAGCTTCTGGCTGCGCAAGGCGATCGGGTGGTCCCTGCGGCAGCACGCCCGCACCGACCCTGACTGGGTGCGCGAGTTCGTCACCGAGCACGAGGGCCGGCTCAGTGGGCTCAGTCGACGCGAGGCCCTGAAACACCTCTGACCACAGCCATCGCCACCGCCAGCGCCAGCGTCGACGATGCCGCTGCGACGAGGAAGGTCGCGGCCAGGTGCCCGGCGTCCGACAGCGACCCGGCCACGGCCGCACCGACCGACGAACCCACGAGGAACGCCGAGATCAGCCACGCGAACGCCTCCGACGTGGTGCCCACCGGGGCGAGCCGGTCGACGAGCTGGAAGACGCACGTCAGCACCGGCGGCAGACCGACCCCGCTGGCGATGGTGAGCACCGCCATGAGCCACGGGTTCGCGGGGGTCAGCGACAACGCGGCATACGTCACCACCAGCACGGCCAACCCGAGCGGCAGGTCACGTCGCGGGTCACGGTGCGGGGCGCGCGGGCTGTAGGTGACCCCGCCAACGAGGGCGCCGAAGGCGTTCGCGGCGACCAGCCAGGGCGCGAGCCCGCGACCGCCGTTCGCCTCGGCCCACGCGACGAGCGCGACCGCCGGGACGCCGATCGTCAACCCCACCAACAGGATCGAGGCGTAGAGCACGACGAGCGGGCGCGAGCGCAAGGGCCCCAGCCAGTGCCGGTCCTCGTGGACCGCCGGGCGCCAGGTCGTCGACGCGCGTGAGCTCGTGAACCACCACGCGCCGGCCAGACCGACGACACCCGCCGCGACCAGTCCGCCACCGGCACCGGTCAGCTGCGCGGCGAGGACGACGAGCGGGCCGAGGACGAAGATGAGCTCCTGGGCTGCCGCGTCGAGGGCGAACGCCGCGGGCACCTGGCGCGGCAGCAGCACCGACGGCCACAGCGTGCGCAGGGCCGGCTCGAGCGGAGGGGTCGCGAGGCCGGCGACCAGGGCGACGGGGAGTGCGGCCGCCGTCGGCGCCCACGGCAGGACCGCGAGCGAAACGGAGGACACCAGCGCGCCGGCGACGAGCGGCGCGCGTTGCCCGCGCAGGTCCATCGCGCGCGAGAGCGCCGGCCCCCCCGAGGCAACACCCCAGGGAGTAGGCCGCGGTGAGCAGTCCCGCACGGCCGAACCCCTCGCCGCTGTCGCGGGCGAAGAGAACGAGTGCCAGCGGCACCATGCCGTTCGGCAGGCGACCGACGAGGGCGGAGAGGAGCAGGCGTGCCACCTGCGGTCGGCGCAGCAGGGCACCAGGGCTGACCGGAGCCGGACCGGCGGACTCTGCGGCGGGCTCAGTCACCGAACGGCCAGCCCACGCGCATCCCGGATGCTGCGCCCGGCTCGATGTAGTGCTCGGTGCCGAACATCATCGCGAAGACGTCCTCGGGCACGCCGAGCATGCCCTCGATGTCGGTGGCCTGGCTGCGGTGGGCCTCCAGCGCGGCGCGGCGCTGGGCGAGGTAACCGCTGACGTCGACCTGCCAGGTGATCTCGGACTCCGGTGTGCCCAAAGGGTTTCCGTCGTCCATCGGCTGGTCCGGGTCGAATGCCTCATTGGCCTGACCCGCGGCCACGGCAGCCTGGTAGGCGCGGCGGACCGCATCGCGGTTCATCGTCGACTCGAGCAGGCGCGGGCGCCGCCGCGCGAGCTCGGCCGCGCGGTGGACGACCGGGTGCACCTTGACGTGGTCCGGGTGGCCGTAGCCGCCGTGCCAGTCGTAGCCGACGAGGACGTCGGCGTCCTCCTCGTCGAGGATGTCCGCGAGGCGGCGGGCGGCCTCGTCGACGTCGGCGCCGTGGAACGCGCCGTCCGCGGTGTTCTGCTCCCAGCCGCTCATGCCCGAGTCGGCGTAGCCCAGCCACGCGATCCGCTGGACCCCCAGCGCATCCGCGGACGCCTGCGCCTCGCGGCGGCGCCAGTGCACGAGCGTCTCGCCGTCGGGCAGTCCCGCGGCGGGCAGCTCGCCGTGGTCACCGTTCGTCGCGAAGACGGTCACGACCCGGTGGCCCTCGGCCACGGCGCGGGCCATGGCACCGGCGGTCTGCGACGCCTCGTCATCGGGGTGGGCATGCAGGAACACGATGGTCGTCACGAGCCGCCATCATGCCAACCGCCCGCGACCAGCGACGACTCACGCCGGCACGCACGCGGGCCGGACGATCCCAGCCGGGAGCCCACCTCGGCGGGCTGCGGCCCCACGTCGGCGAACGGGACGCCCGGACTACGGTGACGTGGTGGTCACGGGAGCGGAGCCGTCGCAGGCGCGGGCGATCCTGCGGCTGGCCGTGCCGGCCTTCCTGGCGCTCGTCGCCGAGCCGCTGTTCCTGCTGGCCGACACCGCGATAGTCGGGCACCTCGGCACGGCACAGCTCGCCGGGCTCGGAGTCGCCAGTGCCACCTTGATCACGGCCGCCAACATCTTCGTCTTCCTCGCCTACGGCACCACCTCGATCGTCGCCCGTCAGGTCGGGGCAGGCAGCGAGCGGGGCGCACTCGAGGCGGGCATCGACGGCACCTGGCTCGCGATCGGGCTGGGCGCCGCCACCGCGGTCGTCGTCGCCGTGGCCGCCGAACCCCTGTGCCGGGTCTTCGGCGCCTCCGACGCCGCCATCGGGTATGCCGTGACGTACCTGCGGATCTCCGCGCTCGGCATACCCGCCATGCTCGTCGCGCTGGCCGCGAACGGTGTCCTGCGCGGGCTCCAGGACACGCGCACGCCGTTGGTCGCGTCGATCGCCGGGTTCGGCTCCAACGTCGTCCTCAACCTGGTCTTCGTCTACGGATTCGGTTGGGGCATAGCGGGATCCGCGTGGGGCACGGTCATCGCCCAGACCGGTATGGCGACCGGTCTCGTCGTCGTCCTCGTCGCGCATGCCCGCCGCGCACACGCCTCGCTCCACCCGCATCCGGGACGTGTCCTCGCGGCCGGGCTCACCGGCATACCCCTGCTCGTGCGCACCCTCGCGCTGCGCGCGATCCTGCTCGTGACGACGTGGGTCGCCGCCGGTCTCGGTGACGTGCCGCTCGCCGCGCACCAGGTCGCGATGACGGTGTGGAGCTTCCTCGCCTTCGCACTCGACGCCCTCGCCATCGCCGCGCAGGCGTTGACCGGCAAGGCGCTCGGGGCCGGTGACGTGGCCGGAGCGCGGGCGGCGACGGGTCTCATGATGCGCTGGGGCGTGTGGGGTGGGGCGGCCCTGGGCGGGCTGGTGCTGCTGGCGCACACGCTCCTGCCGGGGCTGTTCACCGGCGACGAGGCGGTGCGGTCGGCCCTCGCCGCGGCCCTGGTCGTCGTCGCGATCGGGCAGCCGCTCGCCGGGTACGTCTTCGTGGTCGACGGCGTCCTCATCGGTGCCGGCGACGGCGCCTGGCTGGCCAAGGCGATGGCCGCGACCCTGGTGCTCTACCTGCCGCTGGTGCTCGCCGTCCACGCTGCCGGCGACCGGCTGCTGGCGCGCGGTGCGCCCGCCGCGCTGGCGGTGCTGTGGCTGGTGTTCACGGCGTTCATGGCGATCCGGGCGCTCTTCTTCTGGCGCCGCATCCGTGGCGACCGGTGGGCCGTCGTCGGCGCCACCCGCTGACCGGCCCCTCCCCCCGGTGTGCAGCAACCTTGGTAAGCAGAGGTTCCTGCAGTCAGCGTCGGCCCGACACCCGGGTGGCCGCCGCACGCCTCGGGTCACCGGCCGCCGCCAGCGAGCCGTCGCCGCCCACCCACGCAGCCCCCACCCCGCCGAAGAACATCGACAACGGGCCGTGGGAGTAGGTCGGCAGCCCGAGCTCGGCAGCGGCCGCCACGATCGCCTCGTCGTCCTCGTGGTCGACCCGCACCGAGTCCCCGTCGAGGATCCGCACGTGCGCCCGGGGGGCATCGATCGCCGCACCGACCTCCATGCCCAGCAACGCATGTCGCCCGAGCACCTGCATGAGCGCGGTGGTGATCCGGTCCGCACCCGGACTGCCCACCGCGAGCGCCGAGCCGTCGTCGCGCCGCCCCACCGACGGCGCCATGTTCGACGCGAGCCTCGTCCCGGGGACGAGCGCGTGCAGGCCCAGCCGGTTCAGCTCGGGTTCGCCGAGGCAGTTGTTGAGCATCATCCCGGTGCCGGGCACGGTCGCCCCGGAGCCGTACCCGCTCGAGGCCGTGACCGCACACACCGTCCCGTCGGAGTCGGCCGCCGACACGTGCGCCGTCGACGACGACGTGGGCAGCCCGACCAGGCCGTGCCGCTCGACCTGCTCCAGCAGCGCGTAGCCGTCCTCCTCGAGATCCATCGACAGGTCGTGCACCCGCGCCCGGTAGGTCAGGACCCGCCGCTGCACGTCGATGACCCGCTCCCAGTCCCAGTCACCGCCGTCACGCCCGTGCTTTCCGGCGAGCTCGCGCAGCATGACCGCCAGCATCGGCCCGCCGACGGACGGCGGCGGGTTGGTCGCGATGTCCCAGTCACCGACCGAGAGCCGCACCGGGACCCGCACGACCGCCCGGTATGCCGCGAGGTCGGCTTCGGTGACGAGCCCACCTCGCGCTTGGCTGTCGTCGGCGATCCGCGCCGCCAGGTCCCCGGTGTACAGGCTCCGGGCGCCCTGCGTGCCGATCTGCTCGAGGGTGCCGGCGAGGTCGGGGTTGATGGCGATGTCGCCGGCCTGCAGGGCGCTGCCGTCCCCGCGGCGCACGAGCGGTGCGGTGTTCGGGTCCCACGCGAAGACCGAATCCCCAGTCAGCGCAAGGTAGCTCGCAGCCGCGCCACCGACCGCGTACCCGCCCCGCGCCGCTGCCACGCTCGGTGCCAACACGTCGGTCCACGCCGCCGAGCCGTGTCGGTCGTGGGCGACGCCCAGGGCCGCGAAGGCGCCGGGCGTCGCGACCGAGCCGTGGCCGGCATACAGGGTCAGCCCGCCACCGTAGGTGGTGGTGATCTCGCGCAGGCCCTGGCCGAAGCGTTCGCGCGGGAGCCCGCGACCCGGCATCTCGACGTTGCCGTCGACGACCTCCGGGTCCCCGCCGGCCGGCCAGATCGTGACGAACGCACCCCCGAGCGGCGACACGATCCCCGGCTCGGTGGTCATGGCCGCGACGATGGCGGCGATGGCCGCATCGACGGCGTTGCCACCCGCGGCAGCCGCCGCCATGCCCGCGTCAGCCGAGGCCGGACCCGTCGCTGCCACTGCCACGCGCCGACCCATGCGCTGATTGTGCCGCAGCCCGCGCCGACCCGCCCCCGCCACGACCGCTGACTGGGCGGGGGCGGCAGGGGGCGGCAGCGGCGGCTACGGCGGCTACTTGGTGGTCAGCCGCAGGGCGAAGTCGCCGGACTTGCCCTCACCGGACACCGTCATCCCCAGCGCGGAGAACTGTCCGAGGTTCTTGCTGACGTCTGCCGGCACCTCGTCCTTGAACGCCGCCAGCACCCCGGCGATGTCGACGTAGGCCGCGACCCGCGAGCTGTCGACGTCCTTGACCGCGTCCTTGAAGCCCTTGCTGTCACCCAGGCCGTGGGTGTTGGTGAGCTCGGTGGCCCAGCTGTCGGACAGCGCGACCGCGGTGTTCTTGTCGGCGCCCTTGAGCGTGAGGCCACCCGCACCCATGCCCTGGCCGGCGGCGTCGCTCAGCTTCTGCAGCACCGCCTTGTCACCGTCGGTGACGAGGCCGACCTTGATCTCGCTGTTGTCGGCGCCCATGCCGCCGAACGCGATCGAGAACTGCGACCCCAGCGCCTTGACGATGTCGTCGGGGATGCTGATGCCCAGCGCCTGCTCCGCCTCGGCCACCCCGTCGGTGAACTGCTGCTCGCCGGCGGTCTCCTTGATCGTCGACTCCAGCTGCGGCCACGCGGTCTTGAGCTGCTCGCCGGCGTTGGCGACGGTGACCGCCGCGAGCGTGCCCTTGGGCAGCTCGGCGATCGACCTGGCATTCGCCGACCCGACGAAGGAGGTCTTGGCGTCGTTGACGTGACCAGCCAGCTCGAGGTTGGGGCCGTCGAACCGCAACGCCATCGCGAACCGGCCGGCATCCTGCACCGACCCCGTCCCACCCGTGAGGCCGGACAGGAAGCCCGGCGCGGCCGCCGACTGCCCGGCCTCCTTGGCCAGGTCAGCGAACTTCGCGGAGTCACCCCACGCGGTGATGATGCCGGTCTCGCCCAGGTCGCCCAGGTCGGTCTTGAAGTTGTCCGAGTCCGCGAGCGTGGCCTTCTGCGTCGCCGACACGAACGAGTCGAGCTGGTCCTTCTTCTCGGCGCACAGCGCGAAGTCCTCGACGACCCGGCACTCGCCGCCGTCCATCGCCTTGGCCAGCTTCGGCAGGCTCTTCTCGGCCTCGCCCTTGTCCTTGACGGCCAGCGCCAGCACCGGCACCGGGTCCTCCCCCTTGGCGCCGGGCACCGCACCGAACGCCGCCCGCTCACCCAGCCACGGCTCCACGTCCTTGGCGTAGTCGACGTCCTTCAGCCCGCCCTGGTCCTTGATCGCGTCGAACACGACCTTGCGCAGGTCGGAGTCCTCCTTGACCTTCGCCTGCGCGTCGGGGAACTTGCGGATGAACCGGATCGCGTCGACCTTCTGCCCGGCCGACGGGTCGAGGTCGACCTTGGCGAACGCGACCGTCGTCGACGGAAACACCGACTCCGGCTGGGCGCCGCTGAGGGCGGAGTATGCCGCGATGGCGCCACCGCCACCGAGCAGCGCCACAGTGGCGACGACTCCGCTGATGACGGCACCACGCCGGCCCTTGGGCTTGGCCTCGGGCTGGCCGTCGGCGAGCGCCCCCTCGGGCAGCGGGCTCTGCGGCTGTGCGGGCTGCGTCGGCTGTTCGGGCTGGGCAGGGTCGAACGGGTTGTTGGGCGTGCTCATGCGGGTTCCCCCCAAGGAAATGTGCTGGTACGAGAGCCGGAGTCAACGGTTGCGCCCCGACGCGGCCAGTGTAGGGGGGACCGCCCGATGCCCGTGACCGAGTTCGCCGACCCCACGCCGGATCGTTACCCGCCGAGGTGGCCACGCGGCATACCGACGACGAACGCCCGGCCCCCACCAGGGGGACCGGGCGTTCGCGCGTGCTCGCGTGAGGAGCGAAACCTCAGCCGGGATCTTCTCGGCCGACTCCTCGGCCCTGCGGACCTCCCTCGCCGGAGCTCGGTCGGGTCCTCGGGCTGTCGTCGTCAGCCGGCGACGACGTCGAGCTTGACCGTCGCCTGCACCTCGGGGTGCAGCCGGACGAGTGCCTCGTGGGTGCCCACGACCTTGATCGGCGTGGTGATCTCGATCTTGCGCTTGTCGAGGTCCGGGCCACCGGCGGCCTTGACCGCCTCGGCGACGTCAGCGGTCGAGACCGCGCCGAACAGGCGACCGGAGTCACCCGCGTGCGCGACGACCTTGACGGTGCCGTTCTCGAGGTTGCCCTTGACCGACTTCGCCTCCTCGAGGGAGTTGATCGCGCGGACCTCGCGGCCCTTGGCGATCGAGTCGACCTGCTTCTGCCCGCCCTTGGTCCACGCGGTGGCCAGGCCCCGGCGGAACAGGAAGTTGCGGGCGTAGCCGTCCTTGACGTCGACGACGTCACCGGCGGTGCCGAGGTTCGAGACCTCGTGCGTCAGGATGACCTTCATGTCAGTTCCTTCCTAGCGCCCGGGATCAGCGGGACGAGCTGGAGTAGGGCAGCAGCGCCATCTCGCGGGCGTTCTTGACCGCGGTGGCGATGAGCCGCTGCTCCTGGACGGACACACCGGTCACCCGACGCGCGCGGATCTTGCCGCGGTCGGAGATGAACTTGCGCAGCAGCGCGGTGTCCTTGTAGTCGATGTTCTCGACCTTCGCCGCCTTCAGCGGGTTGGCCTTCTTCTTGGGCTTGCGCACAACGGGCTTGGCCATCGTGGTGCTCTCCTTGTCATTCAGGTGAGCCCTGGTCTCCCAGGGATGGTGTTCTTACGTGTCTTGCTGTGGTTGCGTCTGCGTGGTTGCCCACCAGCGGGGCAAAAGCGCAGACGTTGCGGGTATGCCGCGTGGCCGGCTAGAAGGGGGGCTCGTCGTACGACGGGGCCTGGCCCCAGCCGCCCTGCTGTCCGCCACCTTGCTGACCACCCTGGCCCTGACCACCCTGGCCGCCCTGCTGCGGGCCACCCTGGGGCGCCGACGGTCCGGTCGCCCACGGGTCGTCCTGCTGCTGGCCGCCGCCGTAGCCACCGCCACCCTGCTGGCCACCGCCGAAGTTGCCTCCGCCGGAGCGCTGGGTCTTGTTGACCTTGGCGGTCGCGTACCGCAGCGAGGGGCCGACCTCGTCGACGTCCATCTCGATGACGGTGCGCTTCTCGCCCTCTTTGGTCTCGTACGAGCGAGACTTCAGGCGGCCGCTGACGATGACGCGGGCGCCGCGCTGGAGCGACTCGGCGACGTTCTCCGCCGCGTCACGCCACACCGAGCAGCGCATGAACAGCGTCTCGCCGTCCTTCCACTCGTTGGCCTGCCGGTCGAACTGGCGCGGCGTGGAGGCCACGGTGAAGTTCGCGACGGCGGCGCCGGACGGAGTGAAGCGCAGCTCGGGGTCACCGGTCAGGTTGCCGATGACGGTGATGACGGTGTCGCCTGCCATGGAGCGTCCCCTTGTCTGTCATTGCGTGCTGTCAGGTGGTTTCGGGTTGGGTGGTGCGGCTGCTCAGGCGCCGGGGCGCAGGAGCTTGGTCCGCATGACCGACTCGTTGAGGCCGAGCTGGCGGTCCAGCTCCTTGGCCGTCGCGGGCTCGGCGGTGAAGTTGACGACGGCGTAGATGCCCTCGGACTTCTTCTTGATGTCGTAGGCCAGGCGACGACGGCCCCAGATGTCGACGTTGTCGACGGTGCCCTTGTCCTTGGTCACGACGGTGAGGAACTTGTCGAGCGAGGGAGCGACCGTGCGGTCGTCCAGCTCGGGGTCGAGAATGACCATCAGTTCGTACTGACGCATGCTGTTAACCCGCCTCCTTTGGTCTGTGGCGGTCACGGTCCTTCCGTGACAGGAGGGTTTGCAGTGCGATCCCGAGACCATTTCGCCTCGGGAACTTCACAAGGGTACCGGCCGCACGGCATACCCAGAAATCGTTGTCCACACCCCCGGAACGATCGCGCAGCTTGGCACCTGTCGCGCGCCCCGGGCTGCGCGACCCGTGCCGAACTGCCCGAACGTCAGGTGAGGCGGACGAGCAGCCGGTCCGGTGCGTCGGCGAAGTCGCCGTCCGCCTCGTCCGTGCCCTCCTCGTCCGCACCTTCCTCGTCGGGGTATGCCGCGGCGGTGCGCCAGGTGCGCACGACGAGGTAGCCGACGGCGGCCACGCGCAGGAGGAGGAAGACGCAGTACCAGCCGGCCGGCATACCCCGGTCCGGTCGCGACAGGCCCCCGAAGTAGAGCCAGACCGCCACGAAGTGCAACGCCTCGGTGAGCGCCCACACCAGCTGGTCGCGCCAGCGCAGGCCGGCGAGCGCGATGAGCGGCACCAGCCACAGCGACGCCTGCACAGGGAACGACTTGCCCACCACGAGGGTGAGGCCGACGAGGACCAGGGCGACCTGCGGCACCGACGGGCGGCGGTAGGTGCCGAGCGCGAAGACGGTGCCTGCGACGACCGCGAGCGCCGTGGTCGCCGCCGACAGCATCGTGGCGAGCCCGGCGGGCACGGGGTCGAGGCCGACCAGCTGCGGCACCATCCAGATCGAACCGAGGCCGGGCGCGGCGTCCCACCACACCTCGTAGGTCCGCCACAGCGCACCGAGGTTGCCCAGGAACGGCAGGGCCACGACGACGACCGCGGCGAGCGCCCCGAGCAGGGTCCGCCGCAACGGCGCCCAGCTGCCGGTGCGGACCGCGATGAGCGCGATCGCGAGCAGCACCAGCAGGGGGTAGGTGCGGGCCATGACGGCCAGCCCGAGGAACGCGCCGGCCAGCGCGGGTCTGCGCCGCGCCCACGCCCACAGGCCGGCGCTGACGAGCATGACCCCGAAGATGTCGGCCGAGACGAGCGGGGTGAGGACGAGGACCGGGCTCAGCGCGACCTGCGCGGCGGCGCTGACGTGCCGGGGCCGGGTCGCGGCGGTGAACCACACGATCGCCAGCGCGCACACCGTGGCGAGCACCGCCCACAGCGCGAAGTACCACCGCGTCTGGTCGACGAACACGCCGTCCGGCACGAGCCCGCCGAGGAACGCGCTCACCGCCCCGGTGAGGGCCGGGTGGTCGGACCGCGCGCCGCTGTCGGAGAGGTATGCCGCGAGGCCGTCGTCGAGGTTTCCGCCCTGGTACATGGCGGGCAGGTCGGAGAAGCACGCGTGCCAGAACTGGTCGGCGCCGCTCCAGCCCTGCTGGATGCAGGAGGCCTTCTGCACCACGGCGAGCGCCATCGTGCCCACGGTCGCCGCGAGCAGCGGCACGACCGTCGCCAGCCACGACCCGGCCCGCTCGGACGCGTGCCGTCCGAGCGGACCACCCACCACTGACAGGCTCACGGCGCCAGCCTGTCACAGCCGGCCGGCGCGGCCCGCACTACGGAGTGCTGGTCGAGCGCGGCCGGTCGCCGAGGATGGTGATCGTCGGTGTCGGCTTGCCGGTGCCGTTGGTCTTCGAGGGGCTGCTCGAGCTCGACGACGAGGAGGAGCTCGAGGAGCTGCTGGTCGGCGGCGGCGTCGAGGTGGTGGTCGGCGGCTGGGTCGTCGAGGTGCTGCTCGAGCTCGACGACGCGGACGAGCTGCTCGACGGCGGCGGCGGGGTGTAGGAGCTCGACGGCGGCGGGACGTAGAGCTCGTCGTCACCGAGGCCGGCGCGCTCGGGGAAGTCCTGCACCTTCATCCCCTCCATCGCCGTCTCCATGTAGTCGGTCCAGATCCGCACCGGGATCGTGGCGCCGGTGATCTCGGCGTAGCCGCCGACGTTGGTCATCGACAGCTCCTCGCCGTTCTTGCCCGAGGAGTAGATGCCGACGGCGGTCTCCAGCTGCGGGGTGAACCCGTTGAACCACGCGGCCTTGTTGTCCGACGTCGTGCCGGTCTTGCCGGCCACCGGCCGACCGAGCTCCTGGGCGAACGACCCGGAGCCGCGCTGCACGACCTGCTGCATCGCGTCGACGGCGTCGGCGACGACGTCCTTGTCGAAGCCGGCCTTGGCGGCGACCTTGGCCTTGTAGTCGAGCCCGCCGGGCCCGCCCTTGACCGACTTGACCATGTAGGGCGTCACCCGCGTGCCACCCGAGGCGAGCGTGGAGTATGCCGCGGCCATGTCCTTGACGGTCACGCTGTCGGTGCCGAGGACGTTGGCGACGTTGGTGCCGAGCGGGCGCAGGCCGCGCGCCTTGGCCTGGGCGTCGGTGGGAAGGCCGGCCGCGATGGCGGCCTTCTTGGTGTTCTCGGCGCCGACCTCGATGTTGAGCTTGGCGTAGACGGTGTTGACCGAGTTGGCCGTGGCGGTCCGCAGGTCGATGCGCCCGAAGCTCTGCCCACCGAAGTTGGTGACCTTGCCGCTGGAGTTGGCGGAGTCCTCGAACTCGGTGAAGTACTGCGGGCTGGCACCGTTGAAGCGGGTCTTGGTGCTGATCGGCTGCTCCTGCATGAGCCCGGCCAGCAGCGCGAACGGCTTGAACGTCGACCCGGCCTGCATGGTGGCGTCGACTGCGGTGTTGAGCTGCTCCTTGCGGTAGTCCTTGCCGCCGTACATGGCGACGATGGCGCCGTCACCGGGCTTGATCGACACCAGGCCCGCGCGCATGGTCGCGGCCTTCTTGTCCGTGGGCATCCGCTCCTCGACGGCCTTGATGGCGGCGTCCTCGGACTTCTTGTCGATGGTCGTGACGATGCGCAGGCCGCCCTTGTCGATGTCCTCGTCGGTGAGCTTGAGCTTGCCGCGCAGCTCCTGCTTGACCTGCTCGACGAGGAAGCCCTGCGGCCCGCCGACGCCGGTGTTCGGCACGTACTTCTTCAGGGTCTTGCTCGGGAACGCCGCCTTGGCGCGCTCAGCCGGGGTGATCCACCCCTCCTTGACCATGCCGTCCATGACGTAGGTCCAGCGGGCCTGCGCGTTGGCCTTCTGCTCGGCCCCGAGACCGGGGTCGAACAGCGAGGGCCCCTTGACGACCGAGGCGAGCAGGGCCCCCTCCGACGGCGTCAGCTTGGAGACGTCCTTGCCGAAGTAGGCGCGCGAGGCAGTCTGGATGCCGTAGGCGCCGCGGCCGTAGTAGATCGTGTTGAGGTAGTTCTGCAGGATCTCGTCCTTGGACTCCTGCTTGCCGATCTTGATCGAGATGATGATCTCGCGGGCCTTGCGCGACAGCGTCTGGTCGGAGGTCAGGAAGTAGTTCTTGACGTACTGCTGGGTGATGGTCGACCCGCTCTGGGTGCCGCCGCCGCGCAGCGTCGCCCACGCGCCGCGGATGATGCCGGTCGGGCTGATGCCCGAGTTCGTGTAGAAGTCACGGTCCTCCGCGGCCAGGTGCGCCTTCTGCACCGCGTCGGGCACCTGCTTCAGCTGCACCGACTCGCGGTTGCCGCCGTCGACGGACAGCCGGCCGATCTCGGTCTTGGCGTCGTCGTAGTAGATGATCGACGTCTGGGCGTTGACGAGGTCGTTGGGCTGCGGCTTGTCGATCATCGCGTAGGCCGCGAAGAACGCGATCAGCGCCAGGGCCAGGCCGAGCAGCGCCGTCAGCCCGAGCCGCTTCGCCCACCGCTTCCCGGCTCCCCCCTTGCCTTTCGCGACACGCGCCTTGCTGTTCTTGGCACGCTGCGCCTGGGCCTTCTTGGCACCGGCGCGCGACGTGGGACGTGAGGAACTCATCTGACCTTCCAGGTTCGACTGTCCTCCCCGGCGACGCCACAGGCCTGCGTTCGGTTGGCCGCGATGGGGGTGACCTGCGTCGGAGGACCGGGTCCCAGTATGCCGTCCGCCCACCCCCGTGCCCGAATCGCCGCAGGTCGGGGGGTTGCCACCGGTGTCGTCACCGGCTGGGCCACCGGCGGCGTCACCGGTTGGGACGCACCCAGGCGTAGCCGTACGGACCCAGCTCCAGCGGTGCGACCGGGGCGCCGGTGAGGACGTCGGTGCCGGTCACGTCCGGCAACCGAATGCGTTGCCCCGTCACGTTCGTCACGCACACCAGCTCCTCGGGCGTCCCCGCCGCCCGGCGGACCGCGAACACCCGCGGGTCGAGCACCTCGACGGCCTGGCTGGCGTCCGGTGCGAGCCCCGGCTGGGCGGCCCTGGTGCGCAGCAGCCGCGCCAGCCCGTCGAAGACGGCTCGGCGCCGGGGGTCGGCCCGCAGCTGCTCGCCGAGGGTGTCGGCATCGAGGGCCTGACGGTTGATCCGGCGGTTGATGCCGGAGGCCGCCATGCCCGCGACGTCGGAGCGTGACCCGAACAGCGAGTGGTAGTAGATGGCCGGCACGCCGACGAAGGACACCAGGATGCTGTGTGCCGCAACGGCTTTCGCTGCCGCGAGCTCGTCGTCCGCCACCTCATCGGGCGTGGACAGGGCGTCGAGGTAGCTCACGTTGAGCTCGTAGACGCGCTCGCTGCCATCGGGTCGGGCCGCCATCGAGACCCGTCCACCGTGGGCCTCCGCACGCTCCACCAGCGCGGCACGCTCGGCGTCGTCGAGCAGGCCCTGGGCCGGCGTCATGCCGATGCCGTCGTGGCTGGCGAGGAAGTTGAACCACGTCATCCGCGGCCCGACCGGACCGATCCCTGCCGCCCACTGCGACAGCCGCGTCGTGTCACCGGCGACGAACGAGTGCAGCACCAGCGGCGGCAGCGCGAACTGGTAGACCATGTGCGCCTCGTCGCCCGCACCGAAGTAGGAGATGTTCTCGGCGTGCGGCACGTTCGTCTCGGTGAGCAGCAGCGTGCCGGGGGCGACGTGGTCGACGACGACTCGCCACAGCTTGACCACCGCGTGGGTCTGCGGCAGGTGGATCGAGGTGGTGCCCGACTCCTTCCACAGGTAGCCGATAGCGTCGAGCCGGATCGCCGACGCACCCCGCTCGAGGTAACCGAGCAGCACGTCGGTCAGCTCGAGCAGCACCTCGGGGCTGGCGACGTCGACGTCGACCTGGTCGGCGCCGAACGTCGTCCACGCCTCGACCTCACCGCCACCGGGTCGTGGGTAGCGGTGGTGCAGCGGCGAGACGCGCGGCCGCACCACCGCGCTGGTGTCGAACGCCGGGTCGCGTTCGAGGAAGAACCCGCCGTATGCCGGGTCGCCGGCCAGCCAGCCGCGGAACCAACCGCTGCTGCTCGACACGTGGTTGGCGACGAAGTCGAACATCAGGTCGTGGTCGGCGGCCAGCTCGGCGACGTCGGCCCACGTGCCGAGCGCCGGGTTGACCTGCCGGTGGTCGACCACGGCGAACCCGTCGTCGGACGTCCACGGGAACATCGGCAGCAGGTGCACCCCGCTCACGAGGTCACCGACGTGGTCGTGCAGCACCGTGGCGAGGGTGTGCAGCGGCGGTTCGCCGGGGCGGCGGACGGCGTCGCCATAGGTGATGAGGTATGCCGTCCGCTCGCTCAGGGGCGGGTGCCCGGGCCCGCGTCGTCCGGCGACGAGGTCGACCAGGCGGCCGGTGACCTCCTCGACCCGGTCCGGGTAGAGCTGGGCGACGAGGTGGGCGATGCGTGCCCGGAACGTCGCCCCCGTGTCCGCCGCCGCGACACTCATCCGGCGACCCCGGCCGGCTCGACCAGCGTCGTCGCCAGCAGCGCGTCGTCGAAGGGCTGGGTCGTCGAGGGGGCGTCCGAGCACCTGCCGCGTCGCCGCGAGCCCCCACTCGTCGAGCTCGTCCAGCCGGTCGGAGACCGACCGCAGCCCGCCGTAGGTCGTGACGGTGTCGACCCACTCCTCGCGCAGCCGGTAGCCCGGCCGGGCGACGAGGCAGTCGGGGTCGTTGGTCCACAGCCGGCCCTGCTGCCACGCCCGCGCCACAAGGCTGGGGCGGCCCCGCAGCCCGCGCGACCCGTCCTCACCACCCTCGTGGAAGGTGTCGGGCGAGACCCGCATGCCGTCGACCAGGCCGAGGCTGGGCACGAGCGGTGCGCCCGACCCGAGCAGGTAGGCGCCCGGCCCGGCCGCGGCCCGCACCAGGCGCAGCCCGGAACGGTAGTCGCGCACCGCCCGCGCACCCGCGTCAACGCTCTCGTCGGCGGCGAGCGCACCGGCATACAGGAAGTCGAGCTTGAAGTAGTCGATGCCGAGCGCGGCGAGGCGCGCGACCGCGTCGTGGAGGTAGGCCCGGACGCCGAAGCTGGACAGGTCCAGCCCGCGCAGCTGCTGGCCCCAGTTGAGTCCGGCGTCGCCGGTGAGCCAGTCCGGGTGCTGCCGGGCCAGCTCGGTGTCGGCGCCCACGACGAACGGGGCCAGCCAGATGCCGGCCCGACGCCCGGAGCTGCGGATGCGGTCGACAAGCCGGGGCAGGTCACCGAAACCCGGTGTGGGAGAAAGCCATTCGCCGATGCCACGGCTCCACCCGTCGTCGACCTGCACGACGTCGACGGGCAGGTCCAGCCGGTCCATGGCGGTGAGGTTCTCCTCCACGTCGCTGGCGCGCACCTGCTCGAAGTAGCGGTACCACGTGCACCAGACCCGCGGTGGCTGCGGCCCCGAGCCGACCCCGGCAGCCGCGTGCCAGCGGTCTCCGACAGCGGTGAGAGCAGCCACCGGACCGGGGTGCTCGGTGCGGGTCACGGGCGCATCGGACGTGACGACCAGCTCGGCCCCCTCGTGCCGCGCCCGGATCGACGGCACCACGCCGTCGCGGTCGAGGCGCTCGCGCTCGACGTCCGCGGCATACGCGACGACCGGTGACCCGTCACCGGGGTCGACCACGAGGAGGCCCTCGCCCTGCACGGTGTCCTCAGGCACCGGCCGGCCCGGCCGGCCGCGCATGGTGACCTCCCACGGTTCGAGCGCGGGTGAGGCCCCGCGCACCCAGCCGGTGCGGCTCCAGCTCTGCCAGCCCTCGGCGTAGCAGCGCAGCCCGGCCGGGTCGATGGCCAGCCGGTCGACCTCGCTCACGGTGTCCCCGTCCCCTGCGCGGCGAGGTCGACCGGCGCCCCGCCGCCGGCCGCCGAGTCCCGGGCGGCAAGCACGAGCCGCACGGTCTCGAGGGCGTCGGTGGCGGAGTTCTCGGGCTCGCGGTCCTGCGCGATGGCCGTCAGCAGCTCGCCCATGCTCGCCGCGAAGGCGTCGGTGAACCACGCGCCGGGTGTGGGCAGGGTGCGCACGTCGCCGTCACGGTCCAGCTCCACCCGGTCCGAGCGGAGCAGGACGCTGCCGCGGATGGTGCCCTGCGTGCCGTGCACCCAGAACGGCGCTCCCCCGCTCGTGGCCTGCGCGTCACCCACGACCCGGATGCACGCGGTGGCGCCGGTGTCCGCGGTGAGCAGCACGGTGGCCGACCACGGGTTGCGCGACGCCACCGGCTGGCCGGGCACCCGCGACTCCGTCGTCTGCACCCGCACGACCCGGCCGGGCCGCAGCCAGAGCCGGGTGATGTCGAGCCAGTGCACGAGGTAGTCGGTCACCAGCATGTGCTCCAGGTCGTCGAACAGCGTGCCGACGAGCGGCGGCAGCGGCTTGTCGTGCAGGTGGGTCACCCCGACGACGTCACCGACCGCGCCCTGCCGCAGCAGCAGCGACGTCACCCGCCACGGCGGAGCCCAGCGGCCGTTGTGGTTGACCGCAACCCGCACACCGCGGCGGTCGGCCTCGGCGAGGATCTCCTCGACCTCGACGACACCGGCTGCGTCGGAGGTCAGCGGCTTCTGGGCGAGCACGTGCTTGCCTGCCTCTACCGCGGCCCGCACCCACGGCAGCCGCACCGCGGCCGGGGTGGCGACGTCGACGACGCGCACCGCATCGTCGGCCAGCAGCTCCTCGGGCGTCGCGAACTCCCGCTCCACGAAAGGGAACTCGTCGCGCACCGGTGGTCGGTCACCGCGGACCGCGCCGGGCGACCAGGTGCCCACGACGCCGACACCCCAGTGCCGGTATGCCGAGAGGTGGGCGGTGCGGGCGATGTCACCTGCGCCGAGGATCGCGACGCCGCCGCGCAGCGCCGGGTCGGCGGGCAGCTGCGGGCGCGCGTCCAGCGCCGGGTCGGGCGCGGGGTCCGACGCCGAGTCTCGTGGTGCCGGGTCGGACCCACTCATGCAGGCGCCCCCTCGAACCGCAGCAGCACCTGCAGGATCCGCGGGTCACCTTCGTCGAGCCGCTCGAACACCTCACCCACGTCGGCGGCGTCGACCACGTCGGTCACGAGCGACTCCACGTCGACGCGCCCGGCGGCGACCTGGCCCATGAACACCGACACGAGTCGCTGCGGATCCCAGCGGGTGCCGAGGATGACCGGGGTGCCGGAGATCTGGCTGGCCACGATGCGCACCCGGTTGTGGTGGAACTCCTCGCCGAGGCGCAGGTTCGGGGCGCCACCCTGGTAGTAGCCGGAGGCGACGACCAGGCCGTCGGCGCCGACCGAGCGGACCGCGTGGTGCAGCGCCATGTCGTTGCCGCTGACCTCCAGGGCCACGTCCGCTGGCCCGTGGAAGGCCTCCCGCACCGCCTCACCGGTGTCCACCTTGGGGGTGGCGACGACGGTCGTCGAGGCGCCGAACTCCTTGGCGTGCTCGAGCCGGCTCGGGAGCACGTCGATCGCGAGGACCTCGCTGCCGCTGAGGACGCTGAGCCGGGTCGCGAGGAGACCGATGACGCCCTGGCCGAAGATCGCCACCTTGTCCCCGAGTCGCAGGTCGCCGGCGAGGATGGCGTTGAGGGCGATGGCCCCGACGCGCGCGAAGGCTCCGCGGCGCGGGTCGACGTCCGGCGGCAGGACGCGGCCGACGAGCCGGTCGGCGGCCACGACGGCGTCGCTGCGGTGACCCCAGATGCCGTAGACGACGTCGCCCACCTGGGGCGTCGTGACGTCGTCGGCCACCTCGACGACCTTCCCGACCTCGGAGTAGCCCCAGCCGACCACCGGGTAGGCGAAGGTGGGTGGCCCCGGCCGGAAGATGCGGGCCTCGGTGTCCCAGGCGCCGTTGAGATAGGTGTTGGAGCCCCGGTATGCCGTGAGCTCGGTGCCCGCGGAGATGCCCGAGTACCACGTCGCGACCCGCACGTGCCCGGGTTGCAGCTCCTGGGGCTGCGTCGAGACCAGGTCGACCTGGTAGGGCGCGGTGAACTGGACGACGGACGGCAAGGTCAGCCCTTCTCGGCTCCGGCGGTGAGGCCACCGGTGAGCCAGCGTTCGCTGATGAAGAACAGCACGATGATGGGCAGGGTCAGGATCACCGAGCCCGCCATCAGCGTGGTGGTCGGCACCTCGATGCTCCCCGAGAGCTGGGAGAGGCCGAGGGAGACGGTCCAGTTGTCGCGGCGTTCGACGAGGAACAGCAGCGCGAAGAGGAACTCGTTCCAGGCGATCATGAAGATGAACAGCCCGTTGGACACGATCGCTGGCATGGCCAGGGGGAGGCTGATGCGGCGCATCACCTGCACCCGGCTGGCGCCGTCGATCGCGGCCGCCTCCTCCAGGCTCTGCGGGATGGTGTCGAAGTAGTTGCGCAGCATGTAGATCGACACGGCGACCACCTGGGCGACGTAGACGAACAGCAGCCCGAACAGCGACCCGCGCAGCCCGATGCGTGTGTAGAACACGAACAGCGGCACCGCCAGCAGGATGCTGGGGAAGAAGTAGATCGCGAGGAACAACGCCGAGATCTTGCGGCGACCGAAGAACTCGAGCCGGCTCACGGCATACGCACCGGGGATGGCGACCAGCAGCGACAGGATCACCGTGCCGATCCCCACGAGCAGGCTGTTGCGGATGAAGGTGAGGAAGCCCTGGCCGCCGTCGTCGGCCGACTTGAGCACGTCGACGTAGGTGCTCGGGTCGAACTCGTCCGGCGTGAAGAACAGCCGCCCCGGCGACTGCAGCACGTTGTCCAGTGGCCGGAAGGACAGCACGAGCATGTACCAGAACGGCAGGACGGCGATCGCGATGAGCAGCACGATCGTGATGGGCCGCAGCACCCGCAGCACCCGTTCCTCGATGGCGTTGCGCCGGGTGTGGGCCTGGCCGGCGTTGTCAGCGGTCACGGTGCTCATGCGGCGTCCTCCGATCGGCCGAACAGCTTGAGGTAGACCAGCACAAGCACCGCCAGGATCGCGGCCAGCACCAGCGCCTGGGCTGCGGCCGCACCGATGTCGTAGCGGGCGGTGAGGTAGTTGAAGACCCGGACCGCGACGACCTCGGTGCCGGCGCCACCGCCGGTCAGCAGGTAGATGTCGTCGAAGTTGTTGAAGGTCCAGATGAAGCGCAGCACGGACAGCACGGCCAGGGTCGGCCACAGCTGCGGGAAGACGATGTAGCGGAACCGCTGCAACGGGGTGGCGCCGTCGATGACCGCCGCCTCCTCGAACGTGTCGGGCATGGCCTCGAGCCGCGCGGTGAGGAAGAGGAAGGCGAACGGGAACGACCGCCACGCCTCGAACGCGATCACCGTCAGCAGCGCCGTCGGCACCCCGATGTCGAGCCCGAGGATGGACAGGTCGTCCGAGCGCGAGGACAGGAACGCGATCGGTTCCTGCCACCCGAGCAGCCCCTGCCCCCAGTCGTTGACGATGCCGTACTGCGGGTTGAGCGCGGTCGACCACACGAACGCCGCCGCGACCACCGGGGCGACGTAGGGCAGCAGCAGCACCGCCCGCACCAGGCCCCGGCCGCGGAACGGCTTGCGTAGCGCGAGCGCCGCGACGAGCCCGACGGCGAGCGCGAGGGCGGTGCCGAAGACCGAGTAGGCGAGGGTCGTGAGCAGTGCCTGGAGGAAGCCGCCGGAGGTGAGCACGGCGGCGAAGTTGTCGAGCGTGTAGTCGCCGATGATGCCGGCGTTGCGCAGGTCGAGCAGCTTGATCTTCTGGAACGCCAGCGAGACCGTCCACAGGATGGGCAGCACGACCATGACCAGGACGATGATCAGCGTCGGCGAGATGAACGCCAGCCCGGTGCGCGCCTCCTCCGCCGCCTGCACCGACTTCTTGCGGCGGCCCCGGCGGACACCGGGGCCGGAGCTCGATCCACGGCCGCGGGTGTCGCCGCTGCCGCTCGAGGGGGTGACCAGCTCGGTGCTCATGACAGCGACTCCTGGATCGCGCGGACGGTGTCGGCCGCGTCCTTGGCGGCCTTGTCCGGGTCGGTGCCCGAGGTGACCTCGTTGACCGCCGTGGCGACCGGCTGCTCCCCCTGCAGGGCGCCGAGCAGGTTGCCCTGGCCCTGGTCGAAGGCCCAGCGGGACAGCTGCTCGGTGCTGCCGGTGAGGGCCTGCAGCACCTCGGGCTTGTAGAACTTGCTCAGCGCGGCCTTGGTGTCGACGCCCGCGGGCAACGTGGCCCAGGCGTCGGCGAACTTCTTGGGCTGGTCCGGCGTGCCCTGGCGGACGGGCAGCTTGCCCTCGGGCGCGATGCCGATCCACGGCACGTAGCCGTCACCGAACATGTACTCCACGAACTTCGTCGACGGCTCGGCGGCGGACTGGGCCGTGATGGTCCACGACGTCACCTCACCGAAGGCCGCCGGACCCTTCCCCGAGGGGCCGGAGATCGAGTTGACGACCCCGGTGTTCTTGGCGAGGAAGGTCGGGTCCTTGGTGCACTGCGGGCAGTTGGGCTTGGCGTCGTTGCGCAGCCCGGCCATCTCGTCCAGCGCGAACGTCGACCAGATGAACATCGCCGCCCGCCCCGCGAAGTAGGCCGCGCGGGTGGTGTCGACGTCCTGGGCGCCCGGCACGGAGTACTTGTCGATCAGGTCGCCGTAGAAGGTGAACGCCTCGAGGCAGGCCTTGTCGTCGAGGCCGACCGAGCCGTCCTCCTGCACCAGCTGGCAGTCGTTGCCGAGGGCGACCTGCTCGAAGGTCTGCTCGGTGAACGCGTCGCCGGGGGCGGTCGCGCCGACGAACCCGGCCATGTCGCCCTTGTCGAGCGCCTTGGCCGCGGCCATGACGGCGTCGTAGGAGGTCGGCGGCTCGAGGCCGGCCTGGGCGAACAGGTCGGCGCGGTAGTAGAGCAGCTGCATCCAGGTCTCGCTGGGCACGGCGAGCGGGGTCTGCCCGTCGCGGGTGAGGCTGAGGGCCCGGTCGGAGAAGGTCGACGGGTCGAGCGCCTGCAAGGCGCGGCCCACGGCGGCGGTGTCGATGAGCTCGTTGGCCGACATCGAGCGCACCTGTGCCAGCGGCACGCCACCGACGACGTCGGGCAGGTCACCGGCGGCCGCGGAGGAGATGAGCAGCTGGTTGAACTGGTCCTCGGCCACCGGCACCAGCTCGACCGGTATGCCGCTGGCCTGGGTGAAGTCGTCGACGATCGCCTGCGTGGCCTTGACCCGGTCGGGGAGGTCCTCGACGATCCAGACCGTGATGCCGGGCCCGGCGTTGCGCGCGGTCGACCCGCCCGAGCAGGCCGCGAGGACCGCGACGACGCAGCCGGCCAGCAGGGCGACGAGCGCCTGTCGCAACCGGTGTGGCCGACGTGGCCGGCGCCGTTGTGGCCCAGGTCGGCGCGCCGGCCGTGCGGCGGTCGATGAGTGTGTCGTCATTGGCCCACTTCCTCACACGGTCGGAGGGTCCGCCGAAGGTGGCCACCGCCCCGTCGCGGCAGCCCTTGCTGCGGCCTCGTCACGCAGTCCCCGTTTGATGCACGCTTTTAGACATCAAATGTCCACGGACTTGGCATCGAGGTTCCAGTGTCTATCCTCGGTGTGGCACTCGCCACTTGAACGGTGCAGGTCAGCGGCCTGCGCCCCCTGCAAAGGAGCCCGCGATGCCCACCGGTCCGGGAGACGTGCTGGCCCTCATCCGCGCGGGCGAGGCGACGACCCGGGGCGCCCTGCTCGAACGGACCGGCCTGTCGCGGATGACCCTCAGCCGCCGCGTCGACGGCCTCCTGTCCGCCGGGCTGGTCGTCGACGACGGCGGCGCCGGCACCTCCTCGGGGCGTCGTGCCCGGCTGCTCGGGTTCAACGCCGACCACTCCCGCGTCGTGGCCGTGGCGGTCGACACCACCCATGCGCGGATCGCGCTGACCGACCTGCTGGGCAGGCCCGTCGCGGTCGAGGAGATCGTGGTCGACGTGACCGACGGGCCGGCACCGACCCTGGCCGCCATCTCCGCTGCCACCACCGCGCTCCTCGCACAGACCGACACCGCCGTCTCCGGGGTCTGCGGTTTCGGCCTCAGCATCCCGGGGCCGGTGGACCCCCTCACCGGCCGCCCCAACCAGCCGCCGATGATGCCGGGCTGGGACGGCTACCCCATGGCCGACGAGGTGGCCGCCGCGCTGCCCGGCATACCCGTCCTCACCGCCAACGACGCCGACGCGGCCGCGATCGGTGAGGACCGGACGCGAGACTCGGCGACCCGGGCGATGTGCCTGCTCAAGGTCGCGACCGGCATCGGCACCGGCATCATCATCGACGGCCGCCCCTACCGCGGGCTCGACGGCGGCGCCGGCGACATCGGCCACGTGCGGCTGCGCGACCACCCGGATGCCCTGTGCCAGTGCGGTGCCCGCGGCTGCCTCGCCGCGGTGGCCAGCGGCCGCGCGGTCGCTGCCAAGCTGCGCGAACGCGGCATACCCGCGCAGTCGGGTCGCGACGTGGGCCGACTCGTCGCCCACGGCAACGCCGAGGCCGGCCAGCTCACCCGCGAGGCCGGCCAGCTCATCGGCGAGGTCCTGGCGACGGTGGTGTGTGTGCTCAACCCCGAGGTCGTCGTGGTCGGTGGCGCCATGTCGTCGGCGCCCCTGCTGGCCGGGCTGCGCGAGACGCTCTACCGGCTGACGCCGGCCCGGGCGACCCGCCACCTCAGCCTCGAGATGGGGCGGCTCGGCGACGACGCCGCCGTGGTCGGCCTCGCCCACGCCGTGGTCGACGAGGTCTTCTCCGCCGCCGCCGTCAACGCCCGCCTCGGCACCTGACCTTGCGTCAAGCAGATATATCGGGGCGATATATCTGGGTGTTACAGTACGTCGGTCGGTCACCTGCTCGGTGCCTGACGTCCACCACGAGTTCGTATGCCGCGTGCGGAAGGGAGGTGCCGTGAGCCGCCGGTCGGAGCTGTTGGAGTTCGCCGTCCTCGGCCTGCTGCACGAGTCCCCGATGCACGGGTACGAGCTGCGCAAGCGGCTCAACGCCGCGCTCGGCGTCTTCCGCGCCCTGTCCTACGGCACGCTCTACCCGTGCCTGCGGACCCTGCTGGACCGGGGCCTGATCACCGAGAGCCAGGACCCGACGGTCACGGCCATCACGGCCGGGTCCAAGCGCGGCCGGATCGTCTACGAGCTGACCGCGGACGGCAAGGAGCACTTCCAGGACCTCGCCAAGGAGGCCGGGCCGACCGCGTGGGAGGACGACACCTTCGACGTCCACTTCGCGTTCTTCGCCCGCACCGAGGCCGAGGTCCGGCTGCGGATCCTCGAGGGCCGGCGCAGCCGGCTCGAGGAGCGGCTCGACTCGATCCGCGCGACCTCGGCGAAGAACCGCGAGCGCCTCGACGCCTACACCGCTGCGCTCCAGCAGCACGGTGAGGACGCGGCCGAGCGGGAGGTGCGTTGGCTCAACGAGCTGATCACCGCCGAGCGGAACATCCCCGCCGAGGCGACCACCCGGCATACCGGCAAGACCCCGAGCACCACCTCCAGCACCACCTCCAGCACCACCCGAACCACCCCCTCCCCCGGAAACAAGGAGTAACACCATGGGATCCGTGCGCGTCGCCATCGTCGGCGTCGGCAACTGCGCGAGCTCGCTCGTGCAGGGAGTCGAGTACTACAAGGACGCCGACCCGGCGGGCACCGTCCCCGGGCTCATGCACGTCCAGTTCGGTGACTACCACGTGAAGGACGTCGAGTTCGTCGCCGCCTTCGACGTGGATGCCAAGAAGGTCGGCTTCGACCTCGCCGAGGCGATCAACAACAGCGAGAACAACACGATCAAGATCGCGGACGTGCCGCCGACCGGCGTCACCGTCCAGCGCGGCCACACCCTCGACGGCATCGGCAAGTACTACGCGATGACCATCGAGGAGTCCGACGCGGAGCCGGTCGACGTCGTGCAGACGCTCAAGGACAACAAGGTCGACGTCCTCGTGTCCTACCTGCCCGTTGGCTCGGAGGACGCGGACAAGTTCTACGCCCAGTGCGCGATCGACGCAGGCGTGGCCTTCGTCAACGCGCTGCCGGTGTTCATCGCGTCCGACCCGGAGTGGGCCGCGAAGTTCGAGGCGGCCGGTGTGCCGATCGTCGGTGACGACATCAAGTCCCAGGTCGGCGCGACCATCACCCACCGCGTGATGGCCAAGCTGTTCGAGGACCGCGGCGTCACGCTGGACCGCACCTACCAGCTGAACGTCGGCGGCAACATGGACTTCAAGAACATGCTCGAGCGCGAGCGCCTGGAGTCCAAGAAGGTCTCCAAGACCCAGGCCGTCACCTCGAACCTCACCGGTTCGCTGGCCGGCAAGGTCGAGGACAAGAACGTGCACATCGGCCCGTCGGACTACGTCGCCTGGCTCGACGACCGCAAGTGGGCGTACGTGCGCCTCGAGGGTCGCGCGTTCGGTGACGTGCCGCTGAACCTCGAGTACAAGCTCGAGGTGTGGGACTCCCCGAACTCGGCCGGCATCATCATCGACGCCATCCGCGCGGCGAAGATCGCCAAGGACCGCGGAGTGGGCGGTGCGCTGATCAGCGCCTCGTCCTACCTGATGAAGTCGCCGCCGGTGCAGCGCGAGGACACCGAGGGCCGCACCAAGCTCGAGGCCTTCATCGCCGGCACCGAGGAGCGCTAACGAAGCACGCATGCGCAGGTTGGCGGTGAGGAACGAGCCGTCGGCCGAAGCGGAGTGCGAGGAAGCGCGACCCGAAAGCGCAGAGCGCTGACGAAGCACGCATGCGCAGGTTGGCGGTGAGGCACGAGCCGCCGGCCGAAGCGGAGTGCGAGGAAGCGCGACCCGAGAGCACGGAGCGCTAACGAACTCGCTCGCACCACGGCATACGAGGAAGGGCCCCTGACCGAGACGGTCGGGGGCCCTTCCCGTGCGTATGCCGCGTGCTCGCCTCAGGCGTCGACGCGCACCGAGTTGAGCACGCCCTGGACGGCGGGGATGTCGGTGTCGATGCCGGCGCCGCCGGTCGATCCGGTGAGGTGGTAGAAGTCCTGCACGACCTCGTCGCGGGGGATGCCGGTCGACAGGTGCTCCTGCCGGATGGGCAGCCCCTGCGGGTCCGACCAGGTGACGACGATGCGAATCCAGCTGCGCCCGCCGAGGTCGAGCGTCTCGGGTTCGCTGACGGTCGAGCCGGGGCGGTCCTGCATCGCACCGGTCACCTCCATCACGACGTCGGCCGGCTGGTCGAGCGCCGGTCGGGTGCCGACGCGCACGATCACGTTGGGGGTGAAGTCAGGACGCTGCTCGGTCTGGCGTGCGGCCAGGACCACGTTCGGCAGCGGCTTGAACTCCCAGGTATCGGGCACCTCGATCTGCACCGGTGGTGGTGCCGGGAACTGCTCGCTCGGGTAGGTCGCGGTGGGCATGGGGTGGGCCTTCCTGTGGTGCGGGTCGTGGGTGGGTGCTCAGGCGGTCGGGGTCAGTCCCAGAAGGTGGGGTCGAAGCTGACGTCGACGTTGATGCCGCCCCCGACGCCGAACGTGGCACCGATGTCGAAGTCGACACCGACATTGTCCCTGGAGACCTCGGCGTCGACGTTGGCGTGCGCGCCGAAGCCGTAGGAGACCTCGCCGCCGACCCCGAGGTCGACCGGTCCGACGGACTGGTTGATCGAGCCCTCGGCCTTGCCGCCGACGAAGACCTCGCCACCGGCGCCGGCCTTGAGCCCGTCCTTGCCGAGTGAGGCACCGGCGTTGGCGCTGCCCTCGGCGCCGACGTAGGCCTTGCCCTCGGCCGAGGTGCCGTAGGAGTTGGAGTACTTGCCCTCGACCTTGGCGAGGTAGCCGCCGGCCGTCACGGAGCCGGCTGCGACGAGACCGTCCTTGGTGAGGCCGAACTGGCCCTCGGCGTTGGCGTCGGTGGACAGGGCCTCGACGCTGACGTTGTTGCCGTTGGGGTCGCCCCAGGTCTTGCCGTAGGCCTCCTTGTCCCAGAGCTGCTTGTCACCCTCGAGGAAGGTGACACCGCCGTTGACGTCGGGCTTCTTGTCGAACTCGGTGTTTTCCCAGACGGTGCCGTCCGGGTCGTCGTTGCGGTGCTCGGGGTCCTTCTCGTCAGGAGTGCCGTCGTTGTCGTCGTCACTGTCGTCGACGTCGGGCGTGCCGTCACCATCGTCGTCGAGGGGGTCCTCGTCCTCGTCCTTGATGCCGTCGCCGTCGTCATCGTCGTCGTTCTTGTCCTGGACGCCGTCGCCGTCCTCGTCCGGTTTGTACGGCCCTTCGGGCGCCTCCGGCAGGGTCGGGGCGCCGTCCTCGTCCTTGCTGTCGGGCGTGCCGTCGCCGTCGTCGTCGTTGTCCTGGCTGTCCGGCGTGCCGTCGTTGTCCGAGTCCGGGTCACGGCTGTCGGGTATGCCGTCGCGGTCGGAGTCGCGTCCGGCGCCGGCCACCTCGGAGGTGACCTTCTGGTCGTTGATCTGCTGGCGCAGCGTCTTGCGCATTCCCTCGACCGCGACCGCGACCTCTTCGAGGGCGCGCCGGTTGGCCGGCCAGCCGTTGAAGAACGTGCGGGCGTCGTCGCCGTGCCAGCCGCCCTTGAGGGCGGTCGCGGCCTCGTCCGCCTTCAGCTTGGCGGCGGTGATGGTGCGGTGCGCGGAGTCGAGGCGCTGGGCGATGGCCTGGACCTTGTCGGTCTCCATCCCCTTCTTGCCGTCACCCATGGGTCCTTCTCCTGTGGTGTGGGCGCGCGGACCGGTGCTCGGTCGATCGGCCCCAAGTGGTCAGATGAGTGCGGTGGTGACCACCCGGAACCGGGCGGTCACCACCGCGCTGGCGTCACTTCGACGCGGCCTTCTGGTCGGCGATCTGCTTGTTCAGCTTGGTGACCATGCCGTTGACGGCCGTGATCGCGTCCTGGATGGACTGCTTGTCCTTGGTCCAGGTCTTCTGGAAGCGGTCCGAGTCCGGGCCGTGCCAGTTGCCCTTGAGCGTCGTCGCAGCGTTGGTGGCGCTGGTCTCGGCGTCGGTGAGGGCCTTCTTCGCGGTGTTCAGCTTCGTGACGATCTGCTCGACCTGTCCGGTCTGCATACCCTTCTTCTCGCCGCTGCCGCCGCCATCCGGGGTGGGAAGCATGATGTCTTTCTCCTTCTAGTCAGTTCGTGGTTGCTGTGGATGTTGGTGTCCCGGTCCCCCCGGACCGGGCCGTCCTCAGTTGGACGAGGTGGTGTCCTGCTGCTTGGCGTTCTGGCGCACGTCGTTGGCGGCGGTGGTGAGGTTCTTCGCCGCGGTGACCAGCTTCTGGGAGTGGTCGTTGTTCCACGCGGACGCGAACTGCTCCTGGTCCGGGCCCCACCAGGAGCTCTTGAGCTCCTGGACGGCGCTGTCGATGTTGCCCTTGGCGGTCTTGATCTTCTTGGCCGCCTCGTCCAGGGCCTGCGCCTGGTTCCGAGCGACTCCGGTGTTCATGGACAGCTCAGGCATGTCCACTCCCCTCTCTGGTTGTGTGAGCCCTTGTCGCTCACGGGTTTTCGTGATGTGTAGAAACTATGGGCGTTGCTGGGAGAGCTCAATGGGGAGCACTCCCCGCCCGGGTTGACCGCCTTGACCTGCGGTCACTTCCCCCTAGGTGCCGGCCACCTCCCCGGCATCGGTACCCAGTGGCAGAGCCACCTGGAGGAGTTCTGGGGTGCCGCGGCGCACGAGGTAGCCACGGCCGTCGAGCTTCTGGCTCTGGCTGAGCCCGCGGTAGTCGCTGGCGAACACCATCGACTCGTCGCCGGAGGCCTGCAGCGACACTCCGGACCGAGCGATCTTGAAGGAGTAGGGCAGACCGTAGTTCGAGTTGAAGAACGTGGTGTCCGCCTCGCCGATGAGCGCCTGCTCGGACTGCACCACGGTCTTCGTCAGCTCGATGAGGGCGTCCTCCGCCTCGGTGCCGTCGAGGTCCTGTGCGCGCTCCACGACCACCAGCACCGTGGCGCCCTCGGGACCGGCCTCGGTGATCTCCGGCCGGAGGCGTTCGGCGAGCTCCTGGCAGGCACTCGCACCCACCGCACAATCGGTCCAGACACCCTCGGTGCGGGTCAGCGCCGACGGGCGTGGGCTGAACAGGTAGGTGCGCAGGCCGGGCTTGGCCCGCTTGGCTGCTTGCACCATGGTCAACACGGTTGTCGTTCGCCCACTGCCAGAGGGGCCCACGACGAGCTGGCCACCACGCAGGTCGAATCCGACGGGCTCCAGGGTCGAGGACAGCACCCCGATGACCGGACGGCCCGCCTCGTCGCGGGCGGGCAGGTCCGCCAACCGGATCTTCTCGGCCAGGGACTCGATCGACGGCACGTCCTGTGCACCGGCCCGGCGCATGCCCTCGGCGAAGCCGGCGATGGCCCGGGCCTGGACAGTGGAGTCCGACGAGCCACCGAGCACCGCGATCTGCAGCTCGCGGTCGCCCTTGAGCGCGCGACCGGGTGCCGAGCCCAGCGAGAGCACGTCACCCGGCACGTCGAGGGCGATGTAGTCGTCCGGGTTGGCCATGCGCATCACCAGGCGGCTCTGCACCGCCGAGGCGAGCGAGCCCCACACCCCGGAACGGGAGTCGGCCGTGACGACGAAGTGCAGCCCCACCGGCCGGCCGTCGGAGGCCAGCGAGGTGAGCAGGTCGAGCCACTTCTGCCCGGCGTAGTCGTCGTAGGCGCCGGCGAGCGCCGCCAGGCCGTCGACGAGCACGATGACGCGCGGCTCGTCGGTCTCGCCGGTCAGCCGGCGGTAGTCCGTGATCGTCGTGGCGTTGACCTTGGAGTAGCGCACCGCTCGCTCGTCGACCATCTCGCGCAACATGGTCAGCAGGCGGGCGAAGCGTTCGTGGTCACCGGCGTAGATGATGCTGCCGACGTGCGGCAGGTCCTCGAGCATCGCCAAACCACGGTTGCCGAAGTCGAGGCCGTAGACGCGGCACGGCCCACCGCGCACGGTGAAGCCGGCGGCCACCGCGACGGTGCGCAGGAACGCGCTCTTGCCCGAGCCGGACGCGCCGTAGACCGCGAGGTTGCCCTCCACGTCGGGGCGGAAGCTGATCGGCGGCTGGGTCTGGTTGTCGGGGTCGTCGCTGATGCCGATGACCAGCTCGTCGTCGCGCCGCTTCGTGGGCAGGTCCGCCAGCTCGTACGTCGCCGCGAGCTCGGGCAGCCACGGCTTGCGGGGGATGTCGATCTGGGCGCCGACGCGGGCCGCCTCCACCTGGGTCACGACCCGCTGGATGTCGGTGGGGCCGAGGTCGTCCTGCACGGTGACGTGCTCCTCGACCACCGGCAGCTCCCACGGCACGCCGGACCCGAAGCCCAACGTCTCCACCTCGAGCTGCGCGGGCGGCGCCTCCCCGGTGGTCCACCCACCGGCATACCCGGTCTGGAAGGGGGTGAGGCGACCGGGTCCGGCCTTGGAGACGGCGCGACCGGGCAGGGACGGGTCGAAGAACGCGGCGACGTTGGTGCCGAGCACGTCCTCGCTGTCGGCCTCGTCGGCCATTCGCAGGGCCATGCGCAGGTTGGTGTTGGCGCGCAGGTTGTCCTTGATCACGCCGGCCGGACGCTGGGTCGCCAGGATCAGGTGGAGGCCGAGCGAGCGACCGCGCTGGGCGACGTTGACGACGCCGTCGACGAACTCGGGCACCTCCTGCACGAGCGCGGCGAACTCGTCGACGACGATCACCAGGCTCGGCGGTGCGGCGGCCTCGCCGCGACGTTCGAGCTCGGCCAGGTCCTTGGCCTTGTACTGCGCGAGGATGTGCTCGCGGTACTTCAGCTCGGCCGACAGCGAGGCGAGGGCTCGGCGCACGAGGTGCTGGGACAGGTCGGTCACGAGGCCGACGGTGTGGGGCAGGTTGACGCAGTCGCGGAACGCCGAGCCGCCCTTGTAGTCGACGAGCAGGAAGGTCAGCCGCTGCGGCGAGTGGGCCACGGCCATCCCGAGGATCCACGCCTGCAACAGCTCGGACTTGCCGGCACCGGTGGTGCCACCGACGAGGGCGTGGGGCCCGTCGGACTTGAGGTCGATCGAGAACGTGCCACCCGCCGACTGGCCGATGACGGCACGCAGGTTGCCGGGCTTCGGGCGCGCGACGGGCGCCGCGGCATACGGCCCCGTGATGATCGACCGGTTCTCACCCCAGCGTTCGATGACCGACTCGTGCGACTCGGCGATCTCGGTGCCGACGAGAGTCAGGAAGGACACTGACCGCGGCAGGTCGCTCTCGTCCTCGACGGGCACACCGGAGTCGACGAGGGGTGCCAGCGCCCGCGCCATCCGGGCGGTGTCGGCCGCCGCGAGCGCGTCGGCGGTCACCGGCATCCGGACGACTGCCTCGCCGACGAAACCGGCGACCGCGTCGTCGGGTGCGGTGCCCTGCTCGAGGAAGATGCGGCACGCAGCCGGCAGGCGCACGGTCGCCGGCGCCAGCCAGAGCACGATCACACCGCGCCGCCAGCCCTCCTCCGCGATCTGCACCATGCGCGAACGCTCGACGGGGGCGTCGTCCTCGATGACGACCAGCACGACCGGGCGGTCCTTGGGCATCTTGGGCGGCACGAAGTCGCCCTGGCGCGGACCCGCGTCCTCCTCGCGCGTCTCGGCCTCGACGGGCTCGCTGACGAGGTCCTCGAGCTCGGTCAGCAGCGCGGCGCACCCGGGCCCGGTGTTGGCGAGGTGCTTGGCCTCGATGGGGCTGTGCGGCGATGCCGTGTGCGGCACCCACTTCAGCCAGTCCCAGTCACGGGCCGAGCTGGGCGACGCCAGGGTGGCGACGACGAGCTCGGCGGGCGAGTGGAGCCCGACGGCCTGGGCGACGATCGAGCGCGCGGCCGCGAGGGTCTGCTCACGCGGGCCGGCGACGCCGATTGCCCCTGCCCGCAACGGTTCTGCGACGACGGGCACGGGGCTCACCTCGCCCAGGCCCTCCAACGCCTTGGATGCCTCGAGCCACGCCTCCGCTCGTGAGCGACCCAGCTGGGGCACCTCGAGGTAGTTGCGGCTCGGCATCGACCCCAGGCCCAGCCGGAACTCGGCAAAGCCCGGGTCACCGGCCCGCCTGGTCCACAACAGGGCCGACCCGGCGCTGGCCGCCTCGACCGTCTCGGTCGCGGCGGGGTGCTCGGCCTGGCGGCCCTCGACCTCGACCTCCTGCTCGGTCTGCAGCTCCTCGATCATGAAGCCCAGGTCCTCGCGGAAGTCCTTCATCGCGTCCTCGTAGTCGAGGCGCGCGTGCCGCTTGGACTCCCAGTAGTGCCCGAACAGCATCAGTGGGGTGAGCAGGATGAACAGGCCGAACAGCGGGTTGCGCGTGATCGCCACGAGCGCGACACCCATGATCGCGGGGATGAACGCGGTGAGCCACGGCGGCCGCTCCGGCTTCGGGCGCTCAGGCAGCTCCGGCACCGGGAACTTGGTGCCGGTGTAGAGGGGCGCGATCCGCGGCGAGCGCGAGAACGGCACGGAGGTGCCGCGCCCCGGGGCGAGGCCGGTCGTGCCGCCGGCGACCCGCACCTCTATCTCGGTGTCCCCCAGCCGGAACCGGTCGCCCGAGCGCAGCACCGCCCGGTCCACCTGCTGGCCCTGCACGTCGATGCCGTTGGACGAACCGAGGTCGATCACCTCGAGGATGTCGGTGACCAGCAGGCGGGCGTGGCGTCGCGACACCTGCGGGTCGCTCACCCTGATCTCGCAGCCCCTGCCGCGGCCGATGTATGCCGTGCCGGCGGACAGCGGGTACTCGCGCCCCTCGTCCGGGCCGGCGACGACGACCGCCGTCGCCACGGCCGAGCCACGGTCGGCATACCCCCCGGTGCGGCGGGTGACCGCGAGGTGGGCGCCCGAGCGGATACCGCTCTCCGCAAGCGTGGAGCGGGGGTCCACCGCCCGGAAGTCCTCGTCGACGTGCGAGAAGGTGAAGTCACCCAACGAGTCCGAGCCGCCGGGCACCGCGGACCTGGACGGGTCGGCGCGCACCAGGAAGTCAGCCAGCTGTCCCACCGTGGTGGTGCCGTCGACGGTGGCGACGAGATCGGTGTCCGTGTCGCCTTGACCACGCAGGGTGAACTTCAGCTTCACGAGGCGGTGGCCTTTCGGTTGAAGGACAACGGAATTCGCGACCGCAACGACTGCTGGTCACCGGTCTGGGGTCCGCGGGTGAACAGCGGGCGCGGGTCGATGTCGGCACGCAGCCTGCGCCAGAAGTCGACGTTGGAACGCAGGTCGCTGCGCGCCTCGTTGACCGATGCCCAGTAGGCCGCCGCCTCCTCGTCCGAGGGAACACCCGGGCCGAAGATGTGGGCGTTGGCCCGCACCGCCAGCTCGTGCGCCGCGGGGATGCGTTCGAGGGCGGCCGCCTGCTCCAGCCGGGTGGCCCGCTTGGGCACCTTCTCGCCGAAGCTGCGTGCGGTGCGCACCAGGTCGTCCCACGCCCACGCCACCCGGGTCGGCGTCGGTCCGCGCTGGGCGTGCCGGCCTCGCCGCCACGCCTTGGCTCCGCGGATGGCCCAGTAGAGGGCGAAGAGGACCAGCAGCGGCAGCAGCACGTAGAAGACAAGCCACCGCAACCACGTCGGCCACGCCGAGGGGTCGAAGAGCTTCTTCGGCGGCTTCTTGAGGTTGACGGCGTTCTGCGCCTGGTCCGGTCCCTGCAGCACGCTCGGCGGGTTCACCCCGGCCGGCGGCGGCACCTGGGCGCCGACCTTCTGCTGCTCGGTCTTGGACTGCAGCTGGTTGGGCTTCTGGTTGCGGTCGGGCAGGAAGGTGTTGGGCATGATGGGGATCCACTGCCCGTCGGTGTCCTGCACCTCCACCCAGGCGTGGACGTTCCTGCCCCGGACGACGCCGTCCTGCGGCAGCTGCGCCCCCATGACCACGCGGGTGGGGATGGACAGGCGGTTGGCCGCCAGGGCGAGCGTGGCGGCATACTGCTCGTCGTTGCCCGCCAGCTGGGTGACCCCCACGAACCGCGTGAGCCGGCCGAAGGAGTGGCCGGCCAGGTAGTAGCTCTCGACGCTGTTCTTGGTACCACCGTCGGTGTAGGCGCCGTCGCTCTTCATCGCGTTCGCGATGGCCAGGAACTGCGACCAGGCGCCCTCGGCGTTGCTGGTCCAGCTCTCGAGCTTGGCGTCGAGGAAGCTCAGCTCCTGGTCGGGCACGAGGTCACCGCTGGCCGGGTTGAACGACTCCGGCAGCTTCTGCTGGACGACCTTGCCCGGCAGCAGGACCTGCATGGTGTAGCGGTCACCCGAGCGCAGCCGGTCGGGGACGATCGCGGTGCTCGTGTCGATGTTCAGCCACAGCCGGGAGGCGAGCAGGTCCTGGCGGGTGCCGCCGAACTTCACGCCGGTCACCTGGCCGATGGTGGGCAGCCACACGTCGGTGTACCCACCCTCCGGCACCGTCACCTCGATGGTCGCGGGCTTGCCCTCACCCCGCGGCGCCACCCGCTCGCCAACCTGCTGGAAGGCGGTGCCCGGGTCGGCCGAGTCCTCGCTCGCACGCTGGCCGGCGCCCCAGACGGTGCCGTCGTAGCTGTCGAGCGTGGCGAACCGCAGCGGCGTGCCCGCAGGAGCGCCCTTGACCGTGAGCAGCGGCTTGTCCCACAGCTTGGCCTCGTTGGGTTCGGTGTACTGGCGGAACCCGGCGAGCGGGCTCGGGAACTGGGCGATGTCGAACGGCGGCACGACCTCGGTGCGGGCCACCTTGCGCAGCTCGGGCTGGGTGCCCGGCGCGAGCGGGCCACCCACGAGGCCGATGACACCGGCGAGCACGAGCAGGCCGGCACCGATCCCGGCCCGAGCGCCCCGTCCGGCACCGTTCTGCAGCGGTGCCCGGGTGCGGGCGCCGCGCACGACCAGCCACCCGATCAGCCCGAGCGCGAAGACCACGCCCTGGGCCAGGAGGGAGGCCGGCTGGAGCGTGCCCAGGACGATCACGAGCGCGAGCACGACGAGGGGCGGGACGGCCACCGCGTAGATGCGGTAGCCACTGCGGGCGAAGCCGTAGGTCAGCGCGGTGCCCACCAGGGCGACGATGAACGGGATCGCGACCAGCTCGGCGGTCGCGTCGACCGGGGGCAGGAGGGTGAGCAGCCGCTTCCAGCCGTGGACCGCGGTGCTCGCCAGGTCGGCGAACGTGCGACCGGTCGGGAAGACCCCGAGCGCCAGGTCGCCGCGCACGGCCAGCGGCCCACCGAAGAGGAAGTAGACGACGACGAGGCCGACGAGAGTGACGACCGCGGGGAGCTTGTATGCCGTGACGAGGTGCGTCACGACGAGCGCGAGCAGGATGCCGCCCACCGCGGCGAGGATCCACTCCCAGCCGAAGAACACGGTGCGGAACCCGACGAGCGCGAGCCCGATGAGCAGGACGGTGAAGCCGGCGTCGACCAGGTCGTCGCGGGTCGGCAGCAGCCGCTCGCGCCGCTCGGCCGCACGCTCGGCGCGGCTGCGCTCCTGGGGCAGGAGGGCGTCCTGCGGTGCCCGCAGCGGGTTGGCGCTGGCGCTCATGCCGCCATCACTCCTGCCAGGACCGCCCGCAGGTCATCGAGGCGGTGGATGTTCATGAGGGTGAGCCCTCCGACGTTCTTGACGCCGACGCGCTGCCGGCTGTCGATGGTCAGCGCGACCTTGAGCACCTCGGTCTCGAACCGGCCGAGGGCGCGCTGCACCTGGATGAAGGGGGTGGCCGTGCCCGTGATGAGGACGGCCATCGAGGTGTCGGGGGCCAGGGCCAGGCCTTCGCCCGCCTGGGCATAGAGGTCGCTCGTGCCGAGCTCGACCCTGGCGAGCTCGTCCAGCGCCAGTGGTGCGCTGGTGCGCGAGGCGCTGCGGTCGCGGCACAGCACCGTGAAGTCCTGCTCGTCCATGTGCGCCCGCACCGCCAGGGACGCGGCGACCGAGATCGCGGTCTCGGCGTCGTCCTCGCCGCCGTCGTACTTGTCAGGGTCCGCGTCCACGATCATCGTGAGGTGGGAGCGCCGGGTGTCGAGGAACTGGCGCACCAGCAGGCGGCCGGCCTTGGCCGAGGAGCGCCAGTGGATGTACCGCCGGTCGTCGCCGGGCTGGTACTCGCGCAGCGCGTGGAAGGCGAGGTCGGACATCGACATCTCCTGCGTCGTCTCGCCCTCGAGGTCACGCAGCAGACCCGAGCCGAGGCTTTCCAAGGAGATGGTGCGCGGGTGCACGTACAGCTCGGTGATGTCGGTCCAGCGCTCGGTGCGGCGCACGAGGCCGAGCGGGTCACCCTGGACGGTCGACGCCGGCCCGACGGCGATGACACCGCGTCGCTCGGTCGGCACGACGAAGAGCTCCTCGTGCACCTTGCCGGATCCCAGTGGTGGCAACGTGAAGCGGGCGGCGCTGACCCCGACGGGCAGCTCGACCAGCAGCGGCAGCATGCCGCGCCGGGACTCGTTCGTCACCAGGATGCGGCCCGTCGAGGGCTCGCCGACGCTGACCCGCAGCGGCTCCACCTCGGTGTCGATCCGCACGCGGGTGCGACCGAGCGCGAGCAGCAGGCAGCACACGACCAGCGCGACCGCGGCCACGCCGATCATCGCCCACTCCTGCCAGTCGGTGTAGGCCGCGACGACCCAGCAGACGACCCCGAGGGCCGCGATCGTCCACCCCAGCGGTGACACCCACCGGAAGAACTCCAGCACCGGTGCCCACACCGGCCGGGTCGCGGCCCGCACCGGTTCGGTGCGCTCGGCCAGCAACCCGCCGACCCGTTCACCGGTCTGGGTGACGAACGTCGGCAGCTTCGGCCGCGTGACGGTGATGCTGGGCAGGCTGGGCAGCCGCCGCGGGCGAGTCGCACTGCCGCCCGTGCCCTCCGCGGCATACGGCGGTGGCGCGGTGAGGGGGGACCCGGACGCGCCACGGCTCCGACGGCGTCCCTTCTTCAGGTCCGACCGCCGCGTCGTGTGCTCGGCGTCCCCGCTGTCGGGAACGTCGTCTCGGCTCATGGTCAGGCGACTCGCTCTGCCGGCGGCGCGACCTCGGACAGGATCTGGCCGATGACCTGGTCGACGGTGATGTTGGCGAACTGCGCCTCGGCCGTCAGCAGCAACCGGTGGTTGAGGACCGGGCCGGCGAGCAGCTTGATGTCGTCGGGGATGACGTGCGTGCGCCCCTGGCTGGCTGCCCAGGTCTTGGCACACCGCACGAAGGCCAGGCAGCCGCGCACCGACAACCCCAGCTTGACCGACACGTGCCGGCGCGACTCCTCCGCGATGCGGGAGACGTAGGCCAGGATGGCCGGGTCCACGTGGACCTCATCGGCCAGCTTGGCCATCTCGACGACCACGTTCGAGGTCACCACCGGCTCGAGGACCGACGTGCGGTCACGGGTCTTGGCGTCGGCCAACACCGCCACCGTCGCCTCGTGGTCGGGATAGCCCAGCGACGTCTTCATGAGGAACCGGTCGAGCTGCGCCTCGGGCAGCCGGTAGGTGCCGGCCTGCTCGATCGGGTTCTGGGTGGCGATGACCATGAACGGCTCGCCCACCTCGTGCCGCACCCCGTCGACGGTGACGCGGCCCTCCTCCATGACCTCCAGCAGCGCCGACTGCGTCTTCGGCGAGGCGCGGTTGATCTCGTCGGCCAGCACGATGTTGGCGAAGATCGGGCCTGGGTGGAAGTCGAAGGTCTGCTTGCTCGGGTCGAAGATCGTCACGCCCGTGACGTCACTGGGCAGCAGGTCGGGCGTGAACTGGATGCGGCTGTTGGTGCCCTGCACGGTGCCCGCCATCGCCCGCGCGAGCTGGGTCTTGCCCGTGCCCGGGAAGTCCTCGAGCAGCAGGTGCCCCTCGGAGAGCATGCAGGTCAACGCGAGGCGGATGACGTGCTGCTTGCCCAGCACCGCGCGGTCACAGTTGTCCACCATCTGCGTGAACGCTTGCGCAAACCACTGAGCTTGCTCGTTCGTGACAGTCATCGCTGTTGCTTTCCGTTCTCTTTGTTGTGGATTCGTGCGTGCTGGGTATGCCGCGTGGCCGGCTTCGTGGTGACGGTGGCGGTCGTCGTGGTCACCGGGGTCAACCCCAGTAGACGGACCCGGTATGGCTCCCGGAGCCGTTCCTCAAGGTGACGTACACCGTGCCGACGTTGCTGCCGAAGTAGCAGCTGCCCGGCCAGCGGTAGCTGCTGCCGTTCGACCCCACCGTCAGGCGACCGCTGGAGGTGAAGGTGTCGGTCCTGGTGCTCCGGCAGGAGACGGTCCACGACGAACCCGGCGGGAAGTTGCTGATCCCGACGTTGACCTTCCAGCACAGGGAGCTGGCCGACGCGCACGACCCGCGGCTGGAGTGGCCCCGGGCGCCCTTGCTCACGTTGACCTTGGGGTTGGGTGGCGCGACCTTGCCGGTGACGTACCCCGTGTAGGACGACCAGCCCGCAGCGGAGTAGGCCTTGACCCTGAGCCGGTAGGTGCCGGGGGCCTTGTTGCTGATCGTCACCGAGGTCTGGGCGCTGTTGAACGTGCGGTTCACCGCCCCCTCCACCTGGACCCTGGTGATGGGCCGACCGTTGGTCGGCAGGCTCCACCGCCAGGTGACGTTCTTGTCCTTGGAGTTGCCGTCGGACCGAAGCCCCGTCGGCGTCTTGGTCGGACCGTAGGCGCGGTAGGTGTTGCTCGAGCCGGACCAGGACGACCAGTTGGTGCCGTTGTAGGCCCGCACCTGCAGGGTCTGGTTGCTCGTGTTGAGACCGCTGATGACGAACTCCCTGGTCGAGCCCTCCGCACAGCCACAGCTGACCGTGCCGGTGCGCCCGTTGCTGTTCTTCCACTGCAGCTGGGTGAAGCGTGCCGACCGCGAGTCGCGCACGGCGACGCGGACGACCGCCTTGTAGTCCGCCCGCGGCGTCGTGACGCTCGGTCGACCGGGTGCCTGCGGGATGCCGATGGAGGAGAACGACGTCGGGTTGGCCTTGGGTCCTTCCTTGTTGCCGCCGTTGGTGGCGGTGACGACGTAGCGGTACTTCGCGCCGTCGTAGACGGTGGTGTGGCCCAGGCTGCGAGTGCCGGGCGACGTGGTCCCGATGGATTTCCACCCCCCACCGTTGCGGCTCTGGTAGACGGTGTACTTCGTCAGCGGCGGACCGTTGGGGCGCACCGCCTGCCACGAGATCGTCAGGCGTGACGATCCGGCCGCCGGGCCGGTGCCCGAGTTCGTCACCCGGGGCGCCGGGACGGCCGGCGGCGTGCCCGCCGACTGCATCTTCACGGCCGGGCCGAACGGGCCCCAGCCCAGGTCGTTCTTGGCTCGCACCCGCACCGACTGCTCGTTGTCGTTGACCAGTCCGCCGATGGCGGCCTGCAGGGTGGGCGCGGCGACCTGCTTGGCCTTGAGCGTGCCGTTGGTGGTGTCCGTGACGCGCACCTCGTACGTCTTGACGTCGCTGCCCTTCTTGGCCGGCGCCTGCCAACCGATGGTGAGGGTGCGGTCATCGCGGCTGACCATCCGCACACCGCCGACGGCGTTGGGCAGGGTGTCCGGCTTGACCGGGTTGCTCGCCCGGCTGGGCGGGCTCTGCCCGATCGCGTTCACCGCGACCACGGTGAAGGTGTAGGTCTCGCCGTTGGTGAGGCCGGTGATGGTGCACGGCGACGCCGAGCACTGGGTGGTCTTGGCGCCCGGGCCGTTGCCCTGCACAAGGTAGTGGGTGATGGGGCTGCCACCGTCGCTGGCCGGGGGGGCCCAGCGGACGCGGGCGAACCCGCCGCTGACCCGGTCGGCCTGGGCGGTGACGCTGACCGGGGCGTCCGGCTTGCCGAGGACGGTGACGGTGCCGCGTCCGGTGGCGTCCAGGCCGGGGCGGCCGTCGCTGACCGAGACGAGGATCGAGCCCTGGCCGCGGGCCTCACCAGTGGCGGTGACCGTGAGGGTGCAGCCGGAGAACGATGTGCTGAGGCCCCGGGCCCCGGATGCGGCCGCCGAGGAGATGGCGCACTTGGGCGACTCCAGTGGCGAGTCGAGGTAGCCGCGCAGGTCGATCGTCGTCGACGACCCGGCATTCAACCCGGTCACGGTGAACGGACGCAGCCGCGGCGGCCCCAGGCTGGCCAGCGGGTTGCTGTCGTCGACCGTGCCGTCGTCGGCCCCGAGCACGGTGACGGCGATGAGCGACTCGGGCCCACCGCGGGCCTTCACCGACACCCGGCCGTCGTTGCTGCTGGGTGCCTTGTCGCCGGCCTTGAGCTCGACCGTGCGGTTGCCGTTGCCGGTGCGCGTCAGGTCGACGCCCTTGGCCTCGGTCTTCCAGTTGCTCTCGAACGTGACGTCGTCGAGGGTCATGCCGATCGGCACCCACGCGTGGCACAGGGTCGGGATGTCGATGCTGCGCGGCAGGCCGCCGGCGTTGAGCTTGACCGAGTAGTTCGGGCAGCGCAGGAGCGGGATCTTGGGCCCGATCTGCACCGGGATCGAGACGTATGCCGTCTTGAAGTCCTTCTGCTCCACCGTCTCCTGGTCGCTGACCTCGAGCATCACCGAGGCAGGTCCGACGTAGCCGCCGGAGGAGGTGAGGCGCAGGCCGGATCGACCGTCGGCCTCGGCCCGCAGCTTGTCGGAGGGCGACGCGCTCACGTTGTCGGCGGTCGTCAGGCTCACGACCCGGGCCCGCGGCGACTTCACGTAGTCCGAGAGCTTGACGCTCTTGGTGGAGTCCTTGTCCATCTGGATCAGTGCGCCCGACACCACGAAGGGCAGGCCGGCGTCGCCGGTCGGCACGTAGATCAGGGCCATGCCGGTGAGGCCGTCCTCGTCGGTGATGACGTAGGGGACGGTGTAGGGGTAGGGCTTGACGGCGACCTGGACCTTGGTGCCGTTCTCGACGATGGTGCCGTCGGGTGAGAGCACATCGGTGACCTTGAGCGACTCACGCGCGCCGTCGATGTCGCGGTCGTTGGCCAGCACGTCGACGGTGGTGGTCGTGTCACCCTGCTTGGGCTTGGCGGTGTCGTCGACCGCGACCGGCGGGTTCTTCGCCGTCGGGTCGGGGATGACGGTGATGGTCGACTTGCTCGGGTCGAACAGCCCGTTGCTGATGCCGTAGTTGAGCACCTGCACGCCGGCCTTGGCCTCGGGCACCGTGGTCGTGAAGTAGGTGTTGGCCTCGTCGACCTTCCACTTCTTCAGCTCGGCCTCGGAGTTGTTGGGCGCCTTGTAGAGCAGGTCGACGCTGTCGCCACGGGCGATGAGGTCGTTCTGCGTGGCGTCGACGGTCACCCGCTTGCCCGGCTTGGCGCGGACCTCGTCCTCGACCGCCACGGGCGGTTGCGGGTCGCCCGGCTGCACGACGCCGATGCGCACGAAGCCCGTGCTGGTGGCGCCGAACCGGTCGCGCACGACGTAGTTGAGCACCTCCGTGCCCGCGGACGTCGGGTAGGCCTCGTACTTGATCGTCGAAGGACCGAAACCGGTCACCCGCCCGTACTTGAGGTCGACCGCGCCCGCGTCGGCGCCGGTCAGCCCGACGACGGTCACGCTGTCACCGTCGGGGTCGACGCCCGAGCTGGGCACGGTGATGGTGAGCGGGTCACCCGCGGTGACGCTGGTGGAGAAGCTGCGCGCGACCGGCGGCTGGTTCGGGGTCTGCTGCGTCGGCAACGGCATGACCGTCACGCTGATGCGTCCGGTGGTGGCCTTCTCCTTGGCACCCAGCGGGTACACGGCATACTCCACCGTCACCTGCTGGGGCGAGGTCGGCGTGCGGTCCTTGGGCACGAAGCGCACGACGTTGCCGGACGCGAACGCCGAGCCCGACCCGACGAGCACCTTGACGCTGGCGGGGTCGAGGACGAGGGGTATGCCGTCGGCCATGGAGTCGTTGTCCATCACCGGGATCGTGACCGAGTCCTGGGCGCGGACGACGGCCTCGTCGTCCTCGACGATCGGGGTGTTGCGGTCGTCGGCGGGGTACTGGGTGACGGCGACCTCACCGGTCGTCGACTTCGAGCCGTCGCTGATCGTGTACTGCACGGTGCCGGTGCGCGGCTTGCCGCCGGGCGACGCGACGTCGAGCGACTCGATCCGCACCCAGCGGCCCTGGTAGATCGACGGGCGCAGCCAGGAGTTGTCCGAGCTCACCGACACCGACCGGGTCACGAGGACGTCGGCGCGGGGGCTGTAGTCGTTGGCCAGCACGTCGGTCAGCACCGGCGTCTGGTCACGAAGCGTGGCCGAGTCCGGCACCGCCACGGGCGGCGCGTCGGGGTCGGGGTTGGCGATGAGGTCGACCCGGATGCGGCCGGCGTCGATGCCGCCGCCGACCTGGGCGCCGTAGCTGAGGTCGTAGGTGCCCGGCGAGGTGCCGGTGATGGTGACGAGACCGGTGTCGAGGTTGGTGTCGACCGACAGCCCGTCCGAGGACTGCAGCTCACGGCTCAGACGCATCTTCGCGTCCGGCTCGGTCGGGTCGGCGCCGGGGATGTCGTTGCCGAGCGGCTCGAGCTGCAGCGGCTTGCCGACGACACCGCGCACGACGTCGGGCTGGGTCTGCGGCTTGACCAGCTTGTCGTCGGGGTCGAGCACCTGCAGGCTCACGGTGCCCTTGCTGCTCGCGCGCCCGTCACCGACGGAGTACTCGACCGGGTGCGTCCCCGGGTCGGTCGGAGCCAGGACGTTGAGGCGCCCCAGGCCGTCGACCGACGACCCGTCGGCGGTAGCCTGCAACGTCAGCGGGTCGTTCTCCGGGTCGCGCCAGTCGCCCACGACCTGCAGCGGGAGCAGCTTGCCGGGGTTGACCGGGTAGACCTTCTTGGACAGGTTGGCCGTGCCCTGGCGCAGGCCGGGCGGACCGTTGACCTCATCGGGGACGAGGGTGACCGTGACGCGGCCCTGGTCCTTCTGCGGCGACTTGCCGTTGTTGACCTTGTAGGTGAAGGAGAACGTCTGCTGGTCGGGGTCGGCGGGCACCGACACGTCGATGCTCTGGCCGTCGGCCGCGACGCTCGCGCTGACGCCCGGCAGGTCGGGCTGGGACACGTCACCGGGGTCGATGGCCAGGACCGACCCGACGGCGTCGGTGTCGTTGTCGAGCACGTGCAGTTTGGACACCCGGCCCGGGCGCACCTTGAGGTTGTCGTCCTCGGCCTTCGGCGGCTGCGTCACCGAAGCCTCGTCGATGAGGTTCTCGTCCTTCTTCTTGTTCTTGTCATCGCGCTTCGGCGGCGGGATCAGCGAGTCCCACTCGTCGAGCTTCTTCGGCTTGCTGTCGAGGTCCCAGACCTCGCCGCCGTCGAGGTCGTTGAGCACCACGAGGCCGTGGTTCTGCCGCAACGCGACACCGTTCTTCACGGCCGCCTCGGTCGTCCGCTGGATCGACACCGCCGGCTGCGGGTCGGATGAGCCGCAGTCCTTGCCGTAGTAGTTGACCAGGGTGCTGGCCCACGCGGCGTGGATGCACGAACCGGTGCGCAGGGGACGCGACACCATCGGCGGCGCCTCCTTTTCGCCGATCGTCACCTCGACCCCACCGGTGCCGCCCCCTTCACCGCCGACACCGACCAGCCGCAGCGTCGTCGAGTCCTGCAACCCCACCGTGTCCGCCGCCGGACCCGGCTGCTGCAACGCGGCATACGCCGGCTGTCCCTCGGTGCGCGTGGTGCCGGCGTCGATCGCCTTGCCGTTGCCCCGCACCCACAGCTTGTCGTCACCGGCGCTGTAGACGACCCACTGCGAGCCGACCGCGGTGATGTCGATGACCTTGGCCCCGGAGAGCTTGATCGACTCCTCGACCGGCTTGCCGAACCCGTCACCGGCGCGCGGGATCGACACCACCTTGCCCGTGTCACCCGAGACGGCGTGGATGCCGCCCTCGACGTCGACCGCCACCGCGGCCGTCCCGCCGACCGTGGCCAGCGGCTTCGCGCCGACGGTGAGCCCCTCGAAGGTGCTCAGGCCCTGGTCGGGGTTGTACCGCTGGCCCCACACCTTGCCCGACTTCGGGTCGACCATGGCGACCGTGCCGCCGCGCATGTCGACCGTGCGGGGCACGAACACCTGCAGGTTGGTGCCCGCCTGGGGGGCGGGGACGGAGATGCCGGACCCCTGGGCGACCGCGCTGGTGCGGGTGTCGATGGGCGTCAACGAGCCGGAGCCGAGCACCAGGCCCGCCACCGCGTTGTCGTCCTGGAGGATGTCGACCGGGTCACCCGGACCACTGTCGGAGGCGACACCGCCGTCGAACTGGCCGACCGCCTTGTTGACGCGCGCGAACCGGCCGTCCTTGGCCGACGACACCCAGACGCTGCCGTCGTCGAGGTCGGACCGGTGCACGGTCTCGCCCTTGGACGACACCGCGGCATACGTCAAGACGCTGGCGGTCAACGCGACCACCAGTCCGGAGGCAACCCCCACCCTCCGACGGGACATCGGACCCACTGTTACTGCTCTCCTTCGTCGCTTCCCCCGGCGACCTGCTCGTGGTCGAGCAGCACCAGATCCGCCTCGGTCACCAACCGCGTCGACAATGCGTGCTCCACGAGTCGCGCCTTGCGGTTGCTGGCGAGCTTGCCCGGACCTCCGTGGAGACCACGTGTACCAGCATCTGCGAGCTTTTGGCACACGTTGTCCAGTTTTCGATTGAATCTCGTGACTTTCCAGCCCAGCCGCTCGGCCGCGTCGGCCGACGACGGGATCTGGGTGGCACCGCCCTGGCCGCGCCGCAGGAACGGCTCGGCGAGGGCGATGATCAACAGCTTCTGGTCCGGCGTGAAGGAGACCCGGCCGACGGTGGTCTCACCGGAGTCGGCCTCCTCCTTGGTCTCGGTCTCGGTCGCCACGAACGCCGGGGTGTCGACGATGACGTCGAAGTCGTAGGTCGTGGGCCCGGCGGTGAACCAGACCGTGAACCGCTCCAGGGCCAACGGGATCCGCGCGCCTGGATTGAGCCAGGCCTGGAACAACCCCTTCTTGTCGGCCACCGTCGCGGTGAGCGTGGTGCCGACGTTGGCCAGCCACCAGAGGCCACCCTCCTCGACGACTTGGAGGAAGTTGCGGTGCAGGTAGGGGTTGTCGTCGATCTCGACGTCGCCCGTGCGCCCGATGGTGAGCGGCTCGGCCGGGTCGGCCACGAACAGCTCCCCACAGAAGTCGACGGTCACACCCATGAGCCCCTCACCCTGCCTTCTCGCACTGCGGCTCCGACCAGTTGGTCCAGACGCCACCGCGGATCACCCGCGCCTGCCCACACACCTGGGTGCCCTTGCGGACCTTGACCACGTAGTTCGACGACTTCGGCGTCACGAACGGCGGCTTGGCCTGCCCGAGCTTGTCGATCGCCGGCGCCCACCGGAACCGGAAGGTGTCGCCCTTCTGCGCGGCGCCGTAGGACCAGCTGAACGCCACCGCACCAGCAGCTCCGCGGGAGGTGACGGTGGGCACCTGCGCGGGACCACCCTGCAGCGGGTCGTCCTCGCCGGGCCCGGCCACGGTCGACGCGCTCGTCTGCGGGGTGGGCTGGTCGCTGCCGCCGGCCTGGCTGATGGCGTAGATGGTGACGCCGACGAGCACCGCGATCACGGCGCCGACCGCGGCGAGCAGGGTGCCGGGCTTGATCTCGTGCTTGTCCTGCGCGGTCTCCGTTGCGGGAGACTGCTCGGCGTCGTCGGTGACGCGGGCGCGGCGGACCGTGCCCTCGTCGGCGCCGTCGAGCGGCACCGGCGCCCCCACGTGCGCGGAGCGCGAGGAGGTGACGGTGGTGTGCCCGGCTGCCGGGATCGAGGTGGAGCCGCTCATCGGCCGGTGTGCCGCGGGCGCCGGGCTGGGCGTCTGCGCGCGGACCGCCTGCGGGGCCCGGACGCGGGTGCGGTCGTCATCGGTGCCCGGGGTGGGCGAGGTGTCGGCGAGGGTGGTCTGGCCCTGCTCGTCGAGGACGACGATCTGGGTGCGCGGGAACCGCTGCTCCTGCTCGATCTCCTGCAACGCGCGGGCGAACGCCAGGGCGGTCTGCGGCCGGTTGGCGGCGTCCTTCGACATCGCTTGGGACAGAAGGCGTTCCAGCGACACCGGCACGTCGGCGCGACCGGTGCTGGGCACCGGGTTGGACCGGATGCGCGGCATGAGGGCGTATGCCGAGTTGTCGCCACCGGGGACCTCGAACGGCGAGCGCCCCACGAGCAGCTGCCACAAGGTGGCGGCCAGGCTGTAGACGTCGGACCGGTGGTCGCCGTTGGACTGGCCGAAGAGCACCTCGGGCGGCGCCCACGGCACCGACACGCCGACGTCGTCGTCGTCCTCTTCGGCCGCGGCTCCTCGACCGGCGATGCCGAAGTCGGTGAGGCCGGGCGCGCCGTACTGGCTCACGAGCACGTTGGCCGGCTTGATGTCACGGTGCACGACCCCGGCGCGGTGTGCGGTCTCGACCGCGCTGGCCAGCTGGATGCCGGTGCGCAGCACCTCTTCCACGGTGAAGCGCTCGGCCCTCGCCCGCATCGCCAGGTTCGGCGGCGGGTAGTACTTCATCACCAGGTAGGGCCGGCCGTCGGCGGCGGTGTCGGACCGGAACACCTGGACGATGTAGGGGTGGTCCGCCAGCTGGGCCATCGTGTCGGCCTCGTCGGTGAACTGGCGGCGCAGCGACGGGGTGAGGCCCTCGCCCTTGAGCACCTTGACGGCCACGTTCATCCGCGGCATCTGCTGCTCGTAGAGGTACACGTCGGCATACCCACCAGACCCCACGGGCTGGACGTAGACCAGACCGGGGATCTCCGGGGGCGCCGAGGTGCTCATGCCGTCGGCACCTCGAAGGTGATGGCGACCTCGTCGGCCAGGGTGATGACCGTGCCGGGCTCGAGCACCTGCTGGTCGCTCGGGCGCAGCCGGACGGGCAGCTGCCCGGGCAGGGTGACGGTGGTGCCGTTGGTGGAGCCCAGGTCGCGGATCAGCACGTGCCAGCCCTCGAGCACGATCTCGACGTGGTTGCGGGAGATGTCGTTCTCCGGCGACGGCACCCGCACCAGGTGGGGCTGCATCCCGGCGTCGAGGTCGGCATTGACCTTCGGCGACCGACCGAGCAGGACGCCGCGGTCGAGCATGACGACGTCGCCGGTCGGCAGCCGCAGGACCCCGAGCGAGGGCCGCGGCGTCTGGAACGGCTGCTGGGGCGGGATGTCTCGACCGCACACCCGGCAGGCGCTGGAGTGCGGTGGGCTCGCGTGCCCGGCCGGGCACAGCACCGCGAGCACGAGCGGTCCGCTGGCCGACGGCCCACCCCCGAGGAGGGCGGAGCGGTCGACGGTGGCCTCGGCGTCCTCGCTGGGAGCACCTGCGGGTGGCGTCGCCGGTTGCGGGGTTGACGCTGGCGGCTGGGCGGGCGCAGGTGGAGGGGTCGCCGGCTGCGCTGGCGGCTGGGGGGCGACCGGTTGCGGGGATGCCGCGGGCGGTGCCGGGGGCGGCGCCTGGGTGGGGCTCGCCGCGGGCGGCGCGGGCGGTGGAGTCTGCCGCAGCGACGGTGCGGGCGGTGGGGTGTGCGTGCTACCCGCCGGGGTCGCCGGTGGTGCGGGTTTCGGCTCGGGGGCGGGCACGTTGGAGCCGCCGCTGCGCCAGGGCACGGAGTCGATGATTCGTCCGCCCGGGGCGGGAGCCGGGGCTGCCGGCGGCGCCTGGGGCGCGGGGGCGGCGCTCGGCTGCCCGGGTGGCGGCTGGGGTGCCGGCGACTGCGTCTGGGCGGGCGGGGCCAGCGTGTGGTCGGACGCATCGGAGGCGTAGCCGCCCGCGGACTCGATCGGCGCGTGCCCGATCGGCGGCTCGTCGATCGTGCCGGTGTCGTGTTGCTCGATGTATGCCGGACGGTCCTGCTGGGTGGCGCCGAAGAGGTGGTCGTAGCTCGGCAGCTCGTCGACCTCGTCCTCCTCACCCGCCGGCTTGGAGGTGGTCGAGGGGGCCGAAGGTGCGGGCTGCTGCTGGGCCGCGGGGGCCTGGGGTTGTTCGGACGCGGCCGGTTGCTCGGGGACGGCTGGCTGCTCCGGCTGGGGCGCCGGGGTCGCCGGTGGCGCTGCGGGCACGGGATCGGTGCGTCGCCTGAGCAGGTTGGGGGGTCGCCAGCCGCTCGGTGCCGGCGCGGGCGCGTCGTCCGCCTCCGGCGCCGGGTGCACCGTCGCCTCGGGTGCCTCGGTGGACGGCTGGCGTTCGGGGACGACCGGGTCGGCGGCTTCCGTCACGGGTTCGGTCACGGTCGGCTCGGCCGGCTCCTGCTCGGTGACCGGCTCCTGCTCAGTGACCGGCTCGGGCTTGGCCTGCGGCTCCAGCTCGGGTTCTGGTTCTGACTCGGGTTCTGGTTCTGGCTGTGCGTCGGATGCCTGGTCCTGGCCGGTCGGGCGCGGCTGCTCCGGCTGCTCAGGCTGCTCAGGCTCGCTCACCGACTCGGCCGCCGGCTCAGACACCGGCTCAGACACCGGCTCAGACACCGGCTCGGAGGCCGCCGGGGTCTCGGGCTCCGACGGGGACTGCGGGCCGACCTCGGAGCCGGTGGGCTCGGTGGGCTCGGTGGGCTCGGTCGGTGTCGTGGCACCGGGTAGGACCACCGCCACCTGCGTGACACCGTCGGGGGCGTCGACATCGGTCCAGCTGCCCCGGCGGGGGCCACGCACCTGCGTCTCGCCCTCGGCGCCGGACACCACGGCATACCCCTCGCCGCGGACGACGACGCGCACGGGGTCGCCCTCGCCGACCACGACGAAGTCAGGGGTCGAGCGCAGCCCGCCACCGGCGAGCACGTCGAGCACGGCGTCGACGTCACCGTCGACGGCCGCGGTGCGCAGGCGTTCGACCAGGGCGCCACCGCCACGCACCACGACATGCAGCCCGGACACCGAAACGGTGCTCCATCCGGGCTGGTCGGGAGGGTCGAAGCGCAGCTCCGTCATCGGGCGGCTCCGGTGCCGGCACGCGGTGCCGTGTCGACGTCCTCGTCATCGTCGTCGCCGGCGTCGAGGGCCACCACGACGACGGAGACGTTGTCGCGACCGCCGGCCTCCACGGCGGCGGACACTAACGCCTCGGCGCACTCCTGTGGGTCGTCGAACTCGCTGACGAGGGCGTGGATGCGCTCCAGCGGCAGCTCACCGGACAGCCCGTCGGAGCAGACGACGAACCGCTCACCCGGGTGCGGCGGGAAGACCCACACGTCCGGGGTGGGGGCGGGGTCGGAGCCGAGCGAACGGGTGACGACGTTGCGCAGCGGGTGCTTGGCCGCCTCGGCCTCGGTGATGATGCCGGCCTCGACGAGCTCGCGGACCTCGGAGTGGTCGACCGTCACCTGCCGGGTGCGCCCGTCGACGTAGCGGTAGACGCGGGAGTCGCCGACGTTGAACACGGCCCAGTGGTCCGAGCCGCCGGCGTTGACGACGGCCAGACCGGCGGCGGTGGTGCCCATGCCGGTCTGCTCCGGGTGACGGGCCACCGACTCCAGGATGCGCCGGTTGGCGAGCTCGAGGGCGTGGACGAGGTCGTCGCGGCGGCGCACCGGCGCCCCGGCCAGCGGCTCGAACGCGTCGATGGCGATCTTGCTGGCCACCTCACCGGCGGCGTGACCGCCCATGCCGTCGGCCACCATGAAGACGGACCGGTCGGCCAGGACGCTGTCCTCGTTGACCTTGCGCACGCGCCCGACATCGGTGGCGGCCCCCGCCCGCACCGTCATGCCGACGCCACGCGTCGTGTCGCCGCTCAACGCGTGACCCGCACGGTCTGCATGAGCTGCTGCAGCGTCTCGTAGTCGCTGCTCACCTGCTCGCCCCCGACCGAACCGGTCACCTGGATCAGGTCGACCACCTGACCCCGGCGGGCCCCCGCGAACAGGTGCGCCTGCACCACGTCCCCGACCTTCTCGTCGGTCCAGGACACGTTGACGCCCACGAAGGGCACGTCCTCGATCTCGACCGAGAAGGGGGCGTCCATCTCGCCGTCGACGCGCTCGTCGACGTACGCCTTCAGCTCGCCGAGGGCGCGGCCGATGGTGAAGTCACCGGAGCGGGTGAAGCCACGGACCACCACGTTGGGGGCGAACCGCCCACCGGACTCCGCCTGTCGCGCCGCGAGCAGCGTCCCGGGCACCCGCACCGGGGCCCAACCCTCGGGGATCTGCACCGAGACGCTCGGGGGACCCGGGAACTGAGCACTCGGGTAGGTCAGCGTCGTCATTCTGGCCCTCTCACTGGCGGTGCCGTCGTCGCACGTCCGGCGCATGACGTGCCACGGACGGGTGCCCCCGGCGTGGGGAGCACCAGGTCAGCGTACGAGCCGAGAGCCCCTCACGGCATGGGGAGCACTCCCCATGAACGCGCCACAGAATTCCACAAGCGCGCGCGGGGAGGAAACCGGCAATCCGGACTTCGGGCCGTTCGGATGATGGCGGAGTCAGTCCGCCCAGCCGGCCAGGGCGGGCAGCGTCCGCGGCACGTCGTCGACGACGACCGCGTCGACCCCGGCCTCGAGCAGGGTGCGCGCCTGCTCGACCGCCGGGCACCAGGCGACGACGGTGAGGCCGGCTCGGTGGGCGACGTCCACGGCATACTCCGCCGACCGGAACGTCGGTGCGTGGTCGGAGTCGTTGGGTCCGAAGGACTCCCAGTGCGCGGCCACCGCGTCGACGCCGAGGTGGGCGGCGGCGGGGATGGCCTTGCGCAGTGGGAAGCGGATCCAGGTGAGCAGGGAGCGGGGTATGCCGGGTGCGGCCTCCCCGAGGACGAGCAGGGCTGCCGGGTCGAAGGACGAGACGAGCAGTGGGTGGTCGGCGGCGATGGCGGGTGCGACCCGGGCGAGCAGGCCGGCCGTCGTGGTGGCCGGCGGGCGCAGCGCGTCCTCGAGGGCGGTCTTGAGGTCGAGGTTGACGCCGGTGCCGGCGGGCAGGGCGCCCAGGACCTCCTGCAGGGTGACGGCGCCGAGGTCGCGCGCCTGGGGCAGGGTCATGTCCGCGACGAACGTGGTGGCGTCGACCGTCGGGTAGTGCCCGACGACGAGCTCGTCGTCGGCGGTGCGCCGCACGTCGAACTCGACCCAGCGCAGCCCACACGCCGCGGCGGCCACGATCGACGGGGCGGTGTTCTCGAGCAGCCCGTCGACCCGGTCGCGTCCCAGGCCCCGGTGTCCGAGCACCGTGGGCCTGCCACCGAACACCGCCGCCCTGGCCATCGCACCGTCCCGTCGTTCGCGGCCCGCGCAGCCAGTCCACGCCATCCAGCCCACGCCAAGCCTTCGGTGCCATAGTGAGGTACTCCGCGGTGAACAGCGAACGGCCACACCGTGAACGCACCACGCACCCGACCAACCCCCGACGGCTAGGAAGCGATGAAGCGCCACGAGTTCCTCAGTGCAGCCCACGAGAAGCTGCAGCCCCGCAACTACCTCGAGATCGGCATCAACGACGGCCGCGGACTGCAACGGTCCAACACGCGCACCATCGGCGTCGACCCGGCATTCAAGATCACGGCCGAGTTCGAGTGCGACGTGCAGATGGTCAAGGCCACCAGCGACGACTTCTTCGCGCGCCCGGACGCGATCGCCCGGTTCCCCGAGGGCGTGCTGGACTTCGCCTTCATCGACGGCATGCACCTGTTCGAGTTCGCGCTGCGCGACTTCATGAACATCGAGCGGCTCTCGGCACGGTGCTCCGTCGTCATCTTCGACGACATGCTCCCCCGCACCGTCTCGGAGGCGGCCCGCGACCGGCACACCTATGCGTGGGCGGGCGACGTCTACAAGGTCATCCCGGTGCTGGAGCGCTACCGGCCGGACCTGGTGGTCGTCCCGCTCGACACCTGGCCGACGGGTCTGCTGCTCGTGGCGGGTCTGGACCCCACGAACACGGTGCTTCGGGACAACTACGACGCGATCCTCGCCGAGCACGTCGTCGACGACCCGCAACCCGTGCCGCAGGACATCCTGCAGCGGTCCACCGCTGCCGACGCGGCCCGCGTCCTCGACTCACCCGTCTGGGCCGCCGTCCAGGCTGCTCGCGCCGGTGGTGAGCGTCCGAGCGGTCTGGAGGCGCTCGCCGAGCTGCGTGGCACGGCCAGCTACACGTTCGACCCGCCGGACCCCAAGCCGTGGCCGCCGACCCCGGCCAAGCCCGCCCCGCAGGCCAAGCCGGCCGCGCAGGCCAAGCCGGCTGGCAAGGCCGCTCCGGCCGAGGTCGCACCCGCCGACGCCGCGAAGGTCCTCGCCCGCGAGGCGCAGGTGCAGGCCCGGCGGCTGGCCGGGCGCGCCCGTCGCGGGCTCCGGAAGGTCACCGACCGCTAGCCGGTCACCGCGGCCGGGGGCGGCGCCGGCCGGGCCGCGCCCCCCGGCTGGGGCACGCCGGCACGACGGTGCGCACCCGGCATACGTCGGCGGTTGTGTCCCGCTGGGGCTGTTTTGCCGCAGTGGGCGTCAACAGTTCAGGGGTCCGTTACCATGGGCGGCGCGTTCGGCGGGAGAAGTCGGAGTTCATGGTCGTGCTGCGAAGGGCAGTCAATGCGGTCCCTCTCCCGGTGAGGGAACAAGCCCACCGGGTGCTTCCGCGACGGGTCTGGCGTGCGCTGCGCGCCGTCGGCCGCGAGCAGACCGGTCTGCAACGCACCGCTCGCCGCGCGCGGATCGCCGCCGCCCAGCTGCCAGGCCCGCAGGGCTGGCGCCAGCCGACGACCCGGATCGACCTCGAGGGCCGTGCCGTGGTGGCGCTGACCACCGAGCAGTTCCGTTCCAGCGCGGCCCTGGCCGAGCACCTGTCGATGGTCGCCGACGCGCTGGAGGCCGGTGGCGTCGACTACTTCGTGCTGGTCGCCGAGCCCGAGCGGCGACGGGTCGTGGTCGTGCCCGCCAGCGAGCGCAAGGCGGCGGTGGCCGCGCTCACCAAGGGGCTGCGCGGATCCCCGACCTACGTCGCGCGGGTGCGGGGCACCGCGCTCGACGCGCCTCGCCTGATCGGTCGGTCGGGTATGCCGCGGGGCAACGTGCTGCGTCTCTTCCACGTGTATGCGAGCACCTCCGGCGGGTTCCTCGGGGGACCGACCCTGGGGTGTGACGTCGAGTTCTGGCAGGAGGCCGCCGGCTCACCGGCCGGCGACAACGGTGAGGCCGTGCCCGCGGGCGCCCTGCTGGCCCCTCGGCGCAACCCGTGGGTGGACATCGTGCGGCCGGACCAGCGCACCGCTCGCCGTGTCGTCGACGGCCACGAACGCACCGTCCTGTCGACGCTCAACCTGCCGCACCTGTTCACGGTCACCCAGCCGATCGACGTGGTCTACACGTGGGTCGACGGCAGCGACCCGGACTGGATCCTGCGCAAGGCCGCCGCCCAGGACGAGCACCTGACGCGCGCCACCGTCATGCACGCGCTCGCGGCCAACGACAGCCGGTTCGCCTCGCGCGACGAGCTGCGCTACTCGCTGCGCTCGCTCGACATGTATGCCGACTGGGTCAACCACGTCTACCTCGTCACCGACGACCAGGTGCCGCCGTGGCTGGACACGAGCCACCCGCGGCTGACCGTGGTCTCGCACAAGGAGCTGTTCGGCGACCGGGGCGTCCTGCCCACCTTCAACTCGCACGCCATCGAGACCCAGCTGCACCACATCGAGGGGCTGAGCGAGCAGTACCTCTACCTCAACGACGACGTGTTCTTCGGGCGGCCCGTGTCACCGTCGCTGTTCTTCCACAGCAACGGGCTGGCGCGGTTCCAGACCTCACACGCCAAGATCGGGCTGGGGTCGTCCGAAGCCGAGGACATGCCGGTCATGAGCGCCGCCAAGAACAACCGCGACCTCATCGCCCACCAGTTCGGCCGCACCATCGCCAACAAGTTCAAGCACGTGCCGCACGCGCTGCGCAGGTCGGTGATGACCGACCTCGAGCAGGAGTTCGCCGAGGACTTCAAGCGCACAGCGGCCTCGCAGTTCCGCAACCACGCCGACGTGTCCGTGTCGGCGTCGCTCGGTCACTACTACGGGTACATCACCGGGCGCGCGGTGCCGGGGTCGCTGCGCTACTTCTACGCGGACATCGCGCGTGAGGACACCCCGTCGCGGCTCGAAGAGCTGCTGCGGCGGCGCAACTTCGACGTCTTCTGCCTCAACGACCACGACTCGAGCAGCATGTCGCTCGCGATGCAGACCAAGCTCATCGAGGGGTTCCTCGGTCAGTACTTCCCACAGCCGAGCTCTTTCGAGCGACCCGACTCGATGACGAACCGGTGATCAGCAGCCGGTCCGGTCTGGTCGTTGCGGCCATGGCGATCGTTGCCGTGGCCGTCGCGGCGGGGCTGGTGACGCGTGCATGGTCAATGGCCGTCCTGGTGCTCACGGTCGGGTTGATCCTGATGGCGACCGTGCTGATGGTGCAGGTACTCCACCTGCTGCGCGGGACCACCCGCACCCACCGCCGACTGGCGAGGCAGGCTCGTGCCACTCACGAGCTGCTGCAGCAGGCCAGGTCCGCCATCGACGACCACCACGGCGATCTGGCACGCCGCACCGATGCCAGCGGGCGTCAGCACGCAACCATCGACCGCGACGTGGCACGAGTGGCCGAGGAAGTCCGTGCGGGCGACAGCCAGATCCAGGCGGCTCTCGCCAAGCTGGCAGGCGAGGTGGAGGACGCCACCGACCTGCTCCGGACCGTGAACGGCTCCGTCGACCAGCTCAAGTCCCGGCCCGCCCCCGCCAAGTCCACCCAGGCCCCGGTCCGAGTCACCAGCGCCGTCCCCGGTCAGGGGGTCGTTCTGTCGATGAAGCCCCTCGACGACACCCCGAGCGTCAACCTCGTGTTGAGCACCTTCACGCCGAGCGGACTCTTCGCCGGTGTCAGGACGGCGATCCTGGCCGGTGCCGAGGTGGCACAGCAGACGGACCGGGCGCTTCGGCTGGTCGTCCTCACCGACGCTGGGCCCAGCGCGTCCGATGCCCGCCAGGAACTCTCTGCCTGGATCGTGCGGGAGACCGGTGACGAGCGCCTTGCCCAGAGCGTCACCATCACCACACCCCAGCACTCCGACCGGCCCGGTTACCACCCCGAGGACCTGTGGATTGCGACCTACTGGACGACAGCCGTCACCATGCAGCGCGCGGTCGAAGCAGGGATGACGGAGACGGACCGCGTCATCTACCTGGTCCAGGACTGGGAACCGGGTTTCATGCCCTGGGGCACCGACTTCGCCCTGGCGCGCGCCACCTACGACGCGGGATTCACCATGGTGGTCAACAGCACACCACTGGCGCAGTACGTGCAGAGACAGACCGGGATGGCGCTGCCGGAGGAGCACGTCTTCGCCCCGCAGGTGGACCGGACCCGAGTCCATGCAGCGGCACACGCCTGGCATCCCAGCGACCCAGCTCGGCCGCGACTACTGGCCTACGTGCGCCCGTCGAAGCCGCGCAACCTGGCCGGGCTCACCCTCGACGCGCTCCGCTGCTGGGGCGACACCCTTCCTGACGGCACGCGACCGGTTGTCACGTTGGCCGGGGAGGACATGGCGACGGTCGACCTCGGCCCGCGCCTTGACGTCGTCGTGCGGGGACGCATCGACCTGGACGACTACTTCACCCAGCTGGCCGCTACGGACCTGGCACTCGCCCTGATGTACAGCCCCCACCCGAGCCATCTCCCCCTCGAGCTGCCCATGGCCGGCATACCGACGGTGACCAATGAGCTCGACGGCGCGCGCAAGCCCTGGGTGAATGGCCTGACCGTGGCTCCCGCGACGGTCGGTGGTCTGGCCCGCGCCCTCAGGACCGCCCACGACCAGGCTCGCGGGCTGACGACTCACACCGCACATCCGCTACCCGACGGCCTGGGGTCCACCCTGGCGGAGGCGATGACGGCCGCCGTCAAGAGCCGGCGCTGAGCCAGCTCCGCCGTCCGGCGCGCTGCACGGTGAGCTGTGCCGCTCCGTCGGCAGACGCACCGAGCGCCAACGTTCGTCCCCTACGAGTCACCGTCGTCGACGACACGACACGAAGGCGCCCGGACCTCTGCTCGCCGGCAGTCAGCTCGAGCACCGCGCGCAGGTCATGGGTGCCGTCGGCGAGCTCGTCCAACGGCAACCTGACGGTGAACTCGCTGACGGTCAGCGCGTTGTCCCCAAGTGCGCGCTCAAGTGCCATGGGCACGGTCAGACCTGCGCCCCGGGCTCTCAGGCTGACCGATACCGGCAGGTCGACGAGGGCGGGCGCCCCAGTGAGGCGAATCGATCCGGTCAGCACCGCGAAGTCGCGGGTCAAGGACATCCCACCGACCGAGCCTCGCAGCCGACCCACGGTCATCGCGTCCCTCCACAGCGGACGTGTCGGGGCGACGAGCCGCAACCCCGACTCGTCACCACGCACCTCACTCACCCGCCGACCGGCCTGGGCGAACATGACCGGGTCGTCGTCGAGGACGGCGGCGTAGGGGAGGACGTGCACCGCAGCCTCGGCCGCCTCGAGGACAGTGCGCGGTTCGACTCCCGCGTAGACCTCGCGAACTCTTCGGTAGAGCTCCGAACGGTCGGCTTCTGGCAGCAGGAATGCTCGCGCCAGGAAGCCCTGAAAGCTGCGCACCAGGAATCGGTCCAGAATGAGGGCCCGGTCGGCCTCGATCCTCTCGCGCAGCGAGTTGAGGTGCTCCACCACTTGGAGGTGGTCCCACGTCGACTTCGCCCGGGTGTAGCGCTGGTCCATGATGCTGCTGCCGTCCGAACGGCGTCGGTAGCGCTGGACCACGGACCGAAGGATCGTGATCCGCGCCGGGCCCAGGACGGCAGGCACGGTCACGTACGTGTCCTGGTGATGGATGCCCTCAGCGAACGACAGGTCGTGCTGGCGCAGGTATGCCACCCGAAAGAGCTTGTCCCCCGGCGCAGGATGGTGGATGAGGTCGGGGAAGTGGTCGATGGTGCCCGTCCTGACTGTCCCGTCCAGCGGCTCGAAGAGGTGACTCCACAGCCAGGTGCGCGGCACGGGGACCTGCTCTGCTGCTCCCACGACGACATCAGCACCGGTGGTCCTCGCCGCTTCCAGCAAAGCTTCCATCGCGGTGGGCTCGAGGACGTCATCACCGTCACAGAAGAGCACGTACGGTGCGCGGACCATGGACAGTCCAGCATTCCTTGCCGCACCCGGCCCCGGCCCGGCGTTCTCCTGGTGGATGACGGTCCATTGCGCGCGCCCGCGCGCCCACGCGTCGGCCACTTCCCCCGACCCGTCGACGCTGCCGTCGTCCACGAGCACGACCTCGAGCTGTCCGGCGATCGTCTGCGCAGCGATGCTCGCGAGACATTCGTCGAGGTAGTCGCGGACCCCGTAGATCGGGACGACGACCGCTGCCACCGCTGAGGCGTCAGAGGTCACGCCCCGGACTCCCACTCGGGCACGTCCAGGCTCCGCAACTCGTCGTCGGACAGGCCCACCAGCTCCTCCCGGGACAGGCCAGGGCCCTGGCTCTCACGAGAGAGGTTGATGAAGAACTCATGCCCCACGGTGTCGTGGAAGTGCGCCTCGGCGACCTCGATGTACCCCAGTGTCCGCAGGTCGTGCAGCAGCAGCCTGAGGTGGTTGGGGGTGAACACCCAGTGGTGGACGTCCACGTACCGTCCGCTGGTGGCACTGCGACGAATCCGGTCGATGTCTGACTCACCGTTCACCCAGCTGTACCGGCCGGCATGGACAGGTGCCCACGACGTCGTGCCGCGGTGCTTCACGGCATTGACGGCGAACTCGGTGAGGGTGCCGACGGTGTGTACCTCATGCGGTTCGAGATGCGCGTCGATGACCGACCCCAGGGACGACCTCTCCCGGAACCGGTCGAAGCAGAACCGGTGATCCGGCACCACGAGGGCGATGACGCCGCCCGGTTGCAGCAAGCGGGTGCACTCATTGAGGAAGTCCACGAGCGAAGTGGTGTGCTCCAGGACGTGCGAGGCCAGCACCAGGTCGAAGCGAGTCTTGATGATGTCCCCCATGGCGGCACCCGGAGGCAGCACGAAGTCCACCTCTTCGATGTCGTCCGGGGAGTAGTTGTCGTGAGCCTTGTACTTGTCGATGAGGCCAGCACGGTCCAGGTAGTCGACCGTCTTGGTGTCGAAACCCTCCCGCTTGGGAAGGATGCCGTTGTGCGCCGGACCGATCTCCAACGCGGCGCCGTGACGCTCGGCCGTCGCAAAGATCTGCGCACGGCGCAGATCAAGCCTTGACTCACCATCCTTGGCGCGTCGAGGCCCCGTCACCTTCGGGCTGCCGCCTGCCGCTGGCATCGCTCGAGTGGCAGGCACTGGCGCAGGGGACGGCGCAGGAGCCGGCGCATCGGGACGCTTACCCACCGGGCCCGCACCCACCGAGGGGCGAACTGGTGCTTGGCCCAGAGCCGCTCGTTTGACCTCTCGTAGCCGCAACCGTGCCTTGGCCGGCAGCCTCCTCACCGCTGCCCGGCCGACCAGGCCAGCCGTCACGCGAAGGCTTGATCGCTGACGTGAGTCCTTCACGGTGCAACTCCTGACATCGGAACGGGGTGAAGGGCTAACCAACTACGCCATCACTCTGCTGACGGTGAACATCCCATCGACCGGCCCCAAGCTCAGCGGCGGTCTGCACCAAGGTCCGGGCACGCGCTTCGAAGGAGTGTTCCGCATGGACCTTCGCGGCAGCGGCCCTTCTCTCGTCGTCGGATCCGAAGACCGCGTCCAGATCGGCGGCGTTCACGAGCTTGCCCAGCTCCGCGGGATCGTCCACGACCTGCACCGACCGGCCGAAGAGGCCATCGATGCCCGCCACGTGGTCGGTGACGACGCGACTGCCACTGGCGACGGCGTCGAACAGGCGATTCGAGATGAATCCCTGCTCTCGCATGTCGTCCCAGTGGTCGTTGAGGACCACTCCGGCTCGTCGGTAGGCCTCGCCCACCAGGTCGTTCCCCAGGTACTCCGCCTTGACGTACCTCGCGGGGATCAACCCGTCCCACTGGTGACCGATGACCGACAACGGAAGGCCTTGGTCGACCGCTGCGCCCACCAGTGGCCGCAACACCTTTCGTGAGCTGCCGACAAACAACAGTGAGTGGCCGGTGTCCGGCTCGCCCCGGTCAGGGTGGAACAGCTCCGGGTCGGTGGCTTGGAGAAGCGGGTCGATCCGAACTCCCCACTCCTGCGACATCTGGCTCGACCAGGTGCGACTCGCAGCGAAGACCCTGTCGTAGGACTGGGCTTCTCGCCGACTCATCATCTCCGGGTGTGAGATGAGCCAGCACAGCGACACCTGACCGTAGATGGGCGTGTACGGCGCCACGCCACGCAGGACCAGCACGACGTCGTCGAATCGCCCTGTGGCACGGTCGAACTCGGGCCGGTGGTCGATGATGACCTCTTGACCCAGTGCCTCCAGTGCCGCACCGAGGCGACGAATGAAGTGGGTGTCACCCCAGCGTTCCGCCTCCGGTCCCGGAGGGGCAGGGTTCTTCAGCGCCCAACGCAGCGAAGGAAGTCCTTCGCTGACGTGGGCAGTGGGTCGGCGCCGAGCCAGCACGGGTTCCGGCACCGAGACGCGACGGTCGGCGGACACTACGTGTCGGACCTGATGTCCCGTGACGTCGTAGCCGACGGCGCCCCACAAGGACACGTCGTCGCGCGGCACGGACTCTGCGTGCCGATCGAGGAAGAGTCGTCTGTTCACGAGGGACCGCTCGAAGCGTCCCGGGGCACGCGACTCGTGGTGCACGACCTTCGACGTCGGGCATACGGTGAAGCGACCACCTCGCAGGTCCTTCATCCGCAGGCCGAGGTCGACATCCTCCATCCCGTTGAGGAACAGGGGGTCGAACCCCCGCCCTGCCACGACATCGCTGCGACGCATGGCCAGACTGGCAGCGGTGCAGGCATTGAAGGGAAGGGTGGCAACGAGCCGGGCGTCCTCGACGGGGAATCCCTGGAGAAGGGGGTGGGGCACGCCGCCCGTCGTCGGAAATGCGATACCGGCTGACTGAATCGATCCACTCGGGTAGATCAGCAGGGACTGAGCTCCGAGGACCTCCGGGTCGTCGAGAGCCGCGGTCAACGGCTCGAGCCAACCGGGTAGCACCTCGGTGTCGTTGTTGAGGAACACAATGACGGCGCCTCGTGCATGACTCAGCGCAAGGTTGTTGCCCATGGAGAAGCCGCGGTTCACGGGCTCGTGGGCGACAACGGTGCCGGGGAACTCCAGAGGTAGGGAGTCGAGGGCAACCGCGATGTCGGCCGCGCACCCGTTGTCGAGGACGACGACTTCGACGGCTGGCGGCTCTGGACCCTCGCCTCCTGCCTCTTCCCAGGCGGAACGCGCGACATCCTGCGCCGCATGGATGCTGGCAACAGCTCTGTGGGTCAGGTCGTGGTCGGCGTGGGTCGGGATGATGACGGAGACGACTCCCTCATCTCCGGCGTCGAGGCGGTCCCAGTCGATCAGGTGGCGTTGCACGGCCACGTGGTGCCAGGTGGCGAGTTGCTCCAGGTCGAGCCGGGGACGAACCCGCAGGGGCACGGCATCCGCCGCAGCCTTCTCTGCAGCCGCAGACGTGCGCACACCGACCGTGGGGACGATGTCGACCGTGCCGCGCGAGGCCAGGTGGAGCTCGAGGTCGTGCATCGCTGCGCTGCGCAGGGATGGATCGATGCCGCCTGCATCCTCGATGGCCTTGCGACGTACGACCAGACCAGCCGGGTGCAGCTGTGGCGTCACGACGGAGCGCTCCACCGTCACCGGCCCCCGGGCATAGCGGGGCCTGTTCTCGGAGTCGACTCGTTCCACCACATCGCTGGCTGCGTCGAGCCCCTCGGTGATCGCGTGGCCGAGGACGGTGGAGAGGTGATGCTCCGCCCACTCAGCCGTGGGCAGGCAGAAGGCGACCCATTCGCCCTGAGCAACCCCGGCGCCCAGGGCCAGGGCGGACGACCGGTCCGGACTGTCGACGGCCAGGAACCTGACGCGTGTGTCGTGCGCGACCGCGTCACGGACGTCCTGCAATTGTTCCTCCCGAGCGGCGTCGTGGACGACCACGATCTCGGTCGGGCTGAGATCCTGCCGCTGAACCGACGCGAGAGCCGCTGACAGCTGGTCGGTGTTTGCCCCCGCGGGCAGGACGACGGTGACAGTCGCAGCGATCTGGTGGGCCTCGGCAGTCGATGAGCTCGACTCTTCGTCCGGGGCGTCCGTCGTCCAGGTCGTGGTCGCGTTGCGCCGTCTCTCGACCCACTCTCGGCGGCGTTGCCGCATCCAGTCCGCCAGCCCTTCGGGCTCGTCGACGGGGTTGGGCTGGTACCAGGTCGTGGGTGCGAAACCCTTACGGGCACCGACCTCGAGGTAGTGGCGGGTGGCCCCTCGCGAGAAGCGACGCGCCTCAGGGTGCGTCCGCTGGTAGGTGCGGTAGGCCATCAGGGGCTGGGTTGAGGCGGTGCGCATGCGTGGGTCGCTGAGGTATGCCACAAGGGGGTTTCGGTCCCCGATGATCTCCGCGTACCGCTTCATCAGGTGTCTGTGGTCGAAGAGGGGGTGCGCCGTGTGCCCCTGCTTCCATCCGCCCTCGAGGTAGTGGTTCGCCGCCGTGACGGGGTCAGGGGAGCAACCTGCCGTGGCTGCATACCACTCCGGGTCGAACAGCCCGCTGTGCAGGATCAGATGGGCGTCCGTCGATGGCAGGTGCGAGGTGACGGCGTGCTTGGTGCGGCGCAGGCGCCACACACCACGGCCATTGCCCTTCGTGCCTTCCGGTGCGGTCGGTCGGGGGGAGGGCGGAATGCTGGGGTCGGTCATGACTTGAGCAACCGGCGGTGGACGCCCTTGGCGGCCCGGCGTGCCAGGGCCCGGGCGTCGTCGACGAACGGCCCCTCACCCTTGGCCCGCCGCAGAGCGGCGCGTGCCTCGTCCCGTTGTCGCGAGAGGCGGTTCGCCAACGCACGGTTCTCATCCGCACGCTTTCGTTCGGCGTCTCGTTCGCGCTCGAGCTCGAGGAACTGTCTACCCAGACGGCTCTGCTCCTCGACGAAGTCCTCTTCGAATTCACCGTCGTCGGAGTCCTCGAGCAGGGGTGCCAGCCGATCAGGGAGATGCGCCGAACCTGCGAGGTCTCGAAGATGTTGTCCGAGCCATGGGTCGCGGACGAACACTCCGTCACGCTGACCGTCATCGAGCTCTGTTCGTGAGGGCTGGCGCATCAGGAATGCGGGGAGGAGACGGCCGGACTTCGACCTGCGGTAGTCGTTCATGCCGTGGTGGTTCTTGCTCGGTCGAAGATCCGGGCTGGCCTCGTAGGCCCGACCGGCGTGGTTCACCTTCTGCTCGAACTGCGACCAGCTGCGCCATGGGAGGTGAAGCACCTCCAGCGCGACGTCATCACTGGGCTGACCGTTGCTCTCGATGTTGACGAAGTGGTTTCCCTGAGCGACGACGACGTCGGGCTCGCCTCGGTGCACGGCGTTGGGCGTGGGTTGGGCATGGATCCCCACGGCCTGAAGCTCGTCGTCGGAGCGAAGATCTCGCCAGACGAGTCGATTGAAGCCAGAGCCACGTCGCGCGGGTGGACCGACAAGATTGACGACGGGCACCACGAAGGCGTTCAGGCTCAGGGGTGTGCGCTCGAGTGCCGTGCGAAGGGTCATGGTCCTGTCGACAGGCACCCAGAACTCGTCCGCGTCAGCGTTGACGACCCAGTCCGCCGAGTACTTGGTGCGAGCTCGACGTGCCATTCCCGTAACCACCGAGCCCTGCTGCTTGCGGTGGACCGGGTCGTGATGGAGCTCGACCAGACCACGGTCTGCGTACTCCTGGAGGACCTCGGCGGTCCCGTCCACGGAACCGTTGTCGGTCACGATGACGACGTCGGGTCCCTGGGCCAGGGTGTGCTCGATCATCGCCGCAATGACGTCGATCTCGTCGCGGACCATCAACGTCACGACGAATTTCATGGCTGCATCCTAGACAGGCACAAAATCACGACGGGGGCTGTTCGGCCCACCAGGTGCGAAGTTCTTCGGCGGCCGCCTCCTTGCCGATGAGGCCGCGGTCGAGCCTCACCTCGAGCAGGTGGTTGTAGGCCTTGCCGAGCACCGGTCCTGGGGCGATGCCGAGGATCTCGGCGATCTCGTTGCCGTTGAGCTCGGGCCGCACGGCCGCCAGCTCCTCCTCGGCCTGCAACCGTTCGATGCGCTCCTCGAGGTCGTCGTAGGTGCGCGACAGCAGGGCGGCCTTGCGGGCGTTGCGGGTCGTGGAGTCCGACCGGGTCAGCCGGTGCAGGCGCTGCAGCAGCGGCCCGGCGTCGGTGACGTAGCGCCGCACCGCCGAGTCGGTCCACTGACCGCCGCCGTACCCGTGGAAGCGCAGGTGCAGCTCGATCAACCGCGCAACCGCGCGCACCGTCTCCTTGTCGTAGCGCAGCGCCTTGAGCCGCTTGGTCGCGAGCTTGGCGCCGACGACCTCGTGGTGGTGGAACGACACCCCGCCACCGTCCTCGAACCGTCGCGTCGCCGGCTTGCCGATGTCGTGCAACAGCGCGGCCAGCCGCAGCACCAGGTCGGGCCCCGGCACCGACGACGGGTCACCATCGGCAGGCCCCTCCAACGCGATCGCCTGGTCGAGCACCGTGAGCGAGTGCTCGTAGACGTCCTTGTGCCGGTGGTGCTCGTCGATCTCCAGCTGCAACGCGGGCAGCTCGGGCAGCACCTGCTCGGCCAGCCCGGTGTCGACCAGCAGCCGCAGCCCGGCCCGCGGTGCGGGCGCCATGAGCAGCTTGGTCAGCTCGTCGCGCACACGCTCGGCCGACACGATCTCGATCGAGGCCGCCATGGCCTTCATCGCCGAGCGCACCTCCGGCGCCACCTCGAACCCGAGCTGGGCCACGAACCGGCAGGCCCGCATCATCCGCAGCGGGTCGTCACCGAACGACACCTCCGGCGGCCCCGGCGTGCGCAGCACCTTCGCCGCGAGGTCGGGCAACCCGGCATACGGGTCGACGAAGTCCATGCCCGGCAGCCGCAACGCCATCGCGTTGACGGTGAAGTCGCGACGCACCAGGTCGTCCTCGAGGTTGTCGCCGAAGGCGACGACCGGCTTGCGGGTCTGGCCATCGTAGGCATCCGCGCGGTAGGTCGTGATCTCGACCGTGTGGTCGCCGCGGCGGGCGCCGATGGTGCCGAAGTCGCGCCCGATGTCCCAGTGCGCGTCGGCCCACGGCTTCACGACGGCGAGGATCTCGTCCGGGGTCGCGCTGGTGGTGAAGTCGAGGTCGGGCGAGGTCCGTCCGAGGAACGCGTCGCGCACCGGTCCGCCCACCAGCGCCAGCTCGTGACCTGCCTCCGCGAACAGCGACCCGAGCTCGGTGAGCAGCGGCACGACTGGCGCGAGGTGCGCGGTCGCGCGACGCAGCAGGTCCAGGCGCGGCGCGCTGGGATCGGCGGAGGACATGGGGACCAAGGGTAGGCGCTCGTTAGAGTGACCGGGTGACCTCCCCTGCACCCGACCCGGCCCGAATGGCCGGTCGGCTGCCCGCGGTGGAGGAACGCTCAGCCGGGGGAATCGTCGTCGACGTGCACGACGGCCAGGCGCGGATCGCGGTCATCGCCAGGCGAAACCGGGCCGGCCGGGTCGAGTGGTGCCTGCCGAAGGGCCACATGGAGAACGGCGAGACGCTCCCCGAGACCGCCGTGCGCGAGGTCGCCGAGGAGACCGGCATCGAGGGCCGCGTCCTCACCGAGCTCGGCACCATCGACTACTGGTTCGCGACGTCGGACCGGCGCGTGCACAAGTTCGTGCACCACTACCTGCTCGAGGCCACCGGCGGGCACCTCACCATCGACAACGACCCCGACCACGAGGCCATCGACGTCGCCTGGCTCCCCCTGCGCGAGGCCCACGAGCACCTCACCTTCCCCAACGAGCGCCGCATCGCCCGGCAGGCCTGGGCTCGTCTCGCCGGGGAGGGGTGAGGGTGCGCGGTTCGGTATGCCGCGTGCTCGCCACGGCGGCGCTGGCGGTGCCTGCCGTGGTGGTGCCCGTCGGCGCCGACCAGTCCGCCTCCGCCGAACCGAGCTCCGGTGGGCACGCGGTGACCAGTCCGGCGGCCGCGCCGGGTGCGGCCGCCACCGACCTCGACGTGCAGCTGACCGGGGTGAGCCCCGCCGTGGTCGCGGACAACGAGGACCTCACCGTGACCGGCACGGTGCGCAACACCTCCGGCGCCACGATCGACCGCCCGACCGTGCAGGTGGTTCTGGGCAGCAACCGGGTCGACCTGTCCCGTGACGCCGTGCGCGAGTGGGCCGCGCAGACCGGCCCGGCCCAGGGGTCGGTTGTCGGGCAGACCAGGGTGGGGGTGGCGCTGACGCCGGGCGACAGCGCGGCATTCCGCGTCACCGTCAAGAACCTCGGCCACCGCGGCAACGTCACCTACGGTGCCCTCCCCCTCAGCGTGCAGAGCGGTGGCGACAGCGTGCGCACCTTCGCGGGGTTCCAGTCGGTCAAGCAGTACGAGCCGTTGTCCCTGGCCGTGGCGGTGCCACTCACCCTCGACCCCGACCCCGACCTGTTCGGCGCCGAGGGTGCCGCCCGAGACGCCGCGTGGACCAGGGCCCTGGGACCCGACTCCCGGGTTGCGCACGTCCTCGACGCCACCAGCAGCACCGACGTGACGTGGGCCATCGACCCCACCCTCACGCCGACCCTGCTCCCCGGGTTCGGCGAGTTCCCCCAAGGGGGCACCGGCGAGGAGGAGAAGGTGCGCACCCAGACCGAGAACCGCATCCGCACCGCCGCGAGCCAGCACCGCCCGTGGGTGCTGCCCGACACCGACGCCGACCTCGCGGCCGCCGCCGGAGCCGACGAGGGCGCACCCCTGATGGCCAGCCTCGTCGAACGCTCCACCCGGGTGGCGACCTACCTCGGCGGTCGCTCGGACGTCGCCTGGCCGGTCGACGGGCAGTACACCTCGGCCCGCGAGACGGCCCTGCGCGGGCTGTACCGCACACCGCAGCTGGGCGGCCAGGTCATCGCCGGCAGCGCGCTCGGCGAACGCAACCCGTCCAGCACTCCCGTTGCCACCCAGCGCTCGCAGGGTGGGTTGCCGATGCTGGCCTACGACGACGAGCTCAGTGCCCTGCTGGCCCGCACCACGTCCCAGGCCGAGGCGGTCCTGTCGACCCAGCAGTTCGTCGCCGACTCCGCGGCCCTGCTCAACGAGCTCCCGGGCACGGCGGGGCGCAACGTCTTCGTCGTCGCACCCCGCACCTGGGCGCCGGACGCCTCGGCCGCCAAGCGCTTCCTCGACACCGTCGCCGGCATACCGTGGCTGTCGCCCACCACGACGCAGGAGCAGCTGGCCAAGGCGGCCCAGGCCGTCCCTGCCTCGGCCGCCCCGATCACCCGTCCCGCGCAGCCCTCCACCGGAGGCGCCCCCGTGCTCACCCCCGCCCGGCTCGGCCAGCTCGAGCAGACCGTGCGCACCGTGCAGGGCGTGGCCACGATCCGCGACGACGGCGACGTCTTCTCCCGCACCTGGACCCGCGCGGCCCAACAGCTCGCGTCGACACGCTGGCGAGCCGCACCGACCGCGTGGAGCACCCTCGACGGCCGCGTCACACAGGCCGCCGGCCAGACCACCAGTGCGGTCAAGGTCGCGGCCGGCACCATCAACTTCCTCGCCGACTCCGGCCGCCTGCAGATCACCGTCACCAACGACCTCGACGTGCCCGTGGAGGACGTCAAGCTCACCGTCGAGGCCTCCAACCCGCGACTGCGCATCGACAGCCAGCCACCCGTCCTGCGCATCGGCCCGGGCAGCCGCGCCACCGTCACCATCAACGTCACTGCCCTCGCCGCCGGCACCGTGCCGCTCCGGACGACCCTGACGACGCCCGACGACACGGTCATCGGGCAGGGCGCCGACGTGCGGGTGCGGGTCACGCCCACCGGCGACGGTGTCTACTGGGCCCTCGGCGGTTTCGCCGGGCTGATCCTCGTGATCGGCCTGTTCCGCACCTACCGCAAGCGTCCCCGCACCCGCCGCGCCACCGCGCCCGTCACCACGATCGGATCCTCGTGAGCGACCAGAGCCTCGCCCGCTCCTCCGCCGTCATGGCCGCCGGCACCCTGGTGTCGCGGCTGCTGGGATTCGTCCGGACCGCGCTCCTGCTCGGCATCGTCGGCACCGGTCTGTCCGGTGACGCCTTCGACGTCGCCAACACGCTGCCGAACCAGTTCTACCTGCTGCTGGCCGGCGGGGTGCTCAACGCGGTACTCGTCCCCCAGATCACCAAAGCGGCCACGCAGGAGGACGGTGGCCAGGACTTCGTGAACCGGCTGCTCACGCTGTCGCTGGTCCTCCTCGCCGGTGCCACCGTCGTGGTGACGGCACTCGCGCCTGTGCTCGTACGACTCTTCTCGCAGGGCTGGTCCGCGCAGACCACCGCCTTGTCCACGGCCTTCGCGTTGATCTGCCTGCCGCAGATCTTCTTCTACGGGCTCTACACGGTGCTCGGTCAGGTGCTCAACGCCCGCAGCCAGTTCGCCGCGTTCATGTGGGCACCCGCTCTGGCCAACATCGTCGCCATCCTCGGCCTCGTCTGGTTTGCTCGCGTCGCCCCCCACCAGCCGACCATCTCCCAGTGGACGAGCCAGATGATCTGGATCGTCGCCGGGAGCGCCACCCTGGGCGTCGTCCTGCAGGCACTGGCCCTGATCGGGCCACTACGCCGCGGCGGGTTCCACTACCGCCCCCTGTGGGGCTTCCGGGGTGTCGGTCTCGGCTCGGCGTCACGCGTGGCGATGTGGACCTTCGCCGCCCTCGCGGTGAGCCAGCTCGGCTTCGTCCTCACTTCCAAGGTCCTCACTCGCGCGAACGACCTGCTCACAGCCAGCGGTCACGTGGGCGCGGGCAAGGCGGCATACAGCGGTGCCTTCCTCCTCTTCATGCTCCCGCACTCGCTGATCACGCTCTCCTTGGTCACCGCCCTCTTCACGCGCATGTCCGCGGCAGCTCACGCAGGCGACACGCGGGCAGTGGTGGCAGACCTGGGCCGGGGGCTGCGCATGCCTGCGGTGCTTCTGGTTCCTGGGACCCTCGCCGTCCTGCCGCTCGGCGTCGCCGTCGCTCGCATCGCGTTCTTCCGCAACACCGTGCCGCAGGCCGACGCCATTGCGGCAGTGATGATCGCGATGATGCTGGGGCTGCTCCCCTTCGGGTGGCTCTACCTCATCCAACGGGTCTACTACGCCTACGAGGACGCGAAGACCCCGTTCTACCTCCAGCTCGTGGTGACCGCCGTGGCCACGGCTGTCAACCTGGTCGCGCTCTTCGCCGACCCCGCCCGAGCCGGGATCCTCGTCGGCATCGGCCAGACGCTCAGCAACCTCGCCGCCGCGGTGGTCGGATTCTGGCTCCTGCGGCACCGTTTCGGTCTGCTGCACCTGAAGGCCACGGTCCGGCTGTACGTACGGCTGGTCCTCGCATCACTCGCGGGGCTTGCCGTGGCTTGGCCGGTCATCGCCCTCATCGGCAGATTCGGACTCGGCCGGTATGTGGCGGCCGCAACTCAGCTAACCGTGGGGGGGTCGCTGTTCCTCGCGGTGGTGCTCGGGGCGGCGCATCTGATGCGGGTCGAGGAGGTCGGGCAGCTGCTCGACCCGGTGACGCGCAGAATCCGTCGACGGGCCTGACGTGCCCAACCGCCTATGCTGGCCGCACCGCCGACGACAACTGGGGAGGACACAGTGCACGGGGTAGGCCCCTCGACGGTGCTGGGTGGCCGGTATGCCGCGCAGCGCCGGCTGGAGAAGTTGCCGAACGCCGAGCGCTGGTCGGCGCACGACACGACCCTCGAGCGCGACGTCGTCCTCGTCTGCTTCGCCGAGACCGAGCAGCACGCCGACGCCACGCTCGACGCCGCCCGTCGCGCGGCCGGCATCGACAACCCGCGCCTCGTCCGCGTCCTGGACGTGGGCCGCTCCGACGGCATCGCCTTCTTCGTCGAGGAGGCCCTGCCCGACACCCACACGCTCACCCAGCTGCTCGACCAGGGCGGCCTGCCCGCCGAGGAGGCCCGCCGCGTCGCCGGTGAGGTCGCCACGGGCCTCGAGGCCGCGCGCGGCCGCGGGCTGCACCACCTGCGCCTCACCCCCGACTCGGTGCTGCGCCTCCCCGACGGCACCATCAAGGTGCGCGGCCTCGCCACCGCGGCCGCGATGGCACACGCCGACGACGTCGACGCCGACCGGGCAGCGCGCACCGATGCCGTGGGCATCGTCGCCCTCACGTATGCCGCGTTGACCAGTCGCTGGCCGCTGCCCACCCCCGTGGCCGGTCTCGAGGCCGCGCCCCGCGTCGTCGGCGGAGTGCCCGCGCCGTCGGAGATCGCGGCCGGGGTGCCGGGCGACCTGGACGCGCTGTGCCGCCTCACCCTGATCGACGACCAGGGCCCGGTCAGCCCCGGCGACTTCGCCGCGCAGATCGCCCCGTGGGCACTCAGCCAGGTGCAGGGTTCGGCGGTGCCGCCACGCTCCGCCGGCGAGACCTCACCGACCATCGCGCTGCCCACCGACCAGCTCCCGCTGCGGCCGGCCGCCCCTGGTCAGGGACGGGGCGCAGGCGCCGGGGCGGACGACGCCGACCGGCGCGCCGGGTCGGCGCAGCGGGCGTCATCCTCCGCACCGTCCTCCGCGTCGTCCACTGCGCCCTCCACGGGCGCCGCTGCGGCCGGTGCTGCGGGTGCGGCCGTGGCCGGTGGCGCGGCAGTTGCTGCCTCCGGTGGTGGCGGTCGCGAGGAGTCGGGGGCGGACACCGCCGACGACACCCGTCCGCTGGACCTGAGCCGGGACACGGCTGCTCCCCGCACCGAGCCGATCCCCCGACCGTCCTCCTCGCCAGCCACGCCGACCGGTGCAGCCGGTGCGGACCCGGCTGACCCGGCCGGTGAGCCGGCCGCGGACGGTGCCGAGGGCGGCATACCTCAGACGACCCTGCCGAAGTATCCCGAAGGTCCCGGTCGAGGCACGGCCGCCGCGAGCGCTGCCGGTGCCGCGGTCGCCGGGGCGCTCGGCAGCGCCGGTCAGGCGGCCGGGCAGGCCGCAGCGGGCGCCGCGCAGAAGGTCGGCAGCTTCGCCCGCGCCGCCGCCGACAAGGCTGCCGAACGCCGCGCCCAGCGCCAGGAGGCCGCGGCCCGCGCCGAGGAGCGCCGCGTCAGCCTCGACGGCACGCTCGTCGAGGCCGGTGAGCCGCTCGACCCGCCCCTGCCCATGCTGCCGCAGGAGCTCGGCGACACCCCGACCCGGGAGCAGTCGCGGCTGGTGCTGCTGATCGTCGCCGTGTTCGTGGTCGTGGCGATGGTCGTCGGCTTCTGGGGCGTCTCGCAGATCGGCAGCAACACCGACCTCGGGCTCGGCTCCAACGCCCCGAAGAACACCGTCACCGTGACCGCACCCCCGACCACCGTGGGCGGCACCACGCCTGAGTCCACCGCCACCGAGGGCTCCCCCGAGGGCGGCGACTTCCCCATCCTCAGCGCCACGGGCTACGACCCCGAAGGTGACGGCTCCGAGCGCAACAGCGAGGCCGCCCGCACCTACGACGGCAAGGACTCCACCTTCTGGAGCTCCGAGGGCTACGCCAGCGCGAACCTGGGCGGGCTGAAGAAGGGGGTCGGCGTGCGGCTCGACCTCGGCCAGGTGCGCTCGGTGTCGACGGTGAAGCTGTCGCTGCCCGACGCCTCCGACGTCACCGTGTCGGTCGGCCCCAGCCGCGATCGCAGCGAGGCCACCGAGATCGGCCAGTCCGAGGGCAAGTCGGGCGAGGTCACCCTCAAGGCCGACGCCCCGGTCAAGGGCCAGTACGTCTTCGTGTGGTTCACCAAGGTCTCCCAGGTGGGCGATGGCCGGTTCCGCGCCACGCTGGCCGAGGTCACGGTCAGCTGAGCGGTGGGGACCGCCGCGCCATGGGCAGCACACCGCTGGACGAGCGCGACGACCGGGAGCTGATGCGGGCGCACGTCGCCGGTGACCCCGACGCGTTCGGCGAGATCTTCCGGCGGCACCGCGACCGTATGTGGGCCGTTGCGCTGCGCACGACCCGCCACCGCGAGCTCGCAGCCGACTGCGTGCAGGACGCGTTCATCTCCGCGTTCCGCCGAGCCGACACCTACCGCGGCGACGCAGCCGTCACCACCTGGCTGCACCGCATCGTCGTCAACGCCTGCCTCGACCGGCTGCGCCGCGAGCGCCCCACGAGCGAGCTGCCCGAGTACGAGCTCGCCGACAGCCACGACCACCACGCCTCCGTCGACGCCCGGCTCGACGTGCGCGAGGCCCTGGCCAGGCTGCCGGAGGCGCAGCGGATGGCGCTGGTGCTCGTCGACCTGCACGGCCTGCCGGTGGCCGAGGCCGCCGCGGTGCTCGAGGTCGCCGAGGGCACCGTGAAGTCGCGCTGCAGCCGCGGCCGCGAGGCCCTGGCGGCCCTGTTGCGCGACCGGCCGGCCGAGCCCTCCCGGGAACCATCGGAGCAGCCGTGACGTCCTACCCATGTCGCCGCCGCCCGGTTCGGGCCGGTTCCGGCGACACCCTCAGCCAGCAGTCCAGTCCCGCAGTCCGGAGGTCGTCGTGGTGAGCACACCGCCCACGCCGTCGAACCCGAACCGCGGCGAGCGTCCCGACCTCGAGCCCGACCCGACCGGTATGCGCGAGCTGCTCTCGTCGCTGCCCGACCCCGGGCCGATGCCCGAGGACCTGGTGCGGCGCATCACCGCCTCGCTGGCCGCCGAACAGGCCGCCCGGGGTGGCAACGGTGGCAACGGCGACCGCGACGACACCGTCGTGGCACTGGACTCCCGGCGCCGGTGGAACTGGCGGCACGTGGCCGCTGCGGCAGCCGCGGTGGCCGTCATCGGCGTCGGTGTCCCCGCAGCCCTGTCCGGCGGCAACGGCGGTCTCATCGCGTCGCTGTCCGGTGGCTCGTCGCAGGAGGCCGACAGCTCTGCCGGGTCCGCCCAGTCCCTGGCCGACTCCAGCGGCGACTCCACCGGCGACTCCAGCGGTCGCGGCGAGTCCGGCGCACCGGGTTCATCGGGCTCCTCCGCACCTACGACCGTCCCCCCCACGCAGCCCGACGCCGCGGCGTCCAAGGACGCGCTCGCGGCCGCGACGGCATACACGACCGCCCAGCTCGTCACCCAGGTCGCGGCCAAGCGCGCCCGCGACGCGTCCAACCAGGATGCCCGGCAGCGCGGCCCCGCCGACACCGAGCAGGGCCTGCGCGACTGCCTCCTCGCCCTCGGGACCGGCGCCGACAGCGTCGCCTGGTCCGACCGAGGCACCCTCGACGGACGCCCCGCGGTGGTCGCCGTCGTCGACGCACCGGGCGGCCAGACGGTGTATGCCGTGGCGCCCGACTGCGACGCCGGGCACGCCGTGGCCCTCGCCGGCCCGCTGCCGGCGCGCTGAGCGCGCCACGGCGGCCCACGATGTGGGTGTCGCGGACGCCGGTGGAACATCGAGGCCCTACGATCGGTTGCAGCACTTGAACACCGCATCTTGCGGTGCCGACCCATCCCGACCACAAGGGGCTGTAGCCGCGTGAGCACCTCCGCACCTGCCGACATCCGATCCCTGATCATCATCGGTTCCGGCCCGGCGGGCTACACCGCAGCGGTCTACGCCGCGCGCGCGAACCTCCAGCCGCTGCTGTTCGAGGGCGCCGTCACCGCAGGTGGCGCGCTGATGAACACCACCGACGTCGAGAACTTCCCCGGCTTCCCCGAGGGCATCATGGGCCCCCAGCTCATGGACAACATGCGGGCCCAGGCCGAGCGGTTCGGTGCCGAGATCATCACCGACGACGTCGAGTCCGTCTCGCTCGACGGCCCGGTCAAGTCGGTCACCGACGCCGAGGGCAACACCTACCGCGCCCACGCGGTCATCCTCGCCATGGGGTCGGCATACCGTGAGCTGGGCATCGAGAACGAGAAGGCACTCTCCGGCCACGGCGTCTCGTGGTGCGCGACGTGTGACGGGTTCTTCTTCCGTGACCAGGACATCGCCGTCGTCGGCGGTGGCGACTCCGCCGTCGAGGAGGCGACCTTCCTCACCAAGTTCGCCAAGTCCGTCACGATCGTCCACCGCCGCGACGAGCTGCGGGCGTCCAAGATCATGGCCCAGCGTGCGCTGGACAACGACAAAATCAAGTTCGCCTGGAACAGTGAGGTCGCCGCGATCCACGGCGACGGCAAGCTCACCGGCGTGACCCTGCGCGACACCGTCACCGGAGCCGAGACCGAGCTGCCCGTGACCGGGCTGTTCGTCGCCATCGGGCACGACCCGCGCAACCAGCTCATCAAGGACTCCGCCGACGCGACCAAGGTCGAGCTCGACGACGAGGGCTACGTGCTGGTCAAGGGCCGCACCACCCACACCAACGTCCCGGGCGTCTTCGCCGCGGGTGACCTCGTCGACCACACCTACCGGCAGGCCATCACCGCCGCCGGATCCGGCTGCGCCGCCGCGCTCGACGCAGAGCGCTTCCTCGCCGACCACGACGAGGCCGGGCTGCCCGCCGCCGACGCCGCGCTGGTCGACGAGCCCGAGCTCGTCATCAGCTGAGCCGTTGTCACCCCGTGGTGCGACGCTGGCGCCACGGCCGCACCACCCGACTCGTCTTCATCCCGACCGCACCACCACCCCGACCGCAACACGAGAGGAGCCCCCGAAGTGGGAGCCATCAAGGACACGACCGACGCCACCTTCGACGCTGACGTCCTGCAGAGCGACAAGCCCGTCCTCGTCGACTTCTGGGCGCCGTGGTGCGGGCCGTGCCGCGCGGTCGCCCCGATCCTCGAGGAGCTGGCCGAGCAGCACAAGGACAAGATCGAGGTCGTCAAGCTCAACACCGACGAGAACGTCCAGGTGAGCAGCCGCTACGGCATCACCGGCATCCCGACCCTCAACGTCTACGTGGGCGGCGAGGTCGTCAAGACGCTCGTCGGCGCCCTGCCCAAGCCCAAGCTCGTCCGCGAGCTCGCCGACTACCTGGGCTGACCCACGGTGCGCACCGCGTGTGGTGCGCACCAGTTGACGCGCGAGCTGGCCCACGACGAGGTATGCCGGCCGACCCCCTGGCGTTTCAAGGGGACGGCCGGCATACCTGTGTTTCGGGTGGGGTTCGTGGGGACGCGTCGTGGCGCGGCGATTGGTCGCACGCCCGACTCTGACCTAGGCTGCAGCGTCGGCTCCCCCAGCGACAACGCTCTGACCTGCACAAACACGATCCGGAGGCTCTGTGTCCGACAGCAAGCACGGCCTGCTCGGCCTCGGTGACCACGGCCCAGCCGTCGCCGACGTCCGCGCCCGGCTCGCGGCCCTGTCGCCGGACCACCTGCCCGAACGCCCCGCCCTCGACGGTGCCTCCGACCCGATGAGCTTCGACGCGGGACTCGAGCGGGCCGTGCGGTCCTTCCAGCAGCACAAGGGGCTGATCGTCGACGGCGTCGTCGGGGTCGAGACGTTCACCGCGATCGACGGCGCCCGCTGGGAGCTCGGCGACCGGATCCTCCTGCACACCCCCGGCAAGCTGATGCGCGGCGAGGACGTCGTCACCCTGCAGGAACGGCTCAACACCCTCGGTTTCGACGCCGGACGGGTCGACGGGCGGTTCGGCTCGGACACCGAGCGCGCGGTGCGCGGGTTCCAGCGGGCCTACGGCCTGGCCGGTGACGGCTCGGTGGGTCCGGAGACGCTGCGCGCCTTCGCCGACCTGCGCCGGTCGGTCTCCGGTGGGTCCTCGACCGTGCTGCGTGAGCGCGAGGCGGTGCGGCGTGCGGGCCACAACCTGAGCGGCCGCATCATCGTGCTCGACCCCGGCCACGGTGGGTCCAACACCGGCGTGGTGGCGGGCGGCCTGGTCGAGGCCGAGGTCGTGATGGACCTGGCCCGTCGCATCGAGGGGCGGCTCACCGCGATCGGTGTCTCGGTGGTCTACACCCGCACCGAGCACAGCGACCCGACCGAGGAGGAACGCGCCTCCATCGCCAACGCCGCCGGTGCGGACCTCGTGCTGTCGCTGCACTGCGACTCCCACGACGTCACTGACGCCAGCGGGGTCGCCACCTTCTTCTTCGGCCGCGACCGCACCACCTCGTGGTCGGCGGTCGGCGAACAGCTGGCCGACCTGGTGCTGCGCGAGGTCGTGGCACGCACCGGCCTGGCGAACTGCCGGTCCCACGGGCGGTCCTGGACGCTGCTGCAGCAGACCCGGATGCCCGCCATCCGGCTCGAGGCCGGCTACCTCTCCTCACCGGCCGACGCGGCCCAGCTGGCGCAGCCGGCGTTCCGCGACACCCTGGCCGAGGCAGTGCTGGTGAGCCTGCAGCGCATGTACCTCGGCGAGGACGACACCGCCACGACCGGTGTCCTGCACCTCGGCGACCTGCGCGCCTACCTCGCCGCCCACGGCTGAGCGCTGCTGTCGTCCGGGGTGCGAATCCCCTTCTGCCCCAACGGTTTTCGCCAACTGTTGTTGGCGAGATCTCAGCCGATCGTGTGGCTGTGCGTCAGTCGCGCGGGTCGACGCCGAGCAGCTCGACGATCCGGTTGAGGTCCTCGACCGAGGCGAACTCGACCGTCAGCTTGCCCTTGCGCTGACCGAGGGCGATGTTGACCCGGGTGTCGAAACGGTCCGACAGCCGCGCCGCCAGGTCGTCGAGCTGCGGGTGCCGTCCGCCGGCGCGAGGACGACGCGCCTTGGCCTTCTCGCCCTGGTCTCCGCCCAGGGTGACGATCTCCTCGACCGAGCGGACCGACAGGCCCTCGGCGACGATGCGCTGGGCCAACCGCTCCATCGAACCGCCGTCGTCGAGAGCCAGCAGCGCCCGGGCGTGGCCTGCTGACAGCACCCCGGCGGCCACGCGCCGAGCCACCAGCGGGGGCAGCTTGAGCAGCCGCAGGGTGTTCGAGATCTGGGGACGCGACCGGCCGATGCGCCCCGCCAGGTCGTCGTGGGTGCACCCGAAGTCCTCGAGCAGCTGCTGGTATGCCGCCGCCTCCTCCAGCGGGTTCAGCTGGCTGCGGTGCAGGTTCTCCAGCAGGGCGTCGCGCAGGAGGTCGTCGTCCTCGGTCTCCTTGACGATGGCCGGGACGGTGTCCCTGCCGGCCTCGCGGCTCGCGCGCCAGCGCCGCTCACCCATGATGAGCTCGTAGTGGATGCCTTCGGGAACGTCACCATCAGCCCCCTGACCTGCGGAAACAGGCCGGACGACGATGGGCTGCAGGACCCCGATCTCACGGATCGAGTGGACCAGCTCGTCCATGTCGTCCTGGTCGAAGACCGTCCGCGGCTGGCGCGGGTTGGGGCGGATCTGGTCGACCGGGATCTCGCCGTAGGTCGCGCCGGGCACGGGCGCGAGGTCGTCGGTGACCGAGGCGTCGTCCGTGGAGTCCGCTGTGGAGTCCGCTGTGGAGTCCGCCGTGCCAGCCGAGTCTGCGTCGCTCGTCGAACCCGACGACCCGGGCTGCCCCGGCCCCTGCCCGGGCGCCTGCTCGTGCTGCCGCGTGGTGCCGGGCTCGGTGTCGCCCTGGCCGTCGCCCGACGCGGTGGGGCGGTCGACCACCTCGGTGGCGGTGCCCGTGCGGCCCTGGTCCCTGCCCTGCTCGGGGAAGAACACGTCCACCGGCCGGCTCGACGCCGGGGCCGTGGGTGCGTTGGGGATCAGGGCTCCGAGGCCACGGCCGAGGGCACGACGCTTCTCACTCATGAGTCACTCTCAGTTCTGCGCCGGGGCGCTGGGTTCGGACGCCGCACCGCGGTCGGCGAGCTCGGACGCGGCAGCCAGATAGGACAGGGCACCGCTGGAGTTGGGGTCGTAGGTCATGACGGTCTGCCCGTGGCTCGGCGCCTCGGACACCCGCACCGACCGCGGCACCGTGTTGCGCAGCACCTGGTCGGGGAAGTGTGCCCGCACCTCGTCGGCGACCTGCGCCGACAACCGGGTCCGACCGTCGTACATCGTGAGCAGGATGGTCGAGACGTGCAGGTCCGGGTTGAGGTGGTTGCGGATCAGCTCGATGTTCTTGAGCAGCTGGGACAGCCCCTCCAGCGCGTAGTACTCGCACTGGATGGGGATGAAGACCTCGTGCGCCGCGACGAACGCGTTGACGGTGAGTAGTCCGAGGCTGGGCGGGCAGTCGATGAGCACGTAGTCGGGCACCACGCCACCCTCGGTCGCCGTGTGCTCGAGGTAGGCGGCAATGGCCTTCTGCAGGCGGGTCTCCCGGGCCACCAGTGACACGAGCTCGATCTCGGCGCCCGCCAGGTCGATGGTGGCCGGCGCACACCACAGACCGGGCACGTCCGGGCACTCCTGGACGACCTCGTGCAGGGCGGTCCCCTCGACGAGCACGTCGTAGATGCTCGTCACCTCGGCATGGTGCTCGATGCCCAGCGCCGTGCTCGCATTGCCCTGCGGGTCGATGTCGATGACGAGCACGGTGAGCCCGGCCTGGGCGAGGGCGGCGGCGATGTTGACCGTCGTGGTCGTCTTCCCCACGCCGCCCTTCTGGTTCGCGACCGTGAGGACCCGGGTCTGGGCCGGTTTGGGGAAGACCCGGCCGGTCAGGGCGATCCGCTTGCGCGCATCCTCAGCCACGGCCCGGGCCAGCGGGGTGTCGTGGTCTGAGGGCGGCAGTGACGCCGCGAGCGCGTCGCGCTCGTCCGGCGCGGTTTCACGTGAAACCGAGACCGCCGCGAGGGCCTCCTCGGCCGCGGTCGCCGACGGCTCGGACACGTCGGAGGTGGAACCAAGCGCTTCTTCGGTGGCTTCAGTGGCGGCGTCGGACGTCCCGGCCACTGCGTCCAGAGACTGTGGGGACTGTGCGGATGGTGCGGGCTGCGATGCCGGCTGGCTCACGGGCTGGTCCCCCTCATCCATCGCCGCGACCGTTTCACGTGAAACATCAGCACGGACCATCTCGTCGTGGCGGACCGACTCGGGGCTGGGCCAACCCACCGGAGAGGCGGTGGACCCGACCAGCGACGGCCATCCGAGGCCTCGTTCCAGCTGGAGAACTGCTGTGCTCACTCGGTCACCTCGTCGGCCATGGGTTCCATCCAACCGTACGGCGGTGACGTGCCACAACGTGGGTGCCACGCGCGTCGATCCGTGCGCAAGGCTGGGTCCACGACGGGGTCTCTTGCTCCCCGGACGTGTCGATCGGAGCCTCGTATGCCGTCCCAGCCAGTCCCGCTGGACCTCACCGTGGGAGGGCGCGTCAGGTCGGCTCTCGTCTGGCTGCCCGACGACGCCGCCGGTGCGCCACTCGTGCTCGACCTGCACGGCAGCGGGTTCGACGCCGGCCGACACGCGGCGGTGACCGGCACGCCGCGCTGGTCCGCCGAGCACGGGGCTGTGGTGGTGGCACCCACGGCGGCGGTGCCGTTGCAGTTCAAGGGGGTGGCCGAGGCCGGTTTCGCGTGGTCGATCCCCGGCGTACCCCTGTTCGGGGTCCCGCCCGGCGCGGCGACCACCGAAGTCGACGACGCGGCATACCTCACGGCGCTCGTCCGGCACGCCCACGAGGAGTGGGGCACGGACCGGCACCGGGTGTTCGGCCTCGGGTGGTCGGGCGGTGCACGGCTGCTGTCGCACTGGGCCGGGCTGCCGGACTGTCCGCTGACCCGCGTGGCATGCGTGAGTGGTGTGCGCACCCCGCCCGGTCGACCGACGGCGACGCTCCTGGCGGTGCACGGCGAGCACGACGCGATCAACCCGTGGGCCGGTCTGCACCAGCCGCGGTGGGACGAGTCGGTGCCGGAGGCGGTCGAGGCTTGGGCGCGGGCGCTGGGCGCGGATTCCGTTGTGCGCGAAGAGCTTTCGGCCGAGTGGGTGACCACGTGGTACACCGCCACGGGCGCGGTTGCCGCGCGTCTGCACCGCCTGGCTGGCGTGGGACACGCGTGGCCCGGCACGTCGGACGCCGAGCAAGCGCGTCTTTTCGGCGACCCGGGCCCGGTGCGCGCCACCGACCTGGCCGCGCGCTTCTTCTTCGGCTGACGCGGCCGCAGGGGCTCAGCGCCGGCGTCGGCCCTTCGCGCTGCTCTTGCGTCGCTCGGTCTCGCCGACGGTGAGCTCCACCGTCGTGGTGGGCGGGTCCAAGACTTCTGCGCCGTAACGCTGCACCTGGGCCGAGACCATGCCCAGCCGGCGCAGCGCTGGTTCGTCGGCGGCCAGCTCGTCCGCTGCGGAGGAGCCCTTGAGCGCGACGAGGGTCCCGCCGGGCGTCAGCAGCGGGAACGTCCACCGGGCGAGCTTGTCCAGCCGCGCGACGGCCCGCGCTGTCGCCCAGGGCACGCGGACGGTCCCCGCCAGCTCCTCAGCGCGCCCCCGGTGCACCGTGACGTTGTCCAGACCGAGGTCATCGACAGTGGCGGACAACCACGTGGTGCGCCGCAGCAGCGGCTCGACCAGGTGCAGCTCGAGATCGGGGCGGGCGATCGCCAGGGCGAGACCGGGCAGCCCCGCCCCGGACCCGATGTCCGCGACCGAGACCCCGGCCGGGAAGGCCGCCTGCACCACGGCGCAGTTGAGCACGTGCCGTTCCCACAGGATCGGCACCTCACGTGGACCGATCAGGCCATGGCTGACCCCCGTGTCACTCAGGATGGCGGTGAAGCGTTCGGCGAGGGGGAGCCGGTCGCCGAACACGGTTGCCGCCGCGGGTGGCGTGGCCGGTGCTGCAACAGCCGGCACCGCTGGGGCGGCAGCGCTGGCAGAGGTGACTGGATCGGCCGGATGCGCGACGGGCGCGGCCCCCGTCTGGGGGTCGCGCCCGTCGTCGTGGCTCGTGCTCATCGGTCGTGTTTCACGTGAAACAGCGCGGTGTCAGGCGCTCAGGAGGCCGGCAGGACCACGACGTAACGCCGCGGCTCGACGCCCTCGGATTCCGAGGCGAGGCCCGCAGCGAGCACCTCGTCGTGCACGACCTTGCGCTCGAAAGCCGTCATCGGGTCCAGCGACGTGGACTCACCGCTGTCCTTCACCTGGGCGATGGCCTGCTGCGCCAGCGTGACCAGCGCGGCCCGACGCTCGGCCCGGTGACCGGCGATGTCGAGCATGAGCCGGCTGCGCTCTCCCGTGGCGGACTGCACGGCCAGTCGCGTGAGCTCCTGGAGCGAGTCCAGCACGGTCCCGTCCTGACCGACCAGCCGACGCGGGACGCGGCCCTCGTCGGAGTCGACGATGCTCACCGAGGCGCGGTCGCCGTCGACGTCCACGTCGATGTCGCCATCCAGGTCGGCGATGTCGAGCAGCGTCTCGAGGAAGTCGGCCGCGACCTCGCCCTCTCGCTCCAGCTGCTCCCGGGAGGCGGCGGGCCGCGAGCGGCGAGCCGTCTCGGTCGGTGCGGTCTCGGTCGGTGCGGTGTCGTCAGCCTCGGCGCCTGCCGACACCTCGGTCACGGCCACGTCGTCCGTGTTCTGGTCGCCCTGGGCACCACGGTCGCCCTGGTCACCCTGGACGGTCTGGTCGGTGGTCTGGTCCTCGACGAGGGTCTCGTGCTCGCTCATGTGGTCTGTTCCGTTCAGTTGTCGGTCTTGGGCGCGTTCTCGGTCACAGCCGATCCGCCCTGGGTCGTGGAGGCCTGAGCCTTGCCCTTCTTCTTCCCCTGCCCCTGCTTTGCCTTGGCCTGCCCGGTGGGTTGGCCGTTGGCGGACGTGCTGGCGGACGAGGTGGTCGCGGGCTGCGGGCTCTTGACCTGCGGGTTCTTGGGCTGGGCGCCCTTGCGCTTCTTGTTGCGCGACGGCTGCTGGCGCTGACCGCCCGCCGGCTTGGGAGCGTCGTCCTCACCGGCCTGGTCCAGCCCCTTGACCGTGAACTCCTCGTGCACCTTGCCGCGCTTGGCCTTGCGGTCACGCAACGCCTGCTCGGCAGGGGAGCCCGGGGCCGGCATGCGCCGGATCACGTAGAACTGCTGGCACATCGACCACACGTTGGTGGTGAGCCAGTAGAGCAGGACACCGATGGGGAAGTTCACGCCGGAGATGGCGAAGAAGATCGGCATGGCGTAGAGCAGCAGCTTCTGCTGCTTGGCGAACGGGTTGTCCAGCGCCGACGCCGGCATGTTCTTGCGCATCAGCTGGTGCTGGGTGGTGAAGGTCGACAGCGACATCAAGATGATGAGGATGACCGTGACGACCTTGACCGTCGTCGTCTCCGACCCGATGAACTTGTCGGACAGCTGGGCACCGAAGAGGGTCGACTGCTCGGCCTGCGCGGCGAGCTCTCGGGTGAGTGGCCCGATCGTGTCCTTGGTGCCGTCGGCCATGCCCTGCAGCCCGTTGAGCACCCGGAAGAGCCCGAAGAAGAACGGCGACTGCAGCAGGATCGGCATGCACGAGCTGAACGGGTTGGTCCCCGTCCGCTTGTACAGGTCCATGGTCTCCTGCGTCATGGCCTGGCGGGACTCGGGGTCGGTCTTGCCCTTGTACTTCGCCTGGATCTTCTGCATCTCGGGCTGGATCAGCTGCATCCGCCGGGAGGCGTGGATCTGCTTGACGAACAGCGGGATCATCGCGGCGCGCATGACGACCACGAGCCCGATGATCGACAGCACCCACGCCGCGCCGGAGGCCGCCGGGATGCCGATCGCGGTGAACAGGCTGTGCCAGCCGTACAGGATCCAGGCGACGATCCACTCGAACGGATAGATCAGGTCACTGAAGCTCATCGTGTCCTCGGGTCTGGTGGCGAAGCGGGCTTCGCCGGTGGTTCCGTCCTCGCGGTGGGTATGCCGCGGGGCCGGCAGGTCGTGGTGGTCGCCTCAGGCGGCGGCCGGGTGGGCTGGGTCGTCCGGGTCGCGGTCGACGGGCTCGGGCATGGGGTCACGGTAGGTGCGACCGGTGCCGGGCACGTGGTCGACCCCACCGGAGCTCCACGGATGGCACCTTCCCAACCGGTGGAGCGTCAGCCAGGTTCCCCGGAAGGGTCCGTGGGTGCGCAGCGCGGTCACGGCATACGCGGAGCAGGAGGGGTAGTAGCGGCAGGTGGCCGGGCGCAGCGGTGAGATGAACCGCTGGTAGCCGACGACGAGCCCGATGAGGGGCGCCGTCAGGATCCGCTGGAGCGTCCTCATGTCAGGCTCGCCTTCGCACTCGCCTTCGCGCCGCGGTCGGCCACCCGGGCGAGCACCTTGGGCAGCAGTGCATCGAGCTCGGCGCTCAGTTCGTGCGAATTCGATTGTGCTGCAACGGGATTCGCACGAAGGACGACATCGGTGCCGAGTGGGAGCCGGTCCAGTCGGGCAGCCATCAGCGCCCGCAACCGTCGCTTGGTTCGGTTGCGCACGACCGCCGTTCCCACGGCCTTGGAGACAACAAAACCGACCCGCGGCGGTTGTCCCGCACGCGCGTCGGTCTGGTTGGCATGCACCACGATCAGGGTGGAGCCGGCTCGGGCTCCCCTGGGCCCCCGGAACACTGCCGCGAAGTCCGAGCTCACCCGGAGCCGGTTCCCCGCAGGCAGCACGGGGTGGACCTCAGGCGGAGAGCTCGGAGCGACCCTTGCGACGACGAGCCGACAGGATGGCGCGACCCGCACGGGTGCGCATGCGCAGGCGGAAACCGTGGGTCTTGGCCCGGCGGCGGTTGTTCGGCTGGAAAGTACGCTTGCTCACGAGGGTTCTCCGTTGACTGGTCGGGCCCTGGTGGCCCGGTCGAGATCGAGGTGCCGACCCGTTCGGTCGCCATCGGAAGCCCGCGCCTGGTCAGCGGTCCGCGGATGGCGGGACACGCAGGGGCGACCGGAGGTCACGGGCATGCGAAAGCGGCCGACAGGCCGAGGACCAACGGTACGCGAGCCGTGTCCACAGGGTCAAACCAGCAGCACCGCCCGGACCGCCCTCATCCATTAGCACCACCGGGTCGGCGCCCGGTTGCGACACGCCGGGACTCACCCCCACAAACTGCTCGCCCCGTGGGAAAAACCACCGGACCGGCTTGCCCGCGCCGGTCCCGCATTGTTAGCGTCCCTCCTCGTCCCCTCTTTCACCCACAGGTTGTGGATAAGTGTGTGGACAGGCACCGTGACCCTGCGACAGGGCAAGTACCGATTCGTCGAAAAGGGGACGTGGCAGCTGTGAGTGAGGCGGATCTGGACTACTCACAGATCTGGCGGAACACCATCGCCACCCTCGACGAGGCCGGGCTTCCCCCGCGTGAGCAGGCCTTTCTCGCCCTGACCAGGCTCGCCGGCTTGCTCGACGGCACCGCGCTGGTCAAGGTGCCCAACGACTACACCAAGGGCGTGGTCGAGCAGCGGGTGCGCGACGCGGTCACCCGCGCGCTGTCCGAGCAGCTGGGTCAGCCGGTGCAGCTGGCCGTGACCGTGGACCCCAGCCTGGAGCACGGCACCGACACCGACGGCCTGACCGAGTCCGCCGATGCGCGCGCCGGTGCCGACGTGGACCCCGGGGACCCCGGCTCCGCCACGACCGCGCCAACCGACCCGACGGACCCGGGCGGCCCGGCCACCGCGACGGCGACGGCCACCCGTGGCCAGGGTGCGCCCGACCCGCAGACCCAGCCGGACGGCATACCGACCATCGGCACCGCACGCGCCGAGACCGCGCCCACCCGGCTGCCGCGCGACGAGGCCCGCGCCACCACCGAAGAGGCCACCCGGCTCAACCCGAAGTACACCTTCGACACCTTCGTCATCGGCGCGAGCAACCGGTTCGCCCACGCGGCCGCCGTCGCGGTCGCCGAGGCACCGGCCAAGGCCTACAACCCGCTGTTCGTCTACGGCGAGTCCGGCCTCGGCAAGACCCACCTGCTGCACGCGATCGGCCACTACGCCCGCAACCTCTACGGCCACGTCAAGGTGCGCTACGTGAACTCCGAGGAGTTCACCAACGACTTCATCAACAGCATCCGCGACGACAAGGCCAGCAACTTCCAGAAGCGTTACCGCGACGTCGACGTGCTGCTCATCGACGACATCCAGTTCCTGCAGGGCAAGGTGCAGACGCAGGAGGAGTTCTTCCACACCTTCAACACGCTGCACAACGCCAACAAGCAGGTCGTCATCACCAGCGACCTGCCGCCGAAGCTGCTGTCCGGCTTCGAGGAGCGGATGCGCAGCCGGTTCGAGTGGGGCCTGCTCACCGATGTGCAGCCGCCCGACCTCGAGACCCGCATCGCGATCCTGCGCAAGAAGGCGATCCAGGAGCGGATGAGCGCGCCCGACGAGGTGCTCGAGTTCATCGCCAGCCGCATCTCGACCAACATCCGCGAGCTCGAGGGCGCGCTGATCCGCGTGACCGCGTTCGCCAGCCTCAACCGGCAGAGCGTCGACATGGGCCTGGCCGAGATCGTGCTGCGCGACCTCATCCCCACCGAGCAGAACAGCCAGATCACCAGCGCGACGATCATGGCGCAGACGGCGGCCTACTTCGGCCTGACCATCGAGGACCTGTGCGGCACGTCGCGCTCGCGCGTGCTGGTGACGGCCCGGCAGATCGCGATGTACCTGTGCCGCGAGCTCACCGACCTGTCGCTGCCCAAGATCGGCCAGCAGTTCGGCGGCCGCGACCACACCACCGTCATGCACGCGGACAAGAAGATCCGTCAGCTCATGGCCGAGCGTCGCGCGATCTACAACCAGGTCACCGAGCTCACCAACCGGATCAAGCAGCAGTCGCGCTGAAGCCTCGCCCGGGCGCCCTGTCCACAGTTCTCCACACCCTTCTCCACACCTGTGTCCACGCGTTCATCGCCCCGTTACCTGGACTGGTCGTCGTGCTGCCGGACGCTGGACGGCTGCGGCGATGCGGACGAACCGGGACGAAGGGGCGTGGTCCACACCTGTGGACAACTCTGTGGGTATGTGGCGGCGGGACGCCGCCATCGGGTGAACGGCCGAACCGACCAACCACAGCCTGTGGACAACGTGGGGACAACACGTGCACGACCGGGTCCTCGGCTGGGGACCGCGCCGGTATGCCGTGTGGAGACCGTGTGGGCGACGCCCGCCATCCACACGGGGCGCCAGTTCGTCCGCAGGCCCGCTCCACGGCATACCCACAGCCGCGTCGGCCCGCTGACCTGCGGATTCGCCGCTCGTCCACAGGATCCACAACCGCTATGACAACGATGAGATCCCTCAACTCAGCAATCCCGCCCCGAGTACCCATGCGACCCCCCACCCCAGGACCCAGGGTGGAACGACAACTTTGCCGGATCCGGGTTGGCCGCACCGCGCACGCACACTAGGGTCGGTGCCCACATCACAATCGTGGAATTCCCGACGCGTCGACGGGTTCTGAAGGGCAGGTACAGGTGAAGTTTCGGGTCGAACGTGAGGTCCTCGCCGACGCCGTGACCTGGGTGGCACGCGGACTGCCGGCCCGGCCTCCGGTCCCGGTCCTGGCCGGTGTGCTCATCGACGCCGACGCCGAGGGCACCATCACCCTCTCGGCGTTCGACTACGAGGTCTCCGCCAAGATCACCGTGCCCGCCGAGGTGGCCGAGGCCGGTCAGGTGCTCGTGCTGGGCCGCCTGCTCGCGGACATCTCCCGCAACCTGCCGGCCAAGCCGGTCGACGTCGCCACCGACGGCAGCAAGGTCTCGGTGACCTGTGGCTCGTCCCGGTTCAGCCTCATGCAGATGCCGGCCGACGACTACCCGACGCTGCCGACCGCGCCTGAGGCCAGCGGCACCATCGCCGGTGACGTCTTCACCCAGGCCGTCGCCCAGGTGTCCGTCGCGGCCGACCGTGGCGACACCCTGCCGATCCTCACCGGTGTCCGGGTCGAGATCGACGGCTCGACGATGACCCTGCTCGCGACGGACCGCTACCGGCTGGCCATGCGCGAGCTGACGTGGAACCCCAATGCCACCGACGCCACGCACCTGGCGCTGGTCCCGGCGCGCACGCTGTCCGAGACCGCCAAGGCCCTGGGTGCCTCCGGCTCGATCGAGCTCGCCCTCGGCGCCAACGCCGGCGGTGACGGGCTCGTCGGGTTCGAGGCCGGCCAGCGCCGCACCACGACCCGGCTGCTCGACGGCGAGTACCCCAAGGTCACCTCGATCTTCCCCACCTCGGTCGACACCGAGGCCGTCGTGTCGACCGGTGAGCTGATCGAGGCGGTCAAGCGCGTGGCCCTGGTCGCCGAGCGCAACACCCCGGTGCGGCTGCGGTTCACCGACGGACAGGTGGCGATCGAGGCCGGCACCGGCGACGACGCCCAGGCCTCCGAAGCCGTCGAGTCCACCCTCACCGGGCCGGAGATCGAGATCGCGTTCAACCCCCAGTTCCTCCTCGACGGACTCGGGGCGGTGGGCACGGCGTTCAGCCGGTTCTCCTTCACCCAGCCGTCGCGGCCGGCCGTGCTCAGCGGGCAGGAGGAGCAGGACGGCGAGGCCGACACCTCGTACCGCTACGTGCTCATGCCGGTCCGCTTCGCGAGCTGAAACCCTCGGGCGTAGCCTGACGGGCGTCGCCGCGCGCGGTGACACCACGGCATACCCATGCATCGCAGCCACACGCAGCCTCACGAAAGGGCGTTCCCATGCAGCTCGGTCTGATCGGTCTCGGCAAGATGGGCGGCAACATGCGCGAGCGGCTGCGCCGCGCCGGCATCGACGTCGTGGGCTACGACCGCAACCCGAAGGTGTCCGACGCCAAGAGCCTGGCCGACATGGTCAAGAAGCTGCAGGCGCCCCGGATCGTCTGGGTGATGGTGCCGGCCGGGGCTCCGACGCGCGACACTATCGAGAAGCTCAGCAAGCTGCTGTCCAAGGGTGACCTGGTCATCGACGGCGGCAACAGCAAGTACACCGACGACTTCGAGAACGAGAAGTTGTTGAAGGCCAAGGGAATTGGCTACCTCGACTGCGGTGTCTCCGGTGGCATCTGGGGTCTGGAGAACGGCTACGGCCTCATGGTTGGCGGCTCGGCCGCCAACGTGAAGCGGGCGATGCCGATCTTCGACGCGCTGCGTCCGGAGGGTCCGCGCGACGAGGGCTTTGTCCACGCCGGCAAGGTCGGCGCCGGGCACTACACGAAGATGGTCCACAACGGCATCGAGTACGGCCTGATGGCGGCGTACGCCGAGGGCTACGAGCTGCTCGAGGCGAAGGACATCGTCACCGACGTGCCGGGCGCCTTCAAGGCGTGGACCCGAGGCACCGTCGTCCGCTCCTGGCTGCTCGACCTGCTCGTCGACGCGCTGGAGAAGAACCCCGAGCTCGAGGATGTGTCGGGCTACACCGTCGACTCCGGCGAGGGCCGCTGGACCGTCGAGGAGGCCATCAACCTGTCGGTGCCGATGCCGGTGATCTCGGCCTCGCTGTTCGCGCGGTTCGCCTCGCGGCAGAAGGAGTCGCCGACCATGCAGGCGGTCGCCGCGCTGCGCGGCGGGTTCGGTGGGCACGACGTCATGACGGTCAAGGAGGGCGAGCAGCTGCGCGCCGAGGGCGCGCCGCGGCACGAGAAGTCGGTGCAGGCCAAGGCCGCCAAGAAGGAGAAGCCGACCAAGAGCGCCGCGAAGGCTGCAGCCAAGGGCCGCAAGGCCGCCTCGGCCGGTCCCTCGTCCGGCACCGGGTCCACCTCCGCCGCCGGGCGCGGCCGTTCCAGGGCCACCCGGGCCGGGGCGACCTCTGGCACGGGGTCGACCGGGGCGCAGGCGAGCAAGCGGGGCACGGCCAAGCGGGGCACGGCCAAGCGCGCCGCGAAGAAGGCCTAGCGGGCCGCCGCAGGTCGAGGTGTACGTCCGTCACCTGTCGGTTGCCGACTTCCGCAGCTACCCGAAGGCCGAGCTGCCGCTCGCGCCGGGCGTCACCACGCTGGTCGGGCTCAACGGGCAGGGCAAGACCAACCTGGTCGAGGCGATCGGCTACCTGGCCACGCTGTCGAGCCACCGGGTCGCGACCGACCAGCCGCTGGTGCGGTTCGGGGCAGAGCAGGCCGTGATCCGCGGCGCGATCGTCCGCGACGGTCGCGAGACCCTGCTGGAGCTGGAGGTCAACCCGGGGCGGTCCAACCGGGCGCGGCTCGGGCGGTCGCCGGTGCAGCGGCCGCGCGAGGTGCTCGGCACGCTGCGCACGGTGCTCTTCGCACCCGAGGACCTGGCCCTGGTCAAGGGCGACCCGTCGGAGCGGCGCAAGTTCCTCGACGACCTGCTCGTGGCCCGGCAGCCCCGCTGGGCCGGGGTGCGCAGCGACTACGACAAGATCCTCAAGCAGCGCAACGCCCTGCTCAAGTCGGCACAACCGTTGCTGCGCAAGGGATCTCGTCGCCGACCACGTCCCGGCGAGGACCTCTCCGACGAGGCCCGCGACTCCGCCCTGCACACCCTCGTCGTGTGGAACGAGCACCTCGCGACCGTCGGTTCACAGCTGCTCTACGCCCGGCTGCGGCTGCTGCGCGACCTCGGTCCCTACCTGGCCAAGGCCTACGACGAGGTCAGTGCGGGACAGTCGGATGCCCGGGTGACCTACAAGTCGTCGTTGCGCGAGGCGGCCGCGGCTTCGGTGGGGGCGGGCGACGTGCCGGAGATCGAGCAGCTGCGCGCCGAGCTGCTCGCCACGCTCGAGGAGGTCCGCGAGCGTGAGGTCGAGCGCGGCGTCTCCCTGGCCGGCCCGCACCGCGACGACCTCGTCCTGGCGCTCGGCGAGCTGCCGGCCAAGGGCTATGCCAGCCACGGCGAGTCGTGGTCGTTCGCGCTGGGACTCAAGCTCGCGGCATACCAGCTGCTGCGGCACGACCTGGGCGAGGACCCCGTGCTGATACTCGACGACGTCTTCGCCGAGCTCGACTCCGGCAGGCGCGAGCGGCTCGCGGCGATGGTGGCCGACTGCGAGCAGGTGCTCATCACCGCGGCTGTCGAGGCGGACGTGCCGAAATCCCTTGCGGGACAGTCGTATGCCGTGTCGCTGGGTGAGGTGACCGCACGTGAGTGACGCGGGTGGGGTGGATGACGAGGCCCCCGAGGAGCCGGTGGAGGATGCGGCCGCGGCCGCGCTCGAACGCGCCCGGGCGGCGGCCAAGGAGAAGGGACTGCGGCCCGGTTTGCGTCCGATGCGCCGCCGAGTGGCCGGCCGACGCGAGCCGGCCGGCGACCGGGGTCGCGACGGCCGCGACCCGGTGACCCTCGGCGACCAGCTCGACCGGCTGACGAGCGACCGCGGCTGGAAGGTCGACGTCGCGGTCGGTTCGGTGATGGGTCGTTGGCCCGCGATCGTGGGGCCGGAGGTGGCACAGCACTGCGCGCCGGTGACCTTCGAGGCCGGGGTGCTCACGGTGCGGGCGGACTCGACGGCCTGGATGGTGCAGCTGCAGCTGCTGGAGGCCAGCATCATGGGCCGGCTGGAGAACGAGGCCGGCAAGGGCACGGTCACCGAGCTGAAGATCGTCGGCCCCAGCGCGCCGTCGTGGTCGCGCGGCCCGCGCCGCACCGACTACGGCCGCGGTCCGCGCGACACCTACGGCTGAGCCGGTCGAGCGCAACCAGGGCTCGCTCGCCGGGTCGCGGGTGTCGGCGGTCGGGGGCAGGGTGATGGGTATGCCGTCCCAGCCAGTCCCCGCCCGCGCTCCGTCCTCCTCCGGTCACCGTGGGCCGGGTCACCGCTGCACGATCGTGCCGCCCTACCTGCTCGAGGCGATGGCCGGCAGCGGCAGCGACGTCGCGCAGATCGCCCGCCGCACCCTGCAGGTCGACGCCACCCACCGGCAGCGCCGGGCTGGCCGGCCGACCGCGGCACCCGAGGCAGGTGGTGCGGCGACCCCGAAGCCGCAGGCCGACGACGGCAGCGGCCCCCAACGGTTCATCTCCGACGCCGGGAGCACCGAGACCCTGCCCGGCACCAAGGTCCGCGGCGAGGGCGACCCCGCCACCGGTGACGACGCCGCCGACGAGGCCTACGACGGGCTGGGCGGGACCTGGCAGCTGTACGCCACGGCATACGGGCGTGACTCCCTCGACGACAAGGGGCTGCCGCTGCTGGCGACCGTCCACTACGGACGCAACTACGACAACGCGTTCTGGGACGGCACCCAGATGGTCTTCGGTGACGGCGACGGGCAGGTGTTCAACCGGTTCACGCTCGCCGTCGACGTCATCGGGCACGAGCTCACCCACGGCGTGACCGAGCTGACGGCGGGCCTGACCTATCAGGGGCAGCCGGGTGCGCTCAACGAGAGCGTGTCCGACGTGTTCGGGTCGCTGGTGCGCCAGCAGGTGCTCGGCCAGAGCGCCGACCAGGCCGACTGGCTCATCGGGGCGGGGCTGTTCACGCCGCAGGTCAAGGGCGTGGCGCTGCGCTCGATGAAGGCGCCGGGCACCGCCTACGACGACCCGCAGCTCGGCAAGGACCCCCAGCCCGCGACCATGGACGGCTATGTCGAGACCGCCGACGACAACGGCGGCGTCCACATCAACTCCGGCATCCCCAACCACGCGTTCTACCTCGCCGCGACCGCGATCGGCGGCAACGCGTGGGAGAAGGCCGGGCAGGTCTGGTACGACACGCTCACCGGCTCCGGCATCGCGGCCGACTGCGACTTCGCGACGTTCGCGCGGCTCACGGTCGAGGCCGCCGAGGCCCGGTATGCCGCGGGCTCACCCGAGGCAACCGCCGTGCGTGACGCGTGGGTCCAGGTCGGCGTGCTGAGCGAGTCCGGTGACTCGGTGTCCGACGACGCGCCGGCACCCACCGGCGATTCGTCGGCCAATGCCGCCGAGGTGCGGATCCGGCGCACGGGTGGCCTGGCCGGGCAGGTGCGCGAGCGGACGGTGGCGGTGGACTCGCTGCCGAACGCCGACGCCTCCGAGTGGACCGACCTGCTGGCCGGCGACCGGCTGAGCTCCCTGGCCCAGGAGGCCCGTGCGGGCCGGACGATTCCGGACTCGTTCACCTACCACGTGGCGTGCCCGCCGGGGTCCTCCGAGGTCAACCTGCCCGAGCAGGGTCTGCCCGAGCCGGTGCGTGACCTGTTCCACCGCACCCTCGACGACTGACCCTGCCGTCGCGCCGCCCCCGCGCCGCCCCTGCAGCAACCTCTGCTTGCTGAAGGCGCTGCCGGCAGCACGTGGTGCACCAGGCCCCATCGGCAGCACCCTTCGCTGGGCCGAGAGGCGGCCACGTCAAGGTGACCAGGCGGCATACCGGGAAATCGGTGAAATGAGGCGCTCAGGCCCCCGGTGACGATCCCCGATGCACATCGCCGCGTAAATTTCGCGCAAAGGTGGTCTCACGGGCCTCCTGACGCAAGTTCTGACACCGGCGACGGGTAGACTGGGAGCAGTTTCGCGGCCAGCTGGTCCACCAGGCTGGTCGCGTTCCATGAGCAGGGTTCGACGAGCAGCCCCGGCACCCCGGGCGACGTCGTGCCACCAGCGAACAGGAGCACCGTGCCCGACCAGTCCGACCGCCACGACCAGAACGACACCACCGGCGCGAACACCGGACCCGCCACCACTGGCCCTGACCCCACTGAGCACCTCACCGCCGCCGAGGCGGAGGCCGCACGTGAGCACGCCGAGGCCCAGCTCGCCGGCGTCGAGCCGGGCGCCGACTACGACGCGAGCGCGATTCAGGTCCTCGAGGGTCTCGAGGCTGTGCGCAAGCGTCCCGGCATGTACATCGGCTCGACCGGCGAGCGCGGTCTGCACCACCTCGTGTGGGAGATCGTCGACAACGCCGTGGACGAGTCGCTCGCGGGGTATGCCGACACGATCGACGTCACGCTGCTCGCCGACGGTGGGGTGCGGGTCAAGGACAACGGCCGTGGCATCCCGACCGGCATGAACGAGCAGTACGGCATGTCGACGGTCGAGCTCGTCCTCACCCAGCTGCACGCCGGTGGCAAGTTCGGTGGCGGCGGCTACAAGGTGTCCGGTGGTCTGCACGGCGTGGGTTCGTCGGTCGTCAACGCGCTGTCGACCAAGCTCGACGCCGAGGTGCGCCAGCTGGGCCACGTCTTCCGGATGGAGTTCGACCACGGCGAGCGGGTCGCCCCGCTGGAGCAGATGGAGGAGACCGACGAGACCGGCACCACCATCACGTTCTGGGCCGACGCCAACATCTTCGAGACCACGACGTACGACTTCGAGACCATCCGCGCGCGGTTCCAGCAGATGGCGTTCCTCAACAAGGGTCTGACGATCAACCTCGTCGACGAGCGCGAGCCGGCCGACGAGGCGGACGCCGCGGCGGAGGGTGACGACGTCGTCGACGAGGCGGAGAAGAAGACGCGCGCCGTGTCCTACCGCTACGACAACGGTTTGGTCGACTACGTCACCCACCTCGTGTCGTCCAAGCGCGCCGAGCCGGTGAACGCCGAGATCATCTCGATCGAGTCCGAGGACGTCGAGCGTCAGCTCAGCCTCGAGCTCGCGATGCAGTGGACCACGGCCTACTCCGAGTCGGTCCACACCTACGCCAACACCATCAACACCCATGAGGGCGGCACCCACGAGGAGGGGTTCCGGGCGGCGATGACCAAGCTCATCAACGACTTCGCTCGCAAGCAGAACCTCCTCAAGGACAAGGACGACAACCTCACCGGCGACGACATCCGTGAGGGCCTCACCGCGGTGGTGTCGGTCAAGCTGGGTGAGCCGCAGTTCGAGGGCCAGACCAAGACCAAGCTCGGCAACTCCGAGGTCAAGGGCTTCGTCCAGCGCGCCATGACCGACGAGTTCGGCCACTGGCTCGAGGCGCACCCGAACGAGGGCCGCGACATCGTCCGCAAGTCGATCCAGGCTGCCGCCGCGCGGATGGCCGCCCGCAAGGCGCGCGAGGCGACCCGGCGCAAGGGCCTGCTGGAGTCCGGCGGCCTGCCCGGCAAGCTCAAGGACTGCCAGAGCAAGGACCCGTCGATCTCCGAGGTCTTCATCGTCGAGGGTGACAGCGCCGGCGGCTCGGCTGTGCAGGGCCGCAACCCGCACACCCAGGCGATCCTGCCGATCCGCGGCAAGATCCTCAACGTCGAGAAGGCCCGCATCGACAAGGTGCTCGCCAACAACGAGGTCCAGGCGCTGATCAGCGCGTTCGGCACCGGCATCGGTGAGGACTTCGACCTGAGCAAGGCGCGCTACCACAAGATCGTGCTCATGGCCGACGCCGATGTCGACGGCATGCACATCCGGACGCTGCTGCTGACGCTGCTGTTCCGGTTCATGCGCCCGCTGATCGAGGCCGGTTACGTCTACCTCGCGCAGCCGCCGCTCTACCGGCTCAAGTGGAGCAACCACGAGCACGAGTTCGCGTTCAGTGACCGCGAGCGCGACGCGATGATCGTCGAGGGCCAGTCCCACGGCTGGCGCCTGCCGAAGGAGAACGGCGTCCAGCGCTACAAGGGCCTCGGCGAGATGAACTACCACGAGCTGTGGGAGACCACGATGGACCCCGACCACCGGGTCCTGCTCCAGGTCACCCTCGACGACGCGGCCGCCGCCGACGAGATCTTCGCGATCCTCATGGGCGAGGACGTCGAGAGCCGTCGCGGGTTCATCCAGCGCAACGCGCGCGACGTGCGGTTCCTGGACATCTGATGGGTATGCCGCGTGGTCGCGTCCGTGCCCACGTCGCCTCGGCGACGTTCCACGTGAAACCAGCCACCCGGCATACCGACTGAGCTTTTGACTGACACTGTGCGAAAAGCATTGAAGGACAAGGGAATTCATGACTGAGCAGCCGCCCACCATCACCCCGGGCGATCGCACCGAGCCGATCGACCTCAACACGGAGATGCAGCGCAGCTACATCGAGTACGCGATGAGCGTGATCGTGAGCCGCGCGCTGCCGGACGTGCGGGACGGGCTCAAGCCGGTGCACCGCCGCGTGCTCTACGCCATGTACGACGGCGGCTACCGGCCCGACCGCGGCTACAACAAGTGCAGCCGCGTCGTCGGTGACGTCATGGGTCAGTACCACCCGCACGGTGACTCGGCGATCTACGACGCGTTGGTGCGGCTGGTGCAGGACTGGTCGCTGCGCTACCCGCTCGTCGACGGCCAGGGCAACTTCGGCTCGCGCGGCAACGACGGGGCGGCGGCGCCGCGGTACACCGAGTGCCGGATGGCGCCGATCGCCATGGAGATGGTGCGCGACATCCACGAGGACACCGTCGACTTCCAGCCGAACTATGACGGCAAGACGCTCGAGCCGACGGTGCTGCCGAGCCGGTTCCCCAACCTGCTCGTCAACGGCTCGGCCGGCATCGCGGTCGGCATGGCGACCCAGATCCCGCCGCACAACCTGCGCGAGGTCGCGGCCGGTGCGCAGTTCTACCTGGAGAACCCCGAGATCGGTCGGGAGGACCTGCTCGAGGAGCTGCTCAAGATCATCCAGGGCCCGGACTTCCCGACGGGCGCGCTCATCATGGGCCGGCGCGGGATCGAGGACGCCTACCGCACGGGTCGTGGCTCGATCATCATGCGCTCGGTCGTCGAGGTCGAGGAGATCCAGGGCCGGCAGTGCCTCGTGGTCACCGAGCTGCCCTACCAGGTCAACCCGGACACCCTCGCCCAGAAGATCGCCGAGCTGATCAAGGACGGCAAGCTCGCCGGCATCGCCGACCTGCGCGACGAGACGTCGGGCCGCACCGGCCAGCGCCTCGTCATCGTGCTCAAGCGTGACGCGGTCGCCAAGGTCGTGCTCAACAACCTCTACAAGCACACACAGCTGCAGACCAACTTCGGCGCCAACATGCTGGCGCTGGTCGACGGGGTGCCGCGCACGCTGCCGCTCGACGCGTTCATCCGGCACTGGGTCGACCACCAGATCGAGGTCATCGTCCGGCGCACGACCTTCCGCCTGCGCAAGGCCGAGGAGCGCATCCACATCCTGCGCGGTCTGCTCAAGGCGCTGGACCAGCTCGACGAGGTCATCGCGCTCATCCGGCGCTCGCCGTCGGCCGAGGTCGCCCGCCAGGGCCTGATCGAGCTGCTCGAGATCGACGAGATCCAGGCGCGCGCGATCCTCGACATGCAGCTGCGCCAGCTGGCCGCCCTCGAGCGGCAGAAGATCATCGACGACCACGACGAGCTGGCCGCGATGATCGAGGACTACCAGGACATCCTGGCCAAGCCCGAGCGGCAGCGGACCATCGTGTCGGAGGAGCTCGCCGAGATCGTCGACAAGTACGGCGATGACCGGCGTTCCAAGATCGACCTGTTCGACGGCGACATGTCGATGGAGGACCTCATCCCCGAGGAGGACGTGGTCATCACGATCACCCGGGGTGGCTACGCCAAGCGGACCCGGGTCGACGCCTACCGCCAGCAGGGTCGTGGCGGCAAGGGCGTGCGCGGCGCGCAGCTGCGTGGTGACGACGAGGTCGCGCACTTCTTCACGACGAGCTCGCACCACTGGTTGCTGTTCTTCACCAACCACGGCCGGGTCTACCGCGCCAAGGCGTACGAGCTGCCCGACGCCGGGCGCGACGCCAAGGGCCAGCACGTCGCGAACCTGCTGGCGTTCCAGCCGGACGAGCAGATCGCCCAGGTGCTCGACCTGCGTGACTACGAGCAGTCGCCCTACCTCGTGCTCGCCACGCGCAAGGGCCTGGTCAAGAAGACGCGGCTGGGCGACTACGACTCCCCCCGCTCCGGCGGACTGATCGCGGTCAACCTCAAGGACGGCGACGAGCTCATCGGTGCCGACCTGCTCAGCGCCGACGACGACCTGCTGCTCGTGTCGCGGCACGGACAGTCGGTGCGCTTCAACGCCACCGATGCACAGCTGCGGCCGATGGGCCGGGCCACGTCCGGTGTCACGGGCATGCGGTTCCGTGGCGAGGACTCGCTGCTGTCGATGAGCGTGATCCGGCTCGGCGAGGACCCGGACGTGTTCGTCGTCTTCGAGAACGGCATGGCCAAGCGCTCCCCCGCCTCGGACTGGAACACCAAGGGCCGTGGTGGTCTCGGGGTCGCCGTCGCCAAGATCACCGAACGCAACGGTGAGCTGGTGGGTGCGCTCACGGTCCAGGAGGGCGACGACGTCATGGTCGTCTTCGCCAAGGGCAACATCGTTCGTATGCCGGTCGCGCCCGTCGCGCGCCGCGGGCGCAACACCCAGGGCGTCATCTTCGCGCGCCCCGGCAAGGGCGACTCCGTGGTCGCGGTGACGGATGCCCCGCAGATGAACGGCGACGGCATACCGGTCGATGGTTCGGCCGAGGCCGCGGCCGACTTGGCCGATTCGGCCGATTCGGTTGACGGTGCCGTCGGCGCAGGTGAGGCCGCACCCGGTGACGCGCCCAGCGGTGCTGAGGGTGAGGAGCGCGACTCGCAGGCCCCTGATGCCGTACCGTCGGAGGCGAACGACGAGGCCACGCCGGACGCCGCCTCGACCGAGGTGTCCGACGAGACCGAGAGCGACGGAGGTAACGAGTGAGCACGGCAGGCCACACCAGCCGGTCGGCCCTGGGCCAGGGCGGACCGTCAGGCACCCCGAGCAGCTCGGGAGCCGGCGCGAGTTCGTCCTCGTCTTCTGGTGGCAACTCGGCGGCGACCACCACGTCGTCCCGACCGGGCAGCGCCGCGACGTCAGGCTCGGGTTCGGGCAGCTCGGTCGGCAGCACGGCTGGCGCGGGCGGCTCCGGGTCCGGCGCCACGGCGACGCAGCCCCGCCCCACGGGTTCGGTGCGTCAGCGCCGCGTCAAGCTGACCGTCTCGCGCGTCGACCCGTGGTCGGCGATGAAGATGTCGTTCCTCATCTCGGTCGCGATCGGCATCGCCGGCGTCGTCATGGTCGCCGTGCTGTGGATGATCCTGTCGGGCATGGGCGTGTTCACGCAGATCAACAGCGTGGTCGCCCAGGTCATCAACGACAACGAGAACCCGTTCAACATCATGGACTTCCTGGGGTTCCGGCGGGTGCTGTCGCTGTCGATCGTGATCGGCGTGATCGACGTGATCCTGCTGACCGCGCTGTCGACGCTCGGGGCGTTCCTCTACAACATCTGCAGCTCGCTGGTCGGCGGCATCCAGCTCACCCTGACCGACGACTGACCTCGCGCGCCGCCTCCCGGGCGCTTCCCGCAAAACGGGGGTTGCTGTCATGAAACGGGTGTCCCGCACCCCCGTTTCACGCACGCAACCCCCGTTTTGCGAGCCGGTCCACGGGTGGTGAGCGGGCGGCATACCTGCTGCTCGGAACCGTTTTGGAGGACGGTCGGCGCGTGGGGTAACCTCGTGCCTCGCGTCACTCCCGTGGCGCATGCGGAGATTGGGCTCACGGGCCTATAGCTCAGACGGTTAGAGCGCTTCCCTGATAAGGAAGAGGCCACAGGTTCAAGTCCTGTTAGGCCCACCAATCCCGATCCCCGCGGTTCCTCTTCGAGGGAAGGCGACCGCCGTGAAGAAGTTCCTGATCCTCATCGCGACCGCCATCGGCGCCGCGGCCCTGCAGAAGAAGCTCAAGGCTCAGCAGGCCGAGAAGGACCTCTGGGCGGAGGCGACCGACACCCCGAAGTGACACCGGCCGCCACGCGGGTTTGTATGCCGCGTGGTGACCACCGGGGGCCATGGCGCAATTGGTAGCGCACCTGCTTTGCAAGCAGGGGGTTAGGGGTTCGAGTCCCCTTGGCTCCACCCCCGATCAGAGCCCCTTTCCGATCACCGGGAGGGGCGTCTTTCGTGCCTGTACTGCTTGCAAAGTACTGCAGTCGTGGTCATCTGAAGGCCTCGCCAAACTTCTTGAGAGCGTCCTGCGTGGAGGTCGACGAGACCTGCGAGTCCATGTCCATCGTGACCGCGATCTTTCTGTGCCGCACGTCGCCGAATCGGGTCGTGGACCAGCCTGCTTGAGTTCGACGCCGGCCCCGCGGCGCTGGGCAAGGTGTTCTCAACACCACGCTGGTGCTTGAATGCCTCGACACAGAGGTCCGGGAGGGAGCGGAGCATCCGAAGAGTGCGTCTTGGTCGGGCGGTGAACGAGTCCGTTCTGGACGCGCTGAACCTGCCCGACGATGTGCGCCTCGCGTTCGTCGAGGTCGAGATTGTCCCAACCGAGTCCGAGCAACTCGCCGCGACGAAGGCCGAGAATGAGCATCAGCACGTATCCCGCGTAGAGCGGGTTCCCGTTCCCCTTTGCGGGCTCGAGGAACTCTCGGGCCTCGTCGACGGATCGCGCAGCGCCTGACTATCGGGCGACTGCACCGCGCTGCCGAATTGACCTCTAAGAGATCAAGACGCCGGCTGCGCCGGCTCTCGGCCTGCGGGCGGCGCTGGCGCGCCGTCCTCGGCCGACGACGGAACCACGGAGATCCCTAGACCGTCCGGTCCCTTTTTCATGATTCGCTTGCAGGGGGTCTACCCATCCAAGATGCTCCGGTCGTGCGGTTCATCGATACGGGTTCACGTGACCCCAAGCAAGCCCTGGGTACGTGGCTCAACCAGGTTCTCATCAAGGACACCTCGGTCGTCTCTGTCCGTGTCCAAACCGGATTCTTCGGATCGGCGGCGCTGGGCTACTTCGAGCCCACCCTGCACCGCCTTACCACCGAGGACGGAGTCACGCGAATCCTCATCGGCTCCAACGACGGTCAGACGCTCAGGTCTGCGCTCGAGGACCTACTGGCAATCGCGGGGCCGCCCAGGGGGGCACTCAGTCTGGGAGTGGTCAGCTTTTCAAGTGGCTTCTTCCACCCCAAGGTCTTCCACTTTGAGCGCGCTGATGGCTCCGCCGCCGCCTATGTTGGATCGGCAAATCTGACAGCGGCCGGGGTAGCGTCCAAGCACGTCGAGTCCGGAATCATTCTCGACACCAAGGAGGGTGACCCTCACAAGGTGCTGACATCCATCTCGGACGCCATCGATGCGTGGTTCGCGGCTTCACCTGATGGCTTCTATCCGTTCTCAGCGTCCGCAGACCTCGATGCGCTGGTAGCTGCGAGCATCATCGACGTAACCCCAGCGCCGCCGCCGGCAAGAACGCCTTCGCAGCCGAAGTCCGGCAAGGCCAAGGGCACGGGCACCGTCTCCCTTGATCCACTGATCAAGATCCCTCCGGCGACCAAGGCTCCAGCGACTGGGGTGACAGCTGCAACAAGCGCCTCCGTTTCGCCCCCAGCTGCTCCTGCTCCCACAACGCCGGCGCCGGTACAGCCCCCAACCGTGGTGCAGCATTGGAGCAAGCCACTCTCCGCCTCAGACGCGCAGCGCAAGGGAGCTGGAAACCAGCGCGGGGCCGTAACCCTGGTCCAGGGTGACTATCGCGGTCAGATCGACCAACGCACGTATTTTCGAAACGTCCTCTTCCAGAACGCCACATGGACGCCAGAGGTCACAGCGACGGGTCAGCCGATGGACAGGGCCACCATCCCGATGGACACGACGGTCAACGGAGTGCACCTCGGTCTCAGGGACTTTCAGGTGACCTACGCGTCCAACCGCGAAGCAGCCCAGAACAACTACACCTCGACCCTCCACCTGGAGCCGCTGACACCGGACTTCCAACAGACCGACATGACCGGTCGCAGGCTTGAGATCGAGCAGCTGTCGGACGGTACCTTCCGGCTCACCATTTCGTGATCAGGCGGCGTCCTTCTTGCGCTTCCCTCGGCTGTTGCGTCGGTCACGGAGTGTGCGCCAAGCAGACCTGGCAGATAGCACCTCCTGGGAGGCAAACCCGAGCTTGTCGATTAGCACGGCCTGGTCGACAGCGTCGATAGCCTCTTCGATCCGCTTTTCGCGAACCAGCTCGTTAACCCTTGCGACGACGTGGTCGGGAATCAGCGCGGGATCAGGCACCGGGAGCTCTTCAGCCTCAGACGGTTCCAGCTCAAGAATGCCTCCCCCGTAACTGCGCCCCACGATCTCGCTTACCGCAAATGTAATACTGTTCATTGCAACGGCAGCCAGCTTGGAGGCATCGACACCTTCAACAACCCGCATGCGGTGGACAGTGTCGGTGCTCGTCGCGTTCGTCAGATTGGCAACGATTCGTGGGTGAGTATGGATCTGACGCAACATGAAGGCATCGGCTTGCCAGATGGACGGAACCACCCACCATTGCTTCCTTATCCGGCACTTGTAGCCGGTGTGCACGCCGTGCTCCTCCCCCAGAGAGATATAGGACGCTAGGCCTGCGTGAAGTTCCGGGCTTGTGCCCCGCGCATCCAGCAGCAAGGTCTTGCCGCCGTTGGCCGCGAAGTCAGCATGGTCGGTCTCGGCGTAAGTAACGCCAGCCAATTGGGCGCTGCGCGCCACGAGAGGGATGGTCAGGTCTTCGACCTTGTGCTCCTTCGCCTCCTCGGGAGTCATGACGAAGAAGCTGTTTCGACCTGTGACCACGCCGACATCGACTGAAGCGAAGTGTTCCAGCTGGGTCAGACGGTCGTCAGCACGTAGGGCTCGCAGAGACTCGATCTCCGCCAGATCAAGGAAGTATTTGGTCCACTTCTCCCGCTCGTGCAAGGGGGCTCGCACCTGGGGGTTCAGGTCCACATCTAGGTCAGCGAGTGCATTCGCATCCTCGACCTCGAGGATCTGGATTCCAGCAGGTCCGACCCCCTTGACAGCAAGCAACAAGACCACTTCTTGCAGGATGCCCGGGAAGACCAGGCGTTGGAAGCAAACGACGGTGACGGCGGAGCAATGGTCGATCAAGTACTGCCGGAGCTCGGACGCGTAACCGACCTGCATCAACTCGGCGGGCAGGACTAGGCCGATCCGGCCACCCTCTCTGGCTGCCTCGACAGAGGCCACGACGAAAGGCACCCAGGCGTTCGTCAACTTGTTTGGATGGAGTCCGGCCGAGCACATGAATGCCAGAGCCAACTCTCGGCTTGGTTCTGCCCAATGCCCGAATCGGATGTATGGCGGATTGCCGGCGACGCCGTCGAAGGCCCTATGCTTGTCAGCTTTAAACCAGGAGAAGAAATCTCCCGCTGTGACGTCAAGGCCCGTCCGTTGGCTGGCCTTGGCAGCCTCTTCAGGGAAGAGCTCAACACCGATGGCCTCAGAGGACTGCTCCGCGAGTTCAGCGAGGATGTTGCCGTCCCCGCAGGAAGGTTCCAAGAGTCGAGAGCCAGCCAGCGCGACCCAGTCGCTCACGAATTTGGCGATGGGAGCAGGGGTGTAGTACCCACCGCGCAGCTTGTCGTCGGTGGGGGATGATTTCGCTACGAAGCCTGCCATGACCGCATTCTCTCTGAGGTGACTGACACGGCTGCGTAGGCGGGGCCGGGCTGTGGACAACTGGGCAGGCTGATCGCTCCTGTGGACGAGTGTGGGGTCAACCACCCACGCCTAGGCGAGGTCGAGACCTTGCGGTCGTGACCCTTGAGCGGCGCGAGGCAACAAAGGTGTGGCGCAGACTCCGCAAGACGCGCTGGAAGCGGGACTGCAGGCAACGGGGACCCGGGACCGGAGTACCCCAGCAAAGTACGGCAACGGTGCCTCTGAGAAGGCCGCTCACCTGACGGCTGTTGCGCCGCTTCGTACTCAGGCGATGCTTGGCGACGTTCAGGCTCCGAGTTTGCAAGAGGGGGTCAGGGTTCGAGTCCCCTTGGCTCCACAGCAGAAGCTCCGATTCGAGGTAGAAACGCCCGGGAATCCGGCGCGTTTTTACCTCGAAACGCGGGCCCTCAGGGGCTGAGCAGAACCAGAGGGACGCGGCAGTTGATGCCGGAGTTGTGAAGCCGGTCGACCAGGCTCCGGCCGTCCACCACCGGCACCACGAACGCCGCCTTCGCCTTGCCGGCCGCCAACGCCCGCGCGTAGTCGTCGCGCACCTTCACCAGGCGCTGCCAGTCCTCGACCCACGACGCTCCGAGGGGCACGACCGCGCGCTACCACTCCATGCTCACCGATATGCGCTGGCTGGACCGCATTGACGCTAGAAGTGCGGCAGTGCAAGAAGGTTATTCGTCCATTGGCCGTCGGCATACGTGCGGAGGTAGGGCTGGCCATAGGTGGGACGAACGACACCGACTTCGGCTCGCGCAGCTCCACTCCCCACATACGCTCGATTCTGGGGAGCCTCGACCCATGCAACCATCGCTGGCTTGTCGCTGGAGCCGGACTCGCCACTGCTGATGTTGCGCCATCGGTAGAGCACAATGTGCTCGTGGCCGTACCCGCCTGAAAGCCTGATGTGCGTGATCTCGACTGCCATGACTTCCTCCCGGTTCGTGGGTGGTCCACCTCGGACCAACGTCGAGCTGACTGTGACAGCGCGCACCGACAATCTGGCGGATCTGGGTGGCGTCTCGACAGTCCTGAAGTACTGCAACGAGTACAGCAACGACGCACCCAACCGGCGCGATCAGGTGGCATCTGACGCAGCACCACACGCGCAAACGACGCCGGACGACGGCATCGGGCTGAGTTTGCAAGCAGGGGGTTAGGGGTTCGAGTCCCCTTGGCTCCACCACAGATTTGACGGTCGCGCAGTTCGACACGGGTCGCGTAGCTGCCGATGCGCGACCCATGGCAAAGTGCGCGAACGTCGTACCGTCGGCCCTGCAGCCTCAGGGGCTCAGGAGAGTCAACGGCACACGGCAGTTGATGCCGGAGTTGTTGAGCCGGTCCACCAGGCTGTGGCCGTCGATCGTGGGCACCACGAACGGCTTGGTCTTCCCCGAGGCGAGCCCGCGCGCGTAGTCGTCGCGGACCTTGACCAGCCGCTGCCAGTCCTCGACCCATTCGGCCGCGGGTTGGTCGCTGTCGAGCCGGTCCGACCCCAACGCCTCCAGCTGGGTCACCATGCCCACGACCGCGTCGTTCTGGGCGTTGATGGCGCCGACCTTCTGGGCGACGGTGGCGCCACGTCCCACGGCGGCGGCTGCCGCGGCCTGGTGCATGTGCGCGCACGCGGAGCTGCCCACCGCCACGATCTCCGGTTGCTCCACGATGGCCGGGTCATCGGCGGTCGCGTAGCTCCACAACCGGCTCAGCGCGACGAAGACCACGAGCGCGGCCACCGCGACCGCGCCCCGTGCGGACCACCAACGCCAGCTCTTCCCCGACATCGCTCCCCCATCTTCACGCCCTCGCCCGGTTCTGCAACCGGAGACTGACGCCCGACGCAGGCACGATAGCGGTCAGCCGCGCCCGCATCCTCCGGCACAGGGGTGAGAACCGAGGGTATGCCGCTCAGCGCAGCGAGATGCGCGCGTCACCTGCCGTGGTGCGCCCGATCACCGGGTAACCCGGCACCTCGCCCACGACCAACAGCCCGCCGCTGGTCTGGGCGTCGGCCAACAGCAGCAGATCGTCCTCTCCCACACCGGAATCCGCGTCGACGTGGGGCCGCACCCAGTCGAGGTTGCGACGCGTCCCGCCGCTGACGTACCCGTCGCGCAACGCCTCCCGCGCACCCTCCAGCACCGGCACGGCACCGACCTCGAGCTCGGCGCCCACCCCTGACGCCCGCAGCATCTTCCACAGGTGCCCCAGCAGCCCGAACCCCGTCACATCCGTCGCCGCCCGCGCTCCCGCCGCGAGCGCGGCCGTCGAGGCGTCATCGTTCAACGCAACCATGGACGAGATCGCCTGCGGGAACACCTCCCCTGTCGCCTTGTGCCGGTTGTTGAGCAGGCCGACCCCGATCGGCTTGGTCAGTGTGATCGGCAGGCCAGCGGCCGCAGAGTCGTTGCGCAGCAACCGGTTCGGGTCGGCCAGCCCGGTCACGGCCATGCCGTACTTCGGCTCCGGGTCGTCGATTGAGTGACCACCAGCCACGGCGCACCCGACCGCCCCGGCCACGTCCAACCCACCGCGCAGCACCTCACGCAGCAGCTCCATCGGGAGCATCGACCGGGGCCACCCCACGAGGTTGATCGCCAGCACCGGCCGCCCACCCATGGCATAGACATCCGACAGTGCGTTGGCCGCCACGATCCGCCCGAAGTCGTACGCGTCGTCGACCACCGGCGTGAAGAAGTCGGCCGTCGAGATGACCGCCTGGTCCCCCGAAATCCGCACCACCGCACCGTCATCGCCGTCGTCGAGCCCGACCAGCACGTCGCCCGACGTCTGCCCCACCAGGTCACCCACGATCGACTCGAGCTCCCCCGGCGGGATCTTGCAGGCGCACCCGCCGCCCGCGGCATACTGCGTCAACCGCACCGTCCCGACCGTCTCAGCCATGGTGCCTAGGCTAATCTCGCGGGTCAGGCCACGCTCACGTCGGGAGAGGACGAGGTATGCCGGACGCGCACCAGGGTGACCCCCGTCGCCGCGTGCCCCGCACCGATGCCGTCCTCGCCGATCCCGCTGTGGCAGAGGCGATCTCGCGCCACGGACGTGACCGCGTGAAGCAGGCGGTCACGGCCGCCCAACAGCAGGTGCGCGAAGGCCACCTCGCGCCGGAGGACGTCCCGGACGCCACGCTCGCGGCACTCCCCCGACACCGCAGCAGCCTCACCCCGGTGCTCAACGCCACCGGCGTCGTCATCCACACCAACGTCGGCCGCGCCCCGCTGTCGGTCGCAGCGGTCGAGGCCATCGCCGATGCCGCCGGCTACGTCGACGTCGAGCTCGACCTCGAGACCGGCCAGCGGTCGCGGCGCGCTCGCGGCCTGCTCGACACCCTGCTGCGCCGAGTGCCGGACGCCGAGGCCGCGCTCGTCGTCAACAACGGGGCGGCCGCCCTCGTCCTGGCCACCACGGCCCTGGCCGCCGGCAAGGAGGTCGTCGTCAGCCGGGGCGAGATGGTCGAGATCGGCGACGGGTTCCGGCTGCCGGACCTCATCGCCAGCACCGGCGCCAGGCTGCGCGAGGTCGGCACCACCAACCGTACGACCCTCGCCGACTATCAGCACGCCCTGGGCAGCGACACCGGGTGCATCCTCAAGGTGCACCCCAGCAACTTCCGGGTCGAGGGCTTCACGGCACAGGTGCCGGTCGAGGAGCTCGCCACCCTCGGCCCACCGGTGGTGCACGACATCGGCAGCGGCCTGCTCTCCCCGGACCCGCTGCTGCCCGACGAGCCTGACGCCACCACCGCCCTGCGTGCCGGCGCAGCGGTCGTCACCGCCAGTGGTGACAAGCTGCTCGGCGGCCCCCAGGCCGGCATCCTCCTCGGCCGTGCCGCCGAGGTCGAGCGCATCCGCCGCCACCCCCTGGCCCGGGCCGTGCGCGCCGACAAGCTTGCCCTCGCGGCACTCGAGGCGACGGTGACCGGCCCAGCCGCTCCCGTCACGGCATACCTGCACGCCGACCCCGACCAGCTGCGCGCCCGGTGCGGGGCCCTCGCGGCCTCCGCTCCCCCGGAGTTGCGGGCCACCGTGGTCGAGGCCGACGGAGTCGTCGGTGGCGGGGGCGCGCCCGGGCTCACCCTGCCGGGGTGGGCCGTCGCGCTCCCTGAGGACTGCGCCCCACGGCTGCGCGCGCAACCGCGACCGGTCCTCGCCCGGGTCGACCGGGGACGCTGCCTCGTCGACCTCCGGTGCATCCCGCCCGACGCGGATCGCCTTGTGGCAGAGGCGATCTCACAACTCGCCTGAGAACGACGAACTCGAGCGACTCAGGCCGTGATCGTGCCGCCCTCGAAGGTGCACGTGAGCCGGCCGTCGGCAGTCGGCTGGGTGCGCGACACCGGGTAGCCGTACTGCCCGGCCGCACCCCCTGCCGCCTTCCACTGGGTGAGGACTGCGCCGTAGACCTCGTACCCCGGCTTGCCCGTGAGCGCCCAGATCTCACCGCCCTGGAACGCCTGCGACGCACCACGCGCCTGCGTGACCATCGGTGCAGTCGGGTAGCGCAGCGGACCCAGCCACCGTCGCGCGGTGTACCAGGCGGTGTAGATCGAGCCGCTGACGACCTGGGTCGAGGTGCTCGCCGTGTCGGTGATCGCACCCCGCTGGAAGACCTGGATCCACCCACTGTCGGGCAGGTCCCGGGTGATGCCACCGGTGGGGTAACCGAGCACGCCGCGCTCCCGCCCACTGTCGGCCCACTTGGTGTAGCGGATGCCGCTCACGGCCTGCGTGGTCGTGCTGGAGGAGTCGGTGATGGCGCCGGTCTGGAACAGCTGGATCCAGCCGTTGTCGACCAGACCGGTCTGCAGGTCGCCCTTGGGGTAACCGAGGGCGCCGCTCTCGCGCCCCTGCGCCTGCCAGACGGTCCAGCGCACGCCGGAGACCGCCTGGGTGGAGGTGGACTGGCTGTCGGTGATCGCGCCCTTCTCGAAGACCTGGATCCACCCACCGTCCCGGAGCCCACGTCGCAGGTCCGCCTTGGGGTAGCCGAGCGCCCCGAACGGTCCGCCCTTGGTGGCGTAGAAGTCGTAGACCCACTCGCTGACCGCGACGGCGCGCGTCGCCGTCGTGTAGTAGATGCAGCCACCCTGGTAGCGCACGTAGCTGCCGCGTCCGTCGCTCAGCCGGGTCAGCGGGGACGTCGACGCCTTGAGGAACGAGGCCTGGGCACCGAGCGCGATGTACTTCTGCTCGATCTGGCTCCACAGCGGCAGCTTGGGGGTGCTGTGTTCGCTTGTGCGGTCGTCGCGCAGCGAGGTGGTCGTGCACGCCTCCCACTTGTAGGGCGCCACACAGCTGACCACTCGGCAGTGGACGCCGCCGGAGCACTTCACCTGGGTGTTGCACTGGCCGTACCGGAAGGCGTTGCAGCAGATGCGCCGCTGGTCGCAGGTCGCCGTCGAACCGGTGCCGCACGAACACGACCAGCACCGGCTGTCGCAGATGCCGTCGCTGCACCCGGTGCTGCACTTGGAGCACGAGGCGTTGCAGTCGACGATGTAGCGGTAGCCCCCGCCGCACCACGAGGAGTCCGCGGCCTTCCACCAGCCGGCGGCGAAGCTGCCCGGCGGGCAGGCGTTGGTGCCCTTGTTGATGGTGGCGCAGAAGACGGTCCACCCGCTCGCCGCGGTGTTCCCCGGCCCACAGATCGTGGCGTATGCCGCGACCGGCCGGAGCACGTAGTCCTTGGGTTTCGTGGCGAGCGCCGTCGCCGCCACCGTGGTCCCCATGAGCAGGCTGCGCCGGCTCACCGGCCGCAGGGCGCTCGCGAGCCGGGTCACGAGCCCTGCCATCCCCTTGACCTCGGACCGGTTCAGGTCGTCCAGCGTGCTCACGGTCGTCCTCCCTGCCGCTTCAAGGTGTCGCGTTCGGTGATGCGCAGGCCTTTCACGAGCTGGGCGGCCCGCGGCACCGACGCCATCCGGCGTGCGTGGCTGCCTAGCACCGTGAAGAGGCAGAACGCCCGCCCACCCACGCTGAAGAACTGCTGGTTGGCGCTCATCCCGGGCAGCGGCCGCTGGAGCCGGTTCGGCGCGAACTGCGACGGCGCGAGCTTGGGGATGCCCTGCCGTTCGAAGAGTCCCTGGTCGGCCACGTCGGCGCCGTAGTCGACGAGGGCCACGAAGATGTCGTCCGGGCCGAGCAGGTCGACCGCGCCACTGCCGAAGTCACCGCGGTCGGCGGGAAGCGCGCGGGTGCAGGCGTGCAGCACGCCGCGTGTGACGTCACCCTGCTCGTCGACGGGCACGGCGGTGCGACCGGTGGCCGACACGGTCGGGGGCTCGGCGCCGGGCTGTCGGCTCACCTCCACGTGCCAGCCACGCGGGGCGTCGACGCCCAGTCCAAAACCGTCAGCCATGCTCAGCTCCCGATCGCCGCCACGAGCAGCGTCGTCGCTGCTCCTCCCAGAGCCACCATAGCGACGCGGTCCACCGGCCGGGCCGCACGTTCGACCAGCCCGAACACCCGGTGCAGCGCCTCGGGATCCCGCACGCCACCCATCAGCAGCGACGGCAGCGCACGCACCAGGCCGAACGTCCCCCCGATGACCAGCCCCGCGCCCAGGTCACCGGACAGCGCGGCCAGCAACGCCACGGCATACGTCGTCGAGCTGGTGATGATCGTGACCAGGCCGAAGCCGAGCTGCCCCCCGAAACCCAGCCCCATCACCCACCCGCGGTAGCGGTCGAGCCATGCCACGTCGACCTGCCGCCGCCACGACGGCAGCTCGGTGCCGCCCACGCGCAGGTCGAGGGCCAGCCCGAGCAGCAGCAGCGCGGCCACGACGACCAGCGCCACGGGCGAGGTGCGCACGGAGGTGGGGACGAGTGCGCCGAGGAGCGCGAAGAGCGCCCCCAACGCGAGGCCTCCGGCGATGGAGCCGAGGAGGTATGCCGCGGTGGTCAGCCACCAGCGCGAGTGCCGTGCCCGCTCACCGAGCGGGCTGATGCTCGAGAGCATCGACTCACCTCAAGGCGACCAGGTCGCGCGGGTGGCGGCGACCACCGCCATGGGCACCCCCAGGACGAGGGCGAGGGAGGTCGCGGTCACGGGCGGTGCTGCTGCTCGTGCGGCGTGGCGTCGGGTGACTCGTAGAGGCTCGGGTGGCCGGGCGAGATCCCGGCGTCGCGCAGCTCGGCGTCGATCCGGGGGATGCTGTCGCGCTCGGGCGTGCCGCCCACGAGGGTCCCGGGGCCCTGCCGACCGGCCGCCGACCGCGCCTCCGCCGTCTCGGCCACGCCCTGCGCCATGAGGTCGCGCACCTGCGGCCAGGTCGTCGCGGAGCCCTCGCCGGTGACCGTGCCACCCTCGACGAAGACGAAGTAGGGCGAGCCGGGGATGTCGTAGTCGACCCAGGCCCGGCTCGACTGGACGACCTCGAGCGGCCCGGCGAGCTTCTTCAGCGCGCTCGGCGACTCGTCCTCGGGGCCCTTGGTCACCACGCGCAGCGTCGCGCCGCCGGGCACGTCGACCTCACCCTGGAACTCCTCCCAGAACGTCTGGCACACGCTGCACCCGCTGGACAGGAACGCCAGCAGCGACCGCGACCCGGGCGCGGTCACCTCGACGGTGCGGGCCCGGTCGTCCAGCCCGGTGCCGACGATGTCGTGCCCCGTGGCCGAGTCGTGGCGGGTCGCGGGCACGACGCCAGTTTCGAGCTCGACGGGCACCGGACCGGGTGTGCCGCCGGTCGTCGCGGTCGTGGCACCGGTGCCGGCCTCGCGCTCCAGCTCGAGCCCGGCCCCGAGCTCGTGCAGGGCCTTGAGGATCAGCGCGTGGCTGCGCAACAGCCCCAGCACGAGCAGCCCGAGCAGCAGGATCGCCACTCCTTCGACGATGACGGCGGCGAGCACGTCAGCTCCTTCCGGTGCTGCGGACGGCAGCGGGGGTCAGGGTGGGCAGGACGGCCATGACCTGCCAGGCGAGGAAGCCGACCAGCGCGGCCAGGGCGACGGTGGTCCAGGTGAGCGCATCGGCGCCACTCCACGCGGACACCGGCGGGTCGACTGCGACCGCCGCGGCCACCAGCGCCGCGGCGCCGGTGAGCGCCGCGTGCGTCCGGGTCGCCGGGGTGTCGGCCTTGCCGAAGCACCCGCACGACCCCACCACGCCACCACGGCGCAGCACGCGCACGACGAACACCGTGAAGGCGAGGTATGCCGCGGCGACGAGCGTCGCGGCATACCGGCCCGGCGCGATCAGCGCCCACAGGCCCACGACCACCTCGGCGAGCGCGCCGAGACGCACCACCGTGCGCCCCGCCGGCAGACCGGCCGCGCGGATGGCGCGCGCGAGGTTCATCGGGTCGACCACCTTGGGGACCCCGGCCGCGACGAGGAGCCCCGCCGCAGCGAGGTACGGACCGGCCAGGACGTCCCACATCAGGGCGCCACGCTACCTCGCGGCCGCACACGAGTCAGGCCACCACCCGCACGGGGTGGTGGCCTGATCGCTGGCTCGTGGTGAGAGGTCTCAGTCGAGCTTGTTCTTCGCGTCCTGCGCGACGTCCTTGGCGTCGTCGGCGGCGTCGTTCGCCACGCCCTTGGCGTCCCGGGCGACGTCCTTGGCGTCGTCGGCGCGGTCGGAGGCGCGGTCCTTGGCGTCCGCCGCGGTGTCCTTGGCCTTGTCGGCCAGGTCCTTCGCCTTGTCGGTGACGTCGTGGGCGACCTCGGCGGCCTTGTCCTTGGCGGCGGTCGCCTTCTCCTTGGCCGCGTCGGCGAGCGAGGAGACCTTGTCGGCGGCGGTGCCGCTCGAGCCGGCCGAGCCGGCACCGGCGGCACCGGCCCCACCGAGGGTGGACGCGCGACCGGTCGACGGCGCGGTGTACGGGTCGTCGAGCGGGGTGGCCCACGGGTCTTCGCGCGGGGCGCTCTTGCGGAACGCCGCGAAGGCCGCAGCGGCGGCAGCCACGACACCGAGGAAGATCAGCAGCTTGCCCTTGTTGCGCTTGGGCTTGGCGACCGCGTCACCCTTGAGCACCGAGAAGGCGTCACCGGAGCGGTCGGCGGCCTCGGTCGCGCCCTCCTTGGCGGCAGTCGACGCGGCGGCGATCGTCGCGACGGCCTCGGCGATGCGCGGCAGCACCGAGTCGACGATGGTGTCGCGGGCCTGGTCGACCTTGGGCGCGAGACCCTCGACGGCACCCTGCACCTTGGGGGCGGCGACCTCGATGCCGTGGTCGACGTGCGGCTTGGCCCAGTCGCGGGCGGCCTCGACGTGCGGCTTGGCCTTCTCGGCAGCGGCGCTGGCGCGGTCCTTGGCCACGCCCGCCGCCGGTGCCACGCGCTCCTTGAGCGCCGCGGCATAGTCGGCGGCGCTCTGGGCGGTGTTGCTCACCGTCTCGGCGGCCTGCTCGGTCTTGCTCTTGGTACGGAACACCCGTGCCTCCTACACATGTCTGGTGCCGGTTCCGGTGGGAACCGGGTTTGCCTCCCATCCTGTCAAGTTTGCGCTGGTCGGCAAGCCCAGGGGTGCGCAGTGAGACGTATGCCGCGTGGTCGCGGGTCGTGTCCGGCGTGGCCACCGCGGCCAGCCGCGGGCGGGCAGGTCCGCGCCCGCATGGAAGGATGAGCGCATGGACGTCACCCTCAAGACCAACTACGGCGACATCAACGTCACGCTGTTCCCCGACGCTGCGCCCAAGACCGTGCGCAACTTCATCGGCCTCGCCAAGGGCGAGCAGGAGTACCGCGACGACGCGGGCCGCACCAACCCCACGCCGTTCTACGACGGCCTGATCTTCCACCGGATCATCCCCGGCTTCATGATCCAGGGCGGTTGCCCGGTGGGTCAGGGCTTCGGCGGCCCCGGCTACACCTTCGACGACGAGATCAGCCCCGACAAGGACTTCACCAAGCCCTACATGCTCGCCATGGCCAACGCCGGCAAGCGGATGGGCAAGGGCACCAACGGTTCCCAGTTCTTCATCACCGTCGGCCCCACCACCTGGCTGCAGGGCAAGCACACGATCTTCGGCGAGGTGGCCGACGGCCCGAGCCGTGAGGTCGTCGACAAGATCGCCGCCGTCCCGACCGGTGCGAACGACAAGCCGGCCCAGGACGTTGTCATCGAGCAGGTCGTCGTCAACGACTGACCCGCCGACCCGTCGGTTCGAGGTGTTCAGCCACCAGACCCGGTGGCCGAACACCTCGAACCCGCGAAGGCAAGGCACGACACATGAGTGACGACACGGCATACCAGGCGACGCCGCAGGCCCCACCGACCTGCCCGCGGCACCCGGACCGGGTGTCTTACGTGCGCTGCCAGCGGTGCAACCGGCCGGCCTGCCCCGACTGCCAGCGCCCGGCCGCCGTGGGCATGCAGTGCGTCGACTGCGTGCGCCAGTCGAGCAAGGCGGACCGTCCGCGGCGCACCCCCTTCGGCGGACGCGTCCAGCAGACGCCGGTCGTGACCTACGCGATCATCGCGATCTGTGTCGTCGTCTTCCTGGCCCAGACGGTGCGGCCCGGGCTGACCGAGGAGATCCTGTTCGACCCCGGCGCGGCGCGCGAGGAGCCGTGGCGGTTCCTCACCGCGGCGTTCGCGCACGGCGGCATCGCGCACATCCTGTTCAACATGCTGGCGCTGTGGATGGTTGGCGGGCAGTACCTCGAGCGGCTGCTCGGTTCGGTCCGCTACGCCGTGCTGTACCTCGTCAGCGCCATCGGCGGTTCGGTCGCGTACATGTTGTTCCAGTCGCCGCGGCCCATCCCCTATGCCCCGCCGTACGAGCTCTTCTGGGGCGCCGGCACGGTGGGTGCGTCCGGTGCGGTGTTCGGGCTGTTCGGTGCGCTGCTCGTACTGAACCGCAAGCTCGGGCTCTCCTCCGCGGGCATGTACGGCACGCTGGTCATCAACGCCGTCATCGGGTTCGTCTTCCCCAACATCGCCTGGCAGGCCCACCTCGGTGGATTCATCACCGGCGCGGCCTGCGCGGCCGTCATCGCCGGGCTCAGCTCGCCGGCGCGGCGTCGCTGGCAGCTGCCCGCGCTCGCAGGAGTACTCGCCGTGATCGTGGCGGTCGCGCTGTGGAAGTACTCGCTCTATCCCGCGCCCTTGGCGACCCCGTTCGGCTGAACCGGATCGAGCTGGATTACACCGCTGTCATTTGTCCCCAGCTGTGAACAACCCTGTGGACAACCTCGCCTGACCGGTGGGGACCCGGCACAAAGGCGCCGGTATGCCGCGTGGTGACCACGCGGCATACCGGCGCCCTGGGCTGTGGGCGCGTCAGCGCCAGCGGGTCGTCATGGCGAACCCGACGAGCATGAGGCCGAAGCCGACGCCGAGGTTCCACCGGCCGAGCGACTCGATCGGGTACTGCTGGGACGTGATGTAGAAGACGACGATCCAGAACAGGCCGATGACCATGAGGGCGAGCATGACCGGCACGAACCAGACCGGGTTCCCGACCTTGGCCTTCGCGGGCTTGCTGGGCGGGGTGTAGGCGCGCTTGTCGCGACCCTTGGACTCCGGCACGGGACTGCTCCTTGCAGGTCGAGGCAGGGGGATCGGTGTGGGCGAGCGGTGTTCGCCCCATGTCAGGCGTGCCTTAGCGTAGTGCCATGGTGGGCCAGCAACTGACGTGGTTGACGCGTCGACCCACCTTCTGGTCCGCGGCCGTGCCGCTGGTCGCCGTCGCGGCCGGGGTCCTGTTCGCCACGAGCGCCACCACGGCCAAGGGCACGGACCTGCGTTCCTCCGGGGGTGACCTGCCCGGCCTGATCCGGGCCGAGACCCGGCAGAACACCCTGGCCGGACAGAAGCTGCAGCGGGTGCAGTCGGAGGTCGACCGGCTCAGCAGCCAGCAGGCGCCCGGCGACCTGCGGGTCACGCAGCTGACCCGCAAGGCCGACTCGCTCGCGCTCGCGGCCGGTACGCAGCCGGTCCGCGGGGCGGCGCTCGAGGTGAGCCTCGACGACGCCAAGATCGTCCCCGACCCGCTGCCCGACGGCATCTCGCTCGACTCCTACGTCGTGCACCAGCAGGATGTGCAGGCAGTGGTCAACGCACTGTGGAAAGGCGGAGCCGAGGCGATGATGCTGATGGACCAGCGGGTCATCTCGACCAGTGCAGTGCGGTGTGTCGGCAACACCCTGATCCTCCAGGGCCGCGTCTACTCGCCGCCCTACCGCATCCGGGCCATGGGTGACCCGCAGGCGCTGCAGCAGGCGCTCGACGCCAGCCGCACGGTGGGCATCTACCGCGAGTACGTCGACGCGCTCGGCCTCGGGTACGACGTGAAGACCCTGCCCGACGTGACGTTCCCGGCGTATGCCGGCTCGACCGCGCTGCAGTACGCGAGGGCCGGCGCGTGAAGGCGCTGCGCTGGTCGCTCGGCGCCGTCGGCGACCTGCTCGTGACCGCCGGGCTGGTGCTGCTGCTGTTCGTCGCGTGGCAGCTGTGGTGGACCGACGTGACCGCCAACCGCGTGCAGGACCAGACGATCGCCCGGCTCGACCGCGAGTTCCGCCAGGCCCCCGCGAGCGCGAACGAGAAACCCAAGGACGTGCCGTTCGGTGAGGCGTTCGCGATCCTGCGCATCCCGCGGCTCGGCGCCGACTACGCCCGGCCGGTGCTCGAGGGCACGAGCCTGGACATCCTCGACGAGGGCGTCGGGCACTACAAGGACACCGCGATGCCGGGGGTGGTGGGCAACTTCGCCGTCGCCGGGCACCGCACGACGTACGGCCGGCCGTTCCACGACATCGACAAGCTCCAGCCGGGTGACAAGGTGGTCGTGGAGACGAAGACGACCTACTTCGTCTACGTCGTCAAGAGCCACCGGATCGTGCTGCCGACCGCGGTCGAGGTCATCGCCCCGGTCCCGGACAAGCCCGGCGTGAAGCCGACCGAGCGGTGGATGACGATGACCGCCTGCCACCCCAAGTACAGCGCCGCCGAGCGCTACATCGTCTTCGCCCAGCTCGACAAGTCCTACCCGCGTGCCAAGGGTCTGCCCGCCGGCACCCTCGCCGTCCCGAAGGGAGCCTGACGATGCTGTATGCCGCGATCTGGCGGGCGCTGCCCGGTCCCCTCGTCGTGCGCGTGCTGATCGCGCTGGTGCTGGTGGCGGCGGTCGTGGCGGTGCTGTTCCTGTGGGTGTTCCCCGAGGTGGCGCCGTACATGCCGTTCAACGACAACACGGTCGACACCTCGAGCGCCGGCGCAGGTGCGCGGTGACGCGGGTCCTGGTCGTCGACAACTACGACTCGTTCGTCTTCACGATCGTGGGGTACCTGCAGCAGCTGGGTGCCGAGTGCGAGGTCGTGCGCAACGACGCGGTCAGCGCCGCCGACGGTGCCGACTTCGACGGGGTGCTGGTCTCACCCGGCCCGGGCACGCCGGAGGAGGCCGGGGTGTCCATGGCCATGATCGAGGCGTGTGCCGAGCGCTCGCAGCCGATGCTCGGGGTCTGTCTCGGGCACCAGGCGCTCGGCGTCGTCTGCGGCGCCACCGTCGGGCGGGCGCCGGAGCTGTTGCACGGCAAGACCTCGCAGGTGGTCCACGACGGCACCGGCGTGCTGGCCGGGCTGCCGTCACCGTTCACCGCGACCCGCTACCACTCCCTCACCATCGAGCCGTCGACCGTGCCGGACGAGCTGGTCCCGACCGGGCACACCGAGTCCGATGTCGTCATGGCCGCCCGGCACCGCGACCTGCCGCTGCACGGCGTGCAGTTCCACCCCGAGAGCGTGCTCACCGACGGCGGCCACCGCATCCTCGCCAACTGGCTCGAGCTGTGCGGCCTCACCGATGCGGTGCAGCGCTCGGCCGGGCTGAGTCCCCTCGTGCGTGACGCCGAGGGTGTCGCGCGAGCGGTCGCCGCCGGGAGCTGAGCGGTCGCCCCGGCTGCGGCGTCACCCCTCGCAAAACGGGGGTTGCTGACACGAAACGGGTGTCAGTGAGCCCCGTTTCACGCACGCAACCCCCGTTTTGCGGCGGGACGTCAGGGGGTCTGCGCGGTGGTCGTCGCTGTCGGCGGCGGGGTCGTCGTCGTGGTCTCGGTCGGCGGCGCGGTCGTGGTGGTCGTGGTCGACGGAGTGGCTGTCGTGGTCGGCGTCGGCGGCGGGGGCTGGGCCACCGTGATGGTCACGGTCGTGCCCTCGTCGACCTTGGTGCCCGCCTTGATGCTCTGGGCGATCACCGTGTTCTCCGGCTCGCTGCTCTCCTTGAACACCGTCTTGACGTTGAGGCTCTTGGCGTTCAGGTCATCAGAGGCGTCACTGCGGGTGCGGCCCTGCAGGTCGGGCACGCTGACCTTCCCCGACGACACGCTCAGCGTCACCGTGGACCCCACCGCAACCGTCTCGCCCGCGCCCGGGCTGGTGGCGACGACCTTGCCCTTGTCCTCACCGGAGTCGTCGACCTGCTTGGTCGTGGCGGCGACCTTGAGGCCGAGGTTGGCCAAGGTGGTCCTGGCCTCGTCCTGGTCATAGCCCTTGAGGTCCGGCAGGTCCACGGTGTCCGGGCCGATCGACACGCTCAGGCTGACGACGCTGCCGGGCGCGACCATCTCCGCGCCACCCGGGCTCTGGTCGACGACCGTGCCGACGTCCTTGGCGCTGTTGACCTCGTTGGTCTCCGGCTTCAGCCCCGCCGCGCGGATCTCGGCCTGGGCCGTCTCCACCGGCTTGTTCACGACGCTCGGCACCGACACCTGCGCCGGGGGCTCGTCGCCGCCGTCGAAGAGCGACCGGCCGAACAGCCCGAGCACCACGAGGGCGCCGAGCACGGCGGCCACGAGCAGCACGTACATGAAGCCGCGCTTCTTCTTCGGCTCGTCGTCGGGGTCGTGGCCCACGGCCGGGAGGGTCGCCGTGTTGCCGTTCCCACCCTCGGCCGGCGGGCCGGCATACCCGCCCCCGGCCGGGAGCACGGTGGTGGCGGCCGCGGCACTCGCCGGTGCCAGCGCGACGGTCGCGTCGGCCCCGGCAGCGGCCGCGGTGCCGCGCGCAGCGTCACTGATCGGACGGCCGAGGCGCGCCGCCTGCAGGTCGGCCCGGAAGGCCGTCGCGTCCTGGTAGCGCGCCTCCCGGTCCTTGGCCAGGGCGTGCAGCACCACGGCGTCGTAGGCCGGGGGGACCTCGGGGTTGAGCGAGGACGGTCGCGGCGGCTGCTGACCCACGTGCTGGTAGGCGATGGCCACCGGCGAGTCGGCCTGGAACGGCGGGCGGCCGGTGAGCAGCTCGAACAGCAGGCATCCCGTCGAGTACAGGTCCGAGCGCGCGTCGACGTGCTGGCCCTGCGCCTGCTCGGGTGAGAGGTACTGCGCCGTGCCGATGACCGCCTGCGTCTGGGTCATCGTGGCGTTGGTGTCGGCGACCGCGCGGGCGATGCCGAAGTCCATCACCTTGATCTCGCCGTGCTTGCCGATCATGACGTTGGCCGGCTTGATGTCGCGGTGGACGATGCCCATCCGGTGGCTGTAGGCCAGCGCGTCGAGGACGCCCTCGGTGATGCGCGCGGCCTCAGCCGGCTCCAGCGGCGCGCGCTCGTTCAGGACCTCGCGCAGGGTCTTGCCGTCGACGTACTCCATGACGATGTAGGGCACCGGGACGGTGGCGCCCCCGGCGTCGGTGATGGTGTCCTCACCGGAGTCGTAGACCGCGACGATCGAGGCGTGGTTGAGCCCGGCTGCGGACTGGGCTTCGCGGCGGAACCGGGAGAGGAACGTGGTGTCGCGCGCGAGGTCCGAGCGCAGCATCTTGATCGCGACCGGTCGGCCCAACCTGGTGTCGTGGCCGAGGTGGACCTCGGCCATGCCGCCACGGCCGATGAGCTCACCGACCTCGTACCTGCCGCCCAACATCCTCGGCGCCGTCATCGAATGCCCCTGCGCATCTGTGACCGTCCCTGCTTCGTCCTGCTGTTGTCCCCGAACGTCATCGGCCCAGCACCGCCTCCATGACGGACTTGGCGATGGGCGCAGCGACCCGGCCACCAGCCGCCTCGTTGCCGGCGGTGCCACCGTCCTCGACCACGACGGCCACGGCGACCTTGGCGTCGTCGGCCGGGGCGAACCCGGTGAACCAGGCGTGGGGCGGCTGGCCGGGGCCCTGCTGCGCGGTGCCGGTCTTGCCGGCCACGTCGACCCCGTTGATCTGCGCCGCGGTCCCGGTGCCGCTCTCGACGACCTTCTGCATCATCCGCGTCAGGGCGCCCGCGGTGTCGGCCGAGACGGCCTGCGACATCTGCTCCGGCTTGGCCTGGTCGATCGTCTCGAGGTCGGAGGAGGTGACCTTGTCGACGAGGTAGGGCTTCATGACGATGCCGTTGTTGGCGACGGCGGCCGAGATCATCGCGACCTGCAGCGGAGTGGTCCGCACGTCGTACTGGCCGATCGCCGACTGCGCCAGCTGTGGCTCGTTGAGCTCGGCCGGCACACTGCTGGGGGTGACGGTCATGGGCACGGACAGCCGATCGCCGATGCCGAACTTCGCTGCCTGCGAACGGAACTCGTCAGCTCCGAGCTCCATGCCGAGCCACCCGAATGCCGTGTTGCACGAGATCTCGAGCGCTCGGGTGAGCGTGACGCGGTTGTTCGGGCCGCACGCTCCGGGGAAGTCGTTGGGCAGGTTGGCCGTCGTGAGCGGCAGGTCGAGCGTGGCGGGGCCGGGGATCGAGCTCTCCTCGGTGAACTTCCCGGACTCCAGCGCCGCGGCAGCGGTGACGACCTTGAACGTCGACCCCGGCGGGTAGAGGTTGCCGGCGATGGCCCGGTTGACCATGGGCCGGCTCTTGTCGGCGTTGAGCTCCTTCCAGGCCGCCTGCACCTTGGCGGTGTCGTGGCTGCTGAGGACGGAGGGGTCGTATGCCGGGTGGCTGACCATCGCGAGGATGGCACCGGTCTTGGGGTCGAGGGCGACGACGGCGCCGGGCTGGTTGCCCAGGGCCTTGTCGGCGGCCGCCTGGGCCTTGGCGTTGATGGTGAGCTCGAGGCTGGCGCCGGACTGCTCCTTGCCGGTGAGGATGTCGGTCACCCGCCGGTAGAACAGCTTGTCGGACGAGCCGGACAGCAGCGCGTCCTCGGCGCCCTCGATGCCGCCGCCCGCACCGTAGGTGAACGAGTAGTAGCCCGTGATGTGGGAGTAGAGGTCCTTGCCCGGGTAGGTGCGCAACCACTTCAGCTCGTCGTCGGACGGCACGGAGCGGGCGATCGGGTTGCCGCCGACGAGGATCTGGCCGCGTTCGCGCGCGTAGTTGGCCAGCAGGGTGCGGCGGTTGTCGGGGCGCTCCTGCAGCTCCTTGGCCTGGACGAACTGGATCCACGTCGAGGACAGCAGCAGGGCGGCGAACAGCAGCGCGACCAGGGTGGAGATGCGGCGGATGGGGGCGTTCATCGGACCGCCACGACCTCGGTGGGCGCGTCACTGGTCGCGTTGGGACCGGTCACGAGCTCGGCGACGGGTCGACGGGCCTGGTCGCTGATGCGCAGCAGGAGCGCGACGAGCGACCAGTTGGCCAGCAGCGACGAGCCACCGGCCGACAGGAAGGGCATCGTCAGGCCGGTGAGCGGGATGACGCGCGTGACGCCCCCGACGACGACGAAGCACTGCAGCGCGACCGAGAACGCCAGCCCGGCCGCCAGCAGCTTGCCGAACCCGTCACGGACACCCAGGGAGGTGCGCAGGCCACGCTCGACCAGCAGGACGTAGAGCATGAGGATCGCGAACAGCCCCACCAGCCCGAGCTCCTCACCGAAGCTGGGGATGATGTAGTCGGACTCGGCGAACGGCGTGAGGTAGGGACGTCCGCGTCCGAGCCCGGTGCCGAGCAGGCCACCGGCCGCCATCCCCATGAGGCCCTTGGCCAGCTGGTCGGAGACGGCGAGGGAGTCCGGTGAGAACGGGTCGAGCCACAGGTTCACGCGGGTCTGCACGTGGCCGAAGATGAGGTAGGCGACGTAGGCGCCGGCACTGAAGAGCGCCAAGCCGATCGCGATCCACGAGATGCGCTCGGTGGCGACGTAGAGCATCACGACGAACAGGCCGAAGAGAAGCAGCGAGGACCCGAGGTCGGTCTCGAAGACGAGGATGCCGAGGCTGAGGATCCACGCGACGAGGATGGGGCCGAGGTCGCGAGCCCGCGGGAACGTGAACCCCAGCACCTTGCGCCCGGCGAGGCTGAGCGCGTCGCGGGTCTGCACGAGGTAGCCGGCGAAGAACACGGCCAGCACGATCTTGGCGATCTCGCCGGGCTGGAAGGTGAACGGCCCCAACCCGATCCAGATGCGCGACCCGTAGACGGAGCGGCCGATGCCGGGCAGCAGCGGCAGCAGCAGCAGGACGAAGGCGACCGCACCGGCGGTGAAGGTGTAGCGGCGCAGGACCCGGTGGTCGCGCAGGAACCACAGCACGCCCGCCGCGATCACCACGGACAGGGCGCTCCACATGAGCTGCCGCGTGCCCTGGGCCTCGCCGATGCTGCGACCGGCCGCGAGGTCGAGGCGGTGGATCATCACCAGCCCCAGCCCGTTGAGCAGCGTCGCGATCGGCAGCATCACGGGGTCGGCGTAGGACGCCTTGAACCGCAGCACCAGGTGGAAGCCGACGGCCAGGACCAGCAGACCGATGACCTGCGTCGTGAGCCCTGCGGGCACCTCGTTGTTCACGGCCAGCGACACGTTGACGTAGGCCAGCACGACGATGCCGACCGCGAGCAGCAGCAGCACCAGCTCGACGTTGCGGCGGGTGCGGGGCGGGTGGCTGGAGACGGTGCTCATGACGGGTTCATCGCGTGCCGCTGGGGGAACTGGTCGGGCTGGTCGGGCTGGGGACGGTCGTCGAGGTCGTCGTGGACGGCGTGCTCGTGGTCGTCGTCGGGGACGGGGTGGAACCCGGACCGGTGGCGCAGGGTTCGCCGAGTGCGCGCGCGACCGCGCAGCGCGAGGCCTCCGAACGCAGCTGCTCCACGACCGTGCGGGCGTCGTCGAGGGTGTCGGCGGCGACGGTGCCCTGCACACGGGTGCGGTAGAAGTCGGGCAGGTCGGCCACGCGGACGCTCGAGCTCTCCTCGACGTGCGACAGCTTGACCGGCCCGAGGTCCTGCGAGACCCCCTGGAAGATCGCCACGGTGCCGTTGTCCTCGCCGACGAACCACTGCCGCTGCGTCCACGTCCACGCGGCATACGACCCACCGCCGATGACGACGAGGGCGACGACGAGCACCGCGATGCGCCGCAGCCAGCGGCCGGGCCCGGCGGGACCGTCCTCGGCGAGGCGGACCTCCTCGGTGTCGTCCTCGTCGTCGTTGTCGGAGCCCGTGGCCTCCAGGGTGAGGGCCGCGGCCTTCTCGGCCGGGGTCACGGGGATCGGTCGGGTGCCGCGTCGCGTGCGGACGGCGGCGGCGCCGACGACCTGCGGCTGGGTGGTGGCCTTCTCGGCGCGGGTCGCGTCGATCACGTCACCGATGACGATGGTGACGTTGTCGGGGGCGCCGGCCTTGAGGGCGAGCTGCACCAGCCGGTCGGCGGTCGGGCCCGGGGCCTCACCGGCGGTGAGCACCTCGGCGACCGTGTCGGCGGCGACGTAGTCGGTGAGGCCGTCGGAGGCGATGAGGTAGCGGTCGCCGTCGCGGGCCTCGCGCACGGTGATGTCGGGCTCGTCCTCGGGCGCACCGGTGAGGACCCGGGTCACGAGCGAACGCTGCGGGTGGCCGATCGCCTCGTCGGGGGTGATGCGCCCCTCGTCGACAAGGCTCTGCACGAACGAGTGGTCCTTGGTGATCTGGCTGACCTCGCCGTCGCGGACCAGGAACGCCCGGGAGTCACCGATGTGGGCGACGACGAGCTTGTTCTGCGCGCGCAGGATCGCGATCAGCGTGGTGCCCATGCCGTGCAGCGACGGGTCCTGCTTGACCATGTCGGACAGCTCGTGGTTGGCCGACGAAATCCGTTGCAGCAGAGCGCGACTCGCTTCGGAGCTGCCCGGGGCCTCGTCGTCGAGGTCGACGAGGGAGCCGATCACCACCGACGACGCGATGTCGCCGCCGGCGTGCCCACCCATGCCGTCGGCCATCGCGAGCAGGCGCGGGCCGGCATACCCGGAGTCCTGGTTCTCCGAGCGGACCATGCCCACGTCGGATCGCGCGGCGTAGTTGAACGCGAAGGCCATCGTCGTAGGTCGCCTACCGCCGCAGCTCGATGACGGTCTTGCCGATCCGCAGCGTGCTGCCCGCCTGGACGGGGGTCGGTTCGGTGAGCCGGTCGTTGCCCAGCCAGGTGCCGTTGGTGGAGCCGAGGTCCTCGACGTACCAACTGCCGTCGCGCACGAAGATCCGCGCGTGGCGGCCGCTGGCGAAGTCGTCGTCGAGGACGAGCGCCGACTCGGGGTTGCGACCGATGACGGTGCCGGACTCGCGCAGGGGCAGGGCGGTGCCGGTCAGTGCGCCCTGCGTGACGAGCAGCGACCGGGGCGCGTTGCCGCCGGAGCGCCGACCACCGCGGTCACCACGGCCACTGCGCTCGCTGCGTCCGCCACTGGCGGGGGCGGCCTGCGGGCGCTCGGCCGCGCGGCGCGACTGGCGCGACGACCGGGAAACCACCCGGGTGCCGTAGATGTCGCCGCGCAGCACGCCGACGACGCTGAAGACGAAGATCCACAGGAGCGCGAGCAGCCCGAGCCGGATGATCGTGAGGGTGAGTTCACTCATGTGGGGACATCACCGCCGACCGGCGCGGTAGGTGACAGAGGTGCGGCCCACCGTGATCCGGTCCCCGTCGGACAGGCGGCCCGAGCTGATGCGCTCGCTGTTGAGGAACGTGCCGTTGGTCGACCCCAGGTCGCGGATGCTGGCGACGAGGTGCGGCCCGTCGTTGGTCACGCGAATTTCGCTGTGCCGCCTGGAGATTCCCGGGTCGTCGAGGATGATGTCGGCGCTGTCGTCGCGGCCCAGGACGGTGATGGCGCCCATGAGCGGGTAGCGCTCGCCGTCGACGTCGAGCCACGGCCGGTCGGCCGGGTTGACCCGCCGGGGCGGCTTGGGCGGTGCGACCGGCTGTTGCGCCTGGGTCGCCTCCAACCCGTCGTCGTCGGTATGCCGCGTGGTCACCGGCGGTGCCTGCGGCGCCGGCGCCGCGGCCGCGGCATACCCGCCCTCGCTCTGGCGGTTGGGGGTGGCGCCCGGGCGCCTGGCGGTCGACGTGCGGAGGCGGAAGACACCGGTCTCGAGGTCGTTGGCGCTGGCGAAGGCGACCTGGATCGGGCCGCCCGGCTGGTAGCGCTGGGACTCGGCGTGCTCCTGCGCGGCGGCGATCAGCTCGTCCTCGAGCTCCTCGTCGTAGCCGCCGAGCCGGTCGTAGTCGGTGTCGGACAGCTCGACCGTGAACAGGTTGGGGACGATGGTGCGGCCGCGGCCCATGACCGCCGCCCGGTCGTCCATGGCGCGGCGGATGGCGCTGGCGATCTCGACCGGCTGCACCTCGGACTTGAAGGCACGCGCGAAGGCACCGTTGACGGCGCGCTCGAGCTTCTTCTCGACGCGGTCGAACAGCCCCATCGCGGCGACTCCTCTCGTGCGGCAGGCAGAATGGTCCGGCCACCGATCGTAACGGGCGGGGACGGGAGTGCCGCGCATGCCGTGCGGGTGGGACCGGCCGGTTTGGAGTTCGGCGGGCTGGTGCGCCAGAATGTCCCGGTCCACGCGCAAGTGGCGGAACGGCAGACGCGCTGTCTTCAGGTGGCAGTGTCCTTACGGGCGTGGGGGTTCAAATCCCCCCTTGCGCACAAAACGAAGGAACCCCGACACGCTTTACCGTCGGGGTTCCTTCGTTTTATCCAGCACGCGGGATTTGGGAGGAGTCCGCGGCCCAGCGAGGTACGAGCTGGTCCGCGGGCGACGGTTCCCCCTTGCGCACTGAACGGGACCTGACGGAGGTCGGGGAGGAGCTGATGCGTCGAAGCGCTGGTCGAACGCGAGGAGGGTGACCGCCTCGCCACCGAACGTTTGGTCTGGCCGAGGACTATCTCGCGGGCGGGTGGCCTGGGCGGTGGGCGGCGACGTCGCGGTGGATGCGGGCGCGCACCCAGCGCATGCCGAGCCAGGCGATGACCAGCACCACTGGTGTCAGGGCGGCCATGAGCCAGACCTTGGAGATGCCGGCCTCCTCGACGACCGGGGCCAGCAGGTAGCCCAGCAGGCCGAGTGCGTAGTAGCTGATCGCCACCACCGACAACCCCTCGACGGTGTGCTGCAGCTGGAGCTGGGTCTCGGCGCGGGCGTCCATGCTGTGCAGCAGTGCTTGGTTCTGGGCGGCTCGTTCCACGTCGACCTTGGTGCGCAACAGGTCTGAGGCGCGCCCGGCGCGTTCGAGCATTCGCGCCAGGCGGTCCTCCAGCGACGACACCGTGCGGATGGCGGGTAGGTAGCGCCGGGCGAGGAACTCGCGCAGCGTCTGCCGACCGAGGAAGCGCTCCTCCGCGAGCCCGGTCAAGCGGTCCTCGACGATCGCGGCATACGCCCCCGTGGCGCCGAACCGGAAGTCGTACGCCATCGCCAGGCCCTCGAGCTCGGCGGTCACCGACAGCAGCTCGTGCAGCAGCTCCTCGGCGGGGCGGTCGGGCTCGTCGAGCTGGGAGACGAGGTGGAGGAGCTGCGGGTCGAGGGCGGTGAGCCGGGCGCCGAGCCGCTGGCTCTCGACGAACCCGAGCATGGCCAGCGACCGGTAGGTCTCGAGCTCCGCCACGCGCTGCACCGCGCGGCCCACCCGACCCGGCCCGACGTCCGGCGGCACGAACAGCACGAACCGCGTCAGCCCGGCAGCGTCGGCCCGGAAGTCTCCAGCGAGCACACACGTGCCGCCGAGGACCCGGGTGATGAGCAGGCTGCGTGGGTCGAGCCATGCCGAGACCTGCTCCACGACCTGCTCCGACGACGCCGGCATGGGCAGGACTGCCACCGCGACCGCTGCGATCCGGGCCGCCGCATCAGCCGACTCCCACTCGCTCGGAAAGACGTCATCTGCTTGCGCTGCAAAGGGATTCGACGGGTCAGGCAGCTCCGGCCGCACGGCCGTGTAGGACGTGAACTCGGTGTGGCTCTCCCACGTGATCTCCCAGGCTCCTCGCTGGAACACGTGGTGGCGAGGTTCCTCCGGCAGGCCCGCCCCGTCGCCGCCGACGAGCGCGCGCAGCTGCCGCACGTCGTCGCCGCGGTCGCGCACCGCGGCTGCCTGCGGCTGCTCGAGCGCAAGGTGCAGCACGAGCGAGGACGGGTGGATGCGTGGGGCTGGCCGGGCGTGGAGCTCCTCCAGCAGCGGACCGCGACCGGGGTGGTCGGCGACGCCGCCGTCCACCTCAGCCACGGCGCTCCAGCGCTTGTGTGATGTGGCTGCGCAGGACCGGGGCAGGCTGTGCGCCCACGATCGTGTCGACCACCTCGCCGTGGTCCATGACGAGGATCATCGGGATGCTCTGTGCCTTGTACTTCATGGCGATTCGCGGCGAGTTGTCGACGTTGACCTTGACGACCTTGACCTTGCCGGCGAGCTCCTCGCTCAGGGTCTCGAGCACCGGTGCGATCATCCGGCACGGCCCGCACCACGGCGCCCACAGGTCGACGACGACCAGCGCCTTGGTGTCGATGACCTGGTCGAAGTCGCCGTCCCCCGCGTCCACGAGCCAGGGCAGCGGCTCCTTGCAGTGCGCGCACCGGGGCGTCCCCTTCGCGACGAGGGGGAGGCGGTTCTTGGTGCCGCAGTGGGGGCAGGCGATCACCGGGCCGGGCATGGGGGCAGCGTATGCCGCGTGGTCGCCTCGCGCGCAGTAGATTCCTCGCCGATGTGTCTGGTCGCCTCGTAGCCCGACCTGCTCGTTGTCGCGAACTTGGCAGTTCAGCCTTGCCCGAATCCTGTCGAGATCCTCAATTGGTCCGAGAGTCCCTTCCCTTTGTCTGCGGCCCAGGTTGCCTTGCGGCCTCATCGAGGTCGCTTGCCCAACTTCAGATCAAGGGCAGGTCGGCAGAGCGTTCGTTGGCGGTCGCGCGTGCGGCTCGCACGTTCCGGGACGCGAGTTCGCCGAGCCGTGCTCGCTGCAGGCGGAAGTCCCTTGGCGTCCCAACGTTTGAGGATGGCAGCTTCAAGCACGTGGTCTAGTTCTCGATCGAGCTGGCCAAGTAGTTGAAGCTCGGTCTGCGGCGCGATCAGCGCTGCCTCGGGGCGTGCCGCCTTCCACTCGACCCGAGGCGGCGTGGAACGGCACCCATGCCGCGCTGGTTCCGTCGATCGATCGCTCATCCCAGATGGCCAGCGTGGCCATCTCGCGGTTGATAGGGCTGAAAGCTCGGATCACCTTGGAAGCCGCGGAAAGACGGTTCTGCCGACACCACTCGTCCCGACCGCGTCGTTCAGTCATTGGGCGACTACAAGGCCGCTCACATTGCCACAGCGCCCCCGGCGAGCACGCCAAGCATCTGGTCGGTCATAGTCGCCTCAGACGAGTGAGACGATCGTGGCTGCCACTGCAATGACGGCCGGCGCGATCGAGATGTACATCAGACGCGTCGTGCCTTTGTTCATGCGATCCACAGCCGTAGTGAGGGCTCCCGTTTTCGGGACGGATGCCTACGTCCTGACCGGCGCCGCGACTGCGATCGCCGACGTGGAGACCACCGTTGCCATCTAGACTCCTTCGAAGTTCAGGGCTTCCCGATCCACCGTGCCAAAGTGTTCTCGTGGATGACACGTCCTTGGAAGGCTGGTTGTCGCTGCCGAGACGAATCTATTTAGACACGTCAACCCTGCAAACGATCCACGACTTCGGGGAGCAGATCTTCGACGGGGTTTCCTTCATCGCCGCTGGTCGGGCAGCACGAGTGCAGGGGCTTGGTGAGGAGATCGACGCGCTCCGGCGCGTCCTCTTGGTCAATCAGCGCGCCATGTTCGAGCTCGTCGTGACCGCCTCTTCGTTACGGGAGGTTGTCGCTCGGGGTGACCGGTCGTACTTGCAATGGGTACTCGACGTCAGGGAGACATGGCAGGTCCAGTCGTCCAACGAAAGGGAGCCGGAGCCGGGAACTCTCCTGCAGGATCAACGGTTTGGGATGATCAGCCGGAAGGACGGCAAACTCATTCAGGAGGCTCTTGATTGGCGATGTGAGGCCTTCCTGACCATGGAACGGCGATTGCCTCGCGTCGCGCAGTACCTTCACAGCCAGACAGGGCTCAGGTTGCTCCGTCCCAGCGACTATTGGAGACTCCTTGCGCCGTGGTCGCGGTTGTACTACTAGTTTCCGGCGCCTTTGGATTGCTACGTGTCGGAGGGCGGCTTGCACCCGGTATTAGGAAGCGTCGACCCACCGGGCGACGCGGCCGCGCGTGATCGCCAGGTCGGGGACATTCAACCGGGCTGAGTAGATCACGGCTTCCTTGCCCACGTGTTGGTGGTGCGCGGTGTGGGCGATGTCGAAGGTTGCGCAGCGTCCCCCGGCGTAGAGGCGCTGCGTGATGCGGGGGTCGTCGTCGTAGGTCAGCATCCAGGGGAAGGCCGCGTCAGCGAGCAGTTGGGCCAGGGCGGCATGATCGTCGGCGTCGAAGGCGTGAAGGTAGAGGCCCTCACCTTGGACTAGATAGGGCGGGTCCGCGTAGACGAAGACGTCATCGGCGACGTCCTGGAGGGTGCTGATGAAGTCGAGACCCTCGAGTTCAGTGATGTGGATCCGGTGCCGCATGTCTGAGATCGCCTGGACTCGTGTGCACAGTGCGTCACGGTTGAACCGTGCATCGATCTTCCAGCGTCCGGCCTGGTCGAAACCGCCGATTGGCCTTGCATCGAGGATGCCTGACCGATTGGTCCGATTGAGGTAGAACGTCGCGAAGCCCAGCTCGAGGTCCTCGCGGCCAACCGGATCGGTGTAGATGTCTCGTTGGACGAACCATTCGTCGATGGTCAGGGGGATGGTGCGGACTAGGTGGCAGAAATGGTCGGGGTAGTCCAGCGAGGCGCGCCAGAACGCGGCGATCCCGGGGTTGAGATCGTTTAGGTGGATGCGGTTAACGGTTCGGTCCCGGAGAAGATGGAGTGCTGCGCCTCCGCCGCCGGCGAAGGGTTCGGCGTACTGGGCGGGTCGGGGCTTTTGTGCCTCGATGAGGCGGCTCAGGTATGGCGCGAGGCGCGCCTTACCGCCGGGGTAGCGCAGCGGTGAGAGATACCTCATGCGATGGGATTGTTCCCCATGTGCTGGTTCATGGCCACCAGCACTGGATGGTACCGGGCAGCAAGGATGAGGACCTCGTTCGGTGTCCGGGCGCTGTGGACGTCGTGCACCGCGTACTGGACTAAGCGGATGTTGTCCGCCGTGGTCTCGTGGAACGCCTTCTGGAGTTGCGTCGTGGTCTCGGCCTGCCCAAGGGCGTCGGAGGCGTGTGGTTCGATCCGCTTGATCGCGGAGCGCAGATTCTTGTCTAGGTGCCGTTCGGGCGTGATGCCGTGCGACTTCAGGAACTGGTAGGTGGTCAGATCCAGGATCACCCTGAGCAGGACTGAGGCGACCTCGGTCTGGCGTTGGACGTTGAGCAGCGAGGTCTGGCGTACGACCTCCTGGATACGGTTCGTGAACTTATCCAGCACCAGGCCTCGGAAGATGTGGCTTGGTGGTGAGGTAGGTCGCGGTGGGCGGGAGTCGCTACTTGAGCTACCGCCGGGATCGGCGTCACCGGCATTGCTGAAATGGGGGCTGCCGCTGGTGTCGGCCTGGTCACCGGGACTGGTGTAGCACGGCCCTGGCGCCTGCCCGGGCTCGTCAGCACTCGCCGAAGTCCCGGGCAGCAGGTGGGTATAGCTATCCAGGTACGCGGTGAAGTCGGCGACGGTGTCCAGTTCACGCGCCCACGTCTTCCCGCTGTCTGCCTTGTCCTGCGCGAAGTCGTGCAGGACGGCACGGATGATGTCCGTTGTGGCGTCGGCCCCGTGCGAGAAGGTCATTGTTCCGGCGTCAAAGGCGAGGCCCAGACGCTCTCTGACGACCCCACGGTCCACGAAGCGCTGGATCATCGTGTAGCGCTTTGTGCGGACCGTTTCCAGGTCGGCTTGGATGTCGTGCTCATCCTCCAGTTGCGTCGACACCAGTTCGATGAACGCCATCGCCCGCGACGCCGCTTGGGGGTTGTTCCGCGCTTTGCGGCGATCCTTCATCGCAGCGCCCCACTCAACGGTGCCGGCACCGCCCGCGCCACCGGCGTGTTTGCGCTCGACCCACGGGTCGGCGGCCTCCTCGGAGGGCGCGACAGTGACCCGGAGTTCGGTCGGTGGTGTGTACCTGCTGTCAGCGATGAGGCGCTCCGCCCGGGACAGGTATGCCTTCTCGATCTTGTCGTCTGCCGACAAGATGGTCGGGTCGTGCCAGATTCGCAGGCACGTGAGTCGGCGATTGCCCTCCAGAACAACGAACCGGTCGCCTTTCTTCACCACGATCGATAGGTCCGCGCTGTTCAGCTGACCGGTGCTAGTGATGTCCCGAAGCAGCTGGAGGCAGTCTTCGCCAGCCGTAGTCATCATGAGGTGGAGGGCGTCGTCCTGGGACTGAGCGTCACGTGGGAAGCGAGAGTTGCGAAGGTCAAGGTCCAAGTCCTCGACCGAAACGTTCTCGAGCGGAAACGGCGGCTGCATCGGGTGCTTCAGTAGTTCTTCGGGCATAGCTGTGAACCTCGAGTTCGCTGTCCGGCGGTACGGGCGCAACTCGACCGTATCCGCGCAATCGTCACAGTGTTCGGACCACGCGCTGTACTTGGGTGGATTGTCGTTGTGCCGGGAGATGTGTAGCTCCTTGCTCGGGATGTTGAGGTCCCATCCCTCGCGTCGACCGGCACCTGTGGGTGGACGCTGCGACAGACCTGAGCGAATCCGGCTCAACCTGCGGGAACAGTAATCATGTAATCGGCGTTGCACGGTCCATGACGAACCAGACCACCCCGGTCGGCGGCGCCGGAACGACCCAGGCCGCCACGTTCCCGGTCCTGTTCCTCGATGACGTCGTCGTGCTCCCCGGCATGGTCGTCCCCGTCGAGCTCGACCCCAGCGCGCAGGCCACGCTCGATGCCGCCCGCGCCGCCCGCACCCCCACCAACCCCACGTCCACGGATGGTGACGAGACCACGAGCCGCGACCCCGCGGCATACCAGCACCTCCTCGTCGTCCCCCGCATCGACGGGCACTCGGGCGTCGTCGGCACGGTCGCCGAGGTGACCCGCGTCGGCCGTATGCCGTCCGGTGAGCCGGCCGTGGTCCTGCGCGCCCTGCACCGCGCCACCATCGGTCGCGGCACGGTCGGTCCCGGCGCGGCCCTGTGGGTCGAGGCCGACGAGATCGACGAGACCGGCACCCCGAGCGAGCGCGCCCGGGAGCTGGCGGCGGAGTACAAGACCGTCCTCAGCTCGATCCTGCAGGCACGCGGCGCCTGGCAGGTGCTCGACGCCGTCCAGCGGATGACCGAGCCGGCCGAGCTCGTCGCGTCGGCGGGGTACGCCCCGTGGCTCGACGGCGAGACCAAGCTGCGGCTGCTGGAGACCATCGACCTCAATGAGCGCCTGGCCGACCTGCTCAAGACGGCCAAGGACTACCTCGCCGAGGTCGAGGTGACCGACAAGATCCGCGAGGACGTCCGCGAGGGGATGGAGAAGACCCAGCGCGAGTACGTCCTGCGCCAGCAGCTCGCCGCGATCCGCAAGGAGCTCGGCCAGATCACCGGCGACGGTGACGCCGACGCGAGCGTCGACTACCGCACGCGCATCGAGGCGGCCGACCTGCCCGAGGCGGTCCGCGAGGCCGCGCTGCGCGAGGCCGACCGGATGGAGCGCTCGCCCGAGGCGTCCCCCGAGACCGGCTGGATCCGCACCTGGCTCGACACCGTGCTCGACCTGCCGTGGTCGGAGCGCACCGACGACACGACCGACATCACCGCGGCCCGCGAGGTCCTCGACGCCGACCACAGCGGCCTCGAGGACGTGAAGGACCGCATCGTGGAGTACCTCGCCGTTCGCGCCCGCCGCGAGCAGCGCGGGATGCAGGTCGTCGGCGGTCGTGGCTCCGGTGCCGTGCTCGCCCTCGTCGGCCCGCCCGGCGTCGGCAAGACCTCGCTCGGTGAGTCCGTCGCCCGCGCGCTCGGCCGCAAGTTCGTCAGGGTCGCCCTCGGTGGCGTCCGTGACGAGGCCGAGATCCGCGGTCACCGCCGCACCTACGTCGGCGCCCTGCCAGGCCGCATCGTCCGCGCCATCAAGGAGGCCGGCTCGATGAACCCGGTCGTCCTGCTCGACGAGATCGACAAGGTCGGCGCCGACTACCGCGGCGACCCGGCCGCGGCGCTGCTCGAGGTGCTCGACCCGGCGCAGAACCACACGTTCCGCGACCACTACCTCGAGCTCGACCTCGACCTGTCCGACGTGGTGTTCCTCGCGACAGCCAACGTCGCCGAGACCATCCCCGGCCCCCTGCTGGACCGGATGGAGGTCGTGCGGCTCGACGGCTACACCGAGGACGAGAAGGTCTCGATCGCCCGTGACCACCTGTTGCCGCGCCAGCTCGAGCGGGCCGGTCTCACGAGCGACGACGTCGCCATCGAGGACGAGGCGCTGCACCTGCTGGCCTCCTCCTACACCCGCGAGGCGGGCGTGCGACAGCTCGAGCGCTCCGTCGCCAAGGTGCTGCGCAAGGTCGCGACCAAGCTCGCCATGGAGGAGGACGTGACCACGCCGATCGGCGTGACCGTCGACGACGTGACCGACTACCTGGGGCGTCCGCGGTTCGAGCCCGAAGCGGCCCGGCCCGACGGAATCCCCGGTGTCGCAACGGGATTGGCCGTCACCGGTGCCGGTGGAGACGTGCTCTACGTCGAGGTCGCCATGATGCCGGGCAAGCCCGGCCTCACCCTCACCGGCCAGCTCGGTGACGTGATGAAGGAGTCCGCCGCGATCGCCTTGGGTTACCTGCGCGCCAACGGCGAACGCCTCGGCCTCGACACCGGCCCGCTGGCCGACCACACGGTCCACGTGCACTTCCCCGCCGGGGCGGTGCCCAAGGACGGCCCCAGCGCCGGCGTCACCATGACCACTGCGCTCGCCTCGCTCCTCACCGGGCGTGAGGTGCGCACCGAGGTCGGCATGACCGGCGAGGTCTCGCTCACGGGGCGGGTCCTGCCCATCGGTGGCGTCAAGCAGAAGCTGCTCGCCGCCCACCGCGCCGGCCTCACCGAGGTGATCATCCCCAAGCGCAACGAGCCCGACCTGGACGACGTCCCGGAGACGGTGCGCGAGGCGCTGACGATCCACCTCGCCGAGGACGTGGCCGACGTCGTCGAGACGGCGCTCGCCCCGCTGGCCGAGAGCGCCACGGTCGCCGCCTGAGGCGACCCCACCTCCCAGCCCCGCTGGGAGACGGGAGAGGCCCTCGTATGCCGGCCGGCCGGCATACGAGGGCCTTGTCCTGTTTGTCTCGGGTGATCTCACAGGCGCACTCGCCCTGCAAGCCAACCGCCTCATCCGTTCGGGTGGATTTCGGTTACGGATATGGCATGAAACGGCATGGGACTCCTAAAGTCGACGCCGTTGCCCCAGCGCACCGCTGCACGAATCCCCCCGAGAACCCGAGGAAGACCGTTGCGTGAGAATCGCCCCGCAGGGTGGTACCGGGATCCCGACGGCGGGGTCGGCCAGCGGTACTGGGACGGCGAGCAGTGGACCGACCGCTACGGCGTGACCAAGCCCCTGCGGCTTCGACCCCTCGCGCTCACCGGCGCCCGCCTCGGCACCGGAGCGCTCGCGATCGTGGTGGCGGCTGGCGTGCTCGGCCACGCGACCCGCGCACAGCACCAGGCCGTCGAGCTGACCGCGCAGGCCACTCCCGGTGTCGTCACCTCGACGCACGGCGGGCCGGCTCCGGCATCCGCGCTCCCCGCCACCGCAGGCACGACGACCACCGCCCCCGGACGCAGCACCCCCCACGCCTCCGCGACAGCCCTGCCGGTCGCCGCGACCCCGGTCATCGACACCCGGGCGACCAACCAGGGCCGGCTGCCGGGTCAGCGCGTGCGCCCCACGACCGCCGACCCCGCGACCGCGGTGACGCAGGAGTCGGCCGTGGCGCCGCAGTCCGCCCAGGTGGCCACCGCGCCCTCATCGGGCACGGCCACGGCCAAGGCCACCAAGGCCACGGTCGGCGAGGGCACTGTCGGTAAGGGCACGGCCGGCAAGACCGCGAAGGCTGCGAAGGCCAAGGGTGCGAAGGCCACGGGCGCGACGTCGAAGGGCTCGAAGTCCGAGAGCTCCAAGTCCAAGAACTCCACGGGCAAGAGCTCAAAGTCCAAGAACTCCAAGGGCAAGGGCGCGAAGTCGGGCAAGGCTGCCAAGGCACCCAAGTCGGGCAAGGGCACCAAGGCCAAGGCCCACGGTCAGGGCAAGAAGGCCGACCAGGGCCCCAAGGTCGAGCTCGACCTCGACCTCAGCGGCCTGACCAGTCAGGTCTGGGGCAGCAACCGCTAGCACGGGGTCCACGGGTCGGCCTGGACGACCACGCGCTCGCCTTGGGCGGTGGCACGATGGCTCCCGTGACCAGCACCCACGACACCTTCACCATCGCGACCGGCGACGGCACCCAGCTGCACGTCAACCGGTGGCTCCCGGACGGCGACCCGAAGGCGGTCGTGCAGATCGCCCACGGCATGGCGGAGCACTCCGAGCGCTACGACCGGTTCGCGCGGCGGCTCGGCGACGCCGGGTATGCCGTGTACGCCAGTGACCACCGCGGGCACGGCCGGACCGCCCGCTCCGACCGGGACAAGGGCTACTTCGCCGACCGCGACGGGTTCGACACCGTCGTCGCCGACCTGGGGCTCGTGGGCGACCACGCCCGCGAGGAGAACCCAGGCGTTCCGTTCTTCCTCTTCGGCCACAGCATGGGCTCCTTCATCAGCCGCGGGTACGCCATCGCCCACGGCGACCGCCTCGACGGGCTGGTCCTGTCGGGCACGGCTGGTGACCCGGGGCTGCTCGGCAAGGTGGGCGGCATACTCGCCGCGACCCAGGCCCGCCTGCGCGGGCGCCGTCACGTCAGTGGGCTGATGGACTCGCTGACCTTCGGGCAGTACAACAAGGCGTTCAAGCCCGCCCGCACCAGGTTCGACTGGCTGTCGCGGGACGAGGCGGAGGTCGACAGGTACATCGCCGACCCGGACTCCGGCAACGTCTTCACCGCGGGCTTCTTCGCCGACCTGCTGCCGGCGCTGGCTCGCATCAACAGCGACGCCGAGGTCGGCCGCATCCCCAAGGACCTGCCGATCTACCTCGTCTCCGGCTCCCTCGACCCGGTCGGTGACAACAGCAAGGGCGTCGAGCGCGTGGCCGGCCAGCTGACCCGGCTCGGGGTGCGCGACGTCAAGGTGCGGTTCTGGCCCGACGGGCGGCACGAGGTCCTCAACGAGACCAACCGCGACGAGGTGATGGACGACTTCGTGCGGTGGTTCGACGAGCACCTCGACACCGGTGCGGCCGCGGATGTCGAGAAGGGCAAACCGGCTCCGTCCCAGGGGTGATGGCGGCCGCGGTGGCCGTCACGAAACCCAGCTCGACCAAGGAGACCCACATGGCCAAGTACCTGTTGCTCAAGCACTACCGCAGCTCGCACGAGCAGACCGGCAAGGGGCAGCTGCCCCCGATGGAGACGTGGACGCCGCAGGAGGTCGACGACCACATCGCGTTCATGGACCACGTCGCCGACACGCTGCACGAGCGGGGTGAGTTCGTCTCCGGCCAGGCGCTGAAACCCGAGGGGACGTTCGTGCGGTTCGACGGCGAGGGGAAGGCCCCGGTGACCGACGGGCCGTTCGCCGAGACCAAGGACCTCATCGCCGGCTGGATGATCATCGACGTCGACAGCGAGCAGCGGGCCCACGAGGCTGCGGCGTTCCTGTCCTCGGCGCCCGGCCCCGGAGGCGAGCCCATCCAGGAGTGGATCGAGGTGCGCCCGTTCCTGGAGCGCGAAGCCCCGTCCGTCACCGACTGATGACCGACCTCGAGGCCGCTCTGCGTGACCTCACCCCGCAGGTGCTCGGGGTCCTCGTCCGTCGCGGAGCCGATTTCGCGGCGGCCGAGGACGCCGTGCAGGAGGCGCTGATCGAGGCGCTCAGCGCGTGGCCGGCGATGGTCGGCGGTATGCCGCGTGAGCCCAAGGGCTGGCTGGTCACCGTGGCGTGGCGCAAGTTCATCGACGCGCAGCGCTCGGAGGTGGCGCGCCGTCGGCGTGAGGAGCGTGACCTCGACGAGCCGCTGCCGGGCCCGACGGAGCAGGCGGACGACACCCTGTTGCTCTACTTCCTGTGCTGTCACCCGTCACTGACACCGGCCTCGGCCGTGGCCCTGACCCTGCGAGCCGTGGGCGGGCTCACGACCAAGCAGATCGCCGAGGCCTACCTCGTGCCGGAATCCACCATGGCGCAACGGATTTCGCGCGCCAAGCGGACGGTCGAGGGAGCGCGGCTCGCGCAGCCGGGCGACCTGCGCTCGGTGCTCACCGTGCTCTACCTGGTCTTCAACGAGGGGTACGGCGGGTCGGTCGACCTCGCGGCCGAGGCGATCCGCCTGACCCGCCAGCTGGTGCGGGTCAGCGACGAGCCGGAGGTCGCCGGCCTGTTGGCGCTGATGCTGCTGCACCACGCGCGACGGGCGGCCAGGCGCGACGCCTCGGGTGCGCTGGTGACGTTGGCCGAGCAGGACCGGTCGCTCTGGGACACGTCACTGATCGCCGAAGGGGTCGACGTGCTCCAGGCGGCGTTGGCGCAGGACCGGCTCGGGGAGTACCAGGCGCAGGCGGCCATCGCGGCCCTGCACGCGGATGCCCGCACGGCGCAGGAGACCGACTGGCCGCAGGTCCTGCAGTGGTACGACGAGCTGTCGGCCCTCACGGACTCGCCGGTCGTGGCACTCAACCGGGCGGTGGCCGTCGGTGAGGCCGACGGGCCGCTCATGGGGCTGCGGGCCCTGGCCGACGTCCCGGGTGACGTGCCGCGGCGCGATGCCGTCGCGGCATACCTCCACGAACGTGCGGGTGACCTCCCGAGGGCGCGCGACCTGTATGCCGTGGCCGCCCGGAACGCGACCAACACCGCCGAGCGCGACCACCTCACCCGTCAGGCCGCTCGGCTCAGCCGCCCCGCCGGGTGACGGTGACGCAGCGGCTCACCGGTGAAGCCGTGGGACTCGCTGGTGGTCGCCATGCCGCGGTGCTGGGCGGTCAGGGCAGCGCGGCGTGGACGACCAGGGCCAGGACCGGGCGTGGGTCCGTGGTGTCGTGGCGAGCAATGCGGTGCAGGAGTAGGCCGTCGTAGGCCGCCGTGACGGCTTGGGCGGCGCGCCGCGCGTCGGGCGCCCCGGACTCGGCAAGTCCTTGCACTAGGACGTCCTCGAGCATGGCCCGGTTCGTGTCAAGGGCGGCCCGGATCGCCTTGTCGTGGTTGCCCTCGAGGAAGAGCACGAGCCGAGCGCTGGTGCTTACCCGGTCGGGACCGCTGGCACGTTCGAGCATGGTGGCCAGGCCCTCCACGACGTCCTCGGCTGTGCCTGCTGCCAGCGTCGGTAGCACCTGGTCGAGGTCCGCGTGCGCCAGGTGGGACACGACCCCGTCCACGAGCGCCTTGCGGGTGCGGAAGTGGTTGGACGTCGACCCGGCCGGCAACTTGGCGCGTTCGTCGACCCGCCCATGCGTCAGGGCGCGGAGGCCCGCGGTGCCGAGCAGCTGCACGGCCGCGTCGAGTGACCGGGTGCGGGTGTCGCGGCGCGCCCGGCCCCGGGCGTTGGTCACGGGTCGAGCTGCGGGCACCTGCCACTATAAACATGGTGACAATGCCACTATGAACGTAGTAGAAAGGTGCACGAACCCGTGCCGATGCGGGCTCCACGCGGGGGTCACGGACCGCCGCGTGGCCGGAGCAGGGGACGCAGGACCGGCCACGCGGCTACGTCGGGACCACCATCCGGAAGCTGCTGGGGGATGCCAGCCGCGCGGCATACCGCGCCTCTGACACCCCCAGCAGGAGGCGACCTCCGTTCAGAGTGGCGGCCGCGTCGGCCACGGGGTGACGACCCGGTTGCCGTCGCTGAGGTAGCCCGTGTAGTCGACGTGCGGGATCGAGTGCCAGAGCATCCGGTCGGTCGTCCAGACGGCACCCGTGGCGAGGCCCTCGAGGAGGGTCGTAGCGCCGATGACGTTCTGGCGGATGAACTTGCCGCGCGCCTTCTGCCCGATGCTGCCGTCGCTGGTGTTGCCCGAGGTCTCGAAGAACACCATCGGGTGGGAGTGACCGGTCGGGTTGAGGCCGTTCCAGTCGAGGCCGAGCATGACGGCCGACGAGACGCCGCCGGCGATGTCGATCTCGTAGCTGCCGACGCTGTAGCGGTCCACGTTGGTGAAGCCGGCGCGCGAGACCGCCTGGTAGACGTGGCCCTGCATCTGGCGTGTCTGCCGGTCGTAGAGGCCGGCCTTGACGTCCGGCAGGGTGGGCCCGCTCGGGGCGAGCGAGATGCCGAGCGACATCGTGATGGCGTCACCGTCGGCCTCGGTCTTGAGCCCCTGGTGGTGGATGTCGAGGCCGTATGCCGGCTTGACCCGGGTCCAGTACGTGTACCAGGCGCGGGACTCGGCGGCCGCGAAGGCGTCAGGCGCCCAGTCGCGGTTGAGGTCGACGCGGGTGCCGTCGGCGAGCACCGTGTGGCGGATGTTCAGCTCGGCGCCGTCGGGGTTGTACATGGGAATCACGTGCAGGGTCAACGCATCTCGGATCGCGCGGTACTGGGGTGCACCGCTGGAGCCGACCGCCCCGAGGATGGTCAGGAGGGTGTCCACGCCGTACGGCTCGTTGCCGTGGATGCGGCCCTGGAGCCACACGTGCTGCGGGCCGGTGCCGACGGTGGCGACCCAGAGGTCACGGCCCGCCTCGGTGACACCCGGCGTGATGCCGAGCTCGCGCAAGGTGCTGGCGCGCAAGCCGAACCGCGACCGGGCCTCGAGCCGGCCCAGCTCCTTGACCATGTCGGCGTAGGTCTTGATGGCCGACTTCGGCACGTGCGGCGACGGGTCGGGGAAGGTGGCTGCCGAGGCGCCACGGGCCCCGAGGGCGAGGGGGACGGCCGCGGCTGCCGCGCCCAGGACCGTGCGGCGCGTGAAGGTGCGGGTGGCGGGATGGTGCTTCGGCGACATCGAGGACTCCCTTGTCTGGTGTGCCAGTGCGGAGCCTCGATCGTGTCAGCGACGGCCACTCAGCGGAAGATGCGCGACCACAGCCGCCGCGGCCGCGGTCCACCCACGGCGAACCCGTGCATCGGGATCTCGAACGGATCCCGCAACCCCCCCAGCTCCTGCTGCACGGCATCATCGGGTGCCCCCTCGCCGACCGTGCCGAACATCCAGGCCAGCGCGGCCTCGCCGAGCTCGAGCGGGTGGAACGGCCATGGGTCGTCGTCCTCGGCGTCGGAGTGCTCGCCAGCGCGGTACGGCAGCTCGAACGGAAGCGGGTCGCCGACGGCGTCCACGTCCCAGTCGTCGGGGTCCTTGTCGGAGTAGGCATTGAAACTGCGGATGACCTGTCCGTCCGCACCGGTCACCTCGAACTGGCACAGGTCCACGACGCTGTGGATGTTGAGCTCCCACGCCTGCATCCCAGCGGCCCGCGCGGCCTGCCTGAGCCGATCGGTGTACTGCGCCATCTCCTGGCCCCCGAACACCGTGGTCGGCCCGAAGGTCGCGACGTAGAGAAGGTCGTCCCGCTGGGGGTACCCGCCCTCCGCCAGGTCCGCCGTCTCCACCAGCTCGCCCACCGTGCCGGGCAGGGCGCGTTCGAGGGCCACCCGGGCCGTCTCGGGCCCGCCTTCTGGATGGTTCAGCAGGTCGAGCCGTGGCACGTCCGGTGCCAGTGCAAACAGCGATGTCTTGAAACCCATGGAACCCCTCTTTCCCGGTGGTGAGGACCCACCATCCCAGAACCCCCGGCACGGCGGGCGCACTTCGGGGATGCCAGGGGCGGGGCATACTGCGCCTCTGGCATCCACGGAATCGAGGAACTGAGCCCCCGTCAGCCGGCGGCGGCGGGTTCGCCGAAGCGGCGGCGGTAGGCCGCCGGTGTGGCGCCCACCTCGCGGGTGAAGTGGTGGCGCAGCAGCGCGGCCGTGCCGAACCCGACCTCGCGAGCCACCTGCTCCACCGAGAGGCCCGTGCCCTCGAGCAGCTCCTGGGCGCGCAGCACCCGCTGACCTGCGATCCAGCGGCCGGCCGTCGTGCCGGTCTGCTCGGCGAACCGCCGCACGAGCGTGCGCTGCGACCACCCGGCCCGCGCGGCCAGCGAGCCGAGGGTGTGCTCCTGCTCGAGGTGGTCGCGCACCCAGGCGAGCAGCTCGCCCAGTCCGTCACCGCGCGGCTCGGGCAGCGCGGCGTGCACGAACTGCCGCTGCCCGCCCTCGCGGTGGGGCGCCATGACTAGCTGCCGGGCGACGACGCCGGCGGTCCGCGGCCCGTGCGTCGTGCGCAGCAGGTGCAGGCAGGCGTCGACCCCAGCGGCCGTCCCGGCGCTGGTGATCACCGTGCCGTCCTGCACATAGAGGACGTCCGGGTCGACGTCGATGGACGGGTATGCCGCGGCGAGACTGTCTGCCCACCTCCAGTGGGTGGTCGCGCGCCGACCGTCGAGGATGCCCGCCTGGGCGAGGACGAAGGCGCCGGTGCACAGCGAGACGACCCAGGCATCGCGGTCGACCGCCGCCCGCAACGCCGCCAGGGCATCGTCGGAAACCGTTGCGGGAGTAGGGGTTCGGGGTGCGGCGGGCACGATGACCACGTCCGCATCTGCGACGGCGGTCAGGTCGTGGCTGGCGGTGATCGAGCCTGCGCCCACGAGCGGCACGGGGGTGCTGGGGTCGTCGGTGCAGATGCGGAAGTCGAACCGTGGCCAGTCCTCGCCGCGCTGTGGGGCGCCGAAGATCTCGGCCGCGACGCCGAACTCGAACGGGGCGACCCGGTCCGGCAGCACGAGCGCGACGGTCTTCACGGTGGCCATCGGGCAGTATGGCCAGATATCGATGATTGTTGTCAATCACGCCACTCGTGTCGAATGGGGCCGGACCCCACGATCGAGTCATGACCGATGCGACCTTCCTCCTGGACCTCGTCCTCGGGCTCGTCCTCGTCACGGTGATCGTTGGCGGCGCGCTCGTCCTCGCCGGCCGCGAGGCGGGCCGGGCACGCGAGCCGGCCACGCGGCATACCCAGGACGTCCGCGGAATCGGTCGCGGTGGCAACCAGATCCGCGGACGCAAGCGGGGGTGGGGGTGGGCCGGTGTCTGGAGCGACGCCCGGCGCGGCGCCCGCGAACTCGCCCGGGCGCGGGCCACGGCCACCGGCCACGCCCCTCTGACAGACTCGGGACCATGGACCAGCGGAGCTCGGCGCAGGACTTCGACAACGCCTACCGGCACGGCTTCGCGCGGGTCGCGGCGTGCACCTTCCCCGTCACCTCGGCCGACCCGGCGGCCAACGCCGCCGCCATCCTCGAGCAGGTCCGCGGGCTGTCCGACGACGGTGTCGCCGTCGCGGTGTTCCCCGAGCTGAGCCTGTCGGGCTATGCGATCGACGACCTGCTCCTGCAGGACGTGCTGCTCGACGAGGTCGACGCCGCGATCGTCGCGCTCGCCGAGGGCACCAGGAAGCTGCTGCCCCTTGTCGTGGTCGGCGCCCCGATCCGCAGCGGCAGCCGCCTCTACAACTGCGCCGTCGTCATCCACCGCGGCGAGGTGCTCGGCGTCGCGCCCAAGGCCTACCTGCCCAACTACCGCGAGTTCTACGAGAAGCGCTGGTTCGCCGAGGGGGCGGACGTCCGCGGGACCGTCATCACCCGACCGCACTGGCCGGGTGCCGACGAGGACGGCGACGTGCCCTTCGGCGTCGACCTCATCTTCCGGGCGGCGGACGTGCCCGACCTGGCGGTGCACGCCGAGGTCTGCGAGGACATGTGGGTGCCCGTGCCGCCGAGCGCCAAGGCCGCACTCGCCGGGGCCACCGTGCTGCTCAACCTCTCCGCGTCACCGATCACGGTGGGCCGCGCCGAGGACCGGCACCTGCTGGCGCGCAGCGCCAGCGCGCGGTGCAACGCCGTCTACGCGTATGCCGCAGCGAGCCGAGGCGAGTCGACGACCGACCTGTCGTGGGACGGCATGACGATGGTCTACGAGATGGGCGACCTGCTCGGCGAGACCGAGCGCTTCCCCGAGGCGGCGCAGGCGACCGTGGTCGACGTCGACCTGGATCGCTTGCGGCAGGAGCGAATTCGTCAGGGCTCGTTCGACGACAACCGGCGCGGCGAGTGGCTGGGTGACCCCGAGGGCGAGCTGTTCCGGGCCGTCGAGTTCACGCTGGCGCCGCCCACGGGTGACCTCGGGCTGCGGCGCAAGGTCGACCGCTTCCCGTTCGTGCCCGACGACCCCGAACGTCTGGCCCAGGACTGTTACGAGGCCTACAACATCCAGGTCTCCGGCCTCGAGCAGCGGCTGCGTGCCCTCACGACCGACACCTGGCAGCCCAAAATCGTGATCGGGGTCAGCGGCGGGCTCGACTCGACCCACGCGCTGATCGTCGCCGCCAAGGCGATGGACCGGCTCGGCCGGCCGCGCACCGACATCCTCGGGTTCACCATGCCCGGCTTCGCCACGAGCGACACGACCAAGTCGAACGCGTGGGCGCTGATGCGCTCGCTCGGCATCACCGCCGAGGAGCTCGACATCAAGCCCGCCGCCACCCAGATGCTCAAGGGCCTCGGCCACCCCGCCGGGGAGGGGGAGGAGGTCTACGACGTCACCTTCGAGAACGTCCAGGCCGGGCTGCGCACCGACTACCTCTTCCGCATCGCCAACCAGCTTGGCGGCATCGTCCTCGGCACCGGCGACCTGTCCGAGCTCGCGCTGGGCTGGTGCACCTACGGAGTGGGCGACCAGATGTCGCACTACGGCGTCAACGCGGGCATCCCCAAGACGCTGATCCAGCACCTCATCCGCTGGGTCGTCAGCACCGGCCAGTTCACGGGCGACGCCGGCAAGCCCGGCGAGGGCGACGTCAACGAGACGCTCACCGCGATCGTCGACCAGGAGATCAGCCCCGAGCTGGTGCCGACCAAGCCCGGGGAGAAGATGCAGTCCACCGAGGACGCCATCGGTCCCTACGCCCTGCAGGACTTCACGCTCTTCCACGTGCTGCGCCGGGGTTACCGGCCGAGCAAGATCGCCTTCCTCGCCCAGCACGCGTGGTCCGACGCCGAGGCCGGGGAGTGGCCGCCCGGTTACCCGCAGGAGCGCCGCACGGCATACGACCTCGCGACGATCAGGCACTGGGAGGAAGTCTTCCTCACCCGCTTCTTCGCCAACCAGTTCAAGCGGTCAGCCCTGCCGAACGGACCGAAAGTCGTTGCGGGAGGGTCGCTTTCACCTCGCGGAGACTGGCGTATGCCGTCCGACGTCAGTTCCCGCGCCTGGCTCGAGGAGCTGCGTGCCAACGTCCCCGAGGGCTGAGGTGGCCCACGGCCGACGCTCCTTGCGAAATGCTGAACGGTTGCCGGTGAACTGCTGACCGAAGGGCCGGGCAACCAGACCGAAACCGTGAGGTCGGTTGACCCAGCGCAGTCGCGGCCGCTCCTACATTCGTGCAGGTCCGGGCGGTGAAGGGCCACCCGGGTGCCGTCCCCGGCACACCTCCGCAAGCAGGGAGCACGTCATGCGTTCCACCCGTCCCCTCCTCGTCGCGGTCCTCACGACCGCGCTCGCCGGCGCTGCGTCGCTCGGCGCCCAGGCAGCACCCGACCAAGGCACGGACTCCGACCGGCTCGTGGTCGGATCCGTCACGAAGTCGTTGCGCGACAAGGCTATCGCCGCCGTGAAAACCGGCCCGAGCAAGTCCCGCGACGTCGTGCGGCTGAACCCGTCGGCCCTCGACAAGGCCCGCATCGACCTCACCGTGGGTGGTCGCACCGTCGCCGTCGAGCGCGGCAAGCAGACGGCCAACCGGTCGGGTTCGACCACCTGGGTCGGCACCGTTGCCGGGACCGACGACTCCGTCATCCTCGTCCGCGACGGCGACCGCATCACCGGCAGCACACGAATCGGCTTGCAGCAGTATCGGATCCAGCCCGGTCCGGACGGCACGCACGTCATCTCGGCCATCAACGAGCAGGCCATGCCGGCCGAGCACCCGGACGTCCTCCCCGACGGCTCCAAGGCTGCGCCCGGCGACGGCGCCGGGAGCACCCAGGTTCCTCGCAGGCCGGCCGCGCCGCTGGCGAACACGGTCGTGCGTGTCCAGGTGATCGGCACCTCGCAGGCCGAGGCGGCATACGGCGGCTCGCTGCGGTCCATGGCCGAGCTCGCGGTCGCCGAGACCAACCAGGGCTACGCCAACTCGGGCATCCCGATCACGATGGAGCTGGCCGGCTACAACCGCCTCACCTACACCGAGGCGGGCATGAGCACCGACCTCGGTCGTTTCCGCAGCACCACCGACGGCTACCTCGACCAGGCGCACACGCTGCGCAACCAGCTCGCCGCCGACGTCAACGTGCTGCTCGTGAACGACACGTCCTACTGCGGCATCGCCTACCTCAACGCCACCGCGGCCAGCGCCTTCGGTGTCGTCTCCACCCAGTGCGCCACCGGCTACTACAGCTTCGGCCACGAGATCGGCCACAACCAGGGCGCCGAGCACGACCCGGCCAACAGCAGCTCCAGCGGCTACAACCACGGCTACCAGTACCCCGCGGCCGGCTGGCGCACGATCATGGCCTACGCCTGCGCGACCGCGAGCTGCACCCGGCTCAACAACTGGTCCAACCCGCGCGTGACCCGAAACGGTGTGCCGATGGGCACGGCCACGACGAACGACAACGCCCGCAAGCTGAGTGAGACAGCCGCGACGGTGGCGTCCTTCCGCTGACGCGGACCGACCGACCAGTCACCGCCGAGCGGGCGGTCAGGCAAGGGTGTCGAGCGCGACCCCGGACCTGGCCGCCCGCAGCCGTCGGTGCAGCTCACGGACCTCGTCGGTGAGCTCGGGCGCCGGCCCGTCGACGACGATCTCCGGGGCGACGGCGCCCACCGGCAGCGGTGCCACCGGTGCGGGACCGACTCCCCACTCCCGCAGCCACCCCACGAACTGCTCGGTCGACACGGCATACACGATGCGGCCGATGCCGACCCAGCCGTTGGCAGCAGCACACATGGGGCAGTGCTCACCCGAGGTGTAAAGCGTTGCGGCAGAACGTTCCTCGGAGGTGAGCAGCTCGGTTGCGCGACGTGCCAGGTCGAACTCGGGGTGCCGCGTCGCGTCGGCGAGACTCGTCTCCCGGTTGCGGTCCTCGGCCACGCGCCGTCCGTCGTGGACCAGCACCGAGCCGAACGGCTCGTCCCCGGCGTCGAGGGCCTCGCGCGCCAGCTCGACGCAGCGACGCAGGTGGGCGAGGTCGTCGTCGGTGAGCGCCATGCGGACAGCGTATGCCGCGTGGTCGCCCCGACCGGGTCTCACGAGTGCGCGATGAGAGGTGGCGCCACGCGGGGCCGCGGCGCATAGTGGAAGCAGGTCTTCGGGGCTCCGGACACCCGGCCCGGTGCCCGACCTGAGTTGGGAGCAGCCATGTCGCCGTCCGCCACCGCCGTCACCCCCGACCTGGTCCCGGTCCTGTCCGCGGGCAAGCACCGCAATCCTCGCAAGGGTGCCTGCTTCATGGAGATGGCGTCCTTCCTGGCCGGCGAGAAGTGGAGCGACCGGCCCAGGTGCACCCATCCGCTGCTCGCGTCGATGGCCCGCCTGGTCAACGACGCCCTCACCGACGACGAACGCCCCCGCATCGCGACCCTCGTGCCCGAGGTCGTGGGGCTCACCGGTGACGACCTCGAGATCGACGTCGCCCTCTCGGTGCGTGCCGCCTCGGCCGCGTTGCCGGTCGTCTCGGCGACCCGGCAGAACGTCCTGGCCGTCGGGCTGCTGACGTCGCTGCGGATGATGGAATCCCTTGAGCGAGAACGGCCCGACCTGCGCGACCGGGCTCTGGCTGCGTTCGCGTCGGCCCCGGAGGCGACCGCGTGGGCACGCCGCTACATCCGGGACGCGCGCGTGCGCGAGCGCATCTTCCGGCGCCAGACCGGACCGCACATCGTCGCGTATGCCGTGGAGGGCATCGCCGTGGCGTGCGTGGACCGGCCGGCGGACCGGCTGGTCGAGCTGCTCACCGGCGCGATCGGCGAGGTGCGCGATCAGGTGCGCCCGAGCTCCAGCACGACGCGCAGCGCGGAGTGGTCCGAGGCGACGGAGTCGATGACCTCGGCCGTGCGCGCCTGAAGCCCGCCACCCAGCCAGACGTAGTCGATCCGGCGCGGCGGCGGCTCGGCCGCAAAGGTGACGCCCGGGCCGTCGCCCGCGACGTCCCAGGCGTCGACGAGGCGGGTGGCGATGAGGGCGTGGGTGGGGGAGCCCGGCTCGGTGTTGAAGTCACCGAGCAGGATCGTCGGACGCTCGTCCAGAGCGGCGACGATCGCCTCTGCCTGTGCCAGCCGTTCGTCCTCCCGGTCCCACTGCAGGTGCGTCCCGAGCACCCGGACCGCGTGACCGTCGAGAGGCACCTCCACGTCCAGGAGGCCCCGCTGCTCGCTGCCGTCGAAGCACGGCAGGTGCTGCATCCCGTTGTCCACCAAGCCGATCCGCGACAACACCGCCGTCCCGTACTGCGCCCGCTCACCGCCGGGTGACACGGGCTCGTCGTCGAGGCACGCGGCATACGCGAGGTCCATGCCGAGGCGTCCCGCGAGGTGACCCGCCTGGTCGACGTAGCCGCTCAGCTCGCGTCGGTGACGGTCGACCTCCTGCAGCGCGACGACATCGGCCCCGCTCGCCCGCACGACGTCGGCGATGCGGTCGAGGTCGAGCACGCCGTCCATCCCGATGCCGCCGTGGATGTTGTAGGTGAGGACCGTGAGGGGCATGGCTGGTCACCTCACCTGCCGGCGCAGCAGCCGGGGCAGGTATGCCGCGCCAGGTGCGTCGTCGCTGTCGGCCGCCTCGTCGCCGGGGTTGGAGATGCCGCACTGCTTGAGCGACAGGCAGCCGCACCCGATGCACGAGTCGAGCTTGTCGCGCAGCGCCTGCAGCGCGGCGACCTGTTCGTCGAGCCGGCCGCGCCAGTCGACCGAGATGCGGTGCCAGTCGGACTTGGTGGGGGTGCGACCGCGGGGGAGCTCGGCGAGCTCGCGGCGGATCTCGTCCAGGGTGAGGCCGACGTTGCTGGCGGCGCGGATGAACGCGAGGCGCCGCAGCACGCTGCGCTGGTAGCGCCGCTGTCCGCCGGTCGTGCGGCTGGCCTCGATGAGACCCTCGCGCTCGTAGAAGCGCAGCGCCGACGCGGCGAACCCGCTGCGGGCGGCGACCTGCGAGACGGTGAGTACGTCGGTGCCGTCCATGCGCGTCCCCTCGTGGTCGTCGCCGTCGAACGTGAAGTTCGAGTGAGGTTCAACTATGCCACGGCTGGCCTGCGCGGACGCTGACACCGGCGGGCGGGGACAGCGGCGAGTGGAGGGCGGCCGGCATACAGTCGAACCATGACCCTCGGTGAGCTGCTCGTCGACGCCTTCACCCGCATCCGCGACGGAGGGCGCGCCGCCGTCGAAGGACTCACGCCCGACCAGCTGGCGCAGCGGCCGACTGCTCGCGCCAACTCGATCGCGTGGCTGGTCTGGCACCTCACCCGGGTGCAGGACGACCACATCGCCGAGGTGGCCGGCGTCGAGCAGGTGTGGACCGCGGGCGGCTGGGTGGAGGACTTCGGGCTGCCGTTCGACGCGGCCGAGACGGGCTACGGCATGCGCAGCGAGGACGTCGGGAAGGTGACGGGCCTGACCGCCGAGCAGCTGACCGGATACCTCGACGCAGTGCACGAGCAGACGGTCGGCTACGTGCAGGGCCTCACCGGTGACGACCTGGGACGCGTCGTGGACGAGCGCTGGGACCCGCCGGTGACGCTGGGGGTGCGGCTGGTCAGCGTCGTCAACGACGACCAGCAGCACGTGGGCCAGGCGGCGTTCGTGCGCGGGCTCGTGGAGGGTGACGGGGCCTGACGGTCAGCGGTAACGCTTGGCCGCCGCCATCGCCCGCGCCGGGTAGTCACCGCCGAACAGCACCGCATGGACCAGCAGCGGGTGCAGCTGGTGGAGGGCCACGCGGGTGGGCCACTCGGCATCGAGCCGGTGCTCGGACAGGTAGCCGCCGATGACGAAATCCCAATGGGGACAACCAAACAGCGACAGCATCGCCAGGTCGGTCTCGCGGTGCCCGCCGTGCGCCGCCGGGTCGATCAGGACTCCGCCGTCGGCGGTCCACAGGACGTTGCCGGACCACAGGTCGCCGTGGATGCGCGCGGGCGGGCTGCCGTCGTCGAACTCGCCACGCGAGACCCGTCGCGCCACCGCCTCGACCAGGTGGATGTCGTGGCGGTGGAAGACACCCCGGTCGACGCCCAGCGCGAGCGTGGGCAGCAGCCGCTGGCTCGCATAGAACTCACCCCAGGACGGCACCGGGTGCAGCGGCAGGGGGAGCAGCTCGGACGCCGGCCCGAGGTACCCGTCGCCCTCCCAGCCCGGTGGCGCGACCCCGAACGCGTCGGCTCCGGCGTCGTGCACGCGTGCGAGCCCTGAGCCGAACGCCTCGGCCATCCCAGGGTCGGGGTTGACGAAACGCAACCTGCGCAGGTCGAGGTGGTCCGCGCCGACGTCGAGCACCTCGGCGACCCGTGCGCCGCCGGGAGCGTCGGCGAGCCACGCCAGACCGGCGGCCTCCCACCGGAAGTAGCCGGGTGGGGCCGTGGCGCTGCCCTTGCGGAACACGGCGTCCTCGGTCACCGCAGCAGGGTATGCGTCCGGCGTCTGTGCGTGCGTGGGACGCGGCGGCTGGCCACGCGGCATACCTGCGCTGCTCGGTCGGCCATGCGAAGTCTTTGCCAAGCCCTTTCGCAGGGCTTACCCGCGGCAAACCGCCGGTATGCCGGGCGGCTGGCACGGTGGCCGCATGCAGGGATCCGTTCGCGTGCGTTCACGCCTGGCCGCGTTCGCGGCCCTCGTCCTGGTCGCACTCGCCGCCGCCTCCGCGCAGCCGGCCGTGGCGGCCACGCCCCTCACCGTCGCGCAGGCGATCGCGACCCAGGACGGGTCGAGCCAGACCGTGCGCGGCTACATCGTCGGCGAACCGGTCGCCACGAACACGGTCAACCGCAGCGGCTTCACCGCCGACTACGCCATCGCGCTCGCCGACACCGCGTCGGAGACGGCGACCTCGCGGATGCTCTACGTGCAGCTGACGACCCAGTGGCGCGCCGCGTGGGGGCTGAAGTCCAACCCGGGCAACCTCGGCAAGCAGGTCGACGTCACCGGACCGCTCGGGGCCTACTTCACCCACCCGGGCCTGAAGTCGCCGACCGCCATCGCGGCTGCCGGCGGCGGCTCGACCGAGCCGCCGCCCACGGGCGGTGGGCCCTACGACGACACCTACTACAAGGACGCGATCGGCAAGAGCGGCAACGCACTTCGCACCTCGCTGCACACCATCATCAAGCAGCAGCGGGTCCTCACCTATGACCAGGTGTGGGACGCCCTCAAGGACACCGACCAGGACCCCGCCAACAGCAACAACGTCATCGAGATCTACTCCGGTCGCTCGATCGCCAAGAGCGACAACGGTGGCGGCGTCGACCAGTGGAACCGCGAGCACGTCTGGGCCAAGAGCCACGGTGACTTCGGGACGGTCAACGGTCCCGGCACCGACGTGCACCACCTGCGGCCCGAGGACGTCACCGTCAACGCCGACCGCGGGAACCTCGACTTCGACAACGGCGGCTCGGCCGTGAACCAGTGTCCCGACTGCTGGCGCGACGGCGACTCGTTCGAGCCGCGTGACGCGGTGAAGGGCGATGTCGCCCGGATGATCCTCTACATGGCCATTCGCTACGAGGGCGACGACGGCTGGCCGAACCTCGAGCCGAACGAGTCCGTCAACAACGGTTCCGCCCCCGCGATCGGCAAGCTGAGCGTCCTCAAGGCCTGGAACACGGCCGACCCGCCGGACGCGTTCGAGAAGCGGCGCAACCAGCGCATCTACGACCAGTGGCAGGGCAACCGCAACCCCTTCGTCGACCACCCCGAGTGGGTCGCGTCGATCTGGCCCTGAGGGGCCCCACCCACGTCCGGTCGGTCGCCGCCGCGTCCTCCGGTGTCGGCGACCGACCGGACTCCAGCCGCATCCGTGCCTCCATCGAGGTTTCGGCCAACGCCCAATAGCACCGACCTGCGGAGTTACAGTTGCGGCATGGATCTGGACACCCCGCTCGCGCGCCTCATGGACGCGCTCGGTGGCAACCTCGAGGACCTCGAGCAGCTGTCGCCCTACCTCGAGACGCTCGTGCAGGCGGTGAACTCCAACATCGACGGCTGTGACGCCGTGGGCGTCACGGTGGTCATGGAGGACCGGCCGCGCACCGCGGCATACACCACCGCGGGCACCCTCGAGATCGACGCGGTGCAGTATGCCGTCGGCGACGGTCCGTGCCTCGACGCCTTTCGCAACCGGCGGGCCAACCTCGTGAACTTCGACCGCGGTGAGGAGCGCTGGCCGGCGTTCATGGACGCGTGCGACCCCGGCGACGTCCAGACGCTCTACGCCCTCCCGCTGATGAGTGGCGACCGCTGCTACGGCGCGCTCAACCTCTACGCCTACGAGCGCGACGCCTTCGACCACGTCGAGATGGGTGTCGTCGAGCTGGCGGCCAACCGGGCCGCTGACGCGATCGCCGCGGGCGTCGAGCTCGCGGGGGCGCGTGCGGTGGCCGGTCAGATGGAGCAGGCGATGGCCAGCCGGGCCGTCATCGAGCAGGCCAAGGGTGTGCTCATGGCGCGGCACGGCATCGACGAGAAGGTGGCGTTCGAGCTGCTGCGGCGCCAGTCCCAGGAGCAGAACCTCAAGGTGCGGGTGCTGGCCGCCCAGCTGGTTTCCGAGGCGCAATCCTCCCGTTCTGCGGCGATGTGAGCTAGTCTCTCCACCACCTGAAGCAACCGGGTCCGGCCGCACGGCCGACCGGTTGCTTTTTTTGTGCCCGCGTCCTCGGAGGTGTCCATGTCGCACGACGACCTGCCCCACGGCAGCGCGTCCCCGGACGGGGTGTCCTCCTGTTGCTACGCCACGCACGCGGGGGGCCGACCAGCGCTGTGCTCCCACGGCCGGACGCTGGGTCACGCCACCCGCTCGGGCTGGCAGCTGCGCGCGGCGCGGGCGGCAGCCGAGGCGCAGGCCGGGGTCGACGTGCACCGGCCCGAGCTGTTCGACGGCTCCACCCTGCTGGTCTACGTCCTCGACCTGTACGACCCCCGGGCGCGGGAGTACCAGCGCTCGGTGAGCGCGGTCCTGCGCGAGGGGGTGCCGCCGGTCGACGTCGAGGTCGTGCAGTCGGGCCGCTACGCCTCGCTGGGCACGGCCGCCGGGCTCATCGCCCTGCTCGCGACCGACCATGACGACCCGGGAGCCGTGCTGGAGGCGGTCCAGGACGAGTTCTTCGTCCGCGGTCGCGCGCTCGACGAGCCGGGGGTGCTGGCGGCGGTGTCGGACCGGTTGGGTGTCGACGGCCCGGCCGTCGAGCTGTTCGCCCGCAGCGAGCGGGCGCTGGAGCTGGCGCGCGAGGACGTTGCGCTCGCCAAGGAGCTCGACCCGCACGGCGGTCCGATGCTGCTCGCGAGCCGCGGGCAGCGGCTCTTCGAGTTCGACGGGCCCGGTGCGAGCAGTCAGCGCCTCGTCGACCAGTTCAGGACCGTGCTCGAGAGGTCGTAGGGTCTGGTCATGGCCCGACCGCACGCTGCCGCGATCGTGGAGGACGCCTGGCACCGCCGGGTGGACGCCGTCCTGCGTGGACGGGGGTGGCAACCTCGGCTCGTCGCACACACGGGCTACGGGTCACCGCAGTTCGCCAGGGTCCTGGGCCGGGTGCTGCTGTCGCGGCGCGGCGAACGCGGCGTGCGCGAGGACGCCGGTGCCGGCAGCCGCGCCCTGAGGTCGGCCGAGGACGAGCGTCGTGGCTGGCGGGCCTTCATCACCGCCCCGGCCATGAACGTCCCGGTGACGGTGTCGCTGGGTCGTGCCCAGGTCCACTCGCGTTCTGACCGCAGTGGTTACGTCGACGTCAAGGTCAAGGACCACGGCCTGCCACCGGGTTGGGCGGAGGCCACCATCAGCTCCGCGGGGGCGGCGCCGGTGCAGGCCGCCGTGTTCATCGTCGGGGACGACCAGACCTTCGGGATGGTCAGCGACATCGACGACACCGTCATCTCGACCTCACTGCCGCGGCCGATGATCGCGGCCTGGAACACCTTCGTGAAGAGCGAGAACGCCCGCCACGTCGTGCCGGGTATGGCGACGATGTACCGCGAGCTCCTGTCGGCACACCCGGGAGCGCCGATGGTCTACGTCTCCACGGGTGCCTGGAACACCGCGCCGACGCTGACCCGCTTCCTGCGTCGTCACGGTTACCCGCCGGGCCCGCTGCTGCTCACCGACTGGGGCCCGACCAACACCGGCTGGTTCCGCAGCGGCCAGGACCACAAGCGGGCCTGCCTGCACCGCCTGGCCAACGAGTTCCCGCACATCCGCTGGGTGCTCGTCGGCGACGACGGCCAGCACGACCCCAAGATCTACGGCGACTTCGCGCTGCAGCGACCGGACGCGGTCGACGCGATCGCCATCCGCGAGCTGACGCCCTCCGAGCAGGTGCTGTCACACGGCATACCCGTGTCGTTGGAGGAGTTCACGCCCGCGCGCGACCGACGGGAGAAGGATGTGCCGGTATGCCGTGCCGGCGACGGTTACGGCCTCGTGCGTCTGTTGCGAGTTGCGTTGCGGCAGAACGCAACTGACGAAGTTCCGACGGCCGACTGAGGGCGCGTCAGCGAGCCGGTGGCTGGGGGTGCGCCTGCGCCTGCGGCGCCGGGGCGCACTCCGGCTGCTGCGGTCGCAGACCCACTGCGGTGAGGACGGCGCCACCCACGAGGAGACCGGCACAGATCAGCATGGCCAGGCGGTAGGCCGGGGCCATCGAGTCGGCTTGGGCGTAGTCGGCGCCGCTGAGGCCGACGAGCGGAGGGAGTGCCGCGACGGCGAGCAGGCCGGCCGTGCGGGACACCGCGTTGTTGACGCCACTGGCGATGCCGGCCAGCTCGTCCGGTGCGGCCGCCAGCACCGTGCCGGTGAGGGGCGCGACGAGCATCGACAGCCCGAGCCCCATGAGGAGGGTGCCGGGCAGGATGTGCACGAGGAAGGACGGGTCCCGCGGTGAGAGTGCGAGGAGGGCGAATCCCGCTGCCGCGACAAGGGTTCCGCCCACCATGTAGCGGCTCGGGCCGTGCTTCGTGGCCAGCGTGCCGAAGCGGCTGGCCAGGACGAGCATGACCGCCGACACGGGCAGGGTGGCGGCACCTGCCGCCAGCGCCGACCACCCGGACACGGTCTGGAGGAACAACACAAGGAAGAGCATCGAGGCCGACAGCCCGGCGTAGGCGAGCAGCGTCACGATGTTGATCGTGGTGAACACGCGGTCCTTGAACAGGCTGGGCGGCACCATCGCGTGCGGCGAACGCCGCTCCACCAGGACGAACCCGATCGCGGCCACCACGGCCACGACTCCCGCCCCGAGCGCCACCGGGCCGGGGTTGTCCGGCGCGACCGTGAGCGCATACGTGAGGCCGGCCAGGGCGACGACCGCCAGGACGACCCCGGCAACGTCGAAACCCTTGACCGCAGCGGGGTTTCGTGACTCCGGCACCACGGTCATCGTCAGCGCCACCACGGCGATGCACAGCGGCACGTTGATCCAGAAGGCCCAGGTCCAGTCGATCTCGACGAGCCACCCGCCGACGAGTGGCCCGCTCGCGGTGGCCACCCCCAGGAGTCCGGTCCAGGCGCCGATGGCGGCCATCCGGTCCTTGGGGCGGAACGACGCCTGCAGGATCGCGAGGCTGCCCGGCACGAGCAGCGCCGCGAAGACGCCCTGCACGATGCGGGCCCCGACGAGCGCACCGATGGTGGGGGAGAGGGCGCAGGCGATCGAGGACAGCCCGAAGCCGCCGACCCCTATCGCGTAGATCTTCGCCCGTCCGTACCTGTCGCCGAGCGAACCACCGAGCAGGATCAGTGCCGACAGGGTGAGGGCGTAGCCGTTGACGACCCACTGCAGGCCGGCGAGGTCGGCGTCGAGGTCCTTGCCGATGGTCGGGAGGGCCACGTTGACGACCGAGCCGTCGAGCAGGGCGATGCTCGAGCCGAGGATGGTCGTGACCAGCACGAGCCGGCCCCGGTGGCTGCCCATCGACAGCAGCTCGTCCGCTGTGCCCTGTCCCTCGCTCGCTGTCGCCATCCCCACATCATGCAACGATGGGCGAGTGCCGGAGCTGCCCGAGGTCCAGGCGCTCGTCGACTTCCTCGGCGAGCGGGTCGTCGGGCTGGCCGTGACCGGTGTGGAGCTCGGGTCGTTCTCGGTGCTCAAGACCTTCGACCCGCCGCCGCAGGCGCTGGAGGGCGTGCCGGTGGACGCTGTGTCGCGGCACGGCAAGTTCGTCGACCTCGACTGCGACGGTGTGCACCTCGTCTTCCACCTGGCCCGCGCGGGCTGGCTGCGGTGGTCCGACCAGCTCTCGACCACGACGCTGCGCCCGGGCAAGTCGCCCATCGCGCTGCGCGTGCGCTTCTCCGACGGCTCCGGTTTCGACCTCACCGAGGCGGGCACCAAGAAGCGGCTCGCGGCATACCTCGTCCGTGACCCCCACGACGTGCCCGGCATCGCCACGCTCGGCCCCGACCCGCTCGCCGACGAGTTCACCCGTGACGCGTTTGCCGCGCTGCTCAAGGGAAGGCGATCCCAGATCAAGGGCCTGCTGCGTGACCAGGGTTTCATCGCTGGCATCGGCAACGCCTACAGCGACGAGATCCTGCACGCCGCCAAGATGTCGCCGTTCGCGATGGCGTCGAGTCTCGACGAGGAGGCCGTCGACCGGTTGTATGCCGCGTTGCGCGAGACGCTGACGGGCGCCGTCACCGCCGCATCGGGCAAGCCCGCGGCCGAGCTCAAGGACGCCAAGCGGGCCGGGATGCGAGTGCACGGCCGCACGGGTGAGAAGTGCCCGGTCTGCGGTGACGTGGTGCGCGAGGTGTCGTTCGCCGACTCCTCGCTGCAGTACTGCGCGACCTGCCAGACCGGTGGCAAGCCCTTGGCCGACCGCCGCATGTCGCGCCTGCTCAAGTAGCGGGAGTCAGCGCCATCGCGGAGTCGAGGAAGGTCTCGGCCGTCTCGTCGTCGCGGAACCAGCGCAGGTAGAGGCCCGTCGTCACGCGCTCGACGAAGGCCCACTGCCGCACCCGCTGCACGTCCGTGCCGGTGGCCACCGCCGCCTGCTCGCACAAACCGTCGTGCCAGGCCCGCGCCCGCGGTGCGTCACGAGCGAGCAGCTCGCGGCTGAAGTCGCGCAGGGTGACGCCAACGTCGTACTCCGCCTCGCACCCGAAGCCGTCCGGGTCGACGAACTTGAACCGCGGGATTCCCTTGGACTGCAACGCATTTCCCTGATGCGGGTCACCATGGCACCAGACGATGGGTATGCCGCCCCGGCTGGCGGACAGGTGCCGGGCCAGCTCGTCGGCCCGGTCGAGTGCCGGGCCCCACCGTGCCTCGTCGTCAGGGGTGCGAAACCGCTGCACGATGCCGGAGAGCTGGTCGGCCTTGTCGAAGGCTCCGCCCGTCTCGGCCACCCCCGCGGGCGTGGCCGGCACCGGCACCTCCCAGGCCAGCCGCAGCGTCGCCGCCAGGTGGTCCAGCTGCTCCTGCGGCGGCAGGTGCCTCGACGCCAGGCTCGGCCCGAGCCGTTCCATCAGCACCGCGCCGCGGCCGACATCGGCAGCCAGCACCACGGCATAGCCACGGCCGCCGGCGGCGGTGAGGGTGGCCACCTGTGCGGCCAGCGCGGCGCCCGGCCGGTCGATCTTGAGGACCGACGGCTCACCGGCCGCCTCGACCGCGATGACCGGCGCACCGATGCCTTCGGTGTAGACCTCGCCCAGCACCAGTGACCACTGCGTCGACACGTCGTGCAGCAACCCCGTGAGCCCGTCGAGGACACCCGACAGCGCCGGGTGGTCGCCCACCCGATCCCGCGTGGCGGCGACCACCCGCTCGATCGCGGCGTCCTGGCTCCTCACGCCGGCCCACTCTGCCCGCATAGCCCCGGGGTCGCACCGCATTTCCGTCCGGCGCTGGTGGCACGATGGGCGCATGAGCATCCCGCAGGTGCAGGTCGACCAGGTTTCCGACGACGCCGTCATCCTCGACGTCCGTGAGCAGGACGAGTGGGACGCCGGGCACGCGCCCGGCGCGGTGCACATCCCGCTCGGCGACCTGCCGGCCCGGCTGGCCGAGCTGCCCGACCCGGACGCCGGCACCCTCGCCGTCACCTGTCGCGGCGGTGGCCGCTCCTCGCGTGCGGTGGCCTGGCTGACCCAGCAGGGCTACGACGTCGCCAACCTCGACGGCGGCATGAAGGCCTGGCAGGCCGCGGGCAAGCCGCTCGTCGCCGACCAGGGCGACCCGGACGTCAAGTAGGTCAGCCCGATGGCGTGGTTCGGTCGCAAGGGACGTGACGCCGACCAGGAGCCGGAGGCGGAGTCGGGTTCCTGGGGTGACGACTCCGGTCCGGGCGACTCCGGATCACACCTGGTGGCCGGGGAGGACCGCCTCCAGCCCGTGGTCGAGCCGCTCGGGGGCGACGAGCAGCGCCGCATCACCGAGGGTCTGGCGGCGCTCGAGGCCGACGGTGTCGACGTCGACGACCTGGACTCCATCGGGGCGGGCCTCGACGCGGCATACCAAGCGTGGAAGGCGGCCGAGCGCGCCGACTCCGCGGCCGACGACCACGCGGCCATCGTGGAGCGCTACGCCATCGGCATCGGCGAGTACCTCGACCGCAACACCGACCTCGACTGGCAGGTCGTGACCGACGTGTTCGGCACCGACCTGGCCCTCACCGAGGGCTTCCGCGGCGCCTTCGTCGTGGTGCCGCACAACCTCGTTGCCGGCCGCTGGATGCGCGGCGAGACGGGTTGGGTGCCCCGCGTCGTCGGTCACATGGTGCAGCGACGCACCCGTCGCTGAGGCCTCACACCCGGCGGCTTCGGCACGAAAGCCGTTGCCCTCAGGCGAAGTTCGTGAACCAGAGCATCGCGATTCCGGTCACGATCAACACCACCGACAGGGGTGCGGCGGCGCCGAGCCCCAGGGCGGTCGTCACGACCGCGGCGAGCCCGAGCAGTGCGCCACCGCCCTGCAACCCGACGGTGAGGCGTCGCATCCGCTCGCGGACCGTGTGGGACATGCCGGCCGACGCCGACCACAGCCCCAGCCCGATGGCGACGACGTACCACCGGCCCGAGTGCGTGACGATGCCCGCGACCGCCGCGCCGGCCGCCACGGCCAGGAAGGCGAGGAACGCGTACGTCGCGAGCTTCGTGGCGCGCGGCAGCAGCTGGCGGGTGTAGCGCCGCAACAGCAAGGTCGCGTTCATCAGCGGTTCGAGGGTCCAGCTCACCAGCACGAATGCGAAGATCAGGACGAGGAGCACCCGGGCCCACAGCTGGTCCTCGAACGGCCGCAGCACCCGGCTCGCGATGACGGGTGCGAGCCACACGGCCCACCGCGCGCCACTCGGCAGGCTGTAGGTCCAGTCGGCGTACCGCAGCATCAGGCCGTACAGCGGGTTGCGCGACTTCAGCGCCAGCGACATGCCCTCGCGGTAGTCGGCGTCGGTGGGGTCGAGTCGCATCGCCTCGCGCGCCGCCCCGACCGCCTCGCGACCGCCGCCCCGGCGCAGCGACAGCATGCCGCGCAGCCGGTGCGCCTCGGCGTTGTCCGGGTCGAGGGCGAGCGCCTCGGCGATGAAACGGGACGCCTCGTCAAAACGACGGGCGTTGTATGCCGCGGCGCCCTGGAGGGCGGCCACCTCGGCGTCCTCGGGGTCGAGGGTGCGTGCCCGTGCGAGGCTCGCGGCCGCCTCGTCGGTGCGGTCCATCGCCAGCAGGATCGCGCCCTCCTGGCGGTGCAGGTATCCCAGCTCGGGCACGATCTGCAGCCCGCGGCGCACGACGTCGAGGGCGGGTCCGGGTTCCCGCAGATCGGCATACGCCGACGCCAGGACGGACAGCGCGCCGACGTGGTCGGGTTCGAGGCGCAGGGCGTCCTGCGCGGCGTCGCGCGCCTCGGCGTACCTGCCCTGCCTGGCGAGCGCATGGGAGAGCCCGACGAAGTGGTCGCTGTCGTCGGGGTCCTGCGACAGGGCCTCGCGAAAGAGTGCCTCGGCCTCCTTGGCCCGTCCCAGCTGCAGCATGGCGTGGCCGCGCCTGGCGGTGGTGTCGTTCATCGGCTCCCCTCCCGGACCGTCCCGCGCGCAGCCGAGCCCACTCGCCCGCGCGCCAGCACACGCTAACCGAGAGCCGCGGCCGCCGTCCTGCGGTTGTCCACAGTTGCGACCATCGAGCCCGAGCCGTGAGTCCCGAGCCGTGAGTGCCCGAGCCGTGAGTCCGCGAACCGGTGGATCCGCGAACCGGTGGATCCGGTCGAATGCGCCAACTCCGGCCGCAGCGCTCCGGTAGCGTTCCCACCGTGTCCATGGACCCCGTCATCGACGCCCTGCGAGCCACCCTGACGGCGGACCCGGACAACCACGACGTCCGGGCCCACCTGGCCCAGCTGCTGCTCGACGCCGGCCGGCCCGAAGAGGCACTCACCGAGGCGACCACGGTGCTCGCCGCACGTCCCGCCGACGTGCCGGTCCTGCGGGTGGCGGCTGCCGCCGCGACGGCCACCGGCCACGGTGACCGTGCCGCGGCATACGGGCGTCTCGCGGACGCTCTCGGCGACGAGCCGCTGACCCCCGCGCCCACCGACGACGTCGCGTCCCCGCCCGCACCGGTCGAGGACGAGGACGAGGACGACGCCGCCTTCGCGATGTCGGTGCCGGACACCGCCGCCGAGCTGCTCGCCGACTGGGAGGGCTCGGACGCGTTCGCCGAGCCCGAGCTCGGCACCCTCGGTGCGGCGGGCGCCACGCTCGACGACGTCGGTGGCCTGGCCGACGTCAAGCGCCGGCTCGAGCTGTCCTTCCTCACCCCGATGCGCAACCCCGAGCTGCGGGCGCAGTTCGGCAAGTCGCTGCGCGGCGGACTGTTGCTGTGGGGACCGCCGGGCTGCGGCAAGACCTTCATCGCCCGGGCACTCGCCGGCGAGCTGGGCGCCAGCTTCTACGAGGTCGGGCTCTCCGACGTCCTCGACATGTACGTCGGCAGCAGCGAACGCAACCTGCGCAGCATCTTCGACGCCGCCCGCCGCAACCGGCCGTGCCTGCTCTTCTTCGACGAGATCGACGCCCTCGGCCAGAAACGTGGACAGCTGCGCGGCAACTCCGCCATGCGTGGGGTGGTCAACCAGATGCTCTCCGAGCTCGACGGCGCCTCGACCGACAACGAGGGGCTGTTCGTCCTGGCCGCGAGCAACCACCCGTGGGACATCGACTCCGCCCTCCTGCGTCCTGGCCGCTTCGACCGCACCGTGCTGGTCCTGCCGCCGGACACCGAGGCGCGCGCGTCGATCCTGCGCTACCACCTGCGGGGACGCCCGGCCGACCAGCTCGACATCGACAAGCTCGCCAAGGCCACCGACGGCCTCTCCGGCGCCGACATCGCCCTGGTCTGCGAACAGGCCACCGAGTCCGCGATGGAGGAGTCGATGCGTTCCGGTCAGGTGCGTCCGATCACCCAACGTCAGCTCGTCGAGGCCATCAGGTCGGTGCGGCCGAGCATCAGCGACTGGATGGAGACGGCGCGCAACTACGCCCTCTACAGCAACGAGTCCGGCGCCTACGACGAGCTCGCGGCATACCTCAAGAAGCGCCGCCGCTGACCCGCCCGTCGGCCCGAGCGTCGTGGACTTCGCGGTCACGCGCCGGGTGCGTCGGGTAGCCTTCGTTCGCGTCGGCCGCGGGCCGACGAGGCGAATGCGCCGACGAGGCGAATGCCGAGGTAGGTCGTGAACGAGTCCGAGGGGGACGCATGAGTGGATCCGCCGCGCCGGCGGCTGGTGGGACGACCCGGCTGCCCGTCCCCCGACGGGACCGACGCCCGGCCCTGGCCGCACTGGCGGTCCTGCTCATCCTCGTGGGCGCCCTCGCGAGCGCCCTCATCGCCTACCGCTCCGGTGACCGCGTCGACGTCCTCGTCGCGCGTAGCGACATCCAGCCGGGCCAGCGCATCGACGCCGAGGACCTCACGGTGGCCCGGGTCGCCAACGACGGCGGCGCCGTCGTCGACGCGAGCGCGAAGCAGTCCTACATCGGTTCCTACGCCACGACGCGGATCCCCAAGGACACGTTGATCAACCGGACCATGTTCAAGGTCAACGGGATCATCCCCAGCGGAGCCCAGCTGGTCGGTGTGGTGCTGCCGGCCACGCAGCGACTCAGCCAGGACGTCTCCGCCGGTGACGTGGTCCGTCTCTACTACGTCGTCGGCAAGGGCCAGGCGCAGTCCAACGAGCAGCCCGGCACCGCCATCGTCGAGGCCGGCCGCGTCGTCGGCACGAGCACGTCGAGCGCCAACTCCTCGGAGTCGAGCATCACGGTCCTGGTCAAGGACGACGTCGCCGGTCTGGTGGCGCAGTACGCCTCGGCGGGCCAGCTGGCCGTGGCGAAGCTGCCCGACTCGACCGACCCGCAGGTCGACCTGCTGACGAAGTAGGGGCGGGTCATGGCACTGATCACGTTCTTCTCGGCCAAGGGCTCGCCGGGTGTCACGACCACGGCGATGATGACCGCTGCGCTGTGGCCGCGGCCCTGTGTGCTCGTCGACGCCGACCCGCACGGCGGTGACATCGCGTTGCGCCTGCCGCGACCCGACGGTCGACCGCTCACGTCGGACCGCGGGCTCTTGTCGTTGCTGCCGCTGGCGCGGCGCGGGCTCGCGCCCGAGGTGGTGCTTGACCACTGCCAGGAGGCGATGGGCGGGCAGCTGCTGCTGGCCGGTCTCGCCGGGCCCGAGCAGGCCAGTGCCGTCGGCGGGTTGTGGGCGGAGCTGGCGACGGTCTTCACGCGGCTGCCGGGTCACGACGTGATCGTCGACGCCGGTCGCGCCCATTCCACAGCAGTCCACCTGCCGCTGCTGCGGCAGTCGCAGCTGGTGGCCGGGGTGTTCCGTCCCACCGTCGCCGGGGTGATGACGCTGCGCAGCCGTCTCGCCGCGCTCAAGGATCCGCTCGGTGCGGGTCGGGCCGGTGGCCCTCGCGTCGGGGTGGTGAGCGTCGACGACGTGCAACACCAGCGTGAGGCGCTCGCTGCCGTGTCCGGCATCCAGGCTGAACTGCCGTGGGTCGAGTCCTTCGGTCAGGTCGCCCTCGACCGCAAGGCGGCCGTGATGTTCGACGGGCAACCGGTGTCGCGACCAGAGCGCACGATGCTCGTGCGGTCCGGACAGCGGCTGGCCGACACCTTGGCGCGCAGCGTGGCGGCACCGGAGGTGCCCGAGGCGGGTGAGGTCGGCGAGGTGGGTCAGGTGGCCGGAGCCGATGTCGTCGCCGACGCGGAGCCGGGTATGCCGCGTGAGGCCTTCGACACGGACGAGGACACCCGCGCGAACCGGCGTCGGTCGCGTGGGGTGCTGCGCAGAAGGAGCCAGGTGTGACCGAGCTGTCCACCCACCACGCGCGCGCCGACCAGGGGTTGGTGCGCCAGGTCCGCACCCAGGTGGCCGACCGGCTCAACCAGCAGCGGCGACGCGACGAGATCGCGGGCCGACCGCCCATGACGGCCGAGGACGAACGGCAGTACGCCCGCTCGCTCATCGTCCAGGTGCTCGAGGACCATGCCCGCGAGGAGATCAGCCACGGGCGCACCCCGGCCACTGCCGCCGAGGAGGAGATGGTCGCCGCGGCGGTGCATGCCGCGTTGTTCGGTGTCGGCCGGTTGCAGCCGCTGCTGGAGGACCCCGATGTCGAGAACGTCGACATCAACGGGTGCGACCGCGTCTTCGTCGGGTACGCCGACGGGCGTGAGGAGCTCGCCGACCCGGTCGCCGAGACCGACGAGGAGCTCGTCGAGCTGATCCAGGTGCTCGCCGCCAACGTCGGACTCACCTCGCGCCCCTTCGACTCCGCGAACCCCCAGCTCGACCTGCGCCTGCCTGACGGCTCACGGCTGTCCGCGGTGATGGGCGTCTGCGCCCGACCCTCCCTGTCGATCCGCCGCGCCCGCCTCGGCAAGGTCAGCCTCGACGACCTCGTGGGCAACGGCACCATGAGCGCCGACCTCGCGACCTTCCTGCGGGCGGCGGTGGCAGCGCGCAAGAACATCATGATCGCGGGGTCCACCAACTCGGGGAAGACCACGCTGCTGCGGGCGCTGGCCAACGAGATCCCGCCGCACGAGCGTCTGGTCACTGTCGAGCGGGCGCTGGAGCTCGGGCTCGACGCCTTCGAGGACCTGCACCCCAACGTGGTCGCCTTCGAGGAGCGCCTGCCCAACAGCGAGGGGCTCGGCGGCGTCGACATGGCCGAGCTGGTGCGGCGCTCGCTGCGCATGAACCCCAGCCGGGTCATCGTCGGTGAGGTGCTCGGCGACGAGATCGTCACCATGCTCAACGCGATGAGCCAGGGCAACGACGGCTCGCTGTCGACGATCCACGCCAACTCCTCGATGGAGGTCTTCAACCGCATCGCGACCTATGCGTTGCAGGCGGAGGAGAACCTGCCGGTCGAGGCCAGCCACATGCTCATCGCGGGCTCGATCAACTTCGTCGTCTTCATGCGCAAGCGCAACGACTATGTCGACGGAGGGCGGCTGGTCCGCGCCATCGAGAGCGTGCGCGAGGTGACCGGTGTCGACGGACGCGTCCTGTCCAGCGAGGTGTTCGCCGCCGACGCCACGGGCACGGCGGTCCCGCACGCACCGATCTCGTCCCTGCCCGACCTCGAGCGCCACGGCTACACCGCGGGCGTCACCGGGCGTTGGGCGTGAGGCGGGTGCCGACGTGACCGGCGGCGTCCTCGTCTCGCTCCTGGGTGGAGCGCTCCTCGGCGCTGGCCTGTTCCTCGCCGTCGCGGCCTTCGTCGGCCTGCCGGAGCGCGACCCGTCCAAGCCGCCGGTGCTGCGCCGCCCCACCCTCACCGGCAGCGTCAACCGGCTGGCGCGCGGCATCGTCGTCGGCCTGGTCGTCCTCCTGGCGACCCGGTGGGTCGTGGCCGCCATCGGCCTCGGTCTCCTCGCGGCATACTGGGACCGCGTCGCAGGCGACGCACGCGCGGAACGCCTGGGCATCGCCCGGCTCGACGCCCTCGCCTCGTGGACCGAGAGCCTGCGCGACACCATCGCCGGAGCGATCGGGCTGGAGCAGGCCATCCCCGCGACGGCCGCCAACTCCGGCGCCAGCATCCGGCCCAGCCTCAACCTGCTCGTCGACCGGTTGCGCATCCGCGAGCCGCTCCCCGATGCCCTGCTGCAGTTCGCCGACGACCTCGACGACCCCAGCGCCGACGTCATCTGCTCGGCCCTGGTGCTCAACGCGCGGCTGCGCGGCCCCGGTTTGCGTGACGTCCTCACTGCACTGGCCGCCTCGACCCGCGAGGAGCTCGACATGCGGCGACGCATCGAGTCCTCGCGCAAGAGCATCCGCCGGTCGGTGAAGATCGTCCTGGCAATCGTGCTCTCGGTGATGGGCGGACTGACCGTCTTCAACCACGAGTACGTCCAGGCCTATGACGGCCTCATGGGCCAGGTCGTGCTGCTCGTGATCTGCCTGCTGTTCTTCGGCGGGATCCTGTGGCTGCGACGCCTGGCCATGCCCGAGCAGGTCGGCCGGTTCCTCGTCGTGGCCGACCACGACCGCACGGCCGCCCTGCGGGAGGCTGGAGCATGAGGCGCCCGATGCTGCGGGGGCTCGACTCGTGACCGCGCTGTCGCTGCTCGCCGGAGCCCTGGCCGGGCTGGGCTGCTACGCCCTCATCCGGGTCTACCTGCGGCCCCGACCGGGGGTGGCGGCTCTCGTGGCCCGCATCGACGCGGGACAGAAGTCGATGCGCACCCACACCGTGACGCAGTTCGACAGCGCCTTCACCGGCATGTCGGGTGGCACGCGCGCGGTGATGACACGCCTCGCCGACCGGCTCGAGGTGCTGGCGACCGAGCGGGGCTGGCAGTTCGGCCGGATGCGGTCCGACCTGGCCCTGCTCGGCCGGTCCGTGGGGGCCCTGCTCGCGCTCAAGATCGTCACCGGGTTGTTGCTCATGCTGCTGGCGCCGGTCTGCTGGACGATCCTGCGGCTGGCGGGGGTGCCGGTGCCGGGCACGGTCCCGCTGTTCGTGGCACTGGTGCTGGGGGCCGCCGGATTCTTCCTCCCGGACCTGGCCCTGCGCAGCGAGGCGAACAAGCGGCGTCGCGAGTTCCGCCGCACGGTCGGCATCTTCCTCGACCTCGTGGCCATGAACCTCGCCGGCGGCCGCGGCCTGCCCGAGGCCCTGCTCGCCGCAAGCACGGTCAGCGACCACTGGTCGCTGGTGCGGATCCGCCAGGCACTGGCCAACGCCCGCCTCTTCGGCATCACGCCGTGGAACGCCCTGTCGGACCTCGGCCGCGAGATCGACGTCGAGGAGCTGCAGGACCTCGGCGGCATGCTGAGCCTGGCCGCCGAGGACGGCGCCAAGATCCGCGCGTCGCTGGCCTCGCGCGCAGGCACCCTGCGCCGCAAGGAGCTCACCGACGCCGAGGGCGCCGCGGGGGAGCGTTCGCAGTCGATGCTGGTCGCCCAGCTGCTGATCTGCGCCGCCTTCCTCGTCTACCTCGCCTACCCCGCCGTGATCCGGCTGCTGTCCGCATAGAGGTGGCGAGGTGGACCAGACCGTCCCGATGCGGCATACACTGTCCGCGTTCTGGCATGACACTGATGATGGGGGACCATTCCGATGCTGTGGTTTGCAATCTCGCTGCTGCGTGAGGGAGTCGACCGGGCCAGGCTCGGCCGCGAGCACGGCGCGTCGGCGCTGGAGTGGGCGGTCATCGCGGCGATCGTCGTCGTTGCGGCGACCGCCATCGGTGCGGCGGTCTACAACATCGTCCAGGACAAGTCGAGCCAGCTCGAGGACTGCGCCAACCAGCCCGTCGGTTCGGCCTGCTGACGTGGTCCCCCCGCGGCGCCGGCTGCGGGGAGAGCGGGGGGCGAGCGCGGTCGAGCTGGCGTTCATCGCGCCGGCGTTCGTGTTCCTGATCTTCTTCTGCATCCAGGCTGCGCTGTTCTTCTACGGCCGCACGGTCGCGATCCAGGCCGCGCGCGAGGGGGTCTCGCAGCTGCGCCTCGCACCTGACCGTGAGACCTTCGACCAGCTGCGCCCGATCGTGCTGGACAACACCGAGCGGTTCGCGTCGACGGTGGGGCGCGAGTCACTGATCCAGCCGCAGGCGACCGCGACGTACGACGACGCGGGCGGCCGGGTGACCGTGCAGGTGCGGGGCAACGTCATCTCGCTGCTGTTCGGCATCGACCTGAGCGTGACCGAGCAGGCGTCCGGACCGGTCGAGCGCTTCGAGCCTCAGGACCTGCCGTGACACACCGTCGTCCCCGGCATGCCGACGGAGGCTCGATCGCCGTCGAGATGGCCTTCGCGGTTCCCGCCCTGTTGCTCGTCTTCGGGCTGATCTTCGCCTACGGCCGGGTCGCGCAGGTCAACGGCACCCTCGAGGCGGGCACCCGTGACGCCGCCCGCGCCGCGACCATCTCGCGCAGCTACGACGAGGCGGTCCAGCGGGCGAACGCCGCGGTCAGGGAGGCGATGGCCGGGTCACCCGACTGCCTGGGGTCGCTGTCGGTCTCGGTCTCACGCAACTTCGAGGCGGGCGAGCCGATCACCGTGGACTCGACCTGCACCTACTCCCTGGCCGACATCGGCCTGCCCGGTGGCCTCGGCCGTGTCACCCCGCACAGCACGTTCACCTCGATGCTCGACCCCAACCGTGGGGTGGAGCGGTGATGGGTATGCCGCGTGCTCGCCTTGCCGGGTCGAGGCGCGAGCGCGGCTCGATCGCACCGTCGATCCCGATCATCGCGATGTTGCTGCTCATCCTCGGCGGACTCGTCGTGGATGCGTCCCGCCAGCTCAACGGGCGCGGTCAGGCGGTGGCGTTCGCGGAGGAGGCGGCCCGCGCCGGTGCGCAGGCGGTGGACCTGGCGCCCGACACCGACGGTGACGGCCGGGTCGACGACGAGCTGGTGCTGGACCAGGCGATGGCGCAGAGCCGGGTGGAGCGCTACTGCCGCGTCGTGGAGGCGCAGGGCGCCGTGGACCAGTGCAGCTTCGTCCGGATCGAGGCGGTCGGTGCGGGTGACCCGCGACCCCTGGTCGTGGTGACCCGCGTGCGCATGAGCGTGCCCACGACGCTGCTCGGGATGGTCGGCGTGACCACCCTGACGGCGTCGGCCGAGGGCAAGGCGCGCCCCTACGAGGGCACCACGAGGGACGACACGCGCTGACCGCGTCTTCCCCCAGCGGCGTTGGCCCGGGTGCGTGCGTGTCGTTACCCTGTGCGGGGGTTCGTCGTTGACCGGTCGTGGGGAAGGCTGAGGGGAAGTTGATGCGTCAGACGGTTGGGGCTGTGGTGCTGGTGGGGGCGGTGGCGCTGCTCGCGGCCTGTGGTGGTGACGGGGAGTCGCCGACCACGTCGTCGAGCACGAGCAGTTCGTCGTCGACGACGAGTTCCACCTCGACGACGGCTACACCGTCGACGACCACGACCACTACTGCGGCGCCGACCAAGGCGTCACCGCCCCTGTCCCGATTCGAGAACGACGCCCGCGTGAAGGCCGCTCGGAAGTGGGTCTACGAGTTCGGCAAGGCGGTCAACGCCAACGACAAGAGTTATGAGCCGTGGCTTGCGACGATGTCAGACAAGGCGGTCAAGAATCGCGGCAACTACATCGACGAGGACCTGGGACTCAGCTATCCGGGCCCGGCGCCCTTCACGCCGGTCAAGGTGAAGAAGTCCAGCGTCGATGTGTGCATCCAGTTGCAGGGGTGGGCCCTGAATCCCAAGACGAAGCAGCCGGCCCGGCCCCGGCAGGTGTCCGCGACGACCATCGAGCTGGTGCAGTCCAAGAACGGCTGGATTGTCGATTCCATGTACTTGGCGAAGTTCTCGTGTGCGAAAACGAAGGTGGTGGGTCGAGCATGGTGAAAATGCGTGCAGGTGCCGTCGCGGTCGTTGCTGGATTCGCGTTGGTAGCCAGTGCTGGTGCTGCTCACGCGTTCGGTGTGGACCCGACTCCGCCCCCGCCGCCGGAGAATCCGCCGTCCCAGACGTCGTGGAAGCCGCCGGTGACGAGGGATGAGCCGGGGCCGGTGGGTCCGGCGAAGACGGGGACGGTGCGGTCGTGTCACATCGTGTCGTCGGCGAGTTATCTGGGTGCGTCGTGTGGTGGTTTGGGTGGGGGTGGTGATGCGAAGTCGATCAAGGCGATCTTG